>Ga0247834_1000843_pt1 | contig 56385 bp, 56 predicted proteins | sample LaCruzMarch2015__8_FD_187118 | JGI IMG/M metagenome (GOLD analysis project Ga0247834, IMG submission 187118) | Freshwater microbial communities from meromictic Lake La Cruz, Castile-La Mancha, Spain - LaCruzMarch2015_12m | ecosystem: Environmental > Aquatic > Freshwater > Lake | place: Spain...
GGTGTAGTAAATCCAGCCGGAGGCGATGGCGAGGGAGACACGCTGAATCCAAGCCACGTTGGGGAACATGGAGGCGATGATGGAAGATGGGAACAGCAAGATGGCCTGGGCGAAGATGATGGGCATGACGCCAGAGTAATTGATCTTCAGCGGCAGGTACTGCGTCTGGCCGCCATAGACCTTTCGGCCCACCACGCGCTTGGCGTACTGGATAACGATTCGTCGCGTCGCCTGAGTGAGGGCGATGACCCCGGCGATGACGATGATCATGAAGGCGAGCAGGAGGACGAGCATGGCAGGCTTGCTCATGTCCGTGCCAGCACCGCCGACGTAAGTCTGCCAGACCTGCACCATCGCGCCGGGGAGGTCAGAGACGATGTTCACGCAGATAAGCAGAGACACGCCATTGCCGATACCGCGCTCGGTGATTTGCTCGCCCAGCCACATCATGAGCAGGGTGCCTGCGGTGATGGTGATGACAGAGACGATGACGAACCACATGTCAAAGTCCGGCACAAGCGGACGGCCAAGGCGATCAATTGTCTCCTGCAATCCTCCGAGCATGATGTTCTGACCGGGAGCCTGAAGGGAGTTCGCCAACATCCCGCCCTGGAGCAGGCAGAGCGCGATGGTGGCCATGCGGGTGTATTGAGTGATCTTTTGGCGGCCACCTTCCTCGCGGGCCATCTTGCTGAGCTGCGGCACCACGGCGGTGAGGAGCTGGAGCATGATGCTGGCGCTAATGTAGGGCATGATGCCGAGCGCGAAGATGGCGCAGTTTTGCAGGCCACCGCCACTGAAAACGTTCAGCAAAGCCGCCACCTGGGCCACGCCTGATCCGGCGTCAGCCGTGCGGGTGCTGATCCACTCCTGGAGCACGGTACCGTCCACGCCGGGCAGCGTGATCGCCGCGCCGATGCGCACGATGACGATCATGGCCAGGGTGAAGAGGATGCGGGAACGAAGGTCGGGTACCTTAAAGCAGTTGGCGAAGGCGGAGATCATGGAGGAACGAGTGCGGGAGATAATGGAAAACGGGCCGCGTCTTCTGCCAGCCGTTTTGGCTGGGCGCAGACTGGCCCGCTTAAAGGGTGAAGTACGGTTTAGGCAGCGACGGAACCGCCAGCCTTCTCGATCTTCTCGCGGGCAGCGGCGCTGACGCTTTTAATCTCGATGGTGAGCTTGCGGGTGAGATCACCCGAACCGAGGATCTTAATGGCATCACAGTTGCGGTTGACGAGGTTCTTCTCGCGCAGCGTGGTCTCGTTGATGAAGGCACCATCCTCGAAGGCGTCATTGAGACAGCCAACATTGACGACCTCATACACGTCACGGAACTGGACGTTGCTAAAGCCCTTTTTCGGCAAGCGGCGGTGCAGAGGCATCTGGCCGCCTTCAAAGCCTGGACGAATGCCGCGACCAGAACGCGCCATCTGGCCTTTGTGGCCTTTGCCGGAGGTCTTGCCGTGGCCGGAACTTTCGCCGCAGCCGATGCGCTTGCGGCGCTTCTTGGCACCGGGGCGGGGTTGAACGTCTTGGAGTCTCATGGAGATTTGAAATTTGAAATTGAAGATTTGAAATCAATTAGAGGGCTTTGCGCTCTTTGATTTCTTTGCCACGGGCGCGAAGGATTTCGTCCTTCGGGCGCAGGGCAGCGAGGGCGGCAAGGGTGGCTTTCACCACGTTGGCGTGGTTGCTGGAACCGAGAGATTTGCCGATGACATCCTTCACACCAGCGGCCTCAAGAACTGCACGGGCACCGCCGCCTGCGATGATGCCGGTGCCGGGAGATGCGGGCTTGAGCATGATGCAACCGCCGCCGTGTTCCCCCATCACCTCGTGGGGGATGGTGTTGTTGTTTAGATGAACGCGGTTCATCTTTTTGCGGCTGGACTCGGTGGCTTTCTTGATAGCATCGGCCACTTCATTGGCCTTGCCGAAACCCCAGCCGACTTTGCCCTGGCGATCGCCACAGACGACAAGCGCGGAGAAGCTGAAACGGCGACCACCTTTGACGACTTTGGCGCATCGGTTGATGTGAACGACTTTTTCGACGGAGTCGGAGCGGGAGTCGCCATCGGAGGCGGAACGATTGAAATCTGCTGCCATAAAAAGGAGGGGACGTGTGGATTAGAACTTCAGACCCTTTTCGCGGGCGGCGTCGGCAAGGGCTTTGACCTTACCGTGGTAAGTGAAACCACCGCGGTCGAAGACGACCTGAGTGATGTTCGCCGCGAGGGCGCGTTCGGCAACGGTCTGACCTACCTTGGTTGCGGTCACTGCGTTGGATTTGCCTTCGCCGAAGCCTTTCTCCTTGGTAGAGGCGGACACGAGGGTCTTGCCAGCAAGATCGTCAATGATCTGAGCATAGACATTCGAGTTGGAAAAATAAACGGCGAGGCGCGGGCGCTGCGGGGTACCGGAGAGCGACCTGCGAATGCGCGCGTGGATACGTGTGCGGGAGAGTTTGCGATTTTTTGCTGCCATGATGACTTTCCTCCAGATGGGTTACTTCACACTCTTGCCTGCTTTGCGGCGGATCACTTCGCCCACATAACGCACGCCCTTGGCCTTGTAAGGCTCCGGCGGGTAGTAGGCGCGGATGTCGGCGGCGAGCTGCCCGACGACCTGCTTGTCTATGCCTTCGATGGCGATCTTGGTGTTTTCCGCGACGGTGACTTTCACACCGGCAGGGATGGGGTGCAGACGCGGGTGCGACTGGCCGAGGTTGAGGTCAATGACGTTCCCCTTCACCGCTGCGCGGAAGCCGACGCCGTGGATTTCGAGGTTGCGTATATAGCCTTTGCTAACGCCTTCCACCATGTTGCCGATGAGGCGCTGGGTGGTGCCGTGCATGGCACGGACACGGCGATCCTCGCTGAGGCGGGTGACGTTGATTTCCTTGCCTTCGGAGACGACTGCGACGCCTTCAGGAAGGGTCCAGTTGAGTTTGCCCTTGGGGCCTTCGACCAGGACGCTTCGGTCCGCTCCGATTTTCACGGAGACTTTGTCAGGGAGAGAGATGGGTTGTTTGCCGACGCGTGACATATGTGTGTTCTCCTTGAATTACCAAATCTGGGCCAAAAGTTCGCCGCCCACCTTGGATTTCTTAGCGCGGGCACCTGTCATGATGCCGCGTGAAGTGGACAGAATGGAAATGCCGAGTCCGCCGAGCACGCGGGGAATCTCGTCACAAGAGACGTATTTGCGCAGACCCGGCTTGCTGATGCGGGTGAGGTTGCGTACGACCGGAGCTTTACCCTGGTACTTGATCTTCAGCTTCAGGCGCGGGTGCTCGCCACTGGTGTCCATCTCATAGCTCCACAGGTAGCCTTCTTCCTGGAGGATGCGGGAAAGCTCAGCCTTCATTTTGGAGAAGGGGATGAACACTTCCTGCTGGCCTGCGGTGGCGGCGTTGCGGATGCGGGTTAGGAAATCGGAAATCGGGTCGGTCATGGCTCGTGGGAGTCTGAGTTCAGGTTAGGCGGCAGCCGCTTCTTCGGCGCTCTCGCCATCTGCTTTCTTGGCAGTGTTAGTTTTGCCACGGAAGGGCATTCCCAGTGCGCGCAGCAACTCACGGGCGTGATCGTCATTGTTCGTGGAGGTGACGAAGGTGATATCGAAACCGAGGGTGCGCTTGATCTTATCCAGCTCAATCTCAGGGAAGATAGACTGGTCGCTGACGCCGAGGGTGTAGTTGCCACGACCATCAAAGGCACGGGGGGCGACACCGCGAAAGTCACGGACGCGGGGCAGCGCTGTCTTCACCAAACGCATGAGGAAGTCATACATGCGCTTGCTGCGCAGGGTGACTTTGACACCGACGTTTTCACCTTCGCGCAGCTTGAAGTTGGCGATGGCCTTCTTGCTCTGGGTGATGACGGGTTTCTGACCGGTGATGAGGGTCACTTCGTTCACGGCGTCTTCGATCGCCTGCTTGCGTTCGCTCTGGGAGCCGACGGAACAGTTGATAACGATCTTTTCGAGCTTGGGCACTTCATGCACGTTGGTGAGCTGAAGTTGAGCTTTCAAGGAGTCGCGTAGCTTCTCCTTGTAGAGGGTCTGTAATACGGGGGTCATGGGTCAGTGTTGGCTGTGCAGCCTTTCCTCCGTGGGCCGCGCAGCAAGGCGTGGCGGTGTGCCGGAGGGGGCGGCATATTGGGGGGACTACTTCTTTTTCGCAACTTTCTTCTTCGTTTCCTTCGCCTGAGGCTTCGCGTCGGCGAGCTTGACGTTGGAGATATGGATAGGGCCTTCTTTTTCGATGATGCCGCCCTGCTGGCGCTCCTGAGTGGGGCGCACGGTCTTCTTGATCATGCGCACGCCTTCGATCAAGACGCGGTTCTTGGTGGTCTGGACTTCCATCACGATGCCTTGAGCACCTTTGCTGGCACCGGAGATGACGACGACGGTGTCGCCTTTTTTGACATGGGATTTGACGCGGCTCATAGCACTTCTGGGGCGAGGGAAACGATCTTCATGAAATTCTTGTCACGCAGTTCACGGGCGACTGGGCCGAAGATGCGGGTTCCTTTGGGGTTGTTGTCCTTATCAATGATGACAATGGCGTTCTTGTCGAAGCGCAGGATCGAACCGTCATTGCGGCGGATCGGATGCGCGGTGCGCACGACCACGGCGCGGACGACTTCGCCCTTCTTCACGCTGGCGGTCGGGGTGGACTCGCGGATGTGGGCGGTGATAATGTCACCGACGTAGGCAAAGCGGGTACCTTTCTTGCCCAACACGCCGATCATCATAGCCACGCGGGCTCCGGTGTTGTCGGCCACCGGGATTGTTGACTCCATTTGCAGCATAGCGTTTGTCTCCTCAGATAAAAGGGGTTGATCGTGTCCAGCGGACTAGTGCTTGAGCACTTCCTCCAGGTTCCAGCGCTTGAGTTTGCTCACCGGGCGGGTTTCAGAAATGAGGACTTTGTCGCCCACCTTAGCCACTTCGCTTTCGTCATGGGCGTAAAACTTTGAGGTTTTGCGCACGATCTTTTTGAACTGCGGGTGCGGCACGCGGCGTTCCACTTCGACCACGATGGTCTTGTTCATTTTGTCGGACGTGACCGTGCCAACGCGCGTTTTGCGCACAAGGGCTTTGGCAGGTGCCGGGGCAACGGCGGTTTCAGCAGTATCGCTCATGGATCGTATAAAAAGGAATGACGTTCAGGGTTAGGCGGCCTTTGCAACAGCCCGGCTGCGCTCAGTGACGATGGTCTCGATGCGGGCCACCTCGCGGCGGAGTTGGTGCAGGCGGGCAGGATTCTCAAGCTGGCCGAGCTGCTGCTGCACACGCAGGTTCAGCATTTCCTGGCGTAGCTCACGGCGGCGGGCTCCCAGTTCTTCCACGGTCATCTCACGGAGTTCTTTGATCTTCATAAAGCAGGTACTGTGGCGTGGGTTCAGTGGGTGGAAGAGCGAGAAACAAAGCGGGTGCGGAGGCCGAGCTTATTCGCAGCTAGGCGGCAGGCTTCACGCGCGATAGCCTCAGTGACGCCGGAAATTTCAAAAAGCATGTGCCCTGGGAGCACGACGGCAACCCAAAACTCTGGGGAGCCTTTGCCCTTACCCATTCGGACTTCCGGCGGACGCTGAGTGACTGGCTTGTGCGGGAAAATGCGGATGAAGACCTTGCCCTTGCGCTTGAGGAAGCGGTTGATCGCTACACGGCAAGCCTCGATCTGATTGTTCTTGATCCAGCCACGGTCCAGCGTCTGGAGACCGAAGTCACCGAAGTCCAGTTTGTTGCCACTGGAGGCTGTGCCCGCGCGGCTGCCACGCTGGGACTTGCGATATTTTACTCGACTGGGAAGAAGGGCCATGATGGAGGTCCGGGTTTAGCTAGGGACAATGGGGTTCGGTTAAAACTTACTCAGCTGCAGCGACGGGGGCGGCCTGGGCGGGGGCTGGTGAGGACTGCGGCGCGCCACCTCCAGCGCGCTCACCACGGCGGGGCGGACCACCACGATCGCCATCGCGGCGGGGACGGCGCTCCTGACGAGGCTGGGTATTCTCTGGGGCATTGCCACGGTTCAGCCAGACCTTCACGCCAATGATGCCATAGACGGTGCGGGCTTCGGCAAAGCCATAATCAATCGGGATACGCAGGGTCTGGAGGGGTACTTTGCCCTGGCGATACTGCTCTGCACGGGCGATGTCTGCACCGCCGAGACGACCTGCAACACGGATACGGATGCCTTCGCCGCCCATATCAATCGCTGTCTGCACGGCACGCTTCATGGCGCGGCGGAAGGAAATACGGCGCTCAAGCTGGACCACCACGCTCTCGGCCACGAGCTGGGCATCAAGTTCGGGCTGCTTGATCTCGAAGATGTCAATTTTCACCTGCTTACCACCACACATCTCGGAGACTTTCTGACTCATCACTTCGATCTCCTGGCCCTTGCGACCGATCACTAGACCCGGACGGGCAGTGTGGAGGGTGACACGGACCTGGTTCCAGGCACGCTCAATGACAATCTTGGCCACGGCGGCCTGCATGAGCTTGTCTTTGAGGTACTTGCGGATGGCGAGGTCGCTGTGCAGCGCGTCGGCGAACTCCTTGTCGGGGGCATACCACTTGGAGCGCCAGTCTTTTGTGACTGCGAGGCGGAAACCGATCGGATTAACTTTCTGTCCCATATATCAGTGGTGTGTGGAGATTATTCGGCAGTTGCCTTGGCCTTGGACTTGTGAATGCGCTTGGCGGGCTTCTCAGCCTCCTCTGGCTTGGCACCCAGGATGACGGTGATGTGGGTCATGCGCTTTTTGATCGGGGCGGCAGAACCACGGGCGCGAGGCATGATGCGCTTCAAGGCTGGGCCAGGGGTGGCGACGGCGCTCTGGACGATGAGTTCGTCAGCATCCAGTTCGTGGTTATTCTCAGCGTTCGCCACAGCACTGCGGAGGACTTTGCCAATCAGGAAAGCCGCCTTCTTCGGCGTGAAATCCAGAACGCTGAGAGCTTGGCTCACAGGCATACCCGTGATGGCTCGTGTGACTTGCCGCGCTTTCTGCGATGAGATGCGGGCGTATTTGAGGCTTGAGCGCACTTCCATAAAATTAAAATGATCTGCTGGTGTCCACTTTTCCACGATCACCGACCCGGACCGAATCGGCGCTGTTGGCGAGTTCCTGCACCACAGCGCCGCTCACAGAGTTGCGGACTTCGGTGACAAGAACCTTCGCGATGGGTTTGTCCTCGCGGTAAATTTCAAACGGCATCCCCGGCTTCACTCCATCACGGGAACCGACGCTCAGGACGGCAATGCCAAACTCGCTTTTCAAGCTGACGATGCGCGCATCTTGGAGATCAGCGCCATGTGGAGGAGCCTCGCCTGGACGAGCCGAGGCAGTGGTCAACGTGGACTCGGCCCTAGTCAGTGCTTTTTGCAAACGGTCGCCTGAGATGGGATCGGGCGCGGTGACGGTCTTGGCGAATTGTAGAGATGCCTCAGCAAGCTCCAGGAGGCTGTCGGCGAGCTTTTGGCGTGAGGCTTCGGCGATGCGCAAGTCGCTCAGGGAGGCAAGCAAGCGCTCTTGTGTCTGTTCGGGGGAGCTTTCCAGGGCCGCGATGCCTAGCCCTTCGAGCAAACCGCGCAGTCGTTCGTAGCGATCTTTGAGTTCGGCAGCTTCTTGATTGGAGGCGGCAGCACTCTGGGTCAGCGCGTCGTTCTTGTCCTTGGCAGCGTTGATCTGGCTTTCCAGCACCTGTATCTTCTGTGCCGCTACCTGGAGCATCGTGTTCATCTCCTGCACCTCCACCGCCGTCTGCGCCTGCACGCCATTGAGCATCACCACTGCTGCGAGAGGCAGCAAAGCGCGCTGGGTGAGTCGTTGGAGGCGGAGAGTCATGCGAGTGAGAGGGAGGAAAAGAGCGCGCTTTGGGGTTATTTGGCAGCCTTGACCGTGTGGGCACCGTGGCTCTTGAAGATACGCGTCATCGCGAACTCACCGAGGCGGTGACCAACCATGTTTTCCGTGGCATACACGCTCACGAAATCCTTGCCGTTGTGAACCAGGAAGGTGTGACCGACGAGGTCGGGCGTGATCATGGAACTGCGTGCCCAGGTCTTCACCGGGCGCTTCTGTCCGGCGTCGTTGAGCTTGTCCACTTTGTCGAGCAGAGCCTGCTGGACGAAGGGGCCTTTTTTGAGTGAGCGTGCCATAGGGGGCGTTAGAGGATTGGTGTGAAAGGGTTACTTCTTCGCGTGACGTGTCTGGACGATGAGCTTGCCCGTCGCTTTCTTCTTGTTGCGGGTCTTCTCACCCTTCGCATGGCCCCAGGGGCTAAGAAGATGCTGACGACCACCACCAGACTTCGAACGGCCTTCTCCACCACCGTTGGGGTGGTCAATCGGGTTCATACACATGCCGCGCACGGTGGGGCGAGTGCCCTGCCAGCGTGTGCGGCCAGCTTTACCGGAAACTACGTTCATGTGCTCCACATTGCCGACTTGGCCAATGGTGGCGTAACACTCTGCGTGAATTTTGCGGATTTCACCAGAGGGCATACGCACTAGAGCATATTCACCTTCGCGGTTGGAAAGGATGGCGGCCTGACCTGCGGCACGGGCTGCTACACCGCCACGCCCAAGGACAAGCTCCACATTGTGAATGCTAGTGCCGAGGGGGATTCTGCGCAGAGGCATCGCATTACCCACTTCAAAAGGGGCTTTCTCCCCAGCCATCACGCTTGCGCCGACGTTGAGGGAGTTTGGGGCCAGGATGTAGGCGCGCTCTTTGTCGTTATATTCGACCAAGGCAATTCGGGCCGAACGGTTCGGATCATACTCAATAGCAATGACCTTCGCTGCGTCGTCACGGCGAGCACGCTTGAAGTCAATGAGACGGTAACGGCGTTCATGACCACCGCCGATGTGACGGCAAGTAATGCGGCCCGTATTGTTGCGTCCGCCGGACTTGCGCAGTGCGGTGGTGAGGCTGCGCTGCGGAGTGTCTTTGGTAATCTCCTCGAAGGAGTTCCACTCTTTGTAGCGGTTCGATGGGGTGTTGGGCTTGAAAGTTTTTAGCGCCATAGCTGAAAGTCCTTTGGGTTAAAGGTGGGAACCGAGTGTTGCTGTTACACGAGGTCAATGCGCTCGCCGTCTTTCAGACGCACGATGGCCTTCTTGTAGTGGTTGGTGCGGCCGTAGTCGGCACGGCGTTCGCGGCGGGCTTTACCGTCGTAGTTGGCGGTGCGGACACCGACGACTTTTTTGCCGAAGTGTTTCTCCACCGCCTGCTTGATTTCGATCTTCGTGGACTTGGGGTTCACGATAAAAACATACTCGTTGTTTTCTTCACCGAGCCTCGTCGCTTTCTCGCTGAGGCGGATCGTTTGGATCACGGAATGGGGGTCTTTCATATCAGCATGCGGTCCTCCGGGCGAGGGTTGGAAGGGCGTCGGTCGTAACGATGATCTGTGCGTAGCGAAGCAGGTTTTCGGCATTCACTTCATCAGCGGAGACAAGCTGCACATCCTGGATGTTGCGGGCAGAGCGGAAGGTCAAGTCATCGAACTTCTCGCCGATAACGAGCACCTTCTTGGCGTCCGTGAGATCGTTGATGGCGCTGACAAAGGACTTCGTTTTGCCATCGGCAATGGCGAAGCTGTCCACCGTGGCGACGGCACCGTCATTGATGCGGGCGGTCAGAGCGGCACGGAAGGCGAGCTTGCGGACGTTCTTGGTCGTGGTCTTTGACCAATCGCGGGTTCTGGGGCCGAAGACGACACCACCACCGGACCAGATGGGGGAGCGCTTGCTACCCATACGGGCATTGCCCGTGCCCTTCTGGTTCCACATCTTCTTGCCGCTGCCGCGGACTTCCGAGCGGTTTTTTGTATGGGCATTGCCCTGGCGGCGATTTGCACGGTAAGCGACGAGAACGTCATTAAGTGCCTGCTTGCCATGATGACCTTCGACAAGGTTCAAACTGGCCTGCTTGGCGCTTTCAGTGGAGAGAATAGTGGCTGACATGATGATGAATTCCTCCGTGGGTTACTTGGCGGCAGGTGCTAGCTTCTTCTTAGCCGGGCGCACCATGACGATGCTGCCCTTATTGCCGGGGATGGAGCCGCTGATGAGGAGCAGTCCATCGTCTGGACGGCTTTGGATGACTTTGAGATTCTGCGTAGTCACGCGGTCCACACCGTCATGGCCTGGCATCTTCTGGTTTTTCCAAACAAGGCCAGGAGTCAGACGGCAACCGATGGAGCCAGGGCGACGGTGCATCATGTGTCCGTGCGTGGCGGGCTGTCCAGCGAAGTTCCAGCGCTTGACGACGCCTTGGAATCCTTTGCCCTTGGTGGTGCCGATCACATCCACCCACTGGCCTGCGCTGAAAAGGCTGGCGTCAATCTTCACGTCCTCACCAGGGAGCTTGTCATCAGAAGCGACGCGGAACTCACGCAGGATGCGCTTTGGCCCCACACCACTTTTCTTGAAGTGGCCGAGCAGAGGCTTCGTCATGCGGCTTTCCTTCTGGTCTTCAAAACCAAGCTGGAGCGCGCTGTAGCCGTCCTTGCCAGACTTCTGCTTCACCTGGACCACAGCGTTGCCGCTCACGTCCACGACTGTCACTGCGATGGCCTCACCCTTTTCGGTGTAAACCTTAGTCATGCCGAGTTTTTTTCCAATCAATCCGATAGCCATAATGGGTCTCCTCCTTTGAGGTCAGTACTTAAATCTTGATGGTGATGTCCACGCCGGAGGGAAGGTTGAGCTTCTTCAGCTCATCCACGGTGCGGGAGGTGGGGTCCACGATGTCCAGCAGGCGCTTGTGAGTGCGCATTTCAAACTGGTCCATGGACTTCTTATCCACGTGCGGGGAGCGATTCACGGTAAACTTCTCGATGCGTGTGGGGAGAGGGATCGGGCCTGCCACTTTGGCACCCGTGCGCTTCGCGGTCTCGACGATGTCGGCGGTGCTTTTGTCAAGCACACGGTAATCGTAGGCGCGTAGGCGGATTCTGATTCGCTGATTATTCATGACGGGGTGTCAGGCGTGAATGGGTTGCTGCAAAAATTAGTTCTTACCGCCGCCGCGCTGCTCGACGATCTGATCCACAATCTGCTGTGGCACCTGCTCAAAGCGAGCTGGCTGCATGGAGTAGGAGGCGCGGCCCGAAGAAAGTGTGCGGATAGCGGTGGAGTAGCCAAACATTTCCGAAAGTGGAACTTCAGCGCGGAGGACCGCTGTAGCACCACGAGTGTCCATGCCCTGAATTTTGCCACGACGGCGGTTAAGGTCACCCATAATGTCGCCTTGGTAATCTTCTGGCGTGCTGGCTTCGACAGCCATGATCGGCTCAAGTAGGATGCACTTAGCTTTCTTGAGTGCGTCCTTCACAGCGAAGATAGCTGCCATCTTGAAGGCGTTTTCGTTGGAGTCCACGTCGTGGCTGGAGCCGTCGAGAAGGTCAATATGAATATCAATCACCGGATAGCCAGCGATGATGCCATTGAGAACCGCCTCCATGCAGCCAGCTTTGCATGGGTTGATGAATTCTTTCGGGATGGTGCCGCCGACGACTTTGTTTTCGACAGTAACACCTTTGCCCGGCTCCCCAGGATAAATCTTGAGAATGACGTGACCGTATTGACCGCGACCACCGGACTGCTTGACCAGCTTGCCCTCGCCATCAGCTTCCCTGGTGAGGGTCTCGCGGTAGGCGATTTGCGGCTTGCCCGTGTTCGTCTCAACCTTGTGCTCACGCTTGAGGCGGTCGCAAAGAATTTCCAAGTGCAGCTCACCCATGCCGGCGATGATCGTCTGACCTGTTTCCTCATCCGTCTTGACGAAGAATGTCGGGTCTTCTTCCGAGAGACGCTGGAGCGCATTGCCCATCTTCTCCTGGTCGCCTTTGGTCTTCGGCTCGACAGCCATCGAGATCACCGGTTCAGGGAAGGTTGGCGGCTCAAGAAGCACTTCGAGGCTCTCATCACAGAAGGTGTCGCCCGTACGCACATCCTTCACACCCACGAGGGCGGCGATGTCGCCCGAGTAGCAGCAGTCAATGTCCTTGTGGACGCTGGCCTGAATCTGGATCAAGCGGCCGACGCGCTCCGACTTGCGAGTGCGGGGGTTATAGATCGTATCCCCCTTCCTGACGCAGCCAGAATAGACGCGGAAGAAAACTAGGCGACCGAACTTGTCCGACCAGAGCTTGAAACCAAGGGCGATGAACTTACCATTGTCGTCTGGAATGGCTTCCACCAGATTCTCCGGCTCATCTACGATGTGACCCTTCTGGGGTGCGATGTCAAGAGGACCGGGAAGGTAGTCAATGACGGCATCAATGAGATACTGTACGCCCTTGTTTTTGAATGCGGAGCCGCCTGCCATTGGAATGATCTTATTGGCGATCACTGCGCGGCGCAGCGCCTGCTTGAGTTCGGGGATGCTGATCGGCTTTTCTTCCAGGAACTGCATTCCCAGTTCTTCATCCTGGCTGCACACTTGATCGAGCAACCCCTCATAAGCCTCCTTGGCCGTGGCGATTTCTGCACCTTCCAACTCACGCACCTTGTAGGTAGAACCAAAACGGTCATCATCGTTGTAGATAATCGCCTTCTGGTTCACGACATCAATTTGGCCAATGAGATTATCCTCAGCACCGATCGGGATCAGGATCGGCCAGGCATTGGCTCCCAGTTTCTGGCGTACATCGCGCACCACGTTATTAAAGTTGGCACCTGTGCGGTCCATCTTGTTCACGAAGGCAATGCGCGGCACACCATACTTTTCCGCCTGGCGGTAAACGGTTTCCGATTGGGGCTGCACGCCAGCCACACCACAGAGCACGAAGATCGCACCATCAAGCACACGCAGGGAACGCTCCACCTCAGCGGTGAAGTCCACGTGGCCTGGCGTATCAATGATGTTCACACGTATATCTTCACCTTCGCGCAGCTTGAAAATGCCCGCTTCCTTCAACTGCATCCAGCGTGCTGTCACCGCAGCAGAGGTGATGGTGATGCCACGCTCTTTTTCCTGCTCCATCCAGTCGGTCGTTGCCGCCCCGTCATGCACCTCGCCGATCTTGTGGATCATACCGGTATAGAAGAGAATACGTTCCGTCAAGGTCGTCTTACCCGCGTCAATGTGCGCGCAGATCCCGATGTTGCGGGTGCGCTCCAATGGATATTCGCGGTTGGGGGAGTTCGGGTTGGACATGGGGTAGATAAAATGTAGTGGGAACGGGCAGTGTGTGGGGAAGGAAAGAGTCCGCTGATAAATTAGAAGCGGAAGTGAGCGAACGCGCGGTTGGCCTGGGCTTGCTTGTGAACGTCGTCGCGCTTGCGCACGGCGGCACCCTGGCCCACAGCGGCTTCTTTAAGCTCATTCGCCAAAGCACGGTGCATCGGCTGACCTTTGCGGCCACGGGCATAGCCGACAATCCAACGCATCGCCAGGGACTCAGAGCGCTCTGTGCTCACTTCCAGTGGCACCTGATAAGTCGCACCACCGACTCGGCGGGCCTTCACCTCGACCTTCGGCTTCGAATTCTCGATAGCGCGGTTGAAAAGCTCCAATGGGTCCACAGTTTCCGTCTTCTCGTTGAGTTGCTCGATGGCAGCATAGACAATGCGCTCTGCGAGCGACTTTTTGCCGGACTGCATCACGCGGGCGATCAGGTGGGCGACAAGCTGGCTGTCATAGCGCGAGTCCTTGTGGACAGGCTTGTCATAGACTCTTTTTCTGCGGGCCATAGCGAGAGAGGGATCGTGAGTAGGTTGAGAATAATCAGGTTAAAGAGAAGCCATTACTTCTTGCCCTTCGCCGGAGCAGCAGCGGCAGCACCTTTCTTCGGACGCTTGGCACCGTACTTGGAGCGACCACGGCGGCGCTTGTCCACGCCCAGACAGTCCAGCGTTCCACGCACAATGTGGTAACGCACACCCGGCAAATCCTTCACACGACCACCACGGACCAGCACGATGCTGTGCTCCTGGAGGTTGTGCCCCTCACCACCAATGTAGGCGATGACTTCAAAGCCATTCGTCAGACGCACTTTGGCGACCTTACGCAGAGCCGAGTTCGGTTTCTTCGGTGTACGTGTCATCACCTGGAGGCACACACCGCGGCGCTGCGGGCACTTCTCCAGCGCAGGCGACTTCGACTTGGTGGTCTTGTCCTTGCGTCCGAATCTGACGAGTTGATTGATGGTGGGCATGGTCTGAAAATGATTCCGTTCCTTTAAAGAGGCCAGTCGAGGCCGAGAACTGGAGAGACAGTGCCACGACTTTGCAGATGCAAAGCTAGCACAGTGCTTTTCCGGTTCACTGCTCCGATAGATCAGAGAAGCGTTGGCGACTCTGGTTTGCCTAGCGATCACGGATGAGCGCCTGGGCCGGGGAGCGCGCACCTTGGAAGTGATCAGACTTTTGGCAAGATGTTTTTTGCCGTTTAATGAAGTTTTTCACAGCCGCAATGGCGGAGCCGGTGAAATATGTCATTCCGTAACCCCTTCTAGAGTATGGTGGCTGCCATTGACCGAGGCATAAAGGGCCGCATGACGGCGCAGGGCCGCGCTGTTGCCGAGCTTCAGCTTGTCCTTGATGCGCTGGCTGTGTGTCTCCACGGTCTTCACGCTCACCTTTAGCTCATGGGCGACCTCCCGCGTGCTCTGGCCGTGCCCCAGCAGGCGCAGCACCTCGCGCTCCCGGTTTGACAAGCCTGCCTCTGCATCCCCGCGTAGCTCCATCTCCCCGCAGGCCAGAGTGTTCAGCACTACATGCTCCACGCGCGGGCCGATGCGCCGCTGCCCCCTCAGCGCACCCTCCAGCGCAACCAGAAGCGCGGAAAGCGGGTCACGCCGCGTGACATAGCCGCAGGCCCCGGCCTTGAATGCGCGTTGGACGCTCAGCGCATCCTCCAGACCCGTGAACACCACGACCCGCGTCCGCGCGCACCAGCGCGGCACATCTTTAATAAAGGTAAACCCGTCCCCCATCGCCGGGTCCAGCAGCATCAGGTCCGGCTTCTCCCGCTCGCACCACTGGCGGGCGGCTGCCAGCGTGTCCGCATCACCGCAAACGCAGAGGGTCTTCTGCTCCTTGATCAACTGCATCAGCCCCAGACGCGAGGCCGGTTCACAGTCCACGATGAGGACACGCGCTTTAGTCGGGTTTGCCATACTTTTTTATTTCGATTCTGCGATGTAATGGAATCCCTGATAGAGTGGCAAGTCATTTCGATGAGCAAATGCTGACATATCCTTGCAGCTATGTCTCCGCTACCGTCCTCACACACTTTGGCGGACAGCCCTGATTGCACAACTTCCACTGCCTGATTGCTTCCGCGTCACTCATTGGCATCAGCACTCGGCATCACCCGAACTCCTTTGAGAACCATCACTCAATACTATTAAATAGTTAATCAAATATCACAATAAATATGAAAAATCTGCTCATACTCACCCTGCTAAGTTCTACCGTTCTCGTCTCCTGCAACACAACACTGCATCGAGGCACCAGCATGCCGAAGCGCGCCTTGAGCCTGGATCGGCAGAATGACAGATATGCCACCTTCGATAGTCCAACTACCTATGACTATGCTGACCCTAATGCCATGGATGGAAACGGTGCCTCCCGCTACTACCGCACCGTCTATGCTAATGCCCCTGCGGGGCAAACAAAGGCCGTGCGCAACATCATCGCAAAGGAGATGATATCTCTGATTGACGAAAACCACGCGATCTACCATGAATCCCTGCGCCGCACTCTCACGACCAACAGCATTGCAGGGGAGTTCCTCACCCTCGGTCTGACCTCTGCAGGAGCCATCGCATCAGGCGCACAGGCCACCCGTATCCTCAGTGGCGTCGCCACCGGCACTAACGGCTTTTCAGGCAAGCTCAACGGACACATTTTGCAGCAGCAGACACTCAGCACAGTGCTCAAAGCAATTCGTTTACGCAAGGAGGGTGCCTATGCCAGGATGGCGCAGAATTTTGACAAAGCTGCAGACATTTACACCTTGGAAGATGTCGTCATAGACCTCGGCAGGTATTGGGAAGCCGGGCTGCTTTCCAGCGGCATCCAGCAGCTCGATGAAATGGCCTCAGAGAAAATCAAAGATGTTGAAAAGGAGAAGGATGCGGCGGCAGGCGTTGAAAAGAAAGAGGCCGCCAATGTTTTGAAGGCCATCGGCGAGTGATTGCAGATCGCACAACCTAACCATCCACCACAAGCACGCTCATGCCCAAGCCAGACCTCGATGCCAAACTCCGCAAGGAATACGACTCCCTTTTTGCCTCTTGCAAGACCCATGTGGACAAGGAAGCCACACTCAAAGCCATCACCGATAAAATCACCGCCAACCAAGCGCGCTATGAGAGCGTGGCGGCTGCCTCTGGGGTGCCTTGGCAGGTAATCGCCGCTATACACAACATGGAGGCTAGCCTCAGTTTTACCAAGCATCTGCACAATGGCGATCCGCTGAGCGCGCGCACCGTGCAGGTGCCAGCGGGCAGGCCCGTCAGTGGCAGCCCACCTTTCACCTGGGAGGAGAGCGCCGTGGATGCCCTGGCCTATGACAAGCTGACGGCGTGGACAGACTGGTCGCTGGCTGGCACACTCTACAAGCTGGAAGGCTACAACGGCTGGGGATCGCGTGGTAAGGACATCAATACACCCTATCTCTGGTCCTTCTGCCAGCACTACACGAGCGGCAAATACATCGCCGATCATGTTTGGAGCGATACCGCTGTGTCGAAACAGTGCGGGGCAGCCCTCATTCTCAAGGCACTGGGCTTTACGAAGGCCGTTGGCGTTGCCGCCCCTCACGGCAGCCCCCCCTCCGGGGCACCTGCCTATCCGGGCTGGATCATCAAAAGCGGGCAGCTCGACTCGCCCGAAGTGCTGCTGGTGCAGGAGCGACTGAATGAGCGCGGTTTTGGCCCGGTGGTAGAGGACGGCGACTTCGGCCCGAACACGCGCAATGCCGTGCGCTCCTTCCAGGCCCAGTCCACGGACACCAGTGGTAATCCGCTGACGATTGACGGCGAGGTGGGCGCGATCACCTGGGCCGCGCTATTTGGCAAGGCCAGCGTGCCCGCCGCCACTGCCAAGGACGCGCCCACCGAGCTGCTGCGCAAAGTCCTGGCGGTGGCGAAAACCCAGCTCGGCGTGACGGAGGTTCCACCCGGCAGCAATGAGGGGCCGGAAGTGGAGGCTTACCTGAAAAGCACCGGCGTAGGCAAAGGCAACCCCTGGTGCATGGCCTTTGTCCACTGGTGCTTCAAAAAGGCCTCAGAGGAACTATCCATACCGAACCCCTGTGTCAAAACGGCCGGAGTGCATGACCACTGGAACCGTGCGCAGGCCGCCGGGGCACGCCGTCTGCGCAGCGCCGATGCGGTGGCGAATCCCGCGACGGTCTTCCCCGGCATGGCCTTCACCATTGACACAGGCGGCGGCAAGGGCCACACGGGCTTTGTCCTGGCGGTCAGCGGCGGCTGCATAGAAACCATTGAGGGCAACACGAACACGGAAAAGGGGCGCGAAGGCATCGCCGTCATGAAACTAACCCGGAAGATCAATACCATCAGTCTCGGCTTTGTGGACTATTCCAAGTTCTGAAACCGAACAGATGCCTGACATCCCCCGCCCCGCCAGCAGGCGCTGGGGATGTCTTCTATCACCCCCGCCTCAGCTTGCCGCTGGCCGTGAGCGGCAATTCGGTGACGGCGGTGAAGATGAGTGGGATTTTGTAGCCAGAAAGACGGGTGCGGCAGTGATGGTGCAGTTCCGTTGCGGTAAGAGCGGTATCGGGCGCGGGGATGTAGCGCGCCACGGGCACCTCGCCATAAAGAGGATGCTGGCGTGCCTCGACGAGGGAGAGCTGCACTTTCGGATGCGCATTGAGCACGGCCTCTACCTCTTCGGGGAAGATTTTCATGCCCCCCATATTAATGAGGGTCTTTTTCCGCCCGCAGATGAAGATGCGCCCGGCGGCATCGCGCCGACCAAGATCGCCAGTGGCGAACCAACCCTGCGCATCCACGACCTGGGCACGCGGCAACCAGGGATCGAGGTAGGCATCAAACATGCCGGGGCCGCGCAGGTAGATTTCTCCCGGCTCGCTGCCGTCGTCTGTTTTCAGCAGGCATTCATAAGCAGGTAGGGGTAGGCCGATAGCTTCGGGTGCTTCTTTGGCACCAGCCAGATTTAAAACAGGCAGTCCCACCTCGATGATGCCGAGTCCCTGCACGAGATGGCGTCCGAAGCGGGCATGAAACTTCTGCGTCGTGGCCGTGTCCAGCGCCGCAGCGGTGGCGACGGCAAGCCGGAGCGTAGCCCACTCCGCCCCAGGCGGTGCCTCCACGATCTGGCGGTAGTGGACGGGGCTGCCATACATGACAGTTGCTTTTTGTTCGGCACCAGCGCGCAACATGTCCGCGCCGAAATGCGCCTCCTCAATAATCGTCGCTGCCCCGTGATAAAGATACAGCACGATGGACACGGCGAAGTGATGCGCCATCGGCAGCACCCAGAGCACACGATCCCCTGCCCCGATCTGCAAGCCCGCATTGGCCGCCGTGATGCGCTGCAAAAGCGATTCGTGGGAGAGCAGCACGCCTTTGGACCTCCCCGTGGTGCCGGAACTGAAACGGATGAAGGCGGGGTTCAGTGCCTCAAAGGCATCCGCCGGAAAGGCAGGCTGCGTAACTGGCAGACGCAGGATTACGATCGGCTGACCGCCGACTTCCAGGCTGCCGACACGCTGCGCCTCCGCTGGCACCCAGGCGGCAGAGGATTCGGCCACGATCACGGCATCCACCGCGGTACGGTGCAGGAGTTCGCGCTTCTCCTCCTCTGCCAGTTCGTCTGGGATCGGCACGAAACAGCAGCCCGCTGCCAGGGTAGCGAGCGCGAAGGGCACATATTCCAGGCAGCTCGGGAAATACACGCCGACGCGCAGGCGATCCACGCGCGCAGGATCGCGCAGCAAAGTCTGCCGAATCGCAGCGGCGATGGCGTCGCAGTGTGCGAACAGTTCTGTAAAACTCAGCGTGCGATCCTTTTGCACCAGGGCGGCTGCGTCAGGCGCAGCACGTTCACGAATGGCCTCGACGATGCTGAACATGCGTTCGATCTAAAAGCCCCAGGACAGGCCGAGCGTGAAGCCCAGCGAGTTCACACCGGGGTTGGGATCAGTGGCACCGCCGTTTGAGAGATGTTGAAACATGGCTCCAGCGCGGATTTGCAGCGTGTCGGTCAGAGCGTGCGCGACACCCGCTGTGGCAAACCAGTTCAGCGTCAAGTCCTGCCCCTGCCCACCCACGACGCCCTGGGAGTCCAGCCAGCCCGCACCACCGCCGATGCCGCCATAGACGGACCAGGCACCGGAGGCGTCCCACCACTCAATGGAGGGAGCGCCCATGAGGCCGAAGTAATGACTTTCCGGCCCGGTCTCTATCCACTGGCTGAGGAGGGAGAGGCGGTTGCGCACGACGAGCGTGGAGCCATCAGCAAAGTCCAGTCCCAGCGCCTCTGGCGAGCGCCAAGTGAACATGACTGGCACCATGCCGTAGTCCAGCGGTGTGTCCCCGCCCACCTTCCAGAGGTAGCCGGTTTCAAAGTCAAACGAGTGCTGCTGCCAGGGCTGCACAGTGGGCGAAAGGATGGCAGTTGTCTGCGTATTCTGTGCCGTTGCTGAAAAGGCAAACACCAGCACGGCCAGTGCAGCGAGGGATAGTTTTCTGCTCATTCGCCTATAAAGCCATGCAGCGGCCCCAGATGCAAGTTTTCCGCCGGAAGGAAATCTCTTTGAATAGAGCACGCAATGCTGCGTCAGAGCGCCACTACCATGAAAACGTACCTTCGCTCCCTGAGTTGTGCCGCCGTGTGCGGCTTCGCGTTGTCGTCCTGTGTCGTCTATGATGAATACGGCTACGGCGGTCCGGTTCCTGTCAGCGGCTATGCCACCCGTGGCTCCCCTCTCAGCGGTCACCACTACAACAGCGGCTATTACGACAATGGCTACTACGGCTCCGGCTACTCGTCCTATTCCCCGCTGTCACTAGCCTTCTACGGCAGCAGTCCGTATTACGGCGGCTACGGTCGTGGCTCCTTTCCTTATTCATCTGCTGCCTACTGCCCGCCCACCTCGCGCCACTACTCCGCCCCATATCGCCCACAGTCCAGTAGCTACAATTATGCAGCACGGGTGACCCGACCCTCGACCTTCCGGGGCATGCCACTGAGCAGCAGCAGCCCGCCCGCTGCACCCAGTTTTGTGCCGCGTTCGCTGCCACGTCCGTCTTTTTCCCCTGCCCCGTCACCGCGCATGGCCCCATCTCCCGCATCACGTCCATCCTTTACCCCGCGCTCGGCTCCCATGCCTGCACCTAGCGGGCGCGCCGAACGCCCCGCCAGCGTAGCCGCCACGCCACCCGCTGCCTTCCGCTCAGCCGCAGCCGATCTCCACGCTGACCGCCGCCGCACACGCTAAAGCTTTGATTCAGGCAAGCTCCTAGAGTGTTTCGAGATTGTTTCACAAATCCCCTGGCGGAGGCTCCCTGAGCACTCTCATGCCAGGGGATTTCTGTGTTTAGTGACTATTTCGTCACTTTAAAAACCTTGGGTTTTCCCCAGCAGACTCCAAGAGTCAATAAAGGCGGAGCCTCGTTGTTCATCAGCAGTTCTGCCACCCATCGCAGCATCATTATGGTGAAGACATTCGGACTCCTGACAGCCCTCCTCGTCATCGGCCTCGGCTCCCCGCTGACGGCCCAGCAGCCTGCCCCCCCGAACGCTGTAGCGGACTCGATGGGCCAAACCCGCGCCCTGCTACAAAAGTGGTCGGAGACAGAAAAGATGATCGCTGCCGAGCGCAACGAGTGGGAGCAGGGCAAAGCCTTGCTCGAAGGGCGTATCTCGCTCGTCCAGCAGTCCATTGAGGACATGAAAAAGAAAATCACCGAGGCTGAGGCAAAGCTGGCGGACGCAAAGAAAAATGCCGACGAGGTCGAAAAGGAAAAGCAGCAGATCAGAGAAGCCAGTGACGCCCTCCTGACCGCCGCGCCGGAGCTAGAGAAAGGCGTGCTTGCGGTGATCGCCCGTGTGCCAGATAGCGTGCGCGAAAAGGTGAAACCACTCGCAGATCGTATTCCTAAAACCGAGGTTGAAGCCAAGGGCAAGCAAGCTGCTGAGCGCGTGCAGAGTGTGCTGGGTGTCCTCAACGAATTGAACAAATCCAATTTGGAAATCGCTTCACTGTTGGAGATTCACGACATCGGCAACGGTAAGAAGGCCGAGGTGAAGACTATCTACGTCGGGCTAGGGCAGGGCTACTTTGTGAACGCGGCAGGAGACATCGCTGGAATCGGAACGCCAGGCACAGACGGTTGGGTTTGGAAGACAGACCCCTCCATCGCCAAGAAAATGATCGAAGTCCTGGATGTGATGAAAAAGACCATCAGCCCGAAGCTTGTCGAGCTGCCTGCCACCCTGGATTAACCAAGAACACGTCTCTGTTTTATGAAGAACTGCATCAGTCTTATCACCACACTGGCTCTGGCCACTACCCTGGGCGCGCAGACTCCCGCCACGAACAATGTTTTCAACGCCGCTGCCACCTCCGCACAGAAGGACTACGACCGCAGCCTGGGCGACTTGTCGAAGGTGCGCACCGAGATTGATAAGGAGAAGCAGCCGCTGAACCGCAAGCTCTCCGAGGCCGAGGCAGAATTGGCCGCGCTCCAAGAAAAGTACGCACCTCTCACCCGCTCCGTGGACCAGGCAGAACTGGAGCTTACCAACCAGAAGACCGCCGTCAAGCTCGCCAAGGAGGAGAACAGCTACCTCACGAACATCATGGACGAGTTCACCAAGGGCTATGAGTCCAAAATTCATGTCAGCGAAATGCAGCGCGTGGGGGAAGTGCTGGAAAAGGCCAAAGCGGCGGCAGACAATACAGATGCCAGCCTGAAAGATCGCTTCATGGACCAACTCGGCCTGCTAAAGGCGGCGATCACGCGCCTCGGCGAAGTGATTGGCGGTTCACGCTTCGACGGCGAAGCCGTGGACAACCAGGGAATCATGATGAATGGCAAGTTTGCGCTCATCGGTCCGCTGGCATTCTTTTCGCAAAAAGCGGGCACGCTCGCTGGCTTTGCCATGCCACAGGCTAGTTCAAAGTGGCCCGTCGTCCGTGGCATCACACCAGAGATCAACACCGCCATCGCCTCCCTTGTCGCCACAGGCCAGGGCTTACTGCCGCTGGATGCGACACTCGGTGGTGCCATCAAGGACTTCGTCACCAAACATAGCCTGATGGATACCTACAAGCACGGCGGACCGATCATGCACCCATTGCTAATCGTGAGCATCCTGGTGTTCGGCACGGCCATTGAGCGCATCTTTTTCATCCTGCGTGAGAAGAAGCGTCGCAAGCCCATTGATGTCCACAACCTGCTCGAAGCGGTGGAGGGTGGTCTGCTCGACAAAGCCATCAGCATCGGCCGCAAATCCCAAGACTATGTGGCTCGCGCCCTGTCCCACGCCCTTGAGCATGTGGAAACGAACATCAGCGATGCACTCAGCCTCGCTGCCGCTCTGGAGATCAAGCGCTTCAAGCGCGGCTTCTTCGTCCTCGACACCGGCATGACCATCGCCCCGCTGCTCGGTCTTCTCGGCACTGTGACCGGGATGATGGCGTCGTTTGCCGCTATCGGCGGGGACATGGGTGCGCCCACGGCCATTACTGGCGGTATTGCCGAGGCGCTCATCGCCACCGCCTTCGGTCTCGTCATCGCCATGACGGGCCTAGTGCCCTTCAACTATCTGAACAACATGGTGGAAGACTCCGAGCATGAGCTGGAGATCGCCGCCTCGAAGCTCGAACTCATCATTGAAAAGAACAAGAAGCACGAGGAAGCACTGCGTCACCGCCACCGTCAGATGCTTGCTAGCGAGGATGAGCAGGGGTTGAAGCAGATCACTGCCTCTGGCAAAAACATCGGTCCTGAACCTCTGCCTGCGTAAGCCCATGAAGTTTCGCAAAAAAGCCAAAAAACATGCCAAGATCGAGGTGGTTCCACTCATTGACGTGGTGTTTTTCCTCCTTGCCACGTTCGTCATGGTATCCCTATCCATGACGAAAAACGAGGGCATCACGGTAAACAATCCAGCCGCCTCAACTGCCAGCCCGAAGGAGCAGAAAGACGCTACTCTGACCGTGAGCGTGGCACAGACAGGCGAAATCTTCTTCAATAAGGAAAAGATCAATGCCGCACAACTCCCGCTACGTCTGCAAAACTTTAAGTCCGCCAACAAGGAAGGACAAGTCGTCGTCAACGGCGACGGTGACGTGCCCTACAAGTTCATCATTACCGTGCTTGATGAGGCGCGCAAAGTCGGCTTCACTAAAATCGCCCACTCGGTTGAACGGAAGTGAGCCGCAAAACACACACCACCAATGAACAAGGCACTTTTTGGTCTCCTGCCAGCTCTCGGTCTCCACGCGATCGTTTTCCTGTTCGGCGGGATGCTGATTCCGAAGGGGGAGAAGTCCGAGAAGAAAAAGGAAATCCTGGTGGATGTGGATGTCTCCAAGAAGGATGAAAAGAAGGTCGAAGAAGATCCCAAAGAGAAAGTCGAAGACCCTATTGAGGACATCAAACAAGAGATGCCTGACTTTCGCGAATTGTCCCAGCCTGCCGCTGCCGGACCAGCATTAGCCGCAGTAAGCCTTAGTGATCTCGGCGCTGCGCTCTCTGGCATTGGCGGTGAGGGCGGCTTTGGCCCTGCGGTCGGCTTTGGCAGTGGCGTCGTCGGCGGCTCTGGCAGCGGCGGTTTCGGCGGTGCCTCAGACATGCTTTCCAGCAGCCAGCTCGATAGCAAACCACAGGCCACTAACCGCATCTCACCGCAACTCACCAAAGACCAGCGTCAGCGCGCTAAAGGCGTCGTCAGCGTGCTCATCATCGTCGGTCCTGATGGCAGTGTCACCAAGGCTGAGATCATGGAATCCCCTGACCCATCCATCAACGCCCCCTGCATCGAAGCCGCGCGCCAATGGCGCTTCCAGCCCGGCACGCGCAGTGGCAAGCCGGTTTCCTTTAAATTAAAACTCCCCTTCCGGTTCGAATGAAGCTGATCTCCGCACTCTGCCTCGCCCTTGGCTGCGTCACCACTTACGCCGCACCCTCCCATCAGGCTCCCTATGCCCTGGACTTGTGGAATGACCCCCAGTTCGCGAAATACTTCGTGGGCACCTACTCCGTCATGCCAGAGGTGGAGCCTACCCTTAACGACAAGGACCGCGCAACGCTTCAGGGTCTCCTGCCGCTGATGCCCAAACCCGCCGATGCGCTCGCTTACCTCTCCAAGGTCGTCGGCCCAACCACCAACGCCATCTTCGACTTCCAAATGGCTAGTCTCTACTTTGACAACGGCATGATGGAGGCGTCCGAGAAGTGGTTCAAATCCGCCATCGCCAAAGCCCCCTCCTTCCGCCGCGCCTGGCGTGGATTGGGCATGGTGCAGGTACGGGCGATGAACTGGAAAGATGCCGTAGCGAGCCTAGGTCAGGCCATCGGTCTAGGCATCCAGGACGGTCCTACCTATGGTCTCCTCGGCTATGCACTGCTTTCAATGGAACGCGCTGCCTCCGCAGAAAGTGCCTACCGTAGCGCGCTGATGTTTCAGCCTGATTCCATGGACTGGAAAATGGGCCTTGTCCGTGCTGCCCTCAAACAACTCAAGGCCGCCGAAGCTGCTGCGCTCTGCGACGAAATTTTGCGTGAAAACCCTGAGCGCACCGAACTCCTCAGCCTCCAGGCAGAAGCCTATTTGGTGATGAAGGAAAACGTCAAAGCTGCTGAGAACCTAGAGATCCTCGTGCGCGGCGGCCAGGCCAAAAGTGAGGATATGACGCGCCTGGGAGACATCTACCTCGCCAGCAAAGAACCCGCCCTCGCCCTCAGCGCCTACAGCCGTTGGCTGGAACGCAGCGACCGCAAGATCGAAGACGTGGACAAGGCCATCAGCGTGGCCGACAGCCTCAGTTCGCAAAACGCGCTGCTCGAAGCCGGGATGCTTCTCACCAAGTCCAAAGCCGCCGCAGGCAAAAACCTGCCCAAGGATGCCGAAGCCAAGCTGCTCAAAGTCGAAGCACGTCTGCAAATGAGCGCAGGCAAAGGCGACGCCGCCGCACCGATCCTGGAGCGCGTGGTCGAGTTGAACCCGATGGACGGCAGCGCCATGATGCTGCTGGGTCAGCACTACTCCGACAAGAAGGACAACGTCAAAGCCACCGCCTTCTACGAGCGCGCCGCCAAGATCAAAGACAACGAGCCAGACGCGCTGATTCGCCTCGCCCAGCTCAAAATCGGCGAAAGCAAGCTCGCCGAAGCGTTGCCAATGTTGAAGCGCTCCAACGACCTCAAGCCCCGCGACAGCGTGCAAAAGCTGATCCAGGATCTGGAGAAGTTCTTGAAGAAAGCAGCGCGCTGAGTTGCACGCTCATGTGCATTTGCGTCATTCTTTGGTGGAGATGAAGTCTTGAAATAGCTGCGGGCGTTTCGTTGACTGGTGCCGACTTTCCAGCACCAACCACCGATCACCATGCCCACCATCGCCGTCCTCGGAACATTTGACACCAAGGGAGCCGAACACGGCTTCCTTGCCCACGCTATCCAAGCCCGTGGTCACGACACACTGCTGATCCATGTCGGCAGCCTCGGCGCGGCGACGATCAAACCAGACATCAACTCCAATGAAGTCGCGGAGGTCGGCGGCGAGGACTGGCGTGCCGTCCTAGCGCGGCAGGATCGTGGCGAATGCGTAGCCCTGATGGCACGCGCTGCGGCGACGTATGTGGCCCGGTTGGTCGCGGCAGGGCGCATCCAGGGCATCATTTCACTCGGCGGCGGCGGCGGCACGGCCATCGCCACCTCGGCCATGCGCGCTCTGCCCATCGGTTTTCCGAAGGTGATGGTCTCCACCCTGGCCAGCGGCAACACCGCGCCCTACGTCGGCACAAAGGACATTGTCATGATCCCCGCCATCGTTGATGTGGCGGGCATCAACCGCATCTCACGCGCCATCTTTGAAAACGCCGCCGGGGCCATCACCGGCATGGTGGATGCCGCCGTGCAACGCAGGCAGCAGCCCGCCGCCGAAAGGCCAATCATCGTCGCCAGCATGTTTGGCAATACCACGGACTGCGTGATCACCGCAAAATCCAGGCTGGAGGTCGCAGGCTACGAAGTGCTCGTCTTCCACGCCACCGGCTCCGGCGGACGCGCTATGGAGGCGCTGATCGAAAGCGGCATGGTTGCCGGTGTGCTCGACGTCACCACCACCGAGTGGGCGGATGAACTCGTCGGCGGCATCCTCGGTGCCGGGCCGGAACGGCTGGATGCGGCGGCGAAGGCGCGCGTTCCCGCCATCGTCACTCCGGGCTGCCTGGACATGGTGAACTTTGGCGAGCCGCAGACCGTGCCCACGAAATTCGCAGAGCGCTCCTTCTACCATCACAATCCCCAGGTCACGCTGATGCGGACCAATGCAGAAGAGTGCCGGGAACTGGGCCGCATCCTTGCGGGGAAGATCAACTGCTACGCCGCGCCTGTGACCGTGCTGCTGCCCCTGCGGGCAATCAGCATTATCAGTGCAGCGGGCAAGCCCTTTCATGACGCCACCGCTGATGCGGCGCTCTTTGCCTCCATCAAAGAGCATCTCCGAAAAGACATCCCGGTGGTCGAGATGGATGTAGAGATCAATGATCCCGCCTTTGCCCTCGCCTGTGCGGAGGCTCTGCTGGCCAGTATGGCAGGGTGAGCGCCGTGGGGTTCAGCCATGCAGACGCACGCTCATTGGATAAGACGTGCTTTTCTTCTCGTAGTCTCCTCCGCTTCATCACAACCATTGACGACAACCATGAAAAACTTCCTTTTTCTTATCTTCGCCACAACCGCCCTGGCGGAACCCCTCTCCCTCTTCGATGGCAAAACGCTCGACGGCTGGGACTTTGATCCTGCCATGTGGCGCGTCGAGGACGGCATGATCACCGGCGGCTCAACGACGGAGAAGATCAAGAAGAACGACTTCATCAGCACGAAGAAGTCCTACATGAATTTCGAGCTGAAGCTCAAAATCAAAGTCAGCGGCGATCCGAAGACGGGCATGCTGAATAGCGGCATCCAGATCCGCAGCGTGCGCGAAGGCGCCGCCATGAGCGGCTATCAGGTGGACTGCGGCGCGGGCTGGTTCGGGAAAATTTACGACGAGCACCGCCGCAACAAGGTCATCTGGGCACCCACGCCCGAGCAGCAGGCCGCGCTCGACAAGGCCATCGACGTCTTCGGTTGGAACGAATACCGCATCCGCGCCGAGGGGCCGCGCATCCAGACTTGGATCAATGGCGTCCACTGCATGGACTACACCGAGACCGATCCGAACATCGCCCTCGATGGCCACATCGCCCCGCAGGTGCACAGCGGCGGCGTTTGCCTCGTGCAGGTCAAAGACGTGAAGATTGAAGAACTCCCCGCCACGCCCGGAGCGCCCACCTGGCAAACCGTCAAAAAGGTCAATCACGTCAATCCAGTCAAACGCGACATCTCCTACAACGACGTCCAAGGCACCTCCAAAACCGCCGAGGAGCAGCAAAAGCTCTTCCACCTCCCCGAAGGCTACGAAATCGAACTCGTCGTGCAGGAAAGCGAAGGCCTCGGCAAATTTGTCAGCGTTTATTTCGATCAACGCGGCCGTTTGTGGACGCAGACCGCGCTGGAGTATCCCGTCGATTCCAATGAAAACCCCGCTGCTGCCGAGGCGGTGTATGCGGGCAAGGGCAAGGACAAGGTGCTCATCTATCCGCGGGAGTCTTTGAACGCGAAGATTCCCGCGGGTGGACTCACCAACGGCACCGTCTTCGCCGACGGCCTCGCCATCCCGCTCGGCATCCTGCCCTGGGGCGCGGGCGATACCTGCTATGTGCAGCACGGCCACGATTTGAAGCTCTACAAAGACACGAATGGCGACGGCAAGGCCGACACCTTCGACGTCATCCTCACCGGCTTCGGCGTGCAGGACTCGCACCTGTTTCCGCATCAGTTCACGCGGGCCCCCGGCGGCTGGATCTGGATGGCGCAGGGGCTTTTCAACAACAGCAAAGTCCACAAACCCGGCAGCGATGTCGTCGTCGATTGGCCCAAGTGCAGCATGGCCCGCATGCGACCCGATGGCAGCGAATTTGAAGTCATCAGCACCGGCCCGAACAACATCTGGGGCCTCGTCATGACCGGTGAAGGCGAGACCTTCATCCAGGAAGCAAACGACTACGGTTACCCCGTCATGCCCTTCCACGAATACGCCTACTACCCCGGCGGCATGGAGGCCCTCAAAAAGAGCTACCAGCCCGACTTCCCCCCGCAGACCGACGTGCGCATGGGCGGCACCGGCTTGAGCGGCCTCGCGTTGGTTGAAAGTGGCTCGCTCAAAGACAAACAGGCCGCGCACACCATGGCCGTCGCCAATCCCATCACCTCCAAGATTCAAACCATCGCCATGCATCGCGACGGCGCGTATTGGAAGCTCGCCCAGCTCCCCGACCTCATCACCTGCGATGATCCCTTCTTCCGCCCCGTCGCCCTCGCCAACGGCCCCGACGGCTGCATCTACATCCTCGATTGGTACAACAAGATCATCTCCCACAACGAAGTGCCACGAGCGCATCCGGATCGGGATAAGACGCGGGGGCGTATTTGGAGGGTGAAGCCGAAAGCCGCGAAAACCGAAGTGGCTGATTTTACGAAGATGAGCACAGAGGAGCTTGTTGCGATGCTTGGCACGGAGCCCGTCGCAAAAGCGCATCTGGCGTGGCAAATGCTGAACGACCGACACGAACAGGTCGATCCTGCACTTCTCAAAGCCATTCAAATAAACAAGCAGGTGGGTTCAGCTCGGCGGATACAAAGCTTATGGGCTGCTCATCGACCATTGGAACCCAATCGTTTAGACCACGAGATTTACAAAGTGATGGGCAAAGATGTGGATCCATTGATTCGCCAGGCGCTAGTCCCACTGTTTGAATTGTCCTCACACGAACTCGCCGATGAGTTTCAAGACATTGTCATGGATCAACACAGTGGTCCTCGCCGGGTCCTTGCCCAGACTTTGGGAGAGCGTTTCACGATTGGAAATGACCAGGCATATAAAGCTCTCTCGACACTCCTCGCCTTCGCCAAACCCAGCCTCCCCAACGGTCCCACCATCGCCTCCTCCCGCGGTGCCAAGCAGCTCCCCGTGCGCGAGGCCTATGACCGCGAGTTCGAGCGCTTCCTTGTCCGCATGTTCCTGGAGCGTCATCCCGACATCGTCGCGAAGTTCCTCGACTCCGAAGCCGCGGCGAAACTGCCCGTCGAGGCCCGCGTGCTCGCCTCGCTCGCGTTGGAGCCGAAGGCGAGCGCTTCGCGCGTCGCCAAACTGCTCCCGCAGCTCGACCGCGCCCCGAATGACGAGGAACTCCTCCGCCTCGCCGAGTTCCCCGCCGAGCCCGGCGTCGGCGAAGCCCTCCAAACGCTCCTCACGAACGAAAAATCCCGCGCCGCCGTCGCCGAGAAACTGCTGGCCCAGCGCACGAAGCTCGATGCGAAGCAGATCGCGCCGCTGCTGACGGAAACGGCGAAGGGCATGCTCGGCACCGCTCCAGCACTCGCCTTGCAGCTTATCAGCGGCTTTCAACTCACGAGCTTGGAGAGCGATCTCGTCGCGCTCACAAGGAAGGGCGCTTTTCAAGCGCCCACGGCGGTTGAAAACCGCCGATCCTTGCTCACCACCCTCCGCGATCTCCGCAGCGGCGAGGCCGATCTCTTCGCCTCCCTCGCGAAATCCGATCCCGATCCCCTCACGCGCGATGCCGCGCTCGAAGCCCTCGCCGCCTCACGTGCGCCCGATGCAGCCACGAAGCTCCTCGCGCTTTATCCTTCGCTGCAACCCGCACAGCGCCGCAGCGCCCTCAACGCGCTCTCCAGCACCAAAGCCGGTGCCAAGACCATCGTGGCCGCCTTGCTCGACAAAACACTCCCTCAGGCCGACCTCGACGGCCCCACCGTCGAGCGACTCGCCACCGTGCTCGGTGATGATCCCGCCATCACCAAACTCCAGCAGCAACTCGGCGGCATCTTCCGCGAGGTCTTGCTGCTCGACGGCCAAGACACCGCGTGGGTCGATTCCAAGATCACGCTCGACGGCCCCTTCACCGTCGAGGCCTGGGTGCGGCTCGCGCCCGGCATCAGCAATGAAGACAGCCTCCTCGGCACGGCGGATGGCATTCAGCTCAACTTCTTTGGTTCCAAGTTCCGCGTGTATGCGGGAAGCGAGCTGAAGGATGTCTGCGTAGCTGCCAAGCCGATGACGCCGGACCTCTGGACGCACCTCGCCGTCACGCGGGATGCCGAGGGCATCTGCCGCATCTACCAAAACGGCGAACTCGACGCCACCGGCACCAAGCCCGCGCCGATGAAATGGGAGAACTGCCGCATTGGCTGGAGCGGGCCAGCGAAGGGCACGGAGGGCGCGATGACGGAGTTCCGGGTGTGGAAAGTGGCTCGGAGTGCACAGGAGATTCGCGGGAGCTTTGATCGGAAAGTAGAACGAGTTTCCAACTCGTTAACCGTGGAGCGAGTTTCTAACTCGCTTGTCTTCTTGTTTCCGCCAACGGGTGAGTTGGAAACTCACCGCACCAGTTTACGAGTTGAAAACTCGTTTTACGGCAAAGGAGCCCGAATCGCCAAAACCATCGACACCCCGCCGCTACTCACTGAGGAGCAGGCGAAGGCGCTCGACGCCAAGTTCACCAAATTCTCCGCCCTGGCCCCGAAAGGCGATCCGCTGGCTGGAAAAGCCCTCAGCGCCCTTTGCATGGCCTGCCATCAGATCGGCAGCGCCGGCGGTCAAATCGGCCCGAATCTCAGCGGTGCCGGCGCGATGGGCCTGGAGGCCGTCTTGCGCAACATCCTCACGCCGAACGCCGCCATGGAGCCCGGCTACCGCATCTACCGCGTCGAAATGAAAAACGGCGACCTCATCGACGCCTTTTTCGTCAGCGAAGACAAAGACGCCGTCGTCATCCGCCAAGCCGGCCTCCCCGACCACCGCGTGACCAAAGCCGACATCCGCAGCACCAAATTCATCCGCCGCTCGCTGATGCCTGAAGGATTGCTCGATGCCCTGCCGGAGCAAAGCGTGGCCGACTTGCTGGCGTATCTGATGACGTTGAAGGGTTGATGTGCTCTCCAGTAGCGACAGGATCTCACTGGCCGATGCTCACGGCATCAATCTCGTTCCAATCAGGCACTAAATGAGAGTCGAGATCAATGCGCACGGCATCCACCGGGAAACTTGTCCTGGGGAAAGTGACGCTGAAAATGCGCGCTGTGGCGGGTGCTGGAGTCGCCACACCGCTCCATACTTCCACCCAGAGGCCGGTGGTGGGATTGCGCACCGTGACTTTGGACACTGCTCCAGGGGCATAAGTTTCGTAAATGGAGACGTAGCTGATGGGGATGGGGCTTTCGAAGCCCAGTTCGATGAATTCGTTGGGCGCGTCAGGGTCCGCAGTCGCCCAGGCCGTGGATGAATCACCATAGGCAGGATAGGTGTCGGGTTCGCCCAGTGCCTGGGCGGCACTCCAGGCGTCCACAGTGAATTGGGAGCTGAAGGCCAGCACGCTGCTGGCCCACCGGAAGTTGGACGGCCCTGCCTGAACCCGGTAGAAGGCCGCATTGTCAGGAGAACTGAACTCAAAATCCAGGCTGCCTTGAGTGTTGAGTGTCACGGTTCCCGGAGCTGACATCGGGAAGTGACTGAAAGTGTTGAGATTCGTGCTCTTTTCTAATCCGATGGTTAGCTTGAAGAGTCCGGTCACAGGGTCCTTCGTCAGCAGCGGAGCGTCGATGTTCAAAACATGTATTTGGGAGAGACTGTAGAGCCCGTAGGTGTTTGGGGCATTGACGACATCGCTGCGGCCGGTGACCCGGTGGGCGTCATACTGGGTCTGGTTGTAGAGCCCGTTGCTGCTCGCAGCGGCGAAGTAGGTGCTGACCAGCCCCGTCTGGTCCTCCTCCCAGTCAAAGCCGAGCGCCTCCAGTTGCTGCTCGCCCCAGTCGCTCATGCCGTCGCTGTCCGTATCCGTGATCAGGCTGACTCCGTGGCCCTGAATGGCGAATTCAAAAGGATTCTCATCCAGGTCATTGGTTTCGATGAGCACGCTGGCACTCCGCAGGCCGAGGGCGCTGGCCTGGAAGGTGATCTGAAAGGAGGTCGCACCTGCGGCAGCCACGGGCGAAGACGGCTGGAGAGTCACCCCGAAATCGCCCGCGTTGGCACCACCGATGAGCACCCTGGGTGTGCCCGGCAGGAGGATATCCGCATTGCCGCTGTTGGTGATGGTGAAGGTTCGGGCGTTGCCGCCAGCGCCCACTGGTGCGACGCCGAGGTCGGTGTGATTTGCCCTGGCCGGGGCGGCGCTGCCTAGGGTGATGTTATTGCCATTGCCGCTGATGGCGATCTCTGGTGACTGAGCCCAGGCATTGGTGGTGGTGACAGTCAGAAACAAAAAGGTGCAGGCGCGCCAGAAGCAGAATTTCATGATGGTTTCCTTCAGGAGAGAATTCGCGCCGCACCTTCCCTCCAGCCCGGCAAAGCATCCGCTGATGTTGTGGGGGAACGAAAACGCGACGCTCGTGAGCAATGCATTGATAGGATGACTGTCATCGAGGAAATGTCGAGTGCTGTTTGCCTGTGACGGAACTGACAGAATATCAACAGGGCAGCGCACCTGTGCGGAGCCGCGCATGAAGTGAAAACACATCGTCTAAAGGTGCGGGGAGAGAATGATAGAAGGCAGGAAAATGATCGAGCGAATCGTCCGTCACCCGACGCAGGGCAACAAGATGCGGCACTGTTGCAAAATTCCCTGAACACCCTGCCGGATGACACGTGGCGCACGGCCAAAGCGAACGGACCAAGCGCAAAAAACGATCTTGCCGTCGTGGTCTGGTTTTTGGCAAAATCATTCCCGGACTCCCGCGGATGATCCGCTGGTGTTCACCTTGAACTTAGAAATCACACACGTTTATGGCAGACCTCAATGACCCGCTCAAAGACAGCTACATCGGCAAAGTGGCGGACGCCCTGCAACCCTATGCGGCGGAACTCAAGACCAAGGGCTTCGACCCGGCAAACCTCGTCAAACAACTCACCGACGCCGGCCCGCTCATCGAGGCGGCCCACGCCGAGCGGGAGAAAGTCGCCGAGGAACTCGCCGAGAAGGTGGCCGCAGAGCAGAAGCTGCGCACGGAGAACTACGCAGCAGCCACCGGTGCTGTCTCCACCGTGGAAGGGCTCCTCGGCAAGTCCCATGCCCTGACAGAAAAGCTGCGCGGCCTGCGTGCCAGCCTCATCGGCAGCCAGAGCGCCAACGGCGGCACCACGCGGCCTGCCGCTCCGCCCGCCAAACCCGGCGCGTAGCCTCTGCAACGCCCCGTTCCGTTTCCTGAACACCCCATTCCGCCGCCAGCACGACCCAGGTCGCAGGTAAAACGGAACGGGGCGTTTGCCAAACGACCTGGGTCGTAGGCGAAACGGACGAGGTCGTCATTGAAACAGAAAGGGGCATTTTCAAGACGACCAGGGTCACTACTGAAACGGACTAGGTCGTTTGCCATGCGGACAAGGTCGCCTCACGAACGATCAAGGTTGACTGACAAACGACTCCGGTATTTTAGCAAACGACCAAGGTCTTTTGCCCGACGACCCCGGTTTCGCCTCATCTGGCCACCGGTCGGTGGAAGCGTCATTTGATCGTGGCCGATGCATGATCACGGCAAAGCCCACGAGGCCGATTCCAGAGAATCGTTGCGTCGTGGCCGTGCTGTCTGTGCAGCTCCGCCAAGGTCACGGACAAATGCTCGTCGGTTTTTTAATCTCATGTCAGGCGGCGAGGGGGGAAACATTCCTCACGCGTGAAATGTAAACCATCACCCGCGTGCCTTTGATGCAGGCACGACCATGGCAGACGGCGAGATCGGAAACGATGAACTTGGCAAGTCGCGCTCCCTGCGATAAGCCCATCCACGTCTTCCCCAGTACCCGAAACCTCCCCCAAGCCTACTGTGCCTGCCGACTTGGAGATCAAAGATGCCCAGCTCATCTTCAATCATGTCTGGCAGCTCGAAGCGGATTCTGGTCGTGAGCGGCTACGCTTCCCGAAGGAATTAATCCTGCTCGGCGGCCCGGGTGGTGCAGAGTGGCGGTGAGGGAGGGATTCGAACCCTCGGTAGCTGTTAAGGCTACGCATCTTTAGCAAAGATGTGCTTTCGACCACTCAGCCACCTCACCAAAACTGTGTCCCGCACTGCGGGAGTAGAGTATCTAGCCTGACAGTGGCCCTGGCGTCAATGCAAAAGATACGTGACGGCTGATTCTTCGCTTCCCGAATGCCGGGTGCGAGGTATTCTGCGCGCACGCATGAACGGCACTCCCCCCGACCGCCCAGGCACGCTCGAAAAAGCCCTCAAGATCAACCTCGCCCAGCGGGTGTACGGCACCTTTGCCGAGATCGGGGCCGGGCAAGAGATCGCCAACTGGTTCTTCCGCGCGGGCGGCGCGTCCGGCACAGTGGCGAAGACCATGTCCGCCTATGACATGACTTTCAGCGACGCCATCTATGGCAAGAGCGCGCGCTATGTCTCCCGCCAGCGAATGACGGCGATGCTGGACCACGAGTACCAGATCGTTCAAGATCGGCTCAGAGAAAAGCGCGGAGAGAAGATCACTTTCTTCGCACTGGCCGATACGGTGCGCGCCAGGGGCTTTCGCGATACGAAAGAGGAGTGCCACGGCTGGATGGGGGTGCGCTTTCAAACCGAGCCGCTGGGGCCAGCCCATGACATCCAACTCCATGTCCGCTTGCTAGATGCCACCAACCAGCGCCAAGCGGAGGCTCTGGGCATCCTCGGCGTGAACCTGCTCTACGCGGCCTTTCATCTGCGTGGTCACCTGCCGACCTTCCTGCGCAGCCTGATGGACGAGCTGACACGCTGGCGGGTGGAGATTGACATGGTTGACTTCAGCGGCCCGGCTTTTGCCTTGCCCATTTTTCAGGACCGGCTGGTGGCTCTGGAACTGGTGCGCAGTGACCTGGCAGACGCAGCACTCTTTGGTGCCAATGGCGAAATCTGGCAGGCCTCCGATGTGCTGTACAAAAAGCCCGTTTTCCTCAGCCGCGGCACCTTTGACCCCATCACGCGGGTGAATCTGGACATGCTGGACCGTGGGCGTGCGGCCTTTGCCCAGGACTTTGGCACCGCTGCGGAGGGACACCTGGAAATTCTGGAGATCACGATGCACAACCTCCTGTGCATGGACGATTGCTCGGTGGAGTATGACCACTTCCTGGCCCGTGCAGACATCCTCCAATCACTGGGCAAAAACGTCCTCATCTCCAAGTACGCGGAGTTTCACCGCCTGAGTGCCTTTCTCTCCCGCCATACGCAGGAGCCGGTCGGCATCGTGCTGGGTCTGCCGTTGTTTGAGGAGCTCTTTAACGAACGCTGGTACACCGATCTGGAGGGCGGGCTGCTGGAGGCCTTCGGCCGGCTTTTCCGCAACCGCGTCCGCCTCTACGTCTATCCCGCAGGCGACCCCATGACCGGTCACATCCGCAATGCTATGGACGCGCACGTCACCCGCGAGCAGGCGCACCTGCTGCGCTACATGCTGGACACCGGCTGTGTCCATGTCATCAAGGACGGCCTGGAGGACTGCCTCTTCCAGTCCAGCGCCGACATCCGCCAGATGATCCGCCTCGGCGACCCCGCGTGGCGCGAGCTGGTGCCGAACATCGTTTTAAACACTGGCCCGTGGGCGCAGCAGCTTGGCCAACTCGCTCCTGCAAGTTGATCTGAGCACAGCGCTGCTGCGTGGCGCTTTAGTGAGGATGGGATGAATTGGCTAGCGGTGCGTGTGGCTCATCTCGCAGGAGCGAGATGGCTACTGTTGCCTGCCACCAGTAGGGTGTGGCAGGCTGGAAGATCGGCAGCGCTTTAGTTGAAGGTTTCCACTCCTGGGCGGTGCGCGGCGGTGACGGGAACGTTGAAGAAGTTGTTGAACGCAGGGGCGATGTAGTCGGCTGTGTCGGCTCCCGTCCCACCATCTACAAAGATGGTCGAGAAGAAGTTGCAGCCGACATTGAGCGTGCTGCTGAAGTCTCCAGCCTCGAAGCTGTCATTGCCAGCCCCCAGCAGCACACGCACCGTACCGATAAAGTTGCTACGGATGGTTGGAGCGACAAGACTGGCATCGAGCCGCACAGTGTCATTGCCGCCGCCAGTGGAGATGCTCACGGTCGTGCTTGCGAAGACATCGTCGAAGTCCACCTGCGCCAGGGCATCTCCGGCGAGGTTGACGATCACTGCGCCGTGGAAGCTGGAGTCGTCCACCGTCAGTTGGTCTGCGGAAGCGGCTCCTGCCATGCTGTTCACTGTGTAAGAACCAAAGATATTGGCATCGTTGGTGGTAATGAACGAACTGCCGGTGCCACTGTTCAGGGAGACGTTGCCGAGCACCTTCACCAGGACAGATGTGCCCAGGTAATTCCCGACATCGAAGATGTCAGTGCCAGTGCCGCCCGTGAAGTTGATGGAACCCGCTGTGCCATTGGTAGGGGCAAAGGAGGCTAGGTTGCTGCCGTTGCCGCCGTTGTAGCTGAATAGCCCACCGATGAATGCATCTGCGGTAGTAATTTGTGCTGTGTCACTAGCGATGCCGCCGATGTAGGCGAGGCTACCCCCGACCCTGAATGCACCGACGGTGCTGACATTGAAGGAATTTGAGCCGGCACCGCCATTGAAGGTGGCATTGCCGCCGATGAGTACGTTCACTCCGTTCAGGGTGAAGGTGTCGCTGTCAGCTCCGCCTGTGTAAACTAGACTACCAGCTTTCAAGTTAGCGAGATTGAATGTCTGAACCGCATTCGACCCCGCCCCGGAGAGGATTGTCAGAGCGCCTCCGACCGTGAGGTTTTGATTCAGAATGAAGCTATCGTTGCCAGCGGCCCCCTGTAGGGTCAGGCCGCCGGTGATGCGCAGGCTATCCCCGATGACGTTACCAATAGACATGCTGGAAGCACCTGTGGTGTTCTTCATCACGACGCTGCCGGACACAAAACCGTCCGCTGCCGCAAGGGTAAAGTTTTGTACCGCAGCAAGGGCACCCGTGGCGCTGACATTCAGAGAACCAAACACATCCAGCTCTGTGACGTCTAGACTGAAGGTGTTTCCATCCGTGCCCAAATCCACCGTCATGCCACGGCCAAAGAAGCCGACTGCGCCCGAAATTTGGACTGAGTCAACACCGCCGCCGGTCTTCAGGGTGTAGGTGTTGGTGAAGATGCTGTTGCTCTGGGTGAAGACGTCCGCGCCGTTGCCGGTATCCATGCTCGTGATGCCGTTGACCTGAAGTCCGCTGAGGCTAATCGTGTCCACGCCGTCATTGCCGAGGATGTTCAACGTGTTGTTGATGGCCAGATTGTTGAGAGTCAACTGGTCATCACCTCCATTGAGGGTGATCTTCACCGACTGTAGAATCGGAACAGCGAGAGCGGCCAATGGAGCGGCTCCATTCAGGCTGAACATGGTGCCAGTAGCGCCTGGATCCAGGATGTCCCAGTCGCCAAAGCCACTGGGGTTGATCTCGATGACGTTACTGAAGTTATCCCCAGTCAGCGTGAGTATGCCGCCAGCAGTGCTGACGCTGACTATTCCGGCAGGAGCCAGACGGAGTTCCAATAGCTCAATGCTGGAGTGCAAGGCAGGAGATGTTATTTTCATAATCAATGATGACTAGGGTTGGTGAAGTTGCTGGACAATTAACTTCCTAGCAGCCTGCTGTACGGTTGTGAAGCAAGATGTGCAAAGCGGCGAATTTAATCCGGCGGCTGCCGCCTCTCAAACACTGGCCCGTTGGCACGGGCCAGTGAGGAATAGATTGTCTGGCAAATGTGAAGTTTGCCCGGGCTTCAACTCAGTTAAAAGTCTCCACTCCTGGGCGGTGCGCAGCGGTGATAGGAATCAAGAAAGTATTGCCAAAGGTCGCGGCAATAAAATTGGCTGTGTCAGCACCCAGCCCGCCATCCACCAGCAGGGATGCATTGAAGTCACATCCGACATTTGCCACTGGACCGAATTCTCCGGCATTGAAGGTGTCATCGCCTGCGCCGAGCAGAATTGTGACCGCTCCAGAGAAGATGGATTTCGTCCCTGGATTGAAGAAGTCAGTGTCGAGCTTTACCGTGTCACTGCCTCCGCCCGTACCGATCTTCACGGTCGAGTGCGCATTCACATTGTTGATGTCCACAAAGGCGTTCGCATCCCCCAATAGACTCAGATTGACCGCCCCCATGAAGGTTGAATCATTGACATCAAAAAAATCAGAACCACCGACACCGACCATGCTGGAAGCCGTGAAGGTGCCCAAGAAAATGCTGTCATACACATTGATGATGGATGAACCAGCCCCAGTCATCATACTGACATTGCCGAGGAGTCTGATCTGGTTGCTGAAGCCTCCGATGTTGCCGATCGCTGCATTGTCTGATCCAGTCCCGCCCGTATAGGCAAAGGAGCCAAGCCTGCCTTCTGTCGGCTGAAAGCTGGCAGTGTTGCTGCCATTGCCGCCCTTGAAGTTGAATTGACCACCAATGTTTGATTCTGTGGATCTGATATTGAAGGTATCGGTACCGTCTCCGCCCGTGTAAAGCAGACTCCCTGTGCTGTTAAACCGCGTCGTAATAATCTCAAAACTATTCGTTCCTGCCAGGCCATTGATGGTGACATTGCCAGCGATGAAAACATCCGTCCCCCGGAGGTTGAAGTTGTCGTCGTTTGCCCCGCCTGTGTAAGTCAGACTGCCCAGCTTCATCGCAGCGAGTGAGACGGAGTTGACTGAGTTGGTCCCAGCTCCGGCCAGGAAGTTCAGGGCAGTTCCGATACGAACGGTGCCCGCCAGAGTGAAAACATCCGTACCCGCAGCGGACTGCAACAGTACTCCACCCGTCACCGTCAGAAAATCATCCACATCTGAATTGATCTTGAAGCTGGCATCTCCCAGGACCGTTTTCAGTGTCACGCTGCCAGAGACAAAACCATCTGCAGATCCGAAGACAAGGTCCTGTGCGGCCCCCACACCGCCTGCGGCTGTGACATTGACGTTACCAAAGACATTCAACTCGTCCGCACTCACCGAAAAGAAGTTCGAGTCACTGCCTAAATCCACCGTCAGTCCGCGCCCAAAAACCGCGACACCGCCTAGGAACGACACAGTATCTATACCGGTGCCAGTTTTCAGTGAGTAGGTGCTCATAAAAATCGCTTGCTCTTGCGATACTGTATCTGCACCGTTACCAGTATCCAGGGTAGCCGCGCCAAAGACCTTTGTGTCAAAAAGACTGATAAAGTCTGCGCCATCATTGCCCAGGACATTGAGTGTGCCGCCGAGATCAATGCCTTGAAGTCGCAGCGTGTCATCTCCCCCATTGAGGGTGGCCTTGATGGATAATGCGGACGGAAAGATGACAGAGGCTACTGGCGCTGCACCATTAAGGCTGAATAGCGTCCCCGTTCCGAAGTGATCCACAATGTTCCAAGACGTGCCACTGCTAAGCTCTGCGATGCGGATCGTGTTGCCAAGGGGATCCCCTGTGATAGTGAGAACGCCGCCCGCCGTGGTTAGTAAAACGGTGCCTGCTGGGGCGAGGCGCGGTTCGAGGGTTTCGATGATAGAAGCTAGGCGTTTCGTTTTCATAGTGTTGGATAGTAGCTTGTTGCTCTGGCCGTGATCACCACCTTTCTACTTCGAGGCCAGCAATGTTGACAAGGCAAAAAGTGTGCCGCTGTGCTTGCATACTGAGGCGCATGGCAAGGATCAGAGACCAGCCCGCACCATAAACTAAACGAGAGCCGACTGACCGTATGCGGGAGTCCCGCTTGGGCCTACTCTTTCTGCCGCCCCGCCTTTGGCTCCGTGCCTGCGAGGATGCGCGAGATGTTTGATCTATGGCGAACAAAGACGAGGATCATGACCAGCACGCCGAAGCCCAGCATCACCCAGTCCCACTGGCCGCTGCGGAGCATCAGGACGAGCATCGTCACCACCACGCCCACACCGGACATCATGGAGGCGAGGGAGACATAGCGCAGGGTGAAGAAGAAGATCAGCCACACCACTAGCCCGCCCAGCATCGCCAGCGGCGCGATTCCCAGCAGCACCCCAGCGGTGGTGGCCACGCCCTTGCCACCTTTAAACTGGAGCCAGAAAGTGAACATGTGCCCCAACACCGCCCCGAACCCGGTCAGCACCGCGCCCGCCGACACCAACGTCACCGGGTGCCCCTGGCCTGCCAGCCACGCGGCTGCCAGAACCACGGGCAGCCAGCCCTTCACCATGTCCAGGATGAAGACCGGGATGCCGATCCCTTTCCCCAGCACGCGGAGTGCATTCGTGGCACCGATGTTCCCACTGCCATGCTGACGGATGTCCAGCCCCCTGAGCCTGCCAGCCAGGTAGCCAAAGGGAACCGCGCCGCTCACATAGCCGCCTGCCAAGCACATAAGGATCGCCACTGCCGGATTCATGTCCGAGTATGTATCCCAGAGACATACCACAGCGCCAGGAAAAAAGGGCGAGGTTCTGCCACCGTCCCCATCCTCCTACTCGTCCCCTTACTCGTCCCCGAATCTTTGAACGTGACGATCTCTAGCAGGTGGCTTTTCGAGGACGAGTAACAACACCCTCACCCCTCCCGCGCCGTGTGTGCCGCGATCCACTCCAGCACCTGCCTTCGTTGCACGGGCAGCCTGCGGTGAAAACTCTCCTCAATGGCCCGCGCCGCCTCGCCCGTCGCAGCGCCCCCGGCACCGATCAGGCCCAGATCTTCCGCCAGCCGCAGCTCAAAACGCTCCAGCAACGCGGGGCTGGGATCGTGATCGGCCAGGTAGTCCAGCGCCTTTGCCAGCACGCTGTGGATGGCGGGGATGGGGGAATGCGGCTCCACAACCAGCGTGATCAGCTTCACCAGATACGTCGCCGCAAGCACGCGCCCGTAGCTGGTGCGCAGGCCCAGGCGCGGGTTCGTCCAACGCGCCTCCGCCAGCGTGTGCAGGTCGCCCGACTTCGCGCGTGCGTAGCGCAGCTCCACGGAGACAAAGAGGTCCAGCAGGCCGATGAAGGGCGACTTCGGTCTCAGCGCCCCCTTAGCCACGGTGCGAAAGAGGCCCGTCTCCGGCCCGCACCACTGCACGATCAGGCTCGTCTCCGACCAGCGCGTGCGGCCGATGAGGATTGCTTCAGTCTTTTCCATGGGCACCGGCAGTGAAGCACAGAAGCGCGGCCTACTCCGTCTCCGGCCGCGGATCGCGGGACAGCAGAGCGCGCATCGCCTCGCGCGGGGGCTTGCCCTCATGCAGCATGGCGTATATCTCATCCAGCAGCGGCGTGCGCACCTCCTTCGCGCGGGCGGCCTGGTGCAGGCTGATCGTGTTTGGCACGCCCTCTGCCACCATGCGCGTGCTGGCGATGATGTCCGCCAGCGGCATCCCCTCCCCCAGCAGCCTGCCCACGCGGTGGTTGCGGCTGTGCTCGGAGTAGCAGGTCGTCATCAGATCCCCCACACCGCCCAGGCCATAGCAGGACTCCGCGCGCCCGCCCATCGCCACAACCAGGCGCACCATCTCCGCCAGCGCGCGCGTCACCAGCGCGGCGATGGCATTGTCTCCTAGCCGCAGTCCGAGCGCGATGCCCGCAGCGATGGCATACGGATTCTTCATCGCCCCCGCCCACTCCACACCGATGACGTCATCACTCGTGTAGCTGCGGAACCACGGCAGCGTGAAGCAGCCCTGCACCTCCAGCGCAGTCGCCTCATCCTCACAGGCCACCACGGCGGCGGTGGCCAGGCGCAGCGCCACCTCCTCCGCATGATTCGGTCCGGTCAAAACCACGCGCGGGATGTCCGGCAGATGCTCCCCGATGATCTCGCTCATCCGCCGACAGGAATGCAGCTCGATCCCCTTCGCGCAAGACACCACGACCCGCGCCTGCCTGCCCACCGCCGTCTCCGCCACCAGCCGCGCGGTTTCGCGGATGCCTTTGGAGGGCACAACGAAGACGAGCATGTCCGCAGGCTCCAGCGCGCCCAGTTCGGCGGTGGCGTGTATGCCCTCCCGCAGTTCCAGCCCCGGCAGGTAACGCGCATTGTGCCGCGTGGCCTGGATTCCCTCCATCAACTCCTGGTCCCGCCCCCAGAACTGCACACGGAAGCCACGCTGGTCCAGCAGTGCCGCCAGCGCCGTGCCCCAGCTTCCAGCTCCGAAGACAATGGCACGGGTGAAAGGGGGCGGGGTCATGGGGGGAGGAAAGGCGGTGGTGCTCAGTGTCCAGTTCCCTTCTGACCGTCAAGCACGACCTTCACTCACACAGGCGCTGCATGAACGCGCTTGAAGAACCCCCGCCTGCTTTCGCCAGGCCTGCCACCGCCCTTTTAAAAGCGAGCTTGTGAAATTTTTCACAAATTCGGGTTGCTGCTGCTAAAGCCTTCCTGATAATGACCTGCCCGCATGGCAGCACTCCTCGCCAGTTTTGATCTCGCTTTCCTCATCACCTCTGTGGTGAAGATCGTCTTCCTGACCTTTCTGGTCATCCTGCCCATGGTGGCCTACAGCGTGTATGCGGAACGGCGTTTTTCCGCCATCATCCAGGATCGCGTGGGGCCAAACCGGGTCGGGATTCCGCTGACGCTGCTGGGATTCAAAAAGGACATCCAGGTTCTCGGCATCGGCGGGCTGGTGCAGCCGCTGGCGGACGGCCTGAAATTTCTGCTCAAAGAGGACTTCACCCCGCGCACGGTGAACACCTTCTACTACTGGCTTGCCCCCTGCCTGACGATGGTCCCAGCGCTGATGACCTGCGCTGTGCTGCCTTTTGGTAGCGAGCTAGACCTCAGCATCCTGAATCCGCTTTTGTCCTGGCTGGGCGCGGGCCAGTTCAGCCAGCCGGTCAAGGCGGTCATCGCCGACCTCAATGTCGGGCCGCTCTACATCTTCGCCATCGCCTCCCTGGGCGTGTACGGCATCGTGCTCGCAGGCTGGTCATCGAACTCGAAGTACCCCTTCCTCGGCGGCGTGCGCTCCAGCGCGCAGATGATCTCGTATGAGATTTCGCTCGGCCTTTCGATCATCCCGGTGTTGATGATCTTCGGCGAGCTAAACCTTTCCAAAATGTCCGCCTACCAGGACGCCAACGGCTGGCTGCTGCTGCCGCTCTGGGGCGAGGGGCTGAGCTGGTCCCGTTGGGTGCTGCTGGTTCCCATTTTCATCTCCTTCTGCGTCTTTGTCGTCTCAATGTTCGCAGAGACCAACCGCCTGCCCTTTGACCTGGCGGAGTGCGAGACCGAACTAGTCGCCGGCTACCACACGGAGTACAGCTCAATGAAGTTCGCCCTGTTCTTCATGGGGGAATACGCAGCGATGATCATCGGCTCTGGGCTTGCAGTCACGCTGTTCCTCGGCGGTTGGAGCATTCCCTTTGGTCCGCTCATTCATCAATTCACAGGACTTCAGTTGGAATACATCGCTGGTTCCACGCCGCTGTGGCTCGGGGCGCTGCACATCGCGACGTTCTTTGTGAAGATCATCGCCTTCATTCTTTTCTTCATCCTCATCCGCTGGTCGCTGCCGCGGTTCCGCTTCGATCAGCTCATGAAGCTCGGCTGGCTGGTCATGTTTGAGGTGGCGCTGGTGAACGTCTTCCTCACCGCCGCCCTCATGATCTGGGTTCCGTTGAAGTAACCCCCTCCACCAATGGCAACCATCGTCCTCCAACGTCCCAAACTCGCCTGGCATGAGAAGTGGTTCATCTCCACCCTCTTTAAAGGTCTGCGGATCACTCTCGGTCACGCTTTCAAAACCCTCCTCCAGATCGCCGGGAAAAAGGAGAAGGTGACGATGGAGTATCCCGAACAGAAGTGGGATTTGCAGCTTCCCGAACATTACCGCGGCGCTCCCGCGCTCGTCACCGATGAGCATGGCCGCGAGCGCTGCGTGAGCTGCCAGCTCTGCGAGTTTATCTGCCCGCCGAAGGCCATCAGGATCATTCCCACTGAGATACCCAGCGACGATCCCTGGGCCAAGGTAGAGAAGCGGCCCATGGAGTTCGACATTGACATGATCCGCTGCATCTACTGCGGCATGTGCGAGGAGGTCTGCCCGGAGCAGGCCATCTTTCTCCGCAAGGACTACGCCATCACCGGCGAGTCGCGCGCAGAGATGGTCCACGACAAAAAGCGCCTCTATGAGATCGGCGGCCAGCGCGTGGGGCTGGTCAACAAATGGAACGAACTCAAGTAGCCGATGTCCGCTCTCCTCTTTTATCTCTTTGCAGCGCTCACTCTCGGCTTCGGCCTGATGGTGGTCACGGCGCGCAATCCGGTGACGAGCGCCCTGTCTCTGGCAATGAGTTTTGTCGGACTCGCGGCGCTGTTCATCAGCCTTGACGCCTACTTCATCGGTACTATCCAGATCCTCGTTTATGCCGGCGCGGTGATGGTACTGTTCCTATTCATCATCATGCTCCTGGACATTAAGGCGGAGGCTGGTAGAAAGCCGAGCACGGTCGCGGCAGTCGGCGGCATTCTCCTAGCCGTGATCCTGGCACTGCAAATCACCACCATCGCCCGCGACCTCACGCTGGGGGGCAACTCCACCGCCGACGTGCCTCTGACGCTGGAGAAAGCCGGGGCTGAAAGAGAGGCGAAAAAAGGTCTGCCGACCATCACCAACGATCTCAAGGCAGGCGTGCTGCCAGACGCAAAGCTGATGGGTGAGACGCTTTTCAATAACTATGGCTTCCACCTCCAGGTGATCGGCCTGCTGCTACTGGTAGGCACCGTCGGCGTGGTGGTGCTTAGCAAACGTGAGAAGGAGGCCGCACCGTGATCACGCTGAACCATTATCTCATCGTCAGCGGTGCCTTATTCGCACTCGGTCTCGCAGGAGTCATCGCCCGGCGGAACATCCTCATTATCTACATGTGCCTGGAGATGATGCTCAGTGCGGCGAATCTGACGCTGGTAGCCTTCTCCCGCTTCCGTGTCACAGACGGACTGCCGGACTATGCAGCACAGTCGCTCGTGTTTTTCACCATCACCGTCGCCGCCGCCGAGGTGGCCGTCGGCCTCGCCATCATCGTGGCGCTCTACCGCGCGAAGCAGAGCGTGGATGTCGAAGCCGTATCAAAGCTGCAAGGTTAAGCGCAACCCACCCTGTCCATGCCCGCCCAGGAAACCGCCCCCACGCTCCCGACCCTGCTGCTGCTGCTGCCGATTTTTTCGGCGCTGGTCATCCTGCTGGGGCACAAGGTGCTCAAAGGCGCGTCCGTCGCCATCTCGCTCGGCTCCGCCGCCGTCTGCTTTGTCATCAGCGTGCTCATGCTACACACGGAGGACGCCACGCCTGTGCTGTTGCCCTTCATTGAGGTGGGCAAGTTCCGCATAGTGATTGACGCGCTGATTGACCAGCAAAGTCGGGGCATGATGTTCATCGTCACCTCAATTGGCCTCCTGGTGCATGTATTCTCCCTCGGCTACATGAAGGAGGATCCGGCCAAGGTGCGCTTCTTCGGCGCGCTATCCCTGTTCATGTTCTCCATGACCGGCATCGTGCTTTCGGGGAATCTATTCATGATGTTCGTCTTCTGGGAGTTGGTCGGCCTCAGTTCCTACCTGCTCATCGGCCATTGGTTTGAGAAGGCCAGCGCCGCTGAGGCTGCAAAGAAAGCCTTCCTCACCAACCGCATCGGCGACTTCGGCTTTATGATCGGCATCCTGATGCTGTTCATGGCGAACCACGGTGATGTCAGCTTCGTCGGTCTCAAGGACAGCTTTGGCTCCGGCCCCCTGCACGACATGGCGAAGACGCAGACCACCTTCATGTTCCTCGCTGCCCTCGGCATTTTCATGGGTGCGGTGGGCAAGTCGGCGCAGTTCCCCCTGCACGTCTGGCTGCCCGATGCTATGGAAGGCCCCACCCCCGTGTCCGCGCTCATCCACGCCGCCACCATGGTCGCTGCGGGTGTCTTCATGCTGGTTCGTTGCAGCTTTCTGATCGAAGCCTCGCCCGCTGCGGCGGAAACCATCGCCTGGATCGGCGGCGGCACGGCTCTGATGGCGGCGCTGATCGCCACGCAGCAGAATGACATCAAGCGCGTGCTCGCCTATTCCACGCTCTCGCAGCTAGGCTACATGGTCATGGCCGTGGGCTTGCTGGCCATGCACGTCAGCGCGCATCACGAGGCTGGGCCGGGCCATCCCGCCATGTTCCACCTTTACACCCACGCCTTTTTCAAGGCGATGCTGTTCCTCGGTGCCGGTGCGATCATCCATGCCTGCCATCACGAGCAGGACATTTGGAAAATGGGCGGCCTCATGCGGCACATGCCCGTGACCTTCGCCACCTTTGCCATCGGCACCGCATCACTCATGGGGATGCCCTTCATTACGAGCGGTTTCTGGAGCAAGGAGGCCATCCTCGGCCTCGCCTTTGAGGTAAAACACGGCAGTCCGCTGTTCTGGGTCGGCGTTCTCACTGCCATGCTGACCGCTTTTTACATGACTCGCATGTTCGTTGTGACTTTCTTTGGCAAACCGCGTACGGAGAGTGCCCATCATTCCACCGAGGCTCCTATCAACATGGTCCTGCCGCTCATCATCCTGGCTGTTCTGACCCTCATTTCCGTCCCCCTCGCGCGTGCGCTTGAGGCTATGAAACCCGACCACGCAGAGACTCACATCACCGTCATCATCGCCTCCATTGCCGCTCTGGTCATAGGCGTAGTTGCAGGGTTCCTACTCTACCGTGGCAAGGACAATGATCCGCTGAACATCAAGATCTTCGCCAACAAATTCTACTTCGATGAAATCTATGCCGTGATCGTGAAAGTTGGCCAGGACATGGTGGCGTGGATCGTTACCGGCATTGAGCGCATTTTTGTGGACGGCATTATCGCCCGTCTGCCCGCCTTCATCGTCGCGCGTGTCGGTGCGGCAGCTCGGCTGCTTCAGGGTGGGCATCTACAGGGGTATACCTTTCTGCTCGGTGCTGGTGTGTCGATGGTCATTTACCTAGTTGTGTTTGTTCTGCCCCGAATGGGCCACTGATGGAGGAATCGAATGAGTCTGCTCGAAATCATCATATTACTCCCCCTGCTCGCCGCCCTGGCCATCTGGCTGGGCACGCCTGCGCGCATCACCTCCGTCAGCGCGGCTGTGCTGAACCTGCTCACCATCCTCGGCCTAGTCTTCCAGTTTCCCTCCGCCTCCACCGGAAAGGCAGGTTTTGCCTTTGAAAGCGCGCGCGTCGTTCTCGACGATCCCGCGATCAGTTTCGGCGTCGGGGCCGATGGCGTGGCGCTCATCCTGGCGCTGCTCACCGCCCTAGTCACACTGGCCGCCGTCTGGCAGATCAGCTCCGACAAACCTGCCATCTACCACATCGCCTCCCTGCTCATCGCAGGCGGCGCTCTCGGTGCCTTCCTCTGCACGGATGTCTTCTTTATCTACGCCTTCCATGAGCTGGCGCTGATCCCCACCTTCCTGATGATCGGCCTTTATGGACATGGCGACTCAGAGCACCGCAAAGCCGTCGCGTGGAAGACCACCATCTACCTCGGCGCAGGCAGCCTCGTCTTGCTCGCCGGGCTGGTCTGGCTCGTACTGGAGTTCAGCGGTGGTCAGAAGCTCACTTTTGACCTCAACGCACTACGCGCCCAAGCCGCCCTGACGCCACTGCCGGTGGAAAAGCAAGGCGTCATCTTCTTTATCCTGCTCCTCGGTTTCGGCACCCTGGTCAGCCTTTTTCCCCTGCACAGTTGGGCTGCACCGGCCTATGCCACAGCGCCCACCCCGATCGCCATGCTGCACTCTGGTGTTCTGAAAAAGTTTGGCCTTTACGGTCTGCTTCGCATCGCCCTGCCACTGCTGCCCCAGGGCGCGCAGGTCGCGTGGGTGCAGCAGGCTCTGCTGCTCATGCTGCTGGGGAACATCCTCGTCATGGGCCTTGTCACCATCCACCAGCGGCGTCTCGACAGCCTCCTGGCAAACTCCTCCGTCATGCACATGGGGTATATCTTCCTCGGCCTCGCTGCGGGCACAGAGATCGCCCTGCGCGGTGCCGTTCTGCTCATGTTCGCCCACGGCATCTCCATCGCCCTGCTATTCGCTCTGGCAGGCCGCATGAGGAACCAGCTCGGCACCCTGGAACTGACGAAACTCGGCGGTCTCGGCACCCATGCACCTATCTTCACGGTGATCTTCGCCTTCGGTGCCTTCGCCTCCATTGGCCTGCCCGGCCTCGCGAACTTCGCGGGCGAGATCATGATCTTCATCGGCAGTTTCACCCAGTTTGGCAGCACCAGCTTTGGCCCCCTACAGTGGACTGTCGTCTGCGCACTTTGGGGGGTGGTCATCTCCGCCGTGTACATGCTGCGCGCCTACCGCAACATCTTCCAGGGCAGCGCCACTGCCGGGCATTTCATGAACGACCCAGCCCTCGGGCAAAGGCTGCCTCTCAGCCTCCTCGCCGCCGCTCTACTCATCGTCGGCTGCTGCCCGTGGCTGCTGCTAGGCTTGATGAAGACCGATCTCGCCACCGCCGCCATCGCGAAAGTTTCCGCGCAGTAGCCCCCCGACAAAGCCCTCCTGATCCATGTGCGTTTTCACCATAGAAATTGGCCTGACCATCCTGGGTCTGCTGCTGCTTCTGGCTGAGGTCTTCGTGCCCGCCATCACCCACCGCACGCTTGCGGCCCTCAGCATGTCAGGCGTCGCACTCGCCCTCGTGGCCCTCGCTTTCGCAAGCACGGACGCCGCCTCCCTGCCAGCCTTCATCCAGCCCTATCAGCAGCTCGACTCCCTGGCCATCTTCTACAAAGGCTTCGCCCTCGTCATCACCTTGCTCGTCCTCTGGCTCACGGCCGAGTGCGCGCCCTATCTGTCAAAGTACACGGTAGAAGGCCGCCTTTCCGAATTGTTCAGTCTCCCGCTCATCGTCTGCGTCGGCATGATGTGGATGGCTGCCGCGCGTGACCTCGTGACCGTCTTCGTGACACTTGAGCTCGTCACCGTCTCCTTTTACGTCCTCGTCGCCTTCGCCCGCAAAAGCTCCCTCGCCCTGGAGGCTGGGGTGAAGTACCTCATCCTCGGCGCACTCAGCACTGGCGTGCTCGTCTATGGCATCGCCTGGGTTTATGGGGCTACGGGAGCGCTCACCTTTGAAGGCATCTCCGCTGCTTTGGCCAACCCCGCCACCCCCAAAACTCCCGTCCTGCTCGGTGCCGCTCTCCTTCTCGCCGGTCTCGGCTTCAAAGTAGCTGCCGCCCCCTTCCACATCTGGGTGCCAGATGTCTATCAGGGCGCGCCCATTCCCGTCACGACCTTCCTTTCTGTCGGCTCAAAGGCCGCCGGATTCATCGTCCTCACCCGCGTTGTGGATGCCTTCCTAGTGCCGCACTCCATCATCACCGCCGAAGTACAGAGCCTCCTACTCGTCGGCGGTTCCCTCACCGTCCTGCTCGGCAGCCTGCCCGCCATGTTCCAGACCAGCGTGAAGCGCCTCCTGGCCTACTCCAGCATCAGCCATGCAGGCTACCTGCTGCTCGCGCTTGCCTGCCGTAGCAGCGACCGCTTCGATCTTAGCTCCGGCGGCATCGTCGCCTTCTACCTCGCCACCTACCTGCCGATGACCGTTCTCAGTTTTCTCGTCCTGGCCATCCTGCGTGTCAAGGGCGGCGGCGATGACATCAAGGATTTTAGCGGCCTCGCCAGGCGCTCCCCCTTGCTCGCCCTAGTGATGACCCTAGCCCTCGCCTCGCTCGCCGGGCTACCCCTCACCGCCGGGTTCATGGGTAAGCTGTTTGTCTTCCTCGGCCTGGTGGACCACGCCTTCTGGGGTGCCCTGACCTGTGCCGTCATCGCCGCCACCGTCGGCTTCTACTACTACTTCAAAACCATCCTCATCATGTATACTGGCGACAGCAGCAGTCCCGTGCCACTCAGCCTCAACCTCTGGAGTAAAGCAGCAGCCATCGCACTCGCCCTCACCATCGTCGTGCTCGGCGTTTTCCCACGCCCGTTGCAAAGCCTACTCGCCACCGAAGCCGCACACATAGCCGGACATTGAGAATATCCAGCGAAACACTGCCAGTGCCTGACTTCAGCTTCCCAGCAGTCCGTCAACCATTCTCCAGCAACTGCGGTATTCAGGCTCACACCACCTGCCGCACCCCCTCCGCGCTCGTCAGCGTCGTGATCGTGCCATCCGGCAAAGCTAGCATCAGGTGGCCTTCCGCATCTAGGTCCATCGCACGGCCATAGAGTTCCCGCCCTTCCACCGTCGCGCGGATTTGCTTCCCCAGCAGCCAACTCCGTGCGCGCACCTCCGCCACCGCCGCGCTGTAGTCCATCTCTAGCCGCCCAAACTGCACCGCCAGCTCTCGCAGCAGCAGCCAGGCCAGCCGCACCCGGTCCAGCTCCGGGACCACCACGCTGCGCAGCTCCGCCTGCAGCGAGGTGGCACCCGCCGCCAGCTCCAGCGGGAACTCCCGCACGTTCACGTTCAGGCCGATGCCCAGCACCAGCGCCATCCCCTGCGGCGTCGTCACCGTCTCCGCCAGCAGGCCGCCCGCCTTGCGTTCCCTCAGGTAAATGTCATTCGGCCATTTGATCTGCGGTGCCAGCGGCAGCTCATCCTCCACCGCGCGGCAGACTGCCAGCGCCGCCAGCGTCGTCAGCCGCGGCCACAGCATCAGCGGCGCAGGCGGGCGCAGCAGCAGGGAAAACATCAGGTCCATCCCCTTAGGCGTCACCCAGCGGTTGTCGCGGCGGCCGCGCCCGGCGGTCTGCGCCTCCGCAAAGACCACTAGCCCCGCCGCCTCCCCACGCGCCGCCGCCTCCCGCAGCGCGTCACTGGTGGAGGGCAGCTCGTCCGCCACCAGCACGCGCCACGGCAAGCCGGACTCCCGGCAGGCGGCATTCAGGGCATCGGCATCCAGCGGGATCATTATCGCTTCTGGTCCCCAGGGTGCAGCTCCTCATGATCTCCCGCGCACTCCAGGTGCGTCATCAGGTGGACCGGCTTTTCCACACTGCGCTCCACAGCCGCCTCGATTTCCGTCGCGATCCGGTGCGCCTCCCGCAGCAGCATGTCATCCGGGAATAGGAAATGCACGTCCACATAATGCACCTGGCCCGAGTCCCGGTGCCGCAGCGCGTGAAAACTCAGCCCGTGCGCCGCCGTCTCCCGCACTAGCGCCACCTCCAGCGCACGTGCCAGCTCAGGGTCCGCCTCATCCATCAGGCCCGTCACGCTGCGGCGCAGCAGGCCGAAGCCGGAGACCAGGATGTTCCCCGCCATCAGCAGCCCGCACAGCGGATCCCACCAGGCCTGCCCAGTCACATGCATCAGCCCTAGGCCCGCCAGTGCCCCCAGGCTCGTCCACCCGTCCGTCAGCACATGCCTGCCGTTTGACACTAGGATCAACGACCCCGCCCGCCTCCCCGTACGCAGCAGGTACAGCCCCAGCGCCCCGTTGATTACAATGGTCAGCAGCGTCAGCACCACCCCCGTGTCCAGGTTCGTCACCTCCAGCCCCGCGATCCAGCGCCGCACCGACTCGTAGATGATGAACACCGCCGCCAGCACGATCAGCCCGCCCTCCATCCCCGTGGAGATGAAGGCGATCTTGCTGTGCCCGTACGGGTGGTTGCGGTCCGCAGGCTGCTCCGCCAGCCACAGGCTGTACGTCGCGAACATCACCGCCGCCACATGCACCACCGACTCCGCCGCATCCCCCAGGATTGCCGCCGACCCCGTCAGCAGGTACGCCCCCGTCTTCAGCACGAGCATGACAAACCCCACGATCAGGGACAATCGCATCGCGCGTGAAGCCGTGGGGTCGGTGGCAGACATGGCTCCAGTCCTTTACAGCGAGACCGTCCCTCCGCCATAGCCATTCTTCATCGCCCCCGCATACTACTACTCCTACTCGTCCTCGTTCTCGAAAAACCCGCCCTGGAGCCTCCCAACGTTCAAAGATTCGAGGACGAGTAGGAGAACGAGAACGAGCAGGAAGCCACTGCCAAAACGGCGATGCCTGGGGAAACAGCACGGAACACCCGCCCGGCATGAAAAGCACTCTTTTAAAGATCACCCAGGGAATGGGACGCCGATTTACCTCAAATCGCGACATTTTAGCCAGCATAGCCACGCATAATATGTGAATTAACGCCTAAAACATCAAACTTTAAGTTGCCATCCCACCCATTTACCACTAATTAGCCTCCGAAACCACGATTTTAACCCAACGAACCCATGAGCACTCAAAAAATGGACGGCGCGCAGGCGCTTATCAAAACTCTCGGCGATCTCGGCATCGAGTACGTCTTCGGCTACTCCGGCGGTGCTGCCCTGCCGATCTTCGACGCGCTGGAAACCGTGAAGACGGACATGAAATTCATCCTCGTCCGCCACGAGCAGGGTGCCGTCCACATGGCCGACGGCTACGCTCGCGCCACCGGCAAACCCGCCGTCGTGCTCGTGACCTCCGGCCCCGGCGCGGGCAATACCGTCACCGGCATCATGACCGCCATGATGGACAGCGTGCCGATGATCGTGCTATGCGGCCAGCAGGTCACTTGGATGTTGGGGAAGGACGCTTTCCAAGAAGCAGACATTTTCAACATCACCGCCCCGGTGGTGAAGCACAACTTCCTCGTCAAGCAGACCAACGCGCTGCCTCGCATCGCCAAGGAGGCCTACCACATCGCCACCACAGGCCGCCCCGGTCCCGTGCTCATTGATATTCCGAAGGACATCAGCCAGAGCCCCTTCACCGGCACCTTTGACGAGCCGATGGAGCTGCCCGGCTACCACCCGGAGGAAGCATTCAAGATTGAACAGAAAGGCATCAAGGAAGCCGCTCGCCTGCTCGCCCAGGCCAAGCGCCCGGTCATCCTCGCCGGTCAAGGCGCGATGATCGCCCGCGCCGACAAAGAACTACTCACCCTGGCCGAAACCCTCGGCTGTCCGGTGACCACAACCCTGCTCGGCAAGGGCGTCTTCCCAGAGACACATGCGCTTTCCCTCGGCATGATCGGCATGCACGGCACCGCGTATGCCAACAAAGCCATCTGCGAAGCAGACCTCATCTTCAACGTAGGCAGCCGTTTCGATGACCGCATCATCGGCAAGCCGCACATGTTTGGCCGCAACGCCAAGCTCATCCACATAGACATTGATGCCGCTGAATTTAACAAGATGATCAAAGTGGACGTGGCGATCAAAGGTGACGCGAAAGCTGCGCTGAGCGACCTCCTACCGCACATCGAGAAACTCCCCACCGAAGACTGGCTGACCCATCTCGACGGCTACAAGAAGAAGTTTCCCCTCGCCTACAAGAAGCAAGGCGGTCTGCGCATGCAGCAAGTCATTGATGAACTGTATGTCCTCACCAAAGGCAAGGCCATCATCTCCACCGATGTGGGCCAACACCAGATGTGGGCCGCGCAGTTCTACAAGAATGACAGCAGCTACCACTGGCTCAGCAGCGGTGGCGCAGGCACCATGGGCTTCGGCTTCCCAGCGGCCATCGGCGCGCAGTTCGCCTGCCCTGACAAGACGGTCGTCTCCATCTCCGGCGACGGCGGCTTCCAGATGACTCTCTTTGAACTCGCCACCGCCGCGATCCACAAGCTGCCCATCAAGATCATCATCCTCAACAACAGCTACCTCGGCATGGTCCGCCAGTGGCAGGAACTCTTCTTCGACAACCGCGAGAGCGGCGTGGACCTGCTCGGCAACCCCGACTTCGTGAAGCTCGGCGAGGCCTACGGCATCAAAGGCTGGCACATCCGCCGCCCCGCCGATGTGGAGCGCATCCTGCAGCAGGCGCTGGATTACAACGACGGCCCCTGCATCATTGAGGCCGAGTGCATCAAGCACGAGAACGTCTTCCCCATGATTCCCGCCGGTGCCGCGCTGGAGGACATGCTCACCGAAGCGCCGAAACACAAAATGGAGAAGCCCACCGGCTCGACGTGATCTCGTAGCTGCGCTCGCAAGAGCGTGGCCGCAATTCTCCACCGTCTTGCGACGGCGGCTACGACGATGAAACTCAACCACCTCATCCAGGGCGACGCCCTCGCGGAACTCACGAAACTCCCCGCTGCCGTCGCCCAGGCCATCATCGCCGATCCTCCTTACTTCAACGTTCTCGAAAATGAAGCCTGGGACACCCAATGGAAGACAGCCGCCGACTACCTCGCCTGGTGCGAGGCATGGGCCACCGAGTCCCTGCGCGTCCTGCGCACTGATGGCCTGTGTTTCATCTTCGGCCAGCTAGGCAAGCGCGAGCATACCTTTCTCCACCTCATGTCCCGTCTCACCCAACAGCACCAATTTCACGACCTCATCATCTGGGACCGCGCCGTGGGCTACAACGAGCGGCGGGACAGCTTCACCCCGCAGTACGAGATGATCCTCGTCCTGAGAAAGAGCGACGACGTGAAGTTCAACAAAGACGCCGTCCGCATCCCCTATGACGCCAGGACGATCCATGCCTACATGAGCGACAACCGCTACAAGGACATGGACGCCCGCCGCGCCCATTTGGAGAAAGGCAAGTTCGCCACCAACATCCTGCGCGTGCCCAGCTTGAAGGGCAACTCGAAGGAGAAGTGCGGCCATCCCAGCCAGAAGCCCATTGATCTCATCGAGAAGCTCATCGCCTGCTCCACAGACGCGGGTGATCTTGTCCTTGACCCCTTCCTCGGCTCTGGCACCACCGCCGCCGCCGCGCAGCGCCTGGGACGCAAGTGGATCGGCATCGAGAAAGACTCCAATTACATCCAGATCGCGACCGAACGGCTGAATTCGACACTTGGCCATGCCGGGCAATCAGAACTACCTCTGAGTTAAATCTTGTTAATCCTGCAATCCTGTAAATCCTGTTCAAACAAGCCCCATGAGCGACCGCATCCCCGCCACCACCGATAAAAAGCCCTCCCCCCAGGCTGACATCATCAACATCCACACGCTGAGCGTGATGGTGAACAACCAGCCCGGCGTCCTCGGCCGCATCTGCGCCGTGTTCAGCCGCCGCGGTTTCAACATCGAGTCCCTCGTCGTCTCGCAGACGCGCGACCCGCGCTTCAGCCGCATGACCATCGGCATCAGCGGCCATCCCGAGGGCCTGCACCAGATCATCATGCAGGTGAACAAGCTCATTGACGTCATGCACTGCATCGAGCACACCGACCGCGACGCCGTGGCCAAGGAACTCGTGCTCATCAAGATCGCCGCCGGCCCTGACCAGCGCACCGAGATACTGCAGATCGTCGAGCATTACGGCGGCAAGACCGTGGACCTTCAGGAGGACAGCCTCATCGCCATGATCACCGGCAACACCGACAAGCTTGATGCAGCGCAGCGCCTGCTGGGCAAGTTTGAGATCATCGAGACCGTGCGCACCGGCAAGGTCGTCATGGCCCGTGGCAACCTGGAGACCTGAGCCGGGCTGCCTCAATCCACATAAAGGAACTCGTTGGAACTGATCAGCGCGTGGCACAGCGCGGCCAGGCCGAGCAGCTCCGGCGGGGCGTCGGTCTTCTCAGCGGGGCCGCTGACCTTCTCCAACTTTGCCGGGGTGGCCTTGTAATGCGCGGTCTGGGCCGTAATGAAGGCAACGGCTTCCTGCTGGTCGGCCATGCTGGGGGTGCGGCTGAGGCAGAGTTGCCAGGCGCGCTGGACCTGCTTTTCCAGGTCCGCGCCGACCTCCTGCTGCACGCGCCGGGCGCAGTCCTGGGCGTGCTCGCGCATGTAGGTGTTGTTCATCAGCAGCAGGCTCTGCGGGCTGACGGTGGTAACCGGACGGCTGGCGCAGTTCGCCTCCGTCATTGCCGGGGCGTCAAAGGTGGCGAACATCTCCAGCGGCATAGAGCGGCGCGCCTGGATGTAGATGCTGCGGCGGTAATCCGCGCCATTCAGGGAGATGAACTTCCCAGTCTGTCTGCCTGCGTCGTCGCGCGTGTCCACGCCGATGATGATTTGCCCCTGCTCATTGTAGGTGACGGGCACCGGCTCGCCGCCCAACCGGGGATTCAGCCTGCCGGAGACGGCCAGCAGGGAGTCCCGCAGCGTCTCCGCCTCCAGGCGCAGCACGTTCATGCGGCTGAGCAGGCGGTTGTCAGGGTCCAGGCGGTCGCGCTCCGCATCGCGGCGGGAGGACTGCCGGTAGGTGGCGCTGGTCAGCAT
>Ga0247834_1000852_pt1 | contig 56024 bp, 40 predicted proteins | sample LaCruzMarch2015__8_FD_187118 | JGI IMG/M metagenome (GOLD analysis project Ga0247834, IMG submission 187118) | Freshwater microbial communities from meromictic Lake La Cruz, Castile-La Mancha, Spain - LaCruzMarch2015_12m | ecosystem: Environmental > Aquatic > Freshwater > Lake | place: Spain...
ATCCCACGCGGAAGCCCGCTGAAGCGTGTAGTTGTCGCATCTCACGCGGAGAAAGGCGGGCAAGAACGCTGATTTTTCGGTCATCGGATACGCTTGCAAAAACGCACCCCCTATCCAGAGGTGCCCTTAACAGCAATTTAACGCGATCGAGCACCGCATTAACTATCTTGGTGCGCCACTATGGTCAAGGTAAGCCCGTCATGAACGACCTCATCTACCTCGGCATTACCGTCGCCTTCTTTGTCATCAGCGGGCTTTACGCCAAAGGCTGCGAAACCCTCTAACCGCCCGCCACCATGGAAACCATCCTCGTCGGGATCATCGCCCTCGCCCTGCTCGCCTACCTGACGGTGGCGATGCTGCGTCCTGAAAAATTCTAACTCACCCTCCATGCACTCCACTGACTGGCTCCAATTCGCCATCTTCCTCGGGCTGCTCACGCTCATCACCAAGCCGCTGGGCCTCTACCTCGTTCAAGTGCTCGACGCCAATGGCCGCACCTGGCTTGATCCAGTGCTACGACCGCTGGAAAAGATCACCTACAAGCTCCTCGGCGTCGATCCGCAGCGCGAGCAGGGCTGGAAGCAATACACCTTCGCCATGCTGGCCTTCAGTTTGGTCGGTGTCGTCTTCACCTATGCGATCCTTCGCTTGCAGGACGTGCTGCCATGGAATCCGCAGGGTCTGCCCGCTTTGAGCCATCATCTGGCCTTCAACACGGCCGTGAGCTTCACCACGAACACCAACTGGCAGAGCTACGGCGGCGAAGCCACGATGTCCTACTTCTCTCAGATGGTGGGGCTGATGTTTCATAACTTCGTCTCCGCCGCCACCGGCATCGCAATTGCGGCAGCACTCGTGCGTGGCATCGCACGCAGTTCGGTGAAGACGCTGGGCAACTTCTGGGCGGACCTCACCCGCACGACTTACTACCTGCTTCTGCCGCTCTGCGCGGTGTTCGCGATCTTCCTCGTGTCGCAGGGCATGATCCAAAACTTCGACGCTTACACGAAGGCCGCGACGCTCGAAGGCACGGAGCAAGTGATCGCGCAGGGGCCGATGGCCTCGCAAGTCGCCATCAAGATGCTCGGAACCAATGGCGGCGGCTTTGCGAATGCGAACGCAGCGCATCCCTTCGAGAATCCGACGCCGCTGTCGAACTTCATCCAGATGCTCTCGATCTTCGCCATCGGTAGCGGCCTGACTTACTACCTTGGCCGCATGGTGAAGAACCAGGCACACGGCTGGGCCGTGTGGGCCGCGATGATGGTGCTCTTTGTCGGCGGTGTGCTTGTTTGTGCGCACTTTGAGGCTGCGGGTAATCCGATTCATCAGCAACTCGGTATCGCCACTGCGGATGGCAACATGGAGGGCAAAGAAGTGCGCTTTGGCATCTTCAACTCGTCGCTCTTTGCCACTATCACCACCGCCGCTTCCTGCGGAGCGGTGAACTCGATGCACGACTCTTTCACAGCCATCGGCGGACTCGTGCCGCTGTTCATGATGGAGCTGGGCGAAGTCGTCATCGGCGGTGTCGGCGCAGGTCTTTACGGCATGCTCGTCTTTGTCGTTCTCGCCGTTTTTATCGCCGGACTCATGGTTGGGCGCACGCCGGAGTATCTGGGCAAGAAGATCCAGGCCAATGAAGTAAAGCTGGCCATGCTCACGCTGCTCGTGCTCACCCTGAGCATCCTCGGCTTCACCGCCTGGGCCAGCGTCAGCGACTGGGGTCTCGCAGGCCTCAACAACGCCGGCCCGCACGGCTTCAGCGAGATGCTCTATGCTTACAGCTCGGCCACTGGCAACAATGGCAGCGCCTTCGCCGGTCTCACCGCGAACACGCCCTGGTATAACACCACGCTCGGCTTCGCCATGCTCATCGGCCGGTTCCTCATGATCGTGCCCATCATGGCGCTCGCCGGATCGCTCGCGGGTAAACAAGCCTCGCCACCGAGCGCGGGCACCTTCCCCGTGAATGGCGCGACCTTCACCTTCCTGCTCATCGGCACCGTGCTGCTCATCGGCGCGCTCAATTTCCTTCCTGCCCTCGCCCTTGGCCCCATCGTTGAGCACTTCCTCACCGGCCAGGGCAAGCTGTTCTAAAACCTCACCACCACGTCCATGTCCCACAAACCTACATCTCTCTTTGATGCTTCGATTCTCGTTCCGGCCATCGGCGAGTCGTTCAAGAAGCTCGACCCGCGCCTGATGTTGAAGAACCCCGTCATGTTCGTCACGCTCGTCGGCGCGGTGCTCACCACCGTGAGCATTTTCACCGCGAAGGCCGATCACGGCTTCATCATCCAGCTTTCGGTCTGGCTCTGGTTCACCGTGCTGTTCGCGAACTTCGCCGAAGCCGTCGCCGAAGGCCGTGGCAAGGCGCAGGCCGCCAGCCTGCGTGCCGCGCGCAAAGACACGATGGCCCGCCGCCTCAAAAATGGCGTGGAGATCAGTGTGCCCGCTCCTGCTCTCGAAAAAGGGGATATCGTCGTCTGCGAAACTGGCGACGTGATCCCTGCCGATGGCGAAGTCATCGAAGGCATCGCCAGTGTCGATGAAGCCGCCATCACCGGCGAATCCGCGCCCGTCATCCGCGAAAGCGGCGGCGACCGCAGCGCCGTCACCGGTGGCACACGCGTCATCAGCGACCGCATCGTCATCCGCATCACGTCGGAAAAAGGAAACACCTTCATCGACCGCATGATCGCCATGGTGGAAGGCGCGAAACGCCAAAAAACACCGAACGAAATCGCACTCACCATTCTGCTCTCCGCGATGACGCTCATCTTCCTGCTCGTGGTCATCACGTTGAAGCCCTTCGGCATTTACGCTGGGATGGATTTCTCCATTCCCGTGCTCATCGCGCTGCTTGTGTGCCTCATTCCGACCACCATCGGCGGTCTCTTGAGTGCCATCGGCATCAGCGGCATCGACCGCCTCATCCGTCGCAACGTCATGGCCACCTCTGGCCGCGCGGTCGAGGCTGCGGGCGACATCGACGTGCTCTTGCTCGACAAAACCGGCACCATCACCATCGGCAACCGCATGGCGTCCGATTTCCGTCCTGCACCTGGCGTCACCGAGCAACAACTCGCCGATGCTGCGCAGCTCGCCTCGCTCGCCGATGAAACACCCGAAGGCCGCAGCATCGTCGTTCTCGCGAAAGAGAAGTTCAACATCCGTGGCCGTGAACTCGCACATCCGCATGCCACCTTCGTGCCATTCACCGCGCAGACACGCATGAGCGGTGTCGATCTCGATGGCCGCAGCATCCGCAAAGGCGCGGCTGATTCCATCAAAGCTCATATCGAGACCCTGGGTGGCGTTTATCCCGCCGAAGTCGCCAAGACCGTCGAAGCCGCCTCACGCGCCGGACGCACGCCGCTCGTCGTATGTGAAGGCAGCAACGTGCTTGGAGTCGTCGAACTCAAAGACATCGTCAAAGGCGGCATCAAGGAGCGCTTTGCCCAGCTTCGCAAAATGGGCATCCGCACCGTCATGATCACCGGCGACAATCCCATGACCGCCGCCGCAATCGCCGCCGAAGCCGGTGTCGATGACTTCATGGCTCAGGCGACGCCCGAAGACAAACTGCGCCGCATCCGCGCCGAACAAGCCGAGGGCCACCTCGTCGCCATGACCGGCGATGGCACGAATGACGCGCCCGCTTTGGCCCAGGCCGATGTCGGAGTCGCCATGAACACGGGCACGCAGGCTGCCCGCGAGGCCGGCAACATGGTCGATCTCGACAGCAACCCCACGAAGCTCATTGAGATCGTCGAGATCGGCAAACAGCTCCTCATGACACGCGGTTCACTGACCACCTTCAGCATCGCCAACGACATCGCCAAATACTTCGCCATCATCCCCGCGATGCTCATGGTGACCTTCCCCGCGATCAGCCCGCTGAACATCATGGGCCTCGCCAGCCCGCAGAGCGCCATCTTGAGCGCCATCATCTTCAACGCGCTTATCATCGTCGCCCTGATCCCGCTCGCGCTCAAAGGCGTGCCCTATCGCGCCATCGGCGCCGCTGCCGTGCTTCAGCGCAACCTGCTCGTCTATGGCCTCGGCGGCATCCTCGTCCCCTTCATCGGCATCAAGGCTATTGATGTCATCGTCACCACCCTTCACCTCGTCTAACACCATGAAAGCCTTCATCTCCGAACTCCGCCCCGCCATCGTTGCCACCGTCGTTCTCGCCGCCGTCACCTGCGGCGCTTATCCGCTGCTCGTCACCGGCATTGCTCAAACCGCCTTCAAAAAGCAGTCCGCAGGTAGTCTGATCACCGACAAAGATGGCAAAGTCATCGGCTCTGCCTTGCTCGGCCAAAACTTCGCTGCGGATCAATACTTCCACCCGCGCCCCAGCGCTGCGGGGAACGGTTATGACGCTGCAAGCTCCAGCGGCAGCAACCTTGGCCCCACCTCGCAAAAGCTGAACGACGCTATCAAAGAGCGCATCGCCGCCTACCGCACCAAGAACGGCCTCGCTCCCGATGCCACCGTGCCCGCCGATGCCGTCACCGCCTCCGGCAGCGGCCTCGATCCGCACATCAGCGTGAAGAATGCCGAGCTGCAGACGGCGAGAGTAGCGAAAGCACTCAACATGAGCGTGGAGAAGGTAAAAGAGCTGATCGCAGTCCACACAGCAAAAAGCTTCTTCGGTGACGCAGGCGTGAACGTGCTCAAACTCAATTTAGCGCTCGATGCGCAGTAAAGTGGTCCGCACAGTCCCCTGTGCGGTTTCCCTGTCAACGTCCCAGACCGCACAGAGGACTGTGCGGACGACTCTATGAAGACCGACGACCAACGCCCCGATCCCGATGCTCTGCTCGCGCAGATGCGGCTGGAGGATGTGAAATCGAAAGCCGGCAAGCTCCACATCTTCCTCGGCATGTGCCCCGGCGTCGGCAAGACCTACGCCATGCTGCAAACGGCCCGGCAGCGGGTCAAAGAAGGCGTGGAGGTGCTCGCAGGCATCATCGAGACTCATGGACGCCATGAAACCGCCGCGCTGCTGGAAGGCATGACGGTTCTGCCGCGCAAGCAGCTCGAACATCGCGGCTTCACGCTGGAGGAGTTCGACATCGACGCCGTTTTGCAGCAACGGCCGCAAATTGTGCTCGTGGATGAACTCGCGCACACCAACGCGCCCGGCTCGCGGCACGCCAAACGCTACCAGGACGTGCTGGAGCTCATCGACTCCGGCATCGATGTCTATACCACACTCAACGTGCAGCACATCGAGAGCCAGGTGGACATCGTCCAGCAGGTCAGCGGCGTCGCCATCACCGAGACCGTGCCGGACTCGATCCTCGATGTCGCGCATGAGATCCAGCTCATCGACCTCAGTGTCGAAAAGCTGCTGGAACGTATGGCCGATGGCAAAGTCTATCTCGGCGAGCGTGCCGAGCATGCCGTCTCGAACTTCTTCAAAGAAGGCAACCTCACCGCGCTGCGGGAACTCGCCCTGCGCTTCACCGCCGAGCAGGTGGACCGCGATCTGGAGGACATCCGCCGCCTCAAACGCGTCAGCAGCGCATGGAAAACAAACGCGCGGCTCATGGTCGGCGTCGGCCCCAGTCCGTATGCCGAAAGCCTCATCCGCTGGACCCGCCGCGCCGCCACACGCTTGAACTGCCCCTGGCTCGTCGTCTGGGTGGAAGGCTCGCGCGTACTCACCCCCGTCGAACAAGATCGACTCACGCGCTCGCTCGGTCTCGCGCGGAAACTCGGCGGCGAAGTCGTTTCCGTCACCGGTGAAAGCGTGGCCGACGCGCTGCTGGAAGTCGCCCGCGAGCGCAATGTCTCGCAGATCGTCGTGGGAAAGCCGGAGAAAGCCAGCGTGTGGCGGAAATCGCTCGCCGATACTCTCATCCTCGGCAGTGGCGACATCGACGTCTGCGTCGTGCGCCCGCTCGCCGTCGCCGACAAGGCACGCAATGTCGCCACGCTGCAGGAAATGGTGCCCGCATCCGTCATTGGTGAATACAGTTGGGCCGTGATGGGCGTGTTTGCCATCGCCAGCGTGTGCTGGGGCCTGGTTTCGATCACCGGCTACATGTTTGTCGCGCTGGTCTTTCTGCTCGCTGTCGTGCTCGCCGCGCTGCGCTTCAGCCGCGGTCCGGTCTTGCTCATGGCCACGCTCAGTGCCGTTTGTTGGAACTACTTCTTCATTCCGCCGATCTTCACCTTCCACATCAGCAAGCCGGAGGACTGGATCATGCTCGTCATGTTCTTCATCGTGGCGCTGAGCATGGGCAGCCTCACCAGCCGCCTGCGCCTGCGCGAGGTCGCCGAGCGCCGCCGCCTGCGCCAGACCAGCGCCCTTTTGCGTGTCACGCAGAGCGCCGCGCTGGCCGCCGAGCCGGAGAAAGGCCTCGCCGAGGCGCTTCGCACCATCAACGACCTGCTCCATGCCAGCACCGCGCTCATCGTGCGCGAGCAGGACCGCTCACTGCCAAAGACCGCGCACAAGGCCAGCAGCTTCCAGCCATCGGCCAAAGAATGGGGCGTGGTGGCCTGGAGCTATGAGAACAAGCAGTGCGCCGGCCGTTTCACCGACACCCTGCCCGAGTCCGCCGCCACCTGGTTCCCGCTGCAAACCGCCACCGCGAACATGGGCGTGCTCGGCGTGCAGTTGCCCCGCGAGGCACGGCTCGATTTCACCACACGGCAGACCATCGAAGCCTTTGCGCTGCAACTCGCGCTCGTTTTGGAAAAAGAGCACTTCATCCAGGCCGTCAGCCAGGCCGAAGTGCTCGCGCAATCCGAAAAGCTGCACCGCACCCTGCTCGACAGCGTTTCGCACGAACTCAAAACGCCGCTCGCCGTCATCCGCGCCTCGCTCGAAGGCATGAGCGACGTGAAGAATCCTTACCTCGCCGAAATCGAAACTGCCTCACAGCGTCTGCAACGTGTCGTGGACAGCCTGCTGCAAATGACACGGCTCGAATCCGAAGTCTTGAAGCCCCACCTCGACTGGTGTGACCTGCATGATGTCATCGCTGCCGCACGGCAGGCCGCGGGCGACGCCCTGAGCACGCACCCGGTGACCGTTCGTCTTCCTGACAACCTGCCGCTGGTGAAACTTGATCACAGCCTGTTTGCGCAGGCCATCGCGAACATCCTGCACAACGCGGCGGTTTACACGCCTGCGGAAGCCGCCATCGACATCACCGCCAGCCTGCATGATCAAAGACTCCGCCTCACCATCCGCGACCACGGCCCCGGTCTGCCGATGGGCGAGGAGAGGCGCGTGTTTGAGAAGTTTTACCGTGCCAAAGGCTCTCCAGCCGGCGGAACCGGCCTCGGCCTCGCCATCGCGCGCGGCTTTGTGCAGGCCATGGGCGGCGACATTCACGCGCGGAATCATCCCGAAGGTGGCGCGGAGTTCGTGATTGAGGTAGAACGAGTTTTCCAGCTCGTTTCACCAGAATCATGAACGAGTTGGAAAACTCGTTCTACCCATGACCGCCCTCATCATCGACGACGAAATCCAGATCCGCCGCCTGCTTCGCATGGCCTTGGAGACGAAGGGCTACAGGGTGCGCGAGGCTGAAAACGGCACGCGGGGTCTCCAGGAAGCCGTTTTCCATAAACCCGATGTCATCCTACTCGATCTCGGCCTACCCGACATGGACGGCGTCGATGTCTTGAAACGGCTGCGCGAATGGAGCACCACGCCCGTGCTCATCCTCAGCGTGCGCGACCAGGAAAACGTCAAAGTCGCCGCCCTTGAAGCTGGTGCAGATGACTATGTAACGAAGCCCTTTGGCACCGCCGAATTGCTTGCACGCCTGAAAGCAATCCAGCGGCGTAAATCAGCACAAGATGAGCCAGAGATCATCATCGGGTCGCTGACAATTGACTTGATGCATCATACGGCGACTCTTGATGACAAACCATTCAAACTCACACCTACCGAGTTCGCACTGCTGAAATTGCTAGCTCGTAATGCCGGGAAGATAGTCACTCAAAAGCACATCCTGCGCGAGGTGTGGCCAGGGACGAATGCCGATGCAGGTCATTCGTTACGCGTGCATGTGAATCATCTTCGCTCCAAATTAGGTGCGGAGATCGAGATTAAAAATGAGCCGGGCATTGGTTACCGGCTTGTCGGTGAATCCTGACCCGCAGTCTTTCACACATTACATCGCGCGGCAGTTGTCCAGTAGGGCGTGCAGGTAGTGGGCAATGTCGCCGAAGGCTGTCTTGTATTCGGAGTCAGCCAGGCAGATCAGCTCGGTCCGCGCCTCCTTGAGCATTTCCTGCGCGAAGGTGACGGCCTTTTCAATGGCTCCTTCGTAGTCGGCGATTCCGGCCAGGATTGTGGTGTCCATCGGTTCACCTTTGAGCAGCATTTTGTTCAGCTTCTGCTTCTGCGCGTCGGTGGCCTCCATCAGCAGATACAGGATGGGCAGGGTCAGTTTTCCCTTTGCCAGATCGGTGCGCAGTGTCTTGCCCGCCTTTTTCTCATCGCCCACGAGGTCGAGACAGTCATCGTAGATCTGGTACACGGTGCCGAGCTTCATGCCATAGCTGAAAAGCGCGGCCTCCACCTGCTCCGGCACGCCATTGAGGCGTGCACCGAGTCCGGCGGCGGCGGCGAAGAGTGCTGCGGTCTTCATTTCGATCATGCGTAGGTAGTCGGCCACGGAGAGATTGAAATCAAAGCGGCGCTGGGTCTGGAATATCTCGCCGCTGCACACATCGCGGGAGGCCTTGGCGATACTGCGGCAGACCTGCGCGTCCTCGAAGTCCGTTGCCAGCTCCAGTGCGTAGGCAAAGATGGCGTCACCCAGCAGGACGCTGAGCGCGCTGCCCCACTTAGCTGCGGCGGTGGGTAGGCCGCGCCGGGTAACGGCACCGTCCATGATGTCGTCATGCACTAGGGAGGCGATGTGGACCATCTCCAGGATCACGGAGAGCCGGGTGTGCTCCTTCGTCTTCCCGCCCGTGGCACCTCCAGCCATTAGGGCCAGCGCGGGGCGGATGCGCTTTCCCGATGCCTGACAGACATAGCTGACATAGCCCTCGACTGCCGGATCAAAGGCGCGCGCTTGTTCCCGGATGGATTTCTCCACGACATCAAGGTCGGCACGGATCAGTTCAAAGGGGAAGACTGGGGCGGAGGTGCTGGCAGGGGGGGCATTCATGAGCAGGGCGTGGCAGACGGCACCGTTGCTGGGGGGGGAGTGGACAGCTATTAGGTGGCGCATCGGCTTTCCTCCGTCAAATACGGCCTGCAATGAATGTGGCGACAAACTTTCACGCGCTGCACGAAACACTGAAAGCTGCGCTGCAAAAAGTGCGCTGTGGAAAGCTGCGCTGCCGTCTTGCCACCAGGCGTGTACTGTCGTAAAACGCTGCCCGCATGGTCCACATCTCCATCCGTGATCTCACAAAGCGCTTCGGCAGGCAGACCGTGCTTGATCACATCAATCTGGAGATCGTCCAGGGAGAGTTGTTTTTTCTGCTCGGCCCCAGTGGTTGCGGGAAGACGACGCTGTTGCGCCATATCGCGGGCTTTTACCAGCCTGACGCCGGGCACATCAACTTTGATGAAGATGACGTTACACGCCTGCCCGCGCACCGCCGGGGCACAGGGATGATGTTCCAAAGCTATGCGCTGTGGCCGCACATGAATGTGGCAGAGAATGTGGCCTTTGGCCTGGAGGAGCGGAAGCGCCCGCGTGAGGAGATCGAGCACCGCGTGGCGGAGGCTCTGGACATGGTGAAACTCGGCGGCCTGGGCACGCGCCGCATCGCGCAGCTCTCCGGCGGCCAGCAGCAGCGTGTGGCATTGGCCCGTGCGTTGGTGATCCGCCCGCGCTGCCTGCTGCTGGACGAGCCTTTGTCGAACCTTGATGCAAAGCTGCGCCATGAGATGCGCTCAGAAATCCGCCGCATCTGCAAGGAGTTCGGCCTCACTGGCATCTATGTCACACATGACCGCGATGAGGCGCTGAGCATGGCCGACCGGCTGGCGATCATGGAGGGAGGGCGGCTGGTCCAGGTCGGCGCGCCGGAGGAGGTCTATCGGCATCCGACCACGAAGATGGTCGCGGAGTTCATTGGCGAGACCAACTTCATTGAGGGCACCGTCCGCGCCCGCACGGCGGATGGCGAACACTACGAGGTGGCGACTGCTTTCGGCACCCTGCGTGCCCGCACCAATGCCGTCGGCTGGTTCCCCATGCATGCCGACAAGGTGCTGCTCTCCGTGCGGCCGGAGGCGCTGACCTTCGGCCATGTGCTCGACTCGCCGAACCGCTTCCCTTGCCGCATTGTGGACACGGTTTATCTCGGTGCCACGGTGCAATATCAGCTGCAGGTGCAGGGTGGCCCGCTCATCAAGGTCTGCGAAGTCAATCCCCGGCAGGTGCGCCAGCCCTCGGATGAGGAAGTGCGCGCTATGGCCGCCCCTGCTGATGTCGTGATGTTGCCGCGCTAAGCCATGAACAAGCAAGCCGCACTCACCTTTGTCAGCCGCTGGCGCAAAGAACTCGCCATCACGGCGGCGTTGCTGCTGACCCTGCTCGGCCCATTTATCCTGAAGCCGCGCGAGTCCACGGCCCCCTCCCGCTATGATAGGAAACTGGTCATCCTGACCCCGCACCCGGAGCGGCTGCGTGCGGAGTTCGGCCAGGCATTCACCCGCCACTGGAAGGCGCGGACGGGCGAAACCATCGCCATGGACTGGCGCGTGCCCGGCGGCACTTCGGAGATCGCCGTGCTGCTGAAGTCCGACTACAGCGCCGCCTTTCAGCAACTCTGGACGCGCACGCCAGGCCGGACATGGACGCCGAACGTGGCGCAGTCCTTCCTTAATGCGAAGACGGCCGCGACTGATCCCGCTCGCAAAGCCTTCCTCGAATCCAATGTCGGCATCGGTGTGGATGTATTCTTTGGCGGCGGCGCGTATGATTTCCAGCTCCAGGCCGAATCCGGCACGCTCGTGGCGCAGGCCAGCCCCGGCACCGGCACCGGCATCACCGCGCTGCGCGAAAAGCATCCCACATGGTTCAGCGATGACGGCATCCCCGAGAAGGTCAGCGGCGAGCCTTTCCGCGATGCGCAGGACCGCTGGGTCGCCTCCTGCCTGTCCAGCTTTGGCATCGTCTTCAACCGCGATGTGCTGCGTCGTCTCGGCATTGAGCATGATCCCACCCAGTGGCGCGACCTTGCCGATCCGCGCCTCTTTGGGCAGCTCGCGCTCGCTGATCCCGGACGCAGCGCCACGGTGACGAAGGCCTTTGAAATGCTCATCCAGCAGGAGATGCAGGAGGCCATCGCGCGGCTGGGCCAAAAGCCTGGCAAACCCACCGCGCAGGAGATTGAGGCCGAGGGCGTGCGCCAGGGGTGGGTGGCGGGGCTGAATCTCATCCAGCGCATCAGCGCCAACGCGCGCTACTTCAGCGACAGCTCCAGCAAGATCCCGCTCGAAGTGGCGCGCGGTGATGCGGCGGCGGGCATGTGCATAGACTACTATGGCCGCTCCACCGAGGAGGAGACACGCAAGGCTGACGGGACTTCACGCGTCGGTTTCGTGATGCCTGTCGGCGGCAGCTCCGTCAGCGTGGACCCCATCGCCATGCTGCGCGGCGCACCGGAGCCGGAGCTGGCTACGGCCTTCATCGAGTTTGTGCTGGCGGATGAAGGGCAGAAGCTCTGGTCCTACCGCTCGGGATCTCCAGGAGGCCCCGCTCAGAGCGCGCTGCGCCGCCTTGCCGCGCGGAAGGATTTCTACACGCCGGAGCATCTGGCCCACATGAGTGATGCCGCCGAGATGCCTTATGAAAAGGCGAAGTCCTTCACCTACCACCCCGAGTGGACCGGTGCCGCCTTCAGCACGCTACGCTTCCTCATCCGCGTCCTCTGCGTGGACACGCACCACGAGCAGCGCGCCGCCTGGACCGCCATCAACAAGGGTGATTCGCCAAGGCGAGCCATCAAGGTCTTCGATGACCTGAACTACATCCGCTACGACACCGCGCTGGGAGACATCAACAAAGTCGTCCGCTCGCGCGACAAGGTGGCCGAGACCCGCCTCGCCCGCATCTTGGGTGACAACTTTCGCGGTAACTACAAGCTCGCCGCCAAGATGGCGCGGCGCGGGGAGTAAACTCACACGCTCATGTCCCGCTCCATCGCCCTCCTCGTCTTCGCCGTGATGGCCGCCTTCTTCGGCTGCTTCTTCGCGTATCCCATCTGGACGACGGTGGAGCTGGCCTTCAGGACGCCGGATCATCGCTTCACCTTCGAGTTCATCACGGAGGTGTTCATGAATCAGCTTTACCGCGAGGGTCTTATCAATTCCTTCACTATCGCCGTCTGGACCACGCTCGGCTGTCTCGTCGTCGCGGTGCCGCTGGCGGTGCTGTTTGTGCGTTGTGAGTATCCGGGCAAGACACTTCTCAGCAGCCTGGTGCTCACGCCCATGGTGCTGCCGCCCTTTGTCGGGGCCATCGGCATCAAGGCCATCCTCGGCCAGGCGGGCGCGCTGAATGCGCTGCTGATGAACATGGGCCTCATGAGCCGCCAGCATCCGGTGGACTGGCTGGGGGAGGGGCAGATGACTGGCATCATCGTCATGGAGGTGCTGCACCTCTATCCCATACTTTACCTCAATGTCGCCGCCGCCCTGGCCAATCTCGATCCCGCGATGGAGGAGGCCGCCGCCAATCTCGGCTGCCCGCCGTGGAAGCGTTTCTGGCGCGTGACCCTGCCGCTGATCATGCCGGGCGTCTTTGCCGGCGGCACCATCGTCTTCATCTGGGCCTTCACGGAACTGGGCGTGCCGCTGGTGTTCGACTTCGACCGCGTGACGTCGGTGCAGATTTTCCGCTCCCTCAATGACCTCAGTGACAATCCCTTCCCGTATGCGCTCGTCGTGGTCATGCTCGTGTTCAGCACGCTCATTTACACCTTGAGCAAGGTCTTCTTTGGCCGCTCCAGCTCCACAGGCGGAGGCCGAGCCACCACTGCGCGCGAGACGGTCCGCCTGCCGTTGGGCACCGGCCTCCTTTGCGCTGCGGCGTTTGCGGGCATCACCTTTCTGGCCGTCATCCCGCACCTCGGCGTGGTGCTGCTCAGCTTTGCCAGAGACTGGTACGGCACGGTCATCCCGGAGAGCTTCACGCTGGCCCACTACCATGCGGCGCTGGGGCATGAGCTGACGCTGAGTTCCATCACGAACAGCCTCAAGTACTCTGTCATCGCCATCGCCTTCGCGCTCGTGCTGGGCATCGGCGTCGCCTATGTCAATGTGCGCACGCGCATCTTCGGGCGGCAGTTGCTGGATGCGATGGCCATGCTGCCGCTCGCCGTTCCCGGTGTCGTCATCGCCTTTGGTTATCTGGCCATGACCCGCCCCGGTCAGCCCTTCGACTGGCTGATTCTGAACGAGAACCCGATGCTCATCCTCGTCATCGCCTACGCCGTGCGCAGGCTTCCCTACATCGTTCGTTCGGCCTCCGCTGGTTTCCAGCAGGTCAGCCCGAGCCTGGAGGAGGCGGCACAAAACCTGGGCGCAACACCAGAGCGAGCGCTGTGGCGGGTCACGCTGCCGCTCATCGCGCCGAACCTTGTCGCCGGCGGCCTGCTCGCCTTCGCCTTTGCCATGCTGGAAGTTAGCGACTCTATGATCCTCGCGCAGCAGTCCGCGCACTACCCCATCACCAAGGCCATCTACTCCCTCGTCATGGCCTTGGGCAACGGCCCGCAGCTTGCCTCCGCCCTCGGTGTGTGGGCGATGATCTTCCTCACCGTGACCATCATTGGCGCGAGTGTGCTGCTGGGAAAGAAGCTGGGGGCGCTGTTCAGGTAGGGGCGTGCATCCAGGCACAATTTCATGCTGAATCTGCGCCATCCCGGCCCATGATGGTTGTGGACCGCTATGCCAGCCACTGCCACGATCACGAACATCTCCTGCTACAAGTTTGCCACGCTCACAGACCTCAAAACGTTGCGCGAAAGGCTGGGGGCGTTGTGCAAGGGCTGGGGGCTGAAGGGGACGATCTTGCTGAGCACGGAGGGGATTAATCTGTTCATCGCGGGTGCGCGTGAGCAGGTGGATGCGCTGGTGGTGGAGATTCGCGGCGTACCTGGGCTGGAGGGGCTGGCACCGAAGTACAGCGAGAGCGCGCAGCAGCCTTTTAACCGGATGCTGGTGCGCATCAAGAAGGAGATTATCGCCTTCGGTGTCGAGGGCATCGAGCCGGGACGGTACACCTCGCCACGGATTGAGGCGCGGACTTTGAAGCAATGGCTGGATGAAGGCCGCCCCGTGACACTGCTGGACACGCGCAATGATTACGAGGTGAAGCTGGGCAGCTTCAAAGGCGCGAAGGTGATCGGCGTGGATCATTTTCGCGATTTCCCGGAGGCGGTGCGCAGGTTGCCGCCGGAGCTGAGGCAGCAGCCCATCGTCACCTTTTGCACGGGCGGCATTCGCTGTGAGAAGGCGGCACCATTCCTGGAGCAGGAGGGCTTTGAGCAGGTGTGGCAGCTCGATGGCGGCATCTTGAAGTATTTCGAGGAGGTGGGCGGCGATCACTATGAAGGCGAGTGCTTTGTCTTCGATCAGCGCGTGGGCGTTGATCCTGGTCTGTCGGAGACGGAGTCCACGCAGTGTTTTGTCTGCCAGTCGCCACTGACGGAGGATGAGCAGAAGGATGCGCGATTTGTGGAGAATGTGTCGTGCCCGTATTGCTTCAAGACGACGGAGCAGCAGATGCAGGCAAACATCGCCTTGCGGCACGCAACGATCCGCCGGGTGACGACACCATTGCCGGGCAGCGTGGTGTATGACAATTACCGCCCGCTGTCGGTGCCAGAGCCGTGTGATGGAATGACGCTGCTGGATGCGCTGGCGGTGATTTTCCCCCACATGGCGCGTAGTGAGTGGCTGATGCGTTTCGAGAACGGGCGGATGCTGGACAATGACAAGCAGCCCGCGCTGCCGCAGCGGATCGTGCGGGCAGGGGAGCGCTTTGTGCAGCTCGTGCCTGCGACAGTGGAGCCGGAGGTCAGTGCGGACATCCGCATCCTGCACGAGGACGAGGCGATCGTGGTGCTGGAGAAGCCCGCGCCGCTGCCGATGCATCCTGGCGGGCGCTACAACCGGAACACGCTGCAACACATCCTGAACAAAGTTTACCACCCGCAAAAGCTGCGCGCCTGCCACCGGCTGGATGCGAACACGACGGGCCTGGTGGTAGCGGCACGCACGCGGCACTTTGCCGGTCAGGTGCAGACACAGTTCGCGCGCGGGGAAGTGGAAAAGGTTTATCTGGCGCGTGTGCGGGGGCACCCGGTTGCGGACAGCTTTGTGTGCGAAGCCCCGATTAGTAGCGAGGCGGGCGCGCTCGGTAGCCGTGAGGTGGACATGGAGGATGGCGACGCAGCGCGCACGGAGTTTCGCGTGCTGAGCCGCGACTCGGACAGCACCACGCTGCTGGAGGCACGACCGCTGACGGGCCGCACGAACCAGATACGCATTCATCTCTGGCAGCTTGGCTACCCCATCGCCGGGGATCAGGTCTATCTGCCAGGGATGGTCAAAGGTAACACGCAGACATTGACGACCGAAGATACACCGATGTGCCTTCATGCCTGGCGCATCGGCTTTACGCACCCGCTGACTGGGGAACGGCTGATCTTTGAAATGGGCAGGCCGGAATGGGGGCAAGAAAAAGCCCGCTGATCCCTGTGGGACCAGCGGGCTGACAGCAGCTACGTCCTCCTGGCGGACATAGCTACGGGCCGTTAAGATTCTTCGGAGTCCTCGCTGTCACGCGGGCCGCGTTCATCGCCGTAGCCGAGAGGCTTGGCACCGCTGAGCTGGAGGGGGCGGCTCATAAAATCCTTGCCGTGAAGCTCCTGGACGGCGCGGCGTGCTTCATCCACGGAGCCCATTGTGACAAAGGCAAAACCCTTCGAGCGCTGGGTGCGGTTGTTCACCACCACTTCAGCGTTACGGACGCTGCCGAGGCCGCTGAACAACTCAAAGAGATCACTCTCTGTGGCATCATAGGAGAGATTGCCGACATAGAGGCGGTCGGTGGTGATGTCGGCGATGTTGACCGGGGCGGCCTCGCGGCGAGGTTTAGCCTCGCGCGGCGGACGATTTGCAGAGTAATCGGCACGGGTGGCAGGGGCAGGCAGGCTCTTGGTGGCTGCACGGGGCAGCGCCTGGGGCTTGCCGAATAGGCCAAAGGTGACGGCGCTCAGGAATTTCTGAAAGCCACTAGGCTGCTGAACGCCAGCGCGGGGTGTGGGGCTACGGCTGAGGCCACCAGAGCCTTGGGTGCGCGGACTCTGGCTACGATTGCGTCCGCCACGACGGCGGCGGTTTCCTTGTTGAGTGGATGTGTCTGACATGAGTTTGGGTTTGGGTTCGTTCTGGTGTGTGTTTGGGGTGCGGGCACCGCGCCTGGGAGCGTGCTGAGGGGCGCTGGCTGGGATGGACAACGCGTCACATCCATGCGGCCAGCAGGCCGTGTGACGGACCGCCCTTGCGGTTCATCGCAGTCCCAGCGGGTGCCACAGTCGAAGGAACTGGACCACGGGGGTCCGGCGTGCGTGTGACGGAAAATCGTCACAGCGAGGCGTCCCCGCGAATCAATCGCAGGTCCATACGTAGCATCTGGCGCGGTCAGGGGGCTGGCGTGGCGCATTTCCGCAGTTCGGTGGGGTGGGGACATTGCCTCGGAGCACTGGCGCTCCTTTCGGCTGCATTTACAGACTAAGCGGCAGGCCAGGGGCGGTCAACTGGGGATTCCGGGCGGACTGCGGCAGTCGCACAGTGCTGTCATCATCAATGCCGCAACCGTGCGTGGGCGCAGGTGTTACAAAACGCTACCCAGGGGCAAAAGTTGGCTCCGAGGGCTTGCGAACTCCCGGCTCCCCATGAAAAATGCAGTGATGAGACAAATCCTGGTCGTCCCCGCCCTCCTGTTGGTCATGGCGCTCCACGCCCCCGCCCAAACCCCGCCACCGAAAGTGGGCAAGGACGACAAACCAAGCCCCCCCCCGCATGGCGGCCCCTCGCGCGGGGATCGTGGTGCCGACTGGCGCGGAGGCGGCAGCGGAATGCCCGGCTTTGGTCGTCCGCCGATGCGCAATGACGGCTTCGAGAAACTGCCCGAGACAGAAAAAAAGCGCGTGCGCGAGGCATTCGAGAAAGTCTGGAGCCGCCCGGAAGTCATTGAGGCCCGCGACAAGTCAATGCGCGCTAATGAGGAGATGCGCGACGTCATTCGCGAAGCGCTCACCAAGATAGACCCAGAAGCTGCAGCGATCTTGGCGCGAGTGGAGCCGAAAGACCACTTCGATCCTCGCCAACTCCCGAAGTTGCCGCCGCCGGAGTCCGCCGAATTTCCAAAGGCGATACTGGCGCGCATGGGAATGGAGATGATGGCCTTCTCCCGCCCGGAGCGGCATGAGGAAGCAAGAAAATTTCACGAACGCGTGATCGCACTGCCGCAGGTGAGGGCAGCACTAGTCAGGCTGGAGTCCACTGCGGGGGAGGAGCGCATCCAGGCCATGCAGAAGCTGCGTGAGGTGTATCGCGAGGCGGTAGGACAAGAGTTTAAAGCCGCGCGCGAGAGACGTGCGGCAGAGGAGGGGAAGGCCGCCGCCCCGCCACCACCCGGTGTTAAGGAGTAGCTGCAACAGTGCGCCCACCATCGGCGTTCAGTGCCGATGCTTCCCACCACCCGCTTTCTCGCCCTCGCTTTTGCCTTTCTCCCCGCTTTACTCCCGGCGCTGGATGCTGCCAAGCTCGCGGCCATCCATCCGGCGATGGAGGCGGCCATTGAGGCGAAGCAGGCGGCAGGCATTGTGACCCTAGTCATGGAGAACGGGAAGGTGGTGCATCACGACGCAGCGGGAATGGCGGACATCGGCAACGATCGCGCGATGGAGAAGGACGCCCTGTTTTGGATCGCCTCAATGACAAAGTCCGTGAATGGTGCCGCAGTCATGGTGCTGGTGGACGAGGGCAAGCTGGCTCTGGATGCACCGGCTTCCAAGTGGCTGCCCGAACTGGATAAGGTGAAGCTCGCCGATGGCAGCGCGCCCGAAAAGCCCATCACGCTGCGAATGCTGCTGAGCCACACGGCGGGCATCGCCTTCCCGCCGCGCAAGGCCACCGACGGAGCCATCTCCTTGAAAGCCTATGTCGCCACGCTGGTCCGCGCACCCCTGGCCTTCCAGCCGGGCAGCAGCTACGAGTATGGCTTTGGGCCGACAGTGGCGGGGCGGATCATCGAGATCGTGTCCGGCATGGAGTACGCAGAATTTTTACAGCAACGTTTGTTCGGCCCGCTAGGCATGAAGGACACGAGCTTTCATCCTGATGAAGCACAGCGCGCCCGCATTGCCCGCACCTACAAAATGGATGAAGACACGAAGTCCCTGGTGCCGGGCTATAACCCCTTTGTGACCAGTGATGTGACCGTGACACACATGGTGGAGCCAGCGGGTGGCCTGTTTTCCACTGCGGCGGACATAGGGCGCTTTTACGCGATGGTGGCAGGCGGCGGTGAGCTGGATGGCGTGCGCATCCTCTCAGAGAAGGCTGTGCAAGAGATGACCACGCCCGTGAGCGCTGGCGGGAAGCAGCTCAACTATGCCTGCGGCTGGCAGCAGAACACGGAGACGCAGCGTGTCTGCGCCGCGATGCCCGTCGGCAGTTACGGCCACGGCGGCGCGTTTGCCACAAACGGCTGGATTCATCCAGCGACGAAAATCTGCACCATCTTCCTGGTCCAAAACGTGCTGGTGCCAGACAGCGGCAAGCCGAAAGACACCTTCCAGCGCATCGTGATGGAGGCCGCAGGAATAGCTGTGGCACCGGTGATTAGAAAGAGTGGCAAGTAAGTCCAGGTATCACCGCCTAACTGTAAAGAAATTTTTTCATTGTGAAAAAGTTGTTGTGGCTCCGGCGTTGGTTCCTCACTCACATGCGCACACTTGCACTCCTCACCCTCATGGTCGTCTCCGCTCAGGCGGCCCTTGATACTACTTCGGCTGCGAAGCAGATTGATTCCATCCTTTCCACTGATTGGCAGAAACACAAGCTCCAGGGTAATCCCGCCACGGATGACAACACCTTCGTCCGCCGCATCTACCTCGACATTATCGGTCGCATCCCCACCACGCGTGAGACGGATGAGTTTCTCGCCTCCAAAGACGCTAGCAAGCGCGCCAAGCTCATAGACAAGCTCCTCGCCTCCGAAGCCTATGTGCAGCATTTCTTCAACTACTGGGCTGACGTGCTGCGACTCACCTCCAACGGCAACCAGACCGGTGGCGTCACTGGTGCTGCGTATGCGAACTTCGTGAAGGAAAGCCTACGCTCCAACAAACCCTATGATCAGTTCGTGCGCGACATGGTTGCCGCGCAAGGTAAGGCTTGGGACAACGGTGCCATCGGCTACTACATGCGTGACCGTGGCATGCCGCTCGACAATATGGCCAACACCGTACGTGTCTTCCTCGGTACCCGCATTGAGTGCGCGCAGTGCCACAACCACCCGTTCGACAAATGGACGCAGATGCAGTTCTACCAGATGGCCGCCTTCACTTATGGCGTGCAGACCCAGGATTACAGCGGCGGCACCATGACTGGTGTGCGTGATCTGCTCCGCGAGCAGGAAGAAACCATCCGCGCCTCTTATAAGGAGCCGCAGCGTCCGCAGCGCCCACAAACCAATGGCAAAATGTCCAAAGAAGAACGGTCTGCCGCTGAAAAAAAATACGCCAGCCAGCAAAAGGAATATGAAGAAAAAATGCGCGAAGTGAACAAACAGCGCAACCTAGCCCGCGAGAAAATCCGCAGCGAGCAGCGCGGCTACAACGATGCCATGAATGATGTGCGCGACACCATGCGCTACACATCCGTCAGCAGCGCAGAGCGCAAGCCTACCCTGCCACATGATTACCAATACAGCGACGCCAAGCCCAAGTCATCCGTATCGCCGGGTACCATGATGGGCCACGAGTGCATCACCCAGCCTGGCGAGACCCCCCTCCAGGCCTACGCACGCTGGATGACCAGCCCGGAAAACCCCCGCTTCACCACCGTCATCGCCAACCGTCTCTGGAAGCGCGTCTTCGGCCTCGCCCTCATCGAACCGCTGGATGAACTCATGGACACCACCGTGCCGATGATTCCTGAGATGGAGAAACACATGGAAAAGCTCGTCGTGGACCTGAAGTACGACATGAAGGCAGTGCTCCGCGTGCTGTACAATTCCAAAGCCTACCAAGCCCAGGCCACCCGTGAGGAGTACGCCCCAGGCATTGTCTATCACTTCACCGGCCCGCTCCTGCGCCGCATGAGCGCTGAGCAGATGTGGGACTCTTTCGTCACCCTCATCAATCCCAGCCCGGACATGATCAATCAGGCCAATCGCGACGCCATGGAGCAGCGCATCCTCCAGGCCAAGAAGATCGCTGACAGTGTTGATTCCCTTTCTGCCGAAGAAGCACTCGTAGGACTCAAGAAAGCCGCGAAAATTTACGGAACCAACCGCGAGCGCACGGAAGCACAGCAAAAACTCTATATTGAGGCCCGTGCGGCTGCCAAAGAAGCCCGCGATGCCGCCGATGCCTTGCCCGATGGCCCTGCCAAGGTCGCCGCAGTGGCCAAGGCTGATGAATTGCGCAAAAAGTCCGACGCCATTCGCAGCGAGGTCAATAGTATCCAAAACGAAGGCCGCCGCGTCACCTACGCCGAGGTCATCACTACTGGGCAGAAGAAGCTCTTCGAAAAAGTCACCGGAAAGCCCTACCAGACTGCCTCACTGAACACCGCAAACGGTTCAGAAGCGGCTCCAGCCATGATGAATGGTGGCGATATGATGATGATGTCCAACGGCACGCGAACCGAAAAAGTCATCATCCCAGGGTACGACCGCAAAGAACTCACCAAAGAAGAAAAGGAGGCGATCTCCACCAAAGTCCGCGCCGCTTACGCCGAGGAGGCTGATTTCTTTGGCATCACTGACGAAAAGGAACGCAGGAACTATATCAATAGCCGCGAGCGCATTAGCCGCGAGACGCTCCGTGCGGCCGAACTCGAAAGCCCCGCCCCGCGCGGTCATTACCTGCGCGAATTCGGCCAGAGCGACCGCGAAACCATCGAAAACGCCAACAACGACGCTAGCGTGCCCCAGGCGCTCGCCATGATGAACGGCAGCCTCCTGCCGCAGATCACCAACCCGTTCAGCCAGCTCATGCTGACCGTCCGCAAGGCCCAATATCCCGATGACAAGGTCGAGGCAGCCTACAAGACGATCCTTTCCCGCAAGCCCACCGCCCGTGAGAAAGAAGTCTGGCTCAAGGCCCAGGACAGCGGCCTTAGCAGCATGGAAGACCTTGTGTTCTCCCTGCTGAACACCCAGCAGTTCATTTTCATTCAGTAAGACACCGCCAAAACCCAACAACAACAAGCGCCCATCCTATGAAACAAGAACTCGCCTCCAAACTCATCCGCTCCGGTGAAATAACCCGGCGCGACTTCGCCGCCAAAACCGCCTCCTCCCTCCTTGGGGTGGGACTTCTTGGTAACTCGCTCACCAGCAAGTCCTTCGCCGCCTTTGAAGGTTCATCAAAGCTCAAGCAGGCTGCAACCGCGAAAAACGTCATCTATCTTTACATGAGTGGTGGCCAGTCCCACATGGATACTTGGGATCCAAAAGAAGGCGTCGCAACCGCCGGCCCTACTAAGCCCATCAAGACCAGCGCCGACGGCGTCCGCATCTCCGAGTATCTTCCGCTCACCGCGCAGCAGATGCACCACGGCACCGTGGTGAACTCGCTCACCTCCACCCAGGGTGCGCACGAACAGGGAAACTATATGATGCACACCAGCTACGAGCTGCGCGGCACCATCCGCCATCCTGCGATGGGAGCCTGGCTCAATGTGTTCCAGGGCGGCGGCAACAGCACCCTGCCGAACTTTGTCTTCATCGGCAATGACAGCCGTCATCCCGGCGCGGGCTTCTTCCCAGCCGCGCAGGCACCGCTGTTCGTCAGCAACCCTGAAAACGGCCTCAAGAACATCAAGAACGGTGCTCCTGAGGACAAGTTCAAGGCCCGCATGAAACTTGCCGACGAACTCGACAAGGATTTCCGCACCACCTTCCCGCATCGCAACGTCAAGGCCTACGCCGACATGTATGACGATGCCATGGCCATGATGAAGTCCGAAGACCTCAAGGCCTTCGATCTCACCGAGGAACCCGGCGAACTCCGCGCTGCCTATGGCCGCGAAGCTTTCGGCCAAGGCTGCCTTCTCGCTCGTCGTCTCGTGGAGCGTGGTGTCCGCTTTGTTGAAGTCTCTCTTGGCGGCTGGGACACTCACAACGCCAACTTCGTCGCCGTGCCTGAGCGCTGTGAAACTCTCGACAAGGGTCTTGCCACCCTCGTTGGCGACCTCCACAACCGTGGTTTGCTCAAGGACACGCTCATCGTGCTGACCTCCGAATTCGGTCGCACGCCTGACATCAACCAGAACGTCGGTCGCGACCACTACCCGAAGGCGTTCTCCGCCGTCATGTTCGGTGGTGGTGTTAAAGGTGGCTTCACCTACGGCAAAACTGACAAAGAAGGCCGTGAGGTCGTCGAAGACAAGGTCAAGATCATGGACTTCAATGCCACAATTGCCTATGCTCTCGGTCTTCCTCTTGATCAGGTCATCTACAGCCCCAGCAAGCGCCCCTTCACCATTGCCGACAAAGGCCAGCCGGTCACCGCAGTGTTCGCCTGAGTTGGAGTGATTTATTTAATGCACGAGGCAGTCCTTGATGGGACTGCCTCGTTTTTTGTGATGGGAGCCAGGTTGCAAAACTCCCCACCCACGCAATGTGGGGCCAATTACCGGCATGATGCCAGACTACAATGCCCTCCCTCTCACCGGAATTTCGCTGGGAAGTACCTTCTCTCAGCCGGAACTTAAATACTGCTCATTTTCTGGCCATGGCAAAGATATGATCGTTGTCTCGCCTCTTATTTATCGCCTCCACCCATCTTCGGCGGATAAAGCTTCAAAAACCTGCGCATTAGCCTGCTTGTGGAACACTTCCTGCACCCTGAAAGGCCAGAAGTGGCACCCAAATCCGGTGTTTTTCATACATGGGGAACACTTGTGAAGAAAGGTGACCCAAAGGGCTAATTTCGTGCTTTATAGATCGGAATCTGCTCTCTCAGGCAGGTATGATAACAAAGGCATAGATCGAAGGTCACAGAAGTTTGCTCGGCTATTTTGTGAAAATGCTTTTTCACAATATTGTTTCAGCTTTTTCGCATTCCCTCGACTTCCCAATTTGACTGCGTGGCCGCGAGTCCTCCCGAAGATGACCCTAGTCTTCGATCAAGTAATTGTGTTTAATGTGTTGAAAATGAACGGATTAAATGCTTTGTTTTCAATAGTGGAGTATCTTTGCTCAGCCTCTTGAGGGTATCTGTCTTCCCAAGGGTTGTAACACGATGGTTACAGGGAATGTTACAAGATCGTGGCGTTCCACACTGCGAGTACGACTGTTCCACGTTGATTGTGTCAGTCTGATACATTGAGTTTTGGCTCCCGATGGCGATTTTTTCGTCGGCAGAAAGACCCTTTCACAGGAGCTTTCCCTTGCCTGTGAACAACCTGTGAATTCATGCCCATAAATCAGGAAAACTTTGGGAATATCCAAGACCACTACTCAACTACTTCGAGTGGTTGACCAAAACCAGGCATTGCCAGTTGCCGGACTGTTTTTTCTCACGACTTTCCAGCCAATTCCCCCAACCATGAAAACCTGGCGCGTCGCTGGCATCAATTTTGACCACTTTCACATGGGCGACCTGCTCCGGCAGACGTCCGAGCACCCGGCGGCGCAGATCGTGGGCATCGCCGATGAGCAACCGGAACGCATGGCCGGGGCTGCGCGCAACTTTGGCCTTACAGCAAATCAGGTTTTCACTGACTACCGAGAATGCCTGGAGCAGACAGAACCGGACATCGTCGTGCTCTGCCCCGCTGCGTCGCGGCATGGCGACTGGGTGGCAAAGGTGGCTCCGCATGGCGTTCACATTTTGATGGAGAAACCCTTCGCCGCGACAGTGGCCGAGGCGGATGCCATGGTGGCGGCGATGCAGCCGACGGGGAAGACCCTGGCGATCAACTGGCCCCTCGTCTGGGATGCCGGGCAGCAGACCGCTCATCGCCTGATCCAGGAGGGCGTCATCGGCGCGGTGCGTGAGTTCCAGCACTACGGCGGCAATCGCGGCCCGCTCTACCACGGCGCGGACAAGATCGAAAGGGAGCCGTCTGCGGCGGAGAAGGCTGCAAGCTGGTTCTACAGCGCTGCGCAGGGCGGCGGGGCGCTGCTGGATTACATGGGCTACGGCACCACTCTGGGCACCTGGCATCTCGGCGGGAAAGTGCCGCTAGAGGTTACCTGCGCTTGGCACGGTGCCGAGGGGCTGGAGGTGGATGAGCACAGCATCGCCGTCATCCGCTACGCCCATGGCCTGTGCCGGTCCGAGACGCGCTGGGGCACTTTTACCGACCCCTGGACGCTGCAGCCACAGCCAAAGTGCGGCTTTGTGCTGAAGGGCACCGATGGCACCCTCTCCTGCTACGATTATGAGAAGACCATCCACGTGCAGACCCGCGCCTGCCCAGAAGGCTGCGATGTGCCGGTGGATATCCTGGCCGCGCCGAATCGCAATCCCATCGAGCATCTCATCCATCACCTGGAGACCAGCGTACCGCTGATCGGGCCACTGACCCTGGAGATCAGCCGCATCGGCCAGCAGATCGTGGACACGGCCTTTCAGAGCGCGGTACAAAAGCGCACTTTGCCGCTGATCGGCTGACCAGGCGGCGGCCTTGCATTCCCATCCGTCCTGACGCAGAAAGGCACATGCGAATCGCCATCTACTGCGGGGCCAATCCAGGCCACGATCCCCTCTACCGACAGGCGGCGGCTGCTCTCGCGCGTCACCTGGCAGAGCAGGGGGTTGGCGTGGTCTATGGCGGTGGCAATGTCGGCATGATGGGAGCCATCGCCGATGCCGCGCTGGCGGCGGGCGGAGAAGTCGTCGGCGTGATCCCGGAGTCGCTCATGGAAATGGAACTTGGTCACGCGGGCGTGACGGCGCTGCATGTCGTCCGCTCCATGCATGTGCGAAAGCAGATGATGGTGGACCTCAGCGATGGATTCATCGCGCTTCCAGGCGGCTTCGGAACCCTGGATGAACTCTTTGAGACACTGACATGGCTGCAGCTCAGCTTTCATGGGAAGCCCGTGGGCGTCCTGAACGTGAACGGTTTCTTCGACGGCCTGCTCAGCTTCCTCGATCACATGTGCCAGGAAGGCTTTCTCAAGCATGGGCATCGCGGCTGCGTCCTTGTGGACACGGAGCCTGCCGCGCTCCTGGCAAAGATGCGCGCCTTCACGCCGCCGGACCTGGGCAAGTGGATCGAAAAGATGGTGGCAGAGGCACGCTGACACTGGATGGCTGCCCTGGCAGAGGAAGGGGCCTGAAATTGAGCATTGATACTTTTCTCGAACAAATCCGGCTTTTTGTGGCGATTGTCTGGGCCGCGTTTTTCTCCTCCATGCTTCGTCTCCCTGCCTCTTTACTCCTTTTCGTGTGTTTCGTTAGCAGTCTCGCTGCCGAAACCAAGCCCCTGAAAGCCCTCCTCATCGCCGGTGGCTGCTGCCATGACTACGCGAAGCAGCATGAGGTGATCGCCAAAGGCATCCAAAGCCGCGCGAATGTGCAGGTGGATGTCATCTGGACCGACGACAAGTCCACGAACCCGCCGCTGCCGGTCTATGACAAGGTGGATTGGGCCAAGGGCTATGACATCATCATCCACGACGAATGCGCGGCGAGCATGAACAACAAGGAGACGCTCACGCGCATCCTCGATGCTCACAAAACGATCCCCAGCATCCAGCTTCACTGCGCCATGCACAGCTTCCGTACGGGCGAGGATCGCTGGTTCAAGCGCCTCGGCCTGCAATCGAACTCCCACGGCCCGCAGGAGCCCATCGCGATCACGTTTGTCGATAAGGAGCACCCGATCACCAAGACGCTCGCCGACTGGACCACGATCAAAGAGGAGCTGTACAACAACGTGAACATCTTCGACGCCCATCCGCTCGCGATGGGCCGCCAGATGGTCAAAGGCAAGGCCGTGGATGCCATCGTGGCCTGGACGAACGAAAAAGCCGGCGCCCGCAGCTTCAGCACGACCATCGGCCACAACACCGAGACCGTCGCGGATGCTCGCTACCTCGATTTGATCACGCGTGGCCTGCTTTGGGCCTGTGACAAGCTCACGCCGGATTTCCTCACGCCGTTCACGGGGCAGAACAAAGTGACGTTTGTCGCTGCGAAGCCCGTCGAGGCTCCGAAGCCGCCGCCGGTGCCGAAAGACGCCACGGGCATCAAGGCGACCGCGAGTAGCGAGGAGAAGGGTAAGAACAACTTCGCCTGGTGTGCCGTGGATAATGATGAAGGCACCCGCTGGTGCGCCAACGGCCCGGATTACCCGCAGTGGTTGCAGCTAGAGCTGGAGAAGCCGCAGGCGCTCACCGGCATCGAGACCACCTGGGAAAACAACGGCGTGTATCACTTCAAAGTCGAAGGCAGTACCGATGGCAAGACGTGGACCACTCTCGTCGATGGCAGCACGAATGAGAAGAACGCGCCTTACTCGAATGACTTCGCCAAGGCGGACGGCATCCGCTTTGTGAAGGTGCATGCCCTCAGCAAAAAGGGCGGTGGCTGGGCCAGCATCCGCGAGGTGCGGCTCAAAGGGCCCGGCATCAAGGCCATCACGCCGAAGCTGAGCGCTGACCAAAAAAAGGAATACAACCAGGCCACCGATCCCCACAAAGACGGCGGCAACATCGTGCCGAAGATCGTCAAACTCACGCCGGAGGAGGAAGCGGCCATTTTGAAGGACGTGAAGGTCGCAGACGGCTTTGATGTCACGCTTTTCGCGAACAGCGACGCCGCGAACTACCCCGTCTTCCTCGCCGCGGAGCCGGATGGTACGCTTTACGTTTCCTCCGACGGAAACGGCTCCGTGGAGCGCAAACCCAACCGTGGACGCATCATCCGACTGCGCGATCTCGATGGCGATGGCCGTGCCGATGAAACGAAGGTCTTCTGCGAGGTGGACAGCCCGCGCGGCCTCGTTTGGGACCATGATCGGCTCTACCTCGTGCATCCGCCACACCTCAGCGAGTTCATTGATGCCGATCACGACGGCGTCGCCGAGAAACAAAACATCCTCGTCAATGGCATCGCCTACGGCTTCAAAGATCGCCCGGCGGATCACACCACGAACGGACTCAGCCTCGGCATCGACGGCTGGCTTTACATCGCGGGTGGCGACTTCGGTTTCCTGAAGGCCACCGGCACCGATGGCCGCACGCTCCAGCATCGCGGCGGCGGCGTCATCCGCGTGCGGCCCGACGGCACCGGCCTCGAAATCTACTCCACCGGCACGCGCAACATCCTCGAGGTCGCCATCAGCCCGCTGATGGACATGTTCGCCCGCGACAACACGAACGACGGCGGCGGGTGGAACGTGCGCTTCCACCACTTCACCGGCCTCGACGACCACGGCTACCCGCGCTTCTACAAAAATTTTAATGACGAGGCCATCCAGCCCCTCGCCGACTACGGCGGCGGCAGCGGCACCGGCGCGGTTTACATCGACGAGCCCGGCTTCGGCGCTTGGAACAACGCCCCCTTCACCTGCGACTGGGGCAGCGGTGCTCTCTGGCATCATCAGGTGAAGCCCAAAGGCGCCACCTTCGAAGAAACCCGCAAGCCCGAGCCCTTCATCAAAATGACCCGCCCCACCGACGCCGATGTCGATGGCCTGAGCCGCGTTTATTGCGCCAGTTGGAAAGGTGCCACCTTCGGCTGGGCCGGACCGGATGTCGGTTACATCGTGCAAGTGAAGCCAAAGGGCTTCAAAGCGGAGCCGCTGCCAGATTTCGCGAAGCTGGCACAGGCTGATCTAGTGAAGGAATTAGCATCTGCAAGTCATCGCCGGAGAATGGAGGCACAAAGACAGCTTGGAAGGAGCATGAATATGCTACAGACGCACAAAGCTGCTGCTGAGGCTAAAGTGCATGAGGCTGAGAACATCGAAGATGCGTCGAAGCGAAAAGAGATTTGGTTACAGAGACTCCAAGAAGCTGCAAAAGCTACAGAGCCTCTTGCCGCGCTAGCCAGCCAAGTTGGAAGCAGCCTGTCTCAACAAACAAGTTCATCGGAATCAAAGATTGCTGCTCTTTATGTTTATACTGGTGGCCTGCACGAGATTACAAATTGGCTGTCCGATCAGGTTTTGCTTGGGCATGTACTTCGAAGCTCACTCAATCCGTTTCCAAGTGAGGGGGGGAAGCGCAGTGAACCTTTGATGTGGAGTCCTATTACCCGTGGCTCATCACTCACGCCAGTCATCGAAAGCGGGTTAAAAAGTAGCGACCCAAAAACTCGTATCGCAGCTTTGAAATGTTTGCCGCTGTATGCGGGTTGGCGTCACTTTGAATTGGCGTCGAATCTCTTGAGTGATGCCGATCCTGTCGTTCGCCATACAGCCGCGCGTATGATTGGAGGATTTACAGAACAGGTCGCCAACACCGATCCCTCAGACCGCAGGCTAAGTGGTATTGGCCCCCCTTCACCACGTTTCGTATGTCTGAAACTACTTACCTCTGAAACTGTATCCGCTGAAGCAATGCAGGCGGCGGTCATGGCAGCAGGTCTTGATCATGACCTTTTCATGGTTGGCGATCTTGTGAGCGCTTTGGATAAAGCTACTAAACCAGCCTTGCGCCAGGGCATCCTCGCCGCGCTGTGCCGACTGCATTTCAAGGAAGGCGAGTGGAAGGGCGATTCTTGGGGCACGCGACCGGACACGCGGGGGCCGTATTACCAGCCGGAGGCCTGGAGCGAGACGCCGAAGATCGCCGTGGCACTGAAGGACGCGTTGGCGAAGGCCTCGCCCGAAGATGCGGCGTTTTTGGTGAAGGAGCTGAACCGCAACCGCATCCAGTTCAACGAGGCGCAGCAGCGCATCCTCGCCCTGGCGAAACAGAACCCGAAGGTGCTGCCGGAATTAGCGGCGCAGCTGGCTACAGCGGAGGAGATTCCAGCGGAGGCCGTGCCGCTGCTCGTCGGGGCTCTGAAAAGTAGTGCTGGGCTTCAGCCCGCACAGACTCCGCCAAGCGGTGACGGGCTAAAGCCCACCACTACTTTTCTATCCCAAGCCATCACCGCTTTGGCAAAAACCGACAGCGCAGACGGCGTCTCCGCCACGCTGGCGGCGCTGGAGCCTCTCAAAAAGCTCCCTGACTCCGGCAAAGACTACGATGCCGCTTTGGCCGCCTTCTTGAACGCGCCGAAGCTCGAAAACCACCATCAACTCGTCGAGCAGATCGCCGAGAAGGGCGAGTGGCCGGTGTCGATGTATGCCAACGCCGCCTTGCTGAACCTCGCGAACCGCAAGACGGGCAGCCCCGAGTCCATCCAGCTCACGCAGAAGGCGCTCGACAAGGGCTGGGCCGATCCGAAGCACCGCAAACTCATCATCGACGCCATCAGCGCCTCCAAGCACATGCCCAGCGCCGCCAAAGTGCTCGTCGCGCTCGACGATCCCGATGCCGAGGTCAAAGGGGCCGCCGAACGCGCCGCGAAGTCCATGCGCATCACCAAGATCGAAGACAAAACGCCCAAGCTCATGACCTTGAAGCCCGAGGAGGCACTCGCGGCCGTTTTGAAGGAAAAAGGCAACGTGGCGCTCGGCGAGCAAATCTTCACCAAAGCCACCTGCGTGGCCTGCCACACCGTCAAAGAGACCGAAGCTCAAAAAGGCCCCTACCTCGGCAACATCGCCCAAACCTACAAGCGCCCTGATCTCGCCCAAAACATCCTCGACCCGAACAAAACCATCGCCCAAGGCTTCGCCAGCGAGATGATCACGATGAAGGACGGCTCCGCGCAGATGGGCTTTATCACCCTGGAGAGCGCCACCGAGGTCAAACTGCGCAACATCGCCGCCCAGGAGTTCACCTTCAAAACCGCCGAGATCAAAGAGCGCCAGAAGCTCCCCATGAGCATGATGCCCCCCGGCCTGATGATGAACTTCACGGTGAAGGAGTTTGCGAGCTTGCTCGATTATCTGGAGTCACTGGTGAAGAAATAATCCTAAACCTGATTCCAGGAGTTGAGGATTCATAGCCTGAAACTGCCGACTCCCTCAGATCATAGCCGCATAGAACGCCTCCGTCGCCTCGGCGTCGGGCACCACTTCGATCAGCACTGGGCCTTCTGGCAGGTCGTCCAGGTGTTGCGGCAGGGTGACTTGGCGGTAGTCCATGCCCCACATTTGCGCCCAGGGGGCGAAGGTGACGCGGTGGTGGTTCTCAATGACGTAGCGCGCATCCTCCGGCAGGGCGCGCAGGGAGGGCACGCGAGCAAAGATTTTGCCGCCACCGTTGTTGATGACGACGAGGCGGCGGCTGGCGGCTGGGAGCTGCGCCAGCACCCACGGCGCGGCGAGGTCGTACATGGCGCTGAGATCGCCGAGGATGAGCCAGGAATGCAGCGTGCTGGCGCTGACACCGAGCCAGGTGGAGACGAGTCCGTCAATGCCATTGGCACCGCGGTTGGCGTAGAACTGCACTTGCTGCTCCGGGCTGTGCAGGGCTAGGTTGAACTCGCGGATGGGCAGGCTATTGCCGAGGAAGACGCGGTCAAATGCGGAGATGCGCTTGGTTATCTCGCGCATCCAGGCTGGCTCGGACAAAGGGTAGTTGTTCAGCAATTGCTGCACGTCGGGCATTGGCGCACTCAGACTGGCGGGCTTGAGCTTTTGTTTGGCGAGCAGTTCCAGCGCGGACCAGGGTAGCGTCTGCACGTTTTGGGTGCGGGCAAGTCCGGGGAAAGGCAGACGGGAGATGTTCGTAACCCATATCTCAGGGCGGCTATCCAAATCCCGCCACCAGCGTGCGGAGGGGACACTGCCGAGACGTATGACCTGCCGGGCATCTAGCGCTCGCAGGGTACATTCGGCAGCGGGCAGCAGCAGGTGCGTGAGGCGCGGTCGTTGCGGCCAGTGGCCCCAGAGATTGGAGGTGGCCTCAGCGATGATGGGCAGGCCCAACCGCTCCAGCACGGGCGCGGCGGCGTGAGCCTCATGTGGGTGCAGCCCGGCGACCAGCACCACAGTAGGCTCGCCATTGAGCATGAAAGGCGTTGCTTTCACTGGTTTCACGGCCTGCGTGTGGTGGGAGAGGAAGTCTATGCCCTCGTGGCCGACATCCAGCGGCTCCTCCAGGCAGACATTGATGTGCAGGGGCCGCACGCCGGGACGTGTGGGCCAGGACATGCTGGTGCCAGCCTCGACATCCAGACAGGCGGAGACATAGGGGCCGAAGATGTCTTTTTGCTCGATGGCCTGCGGCGCGCCGCTGCCACGATAGCGCCGTGGTCTGTCGGCGGTGACGACCACGAGCGGTAGCCCCTGGTAATGTGCCTCGATCACCGCCGGCAGCAGCTCTGCGGCGGCAGTGCCGGAGGTCGTCAGCACCGCAACCGGGGAGCGGTCCGCGAGGATGCGCCCCAGGGCAAAGAAGGCGGCGCTGCGCTCCTCGAAGAAGCTCCAGAGTTTTACCCCCTCAGAGGCCAGCAGCGCGGTGATCAGCGGTGCATTCCGCGCGCCTGCTGCCACGCACACCTCCGCCACACCCATGCGGGCCAGGGCGGTAAGGGTAGAGCGGATGATGAGGGCGTTCACAGGATGCAGTTCGCTGTTTTCGATTCAGAAATCAAATGCCGAACTCTGCGAAACAATGCCGTGTGATCTTAAAAGAATGTCCAGGCGCTAAAGCCCCAGCATCTTCACCACGGCCTCCCGCTTCAGCCGCAGCTCCCGCCACTCATGGTCAAAGGCGCTGCCGCCGACGATGCCGCAGCCGGAGGGCAGCCGGGCTTCTTGGCCGCTCCAGGAGATGCCGCGAATGGCGACGACCATGTGGCATGTACTTCCTTTTCCAGGCTCCACAAAGCCGAAAGGCGCACCGAAGAAGCCGGGCACTTTCAACTGGGTGCGGTACTCGCGCAGACGGGCCAGCCACTGCTCCTCACGCGGCAGGCAGCCCACGGCGGGGGTGGGATGCAGCTGACGGATGAGCACGGCAGGATCAGCGGGGCTGTGCAGGGCGATGTGCAGGTCACTCTGGAAATGTACGAGGCCGGAGGTGTGGCAGAGGCTGCGCGGGTCGCGCTGCACGGTGCCGAGAGCGCTGAACTGGTCGGTCAGGTAGCGCACGACGATCTCGTGCTCCTCAATCTCCTTCACATCAGTCAGAAAGGCGTCCTGGTTGCCGGGCTTGGCGGTGCCCGCTAGGGCCATTGTCTCCACCAGCGTTCCGTGCGCGCGGAATAGTAACTCCGGCGTGGCTCCGAGAAAGCCGTCAGCGCCGTGGATCCAGGCATAGCCCCAGGTGTTCGCGGCTGCGTTCATCACGCGCTCCAGCAGACGCACGGGGCTGCCGCTGGCGATGGTGCCGCGCTCGGTCAGCACGGGGACCATTTTTTCCAGCCGTTTGGCCAGCACCTCGCGCCGGATGCGGCGGAAGGCCATCTTGAACCACTCGGTAGCTGGTTTTGCCCAAGTGATGCGCGGCGGCTGCGCGCCATTCCAGCCTGCATTTGCGCCGAGTGCCTCTGCCCCCGTCTCCACGAGTTGCGCGGGGACTTTCCACGGCAGCGGATCAGCCAGGTCAAAGTCGTTCACATAGAAGGCACCCCCGGCCTCCGGTGCGGCGGCCAGAGATTGAAAGGGACCTTTGCCGATCCACGCCCGTCCGCCGGGCAACCTGAAAAATGCGATATCCGTCATGTGCATCTGCATAGTGAAACGCGCGGCGAGGGGCGCAAGGATGAGGGCGGATGGAATGCGGATTGCAATTTTCAAATTTCAGAGCGCCAATTCGCGGGTAGCATGGGCGTACCATGCGACTCACTCACATTGCCATTGCGCTCACACTCACTCTACTGGTCTTCACCGGCTACCTGGCCTGGGAAGGCCAACAGACGGCAAAGGGCGCAATGCAGGAACTGGAGTTTCTGAAAAAGCAGCAGGCGGCCAGGAACATGGCGCGGCCAGAAGCATCAAGCATGTTGCCGCTGCCCACCGTGCCTGCTGTGTCCATCGCACCGCCGCCTGCCGCAGGTACGATCGCCGAGGCACCACCACTCATGGCGGGTACCAGCGCGCTCCCAGGCGGTGGTCTGACCGTGCCAAAGGAGGTGCTCGAAGCCGAGGCGAAGGGCGTGAATACCAACACTCTGAGGCCGATGCAGAAGCAGGTGCTCGCCGCGCAGCCCGTCGCCAAAGTGAAGACCATTGTGAAAGACCAGGGCTTTGTGATTATTGATGCAGGCTCGAAGCAGGGCATCGCCAAGGGGCAAAAGTACGAAATCCGCCGTGACAGCGCCGTGCTGGGAAAGGTGACCGTGACCGACTCTATTGAGGAGTCGGAGGCCGTGGCCGATCTCGATTTCGCCTCCATTCCTGCCGGTGTCAGCATTGAGCCAGGGGATGAACTGATCAAACCCACCGGCAACTGATGGCGCGGGTGCGACTGGATATGGCGCTAGTGCAGCGCGGCCTATGCCCCTCGCGCGAGCAGGCGAAGCGCCTTATCATGGCCGGCGAGGTCATGCTGGGGGACACGGTCATCAGCAAACCCGGTTGGCTGGTGCATGAGGATGCGTCATTTACCATCAGGCAGCCGCCGCGCTTCGTCAGCCGTGGCGGGTTGAAGCTGGAGGGCGCACTCGACCACTTCACGATAAATGTCACCGATCTGGTGGCCTTGGATGTCGGCGCATCCACCGGTGGCTTTACCGACTGCCTGCTCCAGCGCGGTGCGGCGAGGGTTTATGCTTTTGATGTCGGCACCAACCAGATGGTGTGGAAACTGCGCAGCGACCCGCGCGTGGTCTGCCGGGAGAACTTCAACGTGCGCCATCTACAGCCCACCGATGTACCTGAGTTGGTGGACATCCTCGTCGCCGACGTGTCCTTCATCTCCCTCACGCTCGTCCTGCCCGGCGCGCTCCAGGTACTGCGAACCGGTGGCCAGGCCGTCGTGCTGATAAAGCCGCAGTTCGAACTATCCCGCGACGAGGTAGGAAAAGGTGGCATCGTGCGCGAGCCGGAACTGCACGCCAAGGCCTGCGCACGCATCCAGACATTTGTGGAAAGCTACCCCGGCCTGCTCTGGCGCGACCTGGTAGAGTCCTCCATTCAGGGCACCGACGGCAACCGCGAGTTCCTGGCGTGGTTCACCACAGCGTAAAACCCAGCGTGGATGCCTTCCGCACCTGGGGATTCACCAATACGCACAGAGCTGCGATGCTATAGAGAATGTCCAGCATACCGAGCCAGTAGGGCAGCAGCGTATGGGCCAGCAGAGGCGGGTTTTCAGGCCGCAGATGGGGTGCCACCTGGGCCAGAAAATAAACCCCAATGACCGTAAAACTGATGAACATCAGTGCCAGTGCTGACCGGCACCAGTTCCGCGCAGAAAGCATCCCGGACAGGAATAACAACGTCAGCAGGTACCAGCCCGTCACACCCAGGGACCAGAGAAAAAGCTCGTGAAAGAGCAGCAGCGCCACCACCACCGGCCCGATGCCCAGATGGGCATGAAGGAGACGGCGCGTGAAATGCACCTCCTCCCTGCTTCTCGTCCGTCTATGTCGCTGTATCTCCAGCATCTTGCCTACGGATGATGTCAGATGTTACGGTTCCGTCAAATTGTCTTTGCCTAGGCTCTCAGTCTTTGCTGCCACTGCGATGCTGGCTGATGTCCTTGCTGCTGTTCTGCCGGATTCCGTGTATAAATTGCTCGCAATCAACCATTTACCACACTGGGCTAGCGCTATCATTGACCAGTTCGCCGCTGGGGCTAGGCCTCGGAAGACCCTTGCTGCTGATGCCGCAGCCATCCTCTCCCTCAAGCAGAATGCTTGTTCCTCCTTGGTCTGTCCCACGTTTGGCAAATTCGGACGTAGAAGGCAGACGCACACGCACTGACAGCGTAGCGCGCAGCTCAATACCTCCGCTTTAGCGTTCTTGCGAGTATTACAGCCTCCGTTCTCCAACCTCCGCCTTCACTTCGGCCAGGAAATCCGCCACGGTCTGCACGCCGATATCACCTCGCTTTGAGTGACGCACAGCGACACTGCATGACGCAGCCTCCTTTTCGCCGAGCACGAGCATGTACGGTACCTTGTCGAGCTGGGCGTTGCGAATCTTCGCGCCGATCTTGTCGGCGTCATTGTTCAGCGTCACGCGCAGATCGGCAGCTTTGAATTGGGCAAAGATTTCTTCGGCAAAGGCATCCACCTTCTCACTGATCGTCAATATCCGCACCTGTTCGGGCGCGAGCCAGGTCGGGAAGTGTCCGGCGAAGTGCTCAATCAGCACGCCAGTGAAGCGCTCCATACTGCCGAAGGGCGCGCGGTGGATCATCACCGGACGGTGCGGCCTATTGTCTGCGCCATTGTAACTTAGGTCAAAGCGCACCGGCAGCACATAGTCCACCTGTACGGTGCCTAGCTGCCACTCGCGCCCGATCACATCTTTGATGACGAAGTCAATCTTCGGCCCGTAGAAGGCGGCCTCGCCAGGCTCCTCCGTGAAGGGCACGCCGAGCGTGGCAGCGGCCTCGCGGCAGGCGGCTTCGGCCTTGTCCCACTGTTCAGGATTGCCGGTGAACTTGCTGTTATCAGGATCACGCAGGCCGACGCGGACGCGATAGTCAGTCATGCCAAGAGTGTTTAAAACGATCTTCACTAGCGAAAGACAGCCGAGTACTTCCGCAGCCACCTGATCCTCTGTGCAGAAAAGATGCGCATCATCCTGGGTGAAGCCGCGCACCCGGGTCAGGCCATTCAGCTCCCCGCTCTGCTCCCAGCGATACACCGTTCCAAACTCAGCGAGGCGCACCGGCAGGTCGCGGTAACTCCTCTGCTGACTGGCGAAGATTTTGATGTGGTGCGGACAGTTCATAGGCTTCAGCAAAAAGCCGTCCAGTAGCCTCTCTGGATCCATGACGCGCTCTGAGCCGATGACCTCACGCCCAGTGCGCTCATTGAGCTGGCTGGCGAACTGGGCGGACACGGCATCCAGACGCGCCGTCATCTCCGCGCAGCCGCAGCCATCGTGCGCGATTTTTTGGAGCGTGTCCGGCTCCATGATCGCCGGGAACTGGCCGTCTTTATAATAGGGGAAGTGACCGCTAGTTTTGTACAGCGCTAGCTTGCCGATGTGCGGCGTGAAAACCTGGCTGTAGCCCTGTTTGCGCAGTTCCTCGCTGATGAAGTTTTGCAACTCTTGCCGCAGCACCGCGCCGTTCGGCGTCCACAGGATGAGACCCTGGCCCACGTCCTCGTCAATGTGGAAAAGGCGCATTTCTTTGCCAAGTTTCCGGTGGTCGCGCTTCTTCGCTTCTTCGAGGCGGACAAAATAGGCCTCCAGCTCCTCCTTGCTCTCAAAAGCCGTGCCGTAGAGGCGCTGGAGCTGGCCCTTCGATTCATCGCCCATGTAAAAGGAGGACGAGACCGAGGTCAGTTTCACGTTCTTGCACTTGCCGCTGTAACCCACATGCGGCCCGGCGCAGAGGTCAATGAAGTCGCCGTTCTGGAAGCATGAGATTTGTTCGCCCTCGGGAATCTTATCAATGAGGTCCAGCTTGAACACGCTCGGATTGCCTGGTCGTTCACTGAGACCACCGAGACGACCGCTCTGCGCCATCGCCTTCGCTTCCTCACGGCTGATGCCCTTCCATTCAAATTTCTGGTTCTCTTTGGAGATTTTCTTCATCTCCGCCTCAATCTTCTCAAAGTCCTCCGGCGTGACCCGGTGCTTCATCTGGAAGTCATAGTAGAAGCCGTTTTCGATCGGCGGTCCGTAGGCAAACTGGGCGTCGGGCCAGAGGCGCAGGATCGCCGTGGCCATGACATGGGCACAAGAGTGACGCAGGCGCTCAATGTCAGACATCTGGGCGCGTTCTTCGAGGGTTTTGCGTTCGGTGGACATGGGAAAGGGCGCGCATAGTGGCGCATGTCACTGATTTTGCGACATGAGATTTTTTAGCTCCGTGCCACAACGCCACATCCTGTAACGGCTAGGTCGTGAGGGCTTACTTCACCAGCCGCTGCGGATGTTCCACTTCTCCATCAGCTCCGTCGGCAGCTCGGTGATGAAGCGGCTCGGGCGCATCAGGATGTCGCCGTCCCGCGCGGCGTGGTTGATGACGGGGTAGGTGAGGTAAAGCTCATCCTTCGCCCGTGTGACGGTGACGTAGAAAAGGCGACGTTCCTCCTCCAGTCCGGCCGCGCTTTCCTCCACGGCACGGGCGTGGGGAAACATGCCGTCTGCCATCCAGACGGCGAAGACGGTGTGCCACTCCAGCCCCTTGGCTTGGTGCGCGGTGGTGAGCGTCACGGCGTCCTTTTCCTGCGCGTCGCGGTCGGGCTTGTTGTCCGTGTCCACGCCGCTGAGCAGGGAGAGCTGGCTGAGGAACTCCAGCGTGTCGGTGAAGCGCATGCTATAGTTGCCGAGCTGCTCCAGATCCTGCCCGCGCTGCTCGGCGTTCTTGAACTTCGCCTGCATGTAGTCCTCATACACACCGGCGACGATGCTGCGGATCATCTCCGGCGGCGTCGCGGGCGTGCCGTCCACAATCAGCTCGTCCAGCGTGTAGGCGAACTGGTCCCAGCTCTCCCGCGCTTTTTTCGGCACCGACATGGGCACCATCAGATCGCTGAACTTGCCGGTCATCACCTCGGCGTCAGCGGCTTCCGTTTTCAGCCATTCATTCCACAGCTTGTTCGCGCTCGCGCCGCCGATGCCGGGGATCAGCTTCACCATGCGCATAAAGCTGACCTCATCCCGGCGGTTCACGGCGAATTTCATGAAACAGGCCACGTCCTTCACATGCGCCTGCTCAAAAAATCGCAGGCCGCTGGTGATCTGGAAGGGGATGCCGCGGCTCGTCAGCTCCATCTGGATTTCCATGCTGTGGAAATGGGCGCGGTAGATCACCGCGATCTCGTTCAGCTCCACGCCCTCGTCCTGCTGCTCCAGGATGCGCTGGGCGATGAAAGACGCCTGCGCGCTGCCGTTGTCCAGCGGCACCAGCGCCGGGAGCTGGCCTTTCAAAGGCCGCGCGGGCTGGAGGTTCTTGCGGATCTGCGCGCGGTTGTTGGCGATGCTCGCATTCGCCAGCGCCAGCACCTCCGGCACGCTGCGGTAGTTCACCTCGATCTTGTGCGTGCGCGCCTTCGGCCAGTGATCGGCGAAGTTCAGGATGTTCGTCACATCCGCGCCGCGCCAGGAGTAGATGGACTGCGCGTCATCCCCCACCACCATGAGATTGCCGTCCACTCCGGTCAGCATCTCCACGAAGCGGGACTGGAGGCTGTTCGTGTCCTGGTACTCGTCCACCAGCACAAACTCAAACTGCCGCCGGTAGCGCTCCAGCAGGTCTTCGTTCTCCTCCAGCAGCTTTACTGAGAGCGTAAGCAGGTCGTCGAAGTCCATGCAGTTCGTCTCCCGTTTCTTGTCCTGGTAAAGCTGGCGCAGGCTGACGATGTGGTCGGCCACCTTTTCAAAGTAGGGGTAGCGCGCGGCAAGAATCTCCTCCAGCGGCGTGCAGGTATTATCCGCCATGGAAAAGATGTCGCCGATGACCTCCGCCTTCGGGAAACGGAAGCCAGCGGTGTCAATGCCGCTGCTGTTCACCACCGTCTCCAGCAGATCCTTCTGGTCCTCGCGGTCCATGATGGAGAAGCCTTTGCGGTAGCCGAGGCGTTCCGAGTTCCAGCGCAGCAGCTTGTTGCCGATGCTGTGAAAGGTGCCGCCCCACAGCCGCTGTGTGTCCACCGGCACAAGGGCGACGACGCGCTCCAGCATTTCCCGCGCCGCCTTGTTGGTGAAGGTCAGTAGCAGGATTTGCTCCGGCAGCACCCCGTTGTCCAGCAGCCACGCCACGCGGCACGTCAGCGTCCGCGTCTTTCCCGACCCCGCGCCCGCGATGACCAGTGTCTGCCCCGGCGGCGCAGTCACGGCAGCATATTGCTGCTCATTGAGCTCCGTCTTGTAATCAATGCGGGAAGGCTGGGCGTGTGCGGAGTGCAGCGTGTAGTCGCGTGGCATGGGCAGGTTGGAAAGTGCTCAGTGCTCAGTGCCGGGTTCTGAGTCAAACGGGAAGTCAGCCGGAAAACGCCTCTACGTCTGCCCTCCAAATGCAGGGCAGTGTGCTTTTCGGAAGCGGAGGATGAGGCTACTACTTCTAAATCCACTCTGCGCACAGCAGCTCCGCCTACACGGGCACCGTCTTCACTGTTTCCTCCTCCATGACCTGCAGCGCCAAGTCGAACTCCGGCTGCTAGTCGCTGTCCTTGGCTTTGGGGTCGGCGGGCGTGGTGGGAGATGTGCGGCTGAGCGGTGGAATGAAGATATAGCGACTGTTTTACATATCCCGGTGCCCCACTGCAGGCGAGCCGCATGTCTTTGCTACTTTAGCGGCGGCAGCTTGGTGCTGTAATGCACAGCGCGGTGGCGGTTGTCATCGAAGGCGAAGTGGAGCCACTGGCCGTCTTTGCTGACGAAGCCGTCGGGGTAGTTCATGCGGCCTTTGGGGCCATCGACGGACTCTTGCTGGAGCACGCGCTGGTAGGGCCAAGTCTTCATGCCGTCGAAGCTGATCCAGAGGGCCATGGGAGTGCGCTGCTTGCTGTTGGGATTGTGCAGGATGGCGACGCGGTCTCCGCCGAGGTTGTAGAGCGTGGTTTTGCTGCCGGGATTGGGGATCTGGGTGACGCTGGCGAAATCGGGCCAAGTTTTGCCGCCGTCTTTGCTTTCGGCTTTGTAGAGCAGGCCGCCGAGGCCGTCGGCGCGGATGACCATGGTGATGCGGCCATCGGGATGCTCGAAGAGGTCGTTCTCGGCCCAGCCGAAGTAGCGGTCGTTCGGCGTGAGGCGGATGTTGCCGTGCTCGCTCCAGGTTTTGCCGCCATCGCTGCTGATGAGGACGCCGTTGCGTGGGTTGGTGAAGGCGCGGTCGAGCGGGGCTTTGTCCTGCTCGTCATCGGGGCCGATGTAATGCTGGAACGGCAGCAATATGCGGCCGTCTTTGGTAACGATGTGCTTGCGGATGAAGGTGCGCTCCTTGAGGCGACCAGGCACTTCGAAGGGCTTGCTCCAGGTCTTGAAGGAGTCGTCGCTGGTGAGATACCACGAGCGCCAGTCGTTGGCCCAGTGCTTGGAGTGGGTGGAGAAGAACAACGTGCTGCGCTGGCCGAGGATCATGAGTTCTGTGGGACCTTGGCCAATGGTTTTGCCCTCGCGAGGAAAGCCGACATCGAAGGGCACCAGCGGCGTCCAGGTCTTGCCTTGGTCCGTGCTGCGCGTCACGCCGGTGTAGTTCAGCGGTGATGGCTCGGTGTCGCCACCGGCGAGGATGAAGAGAATCCAGGAGCCATCGGGCAGTTCGCGCAGCGTGGTGTCGCAGACCATCTTATTCGGCGTGATGCCATCATACGGGATGCTCTTGAAGTCCTGCTTCGCATCTTCCATCGCCTGCGCGGTCCATTTGGGATCAGGCGTGATGCTTTTCGGCAGTTTCGGCGCGAGCGCTTTGTTGACGACGACTTTGGTGAGCTTCGGCTGCGTGACGAAGTCGGCCTCGGTGAACTTCACATGCAGTATCTCGGCGTCGGTGTGGCGGTTCCAATCATAGAGGATGTGGATGTCGCCGTTCGGGGCCTGGAAGCCATCGGGATACGAGACCTCGCTGCGGTCGTCGAGGAGAAGGCCTTTGCCCCAGGTGCGGCCATCGTCATCGGAAAGGAAGGCCGTCATGCTGCTGCGGCGCGGCAGGCGCACGTCGATGGGGCCGTTTTTGACCAGGATGAGCTTTCCACTGGCCAGCCGACGGATGAAGAAGCGGGCGTTGGTGTTCTTGATGGTGGAGGGCTGCGGCGTGCTCCAAGTCACGCCTAGGTCGGCGGAGGTGCTCTCGCTGATGCCGTCGCTGGTGCGGGCGAGCATCCACAGGCTGCCGTCCTTGCGCTCGACGATCATGTGCTCGTCGAAGTCGGTGCGCGGAAAGGCCACACCGCCGCGCCGCGTCCACGTTTTGCCCTGATCTGTGCTGGCGAAGACATTCGCCATGCGGATCACGTCGAGGTCTTTGTGCGCTTCTTTGTCCACGCCGGGGCCGCCCATGCGATCACGGGTCCAGAGCGAAACGGGCAGAAGCCAGTCGCCGTTGCTGAGCACGGTGGGTTTGTTCAGAGTGCAGCCATCGGCAAAGCGCACGGGCTTTGTCCAAACGGGCTCGGCGGCATCGGGATCATCGCAGCGGATGAACCAGTCACCGGCACGGCCATCGAAGTAGCCGAGGCTTTGATCAAAGGAGCACCATAGGCGGCCAAGCGGATCGGTCCAGAGATTGCCGACAAGAGCACGGCGCTCATAGCGCACGCCGTTGAGTTCACCATCCTGCGGATCGATGACCACGCGCGGCTTCCACCACGACTTCCCATCATCATCGCTCGTCGCCAGCATGAAGAAGCCGTTCGGTGAATCGCCATTCCCCACCCACGCGGCCCAGAGGCGGCCTTTCGGGGTGCGGTCGAGGCCGATGATCATGTTTCCGGGGCGCTTCTCGGCATCGTATTCGGGGCCGGGAGCCGTGTTGATCAGCGGAGGCTCGAGCGAGAGATCGAGCAGGGCTTTGTCCTGAGCGGAGGCGTTGAGGCAAAGCGAGAGAGTGATGGCGAGGAGGAGCTTCATAGGTTGGAGCATCATGCAGACAGAACGGATGCAAGTGGGGCGATCACAACGCCAAACTTTATTTTGTCGTGTCATGCCAACAGCGCCCGGCACGATCAGCGCCTGCTTGTAGGGGCATGACGTGGAAATAGGTACGTCCATACGGGCTGCTTTCCCAGTCTTTGGTTGAACTGGCCCACCCCTTGCGCTTTTCTCCAGTTCATATCTTCCCCACACATGAACTACGACCTCATCGTCATCGGCGGCGGGCCTGCGGGCTACGTTGGAGCCATCCGCGCAGCGCAACTCGGCAAAAAAGTAGCCTGCGTCGAAAACGACCGCGCCGGGGGCACCTGTCTGAACTGGGGCTGCATTCCCACCAAGGCTCTGCTCAAGAATGCCGAGCTTTACCACACCCTCACCCACCGGGCGGAGGAGTTCGGCCTAAAGATCGGCAGCGTCGAGTATGACTGGAGCAAAGTCATCGGCCGCAGCCGCAATGTGTCCGACAAGCTGAACAAAGGCATCGAGTTTCTGTTCAAAAAGAACAAGATTGATTACCTCAAGGGCACGGGAGACATCCCCGCCCCCGGCAAAGTAGAAGTCACCGCCGCCGATGGGACGAAAGCCACGCATGATGCGACGAACATCCTCATCGCCACTGGCGCGAAGACGCGTGACATGCCAGGCTTTCCCTTCAACGGCACCACGGTCATTGGCAGCAAGGAAGCCATGACCTTGGCCACGCAGCCCAAGAGCATCATCGTCATCGGCGCGGGTGCCATCGGCATCGAGTTCGCGTATTTCTTCAACGCCTACGGCACCAAGGTCACCGTCGTCGAGATGCTACCTGACGTGCTGCCCGTCGAAGACACTGAGGTCAGCAAGCTCCTCGAAAAAAGCCTCACTAAGTCCGGCATCCGCATTTTGACCAGCACCAAAGTCACCGGTACTTCCGAGGATGGCAAAGGCGTCAAAATCACTGTTGAAGGCGCTGCCAATGAAACGCTCGAAGCCGAGGTCTGCCTCGTCGCCATCGGTGTGAAGCCCGTGCTGCCCGGCGGTATCGAACTCAAGCTCACTGAGCGCGGCTGGCTGCACACGGATGACCGTTATCAAACCAGCGTCAAAGGCATCTACGGTGCTGGCGACATCATTGGGCCGCCTTGGCTCGCCCACGTCGCCAGCTACGAGGCCGTCCAGTGCATCGAAGGTCTCTTTGCCGGGCACAAGCCCAAGAAAGTCGGCGTCTTCCCCGGCTGCACCTACTGCCACCCGCAGGTCGCCAGCATCGGCCTCACCGAGCGCGCGGCGAAGGAAAAGGGCCTCAAGTTCAAGATCGGCAAGTTCCCGTATGTCGCTAGCGGCAAGGCACTCGCCGCCGCCGAGCCAGAGGGCTTCGTCAAGATCCTTTACGGCGAACCGCACGGCGAAATCATCGGCGCGCACATCATCGGCAGCGAAAGCACCGAGATGATCGCCGAGATCGGCCTCGCCATGAATCTGGAAGCCACCTGGGATGAAATCGAAGCCACCATCCACGCCCATCCGACACTGTCCGAGATGATCAAGGAGGCCACCGAAGTCGCCAAGGGGCATCCGATTCATGTGTGAGTGAATCAGACAACGCTCTCATCCTTCGGAACAGCCGCAGACCAAAACTGGTTTGCGGCTGCTTCTTTTTGTCCGAATGAGTCCCATGATTAAACCTGATGAATTTGCAGTTTTTTCCAGGAGAGTCGTTTATCTCCATGTGCTTTGGCACGAGTATGCGGCACTCTTTCGACCGCCTTCCGTCAAGACGAAGCTCGATCAGCTGAACAAAGCCGCTCCTACCTTCTTTGCTCTGGTTCAGCAGACTTGGCTCGATCAGCTTTTCCTGGAAATAGGAAAACTCATGGACCCAGCAGGTAGTGGTGAAAGAGAGACTCTTGGGGTCGCTTCCCTTCTCGCGAGGATTGCAGACTCGTCTCTAGAGACCAAGCTAGCGCCGCTGAGGCAAACGATCGATAAGCTGTATTTGAACATCAAGGAATGGAGAAACAAGCGCATCGCACACAATGACTGGAAGCATTATATGGGGCTGAGGCCTTTAGGAGACGTTGTCATTGATGATGTTGAGAAACTGATCTCTGGCTTGGATGAATTAACCGATATTGTCGCGCAGCATTGTTTTGACTACAGAGTCGATTGTAAGCCCGATGCGGTTAAAGGAGGTGCCGAAAAGCTACTTCAATCTTTGTCAAAGTGGCAGCATGAGGATTTAGCCCAATCTTCTGAGGCATGAAAGCCGCCGATCAATATCACCGCTTCGTCCGCTGGTCCGACGAAGACCATATCTACATCGGCTACTGCCCCGATCTCTACTTTGGCGGTGTCTGCCATGGCGACAATGATGAGCAGGTCTATGCCGAGCTGTGCGGCATCATCCGGGATGAAATCGAGCACCGCCAGCAGCGTGGCGAAACGCTCCCCGAGCCTGCAGTTCGTGTGACACGAGATGTTGATTTGGCAGCGGCTTGAATTCGGTCGCTACCCCCATTCAATCATACATCTCAAAACCACCATCCACACTCATCCGGCGCTGTCAGAGATGGTCAAGGAGGCGACGTAGGTCGCCAAGGGGCATCCGATTCATGTTTAGCTTGCGTCATCGCATCGAAGATACATGTGCATGAGTTGTTTCCGAAGGGTTTATCTACCGATTAAAGTCATGAAAACGCTCGTTATTTTGATCTCAGTGTTACCATGCTTTTCGTGGGCACAAACCCCGCTTGAACGTGAACGCGCTCGTTTCGAAGCCGAGGCTGCCACTGCGCTTGCACCTGTGCGAGAAGCTTATCGTCTGCGACTGCTGGCCGCCTTGGACAGTCTAACCAAAGCAGGTCAACTTGATGCCGCAGTCGAAGTGCGCGCAGAACTGGCGACCATCTCGGGAATCAAACCCGGCAATCAAAATGCACCCATTGCCGGGCAAAAATGGGAATGGGACAAAGGGCAGGTGATCTTTGCGCGAGACGGCTTTGTCAAATCAAGCGATGGAGGATGGGAAGCGAGAGGGTTGGTAACTTCGTGGAAGCATTTGGGCAATGGGGTTTTGATCCTCCATATTGACAAAGGTAGGAACGATCAAAAAATTGCGCTGCTACAGTTCAACCCGACTTGGACTGAATACTCCGGCTGGAGTTTCGACGGGACAGTCATTGCCACACGTCGAAAAGTGCGCTGAAGGGCGACCCCAACGGGGTTCTGTCCGTGGTCGAAGGCCAATGGGCATGAGTGGGACGGAACCCTTGCAGGGTTCCCAGACCTGCGGGAATCGTGGATGCTGGTGACCCAGGGTTGTGCCAATCCCGCAGGCGCGGGACTGCATGACGGAAGCCCGTTGGGCTTCAAGGCGGGGCGGGCCTTGCGTCTGGAAGTGCGGGTTGCGTTCGATGGGGGATGACGGTAATCTCGTGGCATGTCGTTTGATCCCGCCACGGTTCAGCTTCCCCCGCCGGGGTGCAAGACGCGCATTCCGCCGAAAAATCGGCGGGAGCTGTCTTATGAGGAGAAGTACCAGCAGGTGCGCCGTCATTTGAAGGACGATGAGGAAGCAGGGACGATGTCGGTGCAGATGAAAGCTCAGATCAACGGCAGCCATGCTCACACAGCGCGAGTTTGCACGGCTGGTTGATGGCCCGGCGGTGGATCGGGAGATCGACCGCATGGCGAAGAAGGGCGGCGGCTGGCTCCAGGCGGCGCAGATTCTCAGCCGCAGGGTCAACGGCACCTTGGACTGGGAAGATCTCGGCCCTGCGGGCGCGAGATATTCGGTGATCGGCAGTCGTGGTGAGGCGGTGTTGTTTGATGATCGCGAAGATGCCAGCCGCATCATCAAACTGCGTGGCCGGGAGGAGAACGGCTATGGCACGGCTGGCTTCGGCTGCATCCTGGTGCGCAATGAGCGCGGCATGATCGAGTATGGGCCGGGAACCATCGAGCAAGCGATGGAACGTGAGCGCCTGAGCTGGGAGCACCTCGGGTTTGGCTGCGTGTTTGAGGACGTGATCGGCGACGGCGCGGGGCTGCTGCTGGCGCAGGCGTTCATCGGCGGCACGGCCCCGACGGAGCAGGAAGTCCGCGCGTGGATGATGCAGCACGGCTGGGAATCGCTGAATGAAGCCCGTGATGTGACCGCGCCGCTGCGGAATCACGCATGGCGGCGCGGGGAGATCGGTGCGTTCGATGCGAACGAGACGAATTTCATCAAGAGCGACGTGGACGGCCTGCTGTATCCGATTGATCTGATCGTGTGGACGATGCCGGAGTGACCCCCTGCGGCTCGCGCGATTTCAAGACTTCATACTTGGTCAGTTCCCGCCACTGGCCCTTCACGAGGTTTCCCAGCACGAGCATGCCGATCTTCACGCGCACGAGGCGCACGACTTCGATGCCGAAGGCCTCCAGCAGGCGGCGGATGTGGCGGTTGCGGCCTTCGTCGAGAGTGAATTCGAGCCAGGTGTTCTTTTCGCCGGTGCGGAGAATTTTCACGTCCTTGGCGGCGAGATGCTCGCTTTCGTCCTCAATGCCGTGCTTGAGCTGGGCGAGGCGCTGGGCATCTACTTCGCCGTTGATCTGGACGTGGTAGGTTTTGTCGAGGTGCGTGTCGGGATTGGTGATGGTGTCGGCCCAGACGTTGTCATTGGTAAAGAGCAACATTCCCTCGCTGGCTTTGTCGAGGCGTCCCACGGGCGAGAGGTGCGGGAGTTTGGAATGCTCAAAGCAGGAGAAGACGGTCTCGCGGCCGAGTTCGTCCGAAGCGCTGGTGACGAGCCCGCGCGGCTTGTTGAGCATGACGTAGATGCGCGGAGCCTGGTTGATGCTGACGTCATCCATGATGATGACGTCCTTTTTGAGCACCACGGGGAACTCGGGATTCTTCCGCACAACGAGGTTCACTTTCACCTTGCCCATGCGGATCAGCTCCGTGGCACGGCTGCGCGAGCAGTAGCCGAGCTTGGACATGGCGCGGGCGAGTCCGGTGCGGGTGGGCGGGGGCTGTGACATAAATGCTGTTAGGCAGGTTTTAACAAGAATGCCAATACCAAAAAGGGCGCACGCACCTTCTACAGGGCACCGTGGCGCTTCAGCATGGCCTCCAGCATCCGGCCGTATTTGATGTAGCTGTCGTACTGCTCTTTTGCCTTTTGCTCTGGGGAAAGATCATCGGCGGCACCGGCACCGTGGAAGACGACGGCGACATGCGGCTCGATGCTGATGTAGCCGTTGTAGCCGGATTCGATGAGGTCTTTCATGATGCGTTCGGTCTGGCCTTCGCCCTCGCCGGGGTAGGTGTACACGGCGTCGTTTTTGGCTTTGTCCCAGATGCCGTCCTTCACATGCACATGGACCATGAAGGGCTTCACGGCCTGGTACATCTCCCAGGCGTCCTGCTTGTGACCGGGGCGGTCGCGGTCGTCAATGAAGACGGGGTTGCCGGTGTCAAAGACCCACTTCATGCCGGGCACGGCCTCGGCCATGCGGCGCACATAGGTCGGGCTCATGCCGCCCCAGTTCATGCAGTTCTCATGCACGACGGTCAGGCCCGCATCGGCGAAGCGGGCGTTGATCTCCTTCATGCGGCTGATGCGCTCGGGGGCGAACTGCTCCACTAGATCCCTGCCATCGGCGTCCTTGCACACGGCGTAGCTCATCACGCGGATCAGCTTGGTGCCAAGGCGAGTCATGCGCGGGATGGCGCGGGCGATCTCTGCCTCGGTGATGCTGAAGTCATCCGTGATCTTCTTGGCCCAGTTGCCGATCAGGGAGCCGAAGCCGCTGACCTGCATGTTCGCAGCGGCGAGCTTCTCGCACACCTTGTCAAAGGCGGCCTCGGGTATTTCATGCAGGTTTCCCTTCACGCCGTCCAGCTCGACGCCGCGGCTTTCGATGCTGTCCCAGCCGAGTTCCTGGTGGGCCTGGATTTGCACGTCGAGGGACGCGCCTGCTTCATCTGCGATGCCGGTGAGTTTGATCATGGTATGGGCGGTGGAGTTAGAAGCTCGTTCCTTACCCCACCGCCCCGCGTGGTCAAGCCTTGCTCCGCTTCGTGTCTGCGGGCAGGGCAGGGGCGGCGGCTCAATAGTAATAGCGGCGGCCGTTCCTGTAGTGGTAGCGGGCGTTGGTGTTGCCGTAGTACTGGGCGTTGCGCTGGTCCTGGGCGTTGCCGATGGCATTGCCGCCGAGCGCGCCCAGACCGGCCCCGATGGCCGCGCCTTCCAGGCCGCGACCGCTTTGGCTGCCGATGATGCCCCCGGCGGCGGCACCGCCGAGCGCGCCGACCACGGTGCCTGTCTGGGCATTCGGGCCGGTGGCGCAGGAGACCAGGACCGCTGCGGCGAGGATGGAGATGAGGATGTGTTTCATAGGTTTGGGTTTGGTTTCGGTCAGTGACCTTGCCTCGCTCCTGTGCAGGGGCCGTGCCAGCGGGGTTCCCTGGGGAAAGCGGCCCTTCGTGCCTGGTTTCCCATGTCTTCTGCACGGTCAGGGGGCGCTTTAGCCTGCAAAATGCAGGCGCAGCAGCCTGCGCCCAGGCGCTACGCCGACTCCGCTTCCTTGTCGTCTGTGAAGCGTTCCAGGAAGCGCATGGAGTGGTCAATGAAGCGCAGGGGCACATCGTCGGTGGGGCCGTTGCGGTTCTTTGCCAGGATCAGCAATGCCTGGCCTTTTTTCTTTGCCTCGGTCTCCTCATCGCCGGCCTCCGTTTTGGCCCCGGCGTAGTCCTCGCGGGTGAGCAGGCCGACCATGTCCGCATCCTGCTCAATGGAGCCGGACTCGCGCAGGTCGGAGAGCACGGGGCGCTGGCCTTTGCGGGACTCCACCGCGCGGTTGAGCTGGGCCAGCACGACGATGGGCACGTTCAGCTCCTTGGCCAGGTTCTTGAGTCCGGCGGAGATTTCGGCAATCTCGATCTGGCGGTTCTCCTTGGCCCTGCGGCTGCCGCTGGTCATGAGCTGCAGGTAGTCAATCATGATCATCTGGATACCGTGCTTCTTCTTCAGCCGACGCGCCTTGGCCCGCAGCTCCAGCACGTCCAGCCCCGGTGTCTCATCAATCATGATGTCCGCCTTCTGTAGCTCCTTCGTGGCTTTTGCCAGCGCGTCCATCTGCGCACGGGACATGAGCCCGCGCGACAGATCCTGCATGGAAAGCTGCGCCCGCGAGACCAGTAGGCGCCGCACCAGCATGGTGGCGCTCATTTCCAGGCTGAAGACCGCGCAGGGCTTCCCGCAGTCCACGGCGATGTGCTCGACGATGTTCATAGCCAGCGAGGTCTTCCCCATTGAGGGCCGCGCGGCGATGACGAACATTTCCCCGCCTTGCAGGCCGCTGCTCATGGCATCGAGCTTGCCGTAACCGGTGGACAGGCCGCGAAGCTGGCCGGGGTGCTCCAGCATGTACTGGATGGAGTCAATCGCCTCCGCCACATGTGCGCTGAGACTCTTGAAGCCGTCCTGTGTGCCGGCGGACTCGCGCACGGCCAGCACGCGCTGCTCGGCGTGGTCAATGAGCGTGCTGACATTCTCGTCGAGTTGCTCCTTCCCGTGCTCGTAGGCCTGGTGGATGTTCAGCGAGCAGGCGTGGATGAGCTGCCGCAGGATGTGCTTTTCCAGGACGATCTTCTTGTAGTGCTGGTAGTGCGCCGGGATGGGCACAAAGGTGAACAGCTCCGAGATCGCCGCCGGCCCACCCACGCGGTCCAGCAGGCCCTGGTCCCGCAGCGCGTTGGTGACCATGACCGGGTCCACCGGCAGGTTCTTGTCGTGAAAGTCCAGCAGCTTCTCGTAGATCGTCCGGTTCGCCTCATGGTAAAAGGCGGCGGCGGGCAGGTCCACGCGGCTCTCGCTCAGGCGCTCGTTCGGATCCTGCAGCAGGCTGGAGATGACGCCCTTCTCGGCCTCGTCGGAGAAGGGGAGGGCGCGGTTGATGTTGGCCAGCAGCTCCTCGGCGGTGGGGATTTCGTTACGCTTACGGCCAAAGGGATTCGCCTGCTGTCGGGCGGTAGGCGTTGAGCCACCACCCGTCTGTGGCGGAGAAGAAACAGCAGGAGAACTGGCAATAGCATCGGCCATTTTGGGCGGGGGCCAGCATTACCAGCGTCATGACATGGTTGCAAGATGATGACGAAACTGGTTCTCTTTGTGCGCCGCCGAGACAAAGATAGTTTTACAGTCTTCTTTTTTTCACTCCGCCGCCAAAGATTCCTTTGAGGAATAGCAAAAGACTCTTGTTTTCTTCGCCTTCGAAGAACTTCCCGTTCAACTGTGCTAGTTCCTTGCAAAAGCTGAGCAATTCCTTCCCTTCAAGCTTATCCATCCTCTGGTGTAAAAGTGCTATTGGGGCAATGGATTTCAGCGTAACTCGACCAGCGAAACTTTGGCGAAAATATAGAGTAAGGAATGTGAACACACTGTGCTTCATATGATCATGAATATCCCATTGTGCGACGTCACAAAGCTCAACAAAGACTCGCACGATTTGAGGGTCTTTAAGTTCTGAGATTTTGGTTAAGTAATAAAGAGGCTTTAGCATATTGAAGTGCTTGTAGTGTTCCTCTCAGAGAATGCGGATAAACCTGTGAATACAATCTGAACAACCCGCGATTGCTGCGAACAAACCTCAGCGCACAGAGGGCAACTTCGCGCGCAAGATTTCCCAAATGCCCGTGACGTGCTCCCAGCGGCGGATGGCCGTGTCCAGCAGGAACAGCAGCAGCAGCGCGACCACCAGCGGCGGCCACAGCTCCACATACTGCACGGCCCGTGTGGTGCTGAGGTCGGGCACCTGGCCGCTCTTTAAAACGGTGCCGCCAGTGATCTTCACCGCCTCCTCCAGCAGCGCCTCATTCACCGTGCCCAGGCTGGACTCCGAGGAGGGATTGTGGACGAGGCCGGCGGAGACCATCTCCGCACCGCTCTGAGCGCGCACCAGGTAAACGCCCGGCTGGTCGGGGCGGAAGCCGCCCTCGTACAAGCCGGGGCCGCTCTGGCCCAGCGTGATCTTTTGCACCGGCTTCAGCGGCGCTCCCAGCGCGTCTGCGGCGACAAAGAAGACCTCCGCCTCCACCCGCGCGTCATTGGCGCGGGTGCCGGCATCCTCCTGCAGGTCCACGCGCAGCACCGCGTCATCCCCGCGCATCTCGGCGGCTAGGTCCATGTGGCGGCCCTGCGGCGGGCGGGCGGTCTCCCGCAGCACCTGGGACCAGAAGCGGCTGAAGCCCGGCCAGCGCGTGATCCACAGCGAGGCCCAGCGGCTTTTCGCATCGCTGGAGAAGGCCGTCACCTTGCCCAGGCCGAAGCGCCAGTGCGCCAGCAGCGGATCGCCCAGGTCAGTGACCAGCGGCACCTGCGCGGTGGCTTTGCGGATCGTTTTCACATAGCCCAACAGCATGGGGCTGTCCCACTTGTCAAAGCCCGCCAGCATCGGGTGCTTCTCCACCAGGCTGGGCAGGAAAGGCTCCTCCCGGATCATACGGCCCGTGTGCATCAGCGTGTCCTGGGTGAAGATGCGTGTGATCGTGGCCGCGTCCGTGGTGCTGTAGGACTGGCCGCCGCCGCTGCTGGCGATGGCCTGCAAGAGCGCCACATGCGACCCCTCGCCAATCGAGACGGTGGAGATCGTCATGCCCTCCCCCCGGCACTGGGAGGCCAGCCCCTCGTAGCCGCTGCCGGCGGTCTGGCCGTCGGTGAGGATGATCATGTGCTTCACCTTCGCCTTCACCCGCAGCAGCGCCTCGCGCGCCTGCTGAAAGGCGGGCTGCAGGTTTGTGCCGCCGCCGGAGGCCACGGAGGCGATCTGCCCGGCCACGGTGGCCGTGGAGGTCAGCCGTGTCATGGGCACGACGACATGCGCCTCGCTGTCAAAGGCGTACACGCCGATGGAGTCGTTCTTCCCCAGCACCTCGGCGGTGGCGATCGCGGCGCTCTTGGCCATCTCCAGCTTCTCCCCCGCCATGGAGCCGGAGCGGTCCATCACGATGGCCACGGCGGCGCTCTGCTTTTCCTCCTCGTCCGGTGCCTTCAGGCGCACGGGCAGGATGTCCTCAATGGGCGTGCGGTAGTAGCCGCCGACGCCGAAGCTGTTCGGCCCGCCTAGCATCACCAAGCCGCCACCCAGCTTGTCCACATAGTCGCGCATGGCGTTCATCACGCCCTCGCCGACCTGGTGCGCGGGCACGTCGCTGAGGATGATGCCGTCATAGCCGGCGAGCTGGTCCAGGCTGCCGGGGATGCCGCCGGGCTGGCGCAGCTCCAGTTGCACGCCCTCCTTTTCCATCGCCTGCATCAGGTACTGGCCCTCCGTGGCATCCCCCTCAATGTAGAGCAGGCGCAGCCGCCCGCGCACATCCACCAGGGTCAGCGCGTCATTGTTCGCGGGCAGCGTGTCGCCAGTGATGCCGTCCAGCACGGCGCGGTACTTGTAAATGTTACGCACTCCCGGCGTGCGGGTAAAGGTCTCCGTCCGCACCTCCCCCGGCTTCAGGGTCACGGCGCGCTGCTCCACCTGCACGCCGTTTTCATACAGCCTGAGCATCCCGGTGGCCTCCATCGTCGCCTCCATCTGCGCGGTCAGTTTTAATGTGGATCCCTCATTGAGGCGGCTGCGGTTTGGCACCAGCTCCAGCACCCGCGCGTCCGGTCGGCGCGGTCCGGCGATTGGCAGGGCGTGCAGGCGCGTACCGCTGACGGCTGCATCTCGCGCCGCCTCCAGCAAGCTGCCGCGTGTCTCGTGCCCGTCGCCGATAAGGACGATGTTCCGGCTGGCCCCGGCGGGGAACAGCGCCTGTGCGTACTCGATGGTGGCACTGTAATGGCTGTCCCCGCCATGCGCCGCCTGCCAGGCCGTGTGGTCGGGACCAGGCTCCGGCAGCACCCCCTCTGGCAGCAGCTCCGGCACATCCCCGAGGCGGACGATGAAGGTGTCCGCGCTGCCTCCCACCTGGCTTTGCAGCCGCCGCACCTCTGCCAGCGCCTTTTCCATCCCCTCGGCCCCCATGCTCTGGCTCGCGTCCACGAGGATGCCCAGCGCCTTCTTCCCGGTCTGGGAAACCCGCGCCGGGCCGGCCAGCGCCGCCAGCGCCAACATGATGCCCAGCGCGCGCACCACCAGCAGCAGCCGCTTGCGCAGGCCCGCCATCGAATGCGCCGACCGCGCCTCCACCCACAGCAGCAGCGCTAGCGCGGGGAAGGTCAGGAGGAGGAGTTTCGGGTGTGCCCAGTCCATTCGGAGCGCGGAGTGTGGAGTTCGGAGTGTTGCGTGGAAAGCTGAATCTTTCAGCCTGAGGTTGCCTGCCAGGGCATACGCAGCAAAGCCACGAGACGGAAACTGTAGGCGGCTCGAACCCAGGATAGACCGGCCTTCAAATCCTACGCCCCGTTTCATGCGCAAGCCCTGCCACAAACAGCGCCCCAAAAAGAACTCGCTGCCGCGTCTTCCTGCTGTACGCTCCCGTCTTCACATGCACAGCGAGTTCGACATCCAGTACGCCCTGGAAAACACCAAGGTTCTCCATGAGCCTGACCGGCGCATAGACACCTTTGGCACCACCCAGTTTGAGTTCCAACTCGTCACGGAGCTAATGGATGAGATCAACCAGACGCGCGTCCGCCAAGGCCAGATCATGGCAGAAAAGCCACTCATCCTGCGACCAGACCCGGAGTCAGTAGCCAACTTTGACTTTGACGGTTTCGGTCCGCAGGGGGAGGCATTTGGGGATTTCCTGAAAGAGAACCTGCACCGCCTAGCCATCCTCAAGTACGGCTTCAAATTCAAAGTGGGGGAAATGCAGGAGCAGGTAATCCATGAGCCGATTGAGGAAGTGTGCGGCAAGCTGATGGAAGACATACGCATCTCCGGCAACCCCATGCGCGCCATCATCTCCGGCGTGGATGACACCTGGGAGATATGCCTTCTCAAATTCACAGTGGAGATGATCGAAAAGTCCCAGAAGATCAATCTTTTCGACTTCAAGCGGCGCGGCCTACTGGGGTAAGACACAAGACCGCAGAGAATGGCCAAGACACAGATCAAGCTCCTGCTCTTTCTCATCGCCCTGGGCATCACGCTCGGCTGCATGGCGATGGCGTACTACATCTATGACAAGGTGCTGAAGCCGCACACGCAGATGGAAAAGGAGCTGGCTGGCATCAAGAAGACTGAGATGCCGCGCCTTGATCCAGGGGCGAAGCGCTTCGATGCCGCCGTCGCGTTGATTAGTGACAAAAAAGTCCAAGAGGGCCGTGACGCACTCTACAAGCTGCTCCAGCAATTCCCCGACTCCCCCACCTGCGCGGAGGCAAAGCGGATCATCGGCGAAATCAACCTGGACGAACTTTTCTCGCTCAACCAAAAGGCTGGCAAGAAAGACTACATCGTGCAGCCGGGGGATTCGCTTGCCCTCATCGCGACGAGACAAAGCACGAACGTGGACATGATCGTCCGCCTCAATGGCCTGATGAGCACCATGCTCCAGCCGGGCGACCATCTGATGATCGTGCCCCTGGACTTTTCCGTCGTCGTGGATGTCTCTGACCGGACCGTGACACTGCGGCGGAAGGCGGGGGATAAAGAGTATTACTTCAAAGAATACCGCGCCCGGGAAGTGCGCCTCCCCCCCGGCATGAGGGCACCCGCAGAGATGGAGATCAAAGGCAAGTCGGCAGTGGCCGATGGCAAGTCCATCCTCTCCACTGACCCGCGTTATGTGGATGCAGAGAAATGGCTACCCGGCTCCCGCGCCGGAGTCGTGCTCCGCACCCTGCCGCCGCCGAAGGCTATTCCCGTCCCTGACCCCAAAGCCCCTCCGGCCGTTGCGGACATTGTTGTGCAGGAGTCAGGCGTGTTTCTGGAGCGTGCGGACCTGGAAGAGCTTTTTGCACTCGTCCGCAACGGCTCAAAACTTTACTTTATCCGCTGAGCATCCACACCCATCCTCTCCGGGTCACAGCCCGCTTGCAACCCTGCCATGAAACAAGTCCTGGAATTCGAAAAGCCCGTCGTCAAACTCCGTGAAGACATTGAGGAAGCGCGCAAGAAGCTCGCTGCCAAGCCCAGCGACAAGCTGGCCTCCCAGATCGCCGACATGGAAAAGAAGGCCGAGACACTGCTGCGTGACATCCACACCAATCTCAACCCCTGGCAGCGCGTGCAAATCTCTCGACACATCAACCGGCCCTTCATGCTCGATTACGTGAAGCTGTGCTGCGACGAATTCGTGGAGGTCCACGGTGACCGACACATCGGCGATGACCACGCCATGCCCGCAGGCTTTGCCATCTGGGGTGGGAAGCGCGTCGTGGTTATCGGCCATCAAAAAGGCCGCGACACCAAGGAGAACCTCCTGCGCAACTTCGGCAGCGCTCATCCCGAAGGCTACCGCAAGGCACTCCGCCTCATGCGCATGGCAGAAAAATTCAGCCTCCCCATCGTCACCCTCATTGACACGCCCGGAGCCTTCCCCGGCATCGGCGCGGAGGAGCGGAACATCGCCGAGGCCATCGCCTTCAACCTGCGGGAGATGATGCTCCTGCGCACGCCCGTAGTCGCAGTCGTCATCGGCGAAGGCGGCTCCGGCGGTGCCCTGGGCATCGGCATTGCCGACCGTGTGCTGATGCTGGAAAACGCCTACTACAGTGTCATCAGCCCGGAAGGTTGCGCCGCCATCCTCTGGAAGCACCGCGAGCACGCACCAGAGGCCGCCTCCGCGCTGAAACTGAGCGCGCAGGATTTGTCTAAGCTGGGCATCATAGACGGCATCGTGCCGGAACCCTTCGGTGGCGCGCACAACGACCACCTCGTCGCCGCCAGCGCGCTGAAGGAAGCCGTGCTTGGAGCCATCAATGACCTGGAAAAGCTGCCCACCGCCGAGTTACTGGAGCAGCGCTACCAAAAGTTCCGCGCTCTGGGTAAGTTCACAGAGAACTGATCCCGCCCCCAGCTAAGCTCATGCTAGGGTGCTGATTTGTAATTAGCTATACAGAGAGCCTCTTGCAAAACCTTCAAGATGCAAGGTCGCGGAGAGTTTTTTCATCTCACGATGGCGGAGCTTTCATCGCATCGGCTTTCCCTTGGCTCTGAG
>Ga0247834_1000865_pt1 | contig 55433 bp, 51 predicted proteins | sample LaCruzMarch2015__8_FD_187118 | JGI IMG/M metagenome (GOLD analysis project Ga0247834, IMG submission 187118) | Freshwater microbial communities from meromictic Lake La Cruz, Castile-La Mancha, Spain - LaCruzMarch2015_12m | ecosystem: Environmental > Aquatic > Freshwater > Lake | place: Spain...
GCATCGGATATTCCTTTATTCCCATGTCGACTAAAATAAGTTTGTCGAGTAAACTTGGATGTTGTTGTGCAAATGTCATCGCTACTTTTGCCCCCATCGAATGGCCAAGTAAGATGATTTTTTTTAGATTCAATTCTTCAATCAAGCCATGAACATCTTCTGCCATTAGGTCATAAGTGTGGGCTGGTGACCAAAAGGAATGCCCATGATTTCGTAAGTCAACTAAATAAACGGTGTAGAAATCCGCTAATTTTTTTGCTTGGGATTGCCAATTATCTGATGAACCAAATAGTCCATGCAGAATTACCAAAGGAGCCCCTTTTCCGAGAACCCGATAGTGTAGCATCATTTTTTATCACTGGTATAGGAGGATTCAGAAATCGTTTCGGCGGTAAATTGTTTGTCGTTCATTTTGGTAATTACCTTGAGAAGCTTTTCTTTTGAAGAAAGGGAATTATTGTAATAAACAGTGATCAACTGCGCCTCCTTGTCTTCAACAAAATCGACCTCTACTTTTTCAACAGCATTTGTCGCTAATAATTCCTTTCTGATTGCACCGCCACAACCCATTTTACAGACCATTCCGGTAACACCAAGGGTTAATTTACTATTTGACCTTATCGGTTTTACAAGAGATTTTGTTTCTTTATTTTTAATTACTTGCTTATCAGTGCAGGCCGCAAGTACTAATGTTAATGAGAGAAATAATAGGAGTGATTTCATAAGTATTTTTTCTATGTACAAAGTTAATATCTTTTAAGTGGTTTGAATTCATAACTTTTATTAATTTTGATTATATTTAATTTTCAAATTCATGAAATCACGTTTGTTACTTTACTTTTCTTTATTTACATCTTGTGTGTTTACGCAAATAGGATATGATATTCAACCCGACAGACCCGGATTAGGAGAATCTTCTCAAGTTTTAAGAAAAGGATTCTTACAAATTGAATCGGGAGGTAACTATCAATGGGATAAGTTAGAAAGTATGGCAAATGAACCCATCATTTCTCAGCGAGAAGTTTCCTTCAATTCTACATTTTTGCGTTTGGGAATTTCTGATTTTTGTGAATTTCGATTGGCATGGAACATAGGGCAAGGGTTTGATTTGTACAAACCAATCAATTCAACTAATTCATTTATTGAGAAATCTCCTGTTGGTTTGTCACCTATTTCTCTAGGTTGTAAAGTGAAAGTATTGAATGGTGGAGGTTGGATTCCGAGTACCGCTCTGCTAGGAATGATGGGGATACCTAATTGGGCATCTACTGATTTAGTAGCAACATCGTTTTCTCCATCAATTTTGGTTCCAATGGAATGGGATTTAGCTGACAGTTGGTTGCTTACAATAAATAATGGCTTGTTTTGGGATGGAGAAGTAATCGATGCTTCGTATTTTAACTCTTTTGGATTGGATTGGATGGCAACAAAAACTATTGGTCTTTTTGTTGAACTTTACAGCAATTATGATAAAGCGAATAATTTACAACCTGGATTTAATGGAGGAATTATCTGGCGAATTAGAGAAAATCTTCAATTAGATTTATCCTCTGGATTCGGCTTGTTGAGTCAAATGTCTGATGGATTCATCAATGGAGGAGTATCTTATCGCTTAAATTTCAATAAAAAATAGTAAGTTAATTCGGAAAAGTCGCCTTTTTATACAATAAAATTTAAAGAGTTAGACTTACGAAAATAAACTGTTGACTGTTAAATTTTAATTACTTCTAAAACGAAATACTTGATAAAAAGTTAATATCTTTCAAGTGGTTTGAATTAATGACTTTTACTAAATTTGTCAAAATTTTTAAATTTATATTATGAAAAGAATCTTAAGTTTCGGTTTAGTTGCTCTTTTTGCTTCTACTCTTCTATTGTCCTCTTGTAGCAAATACGACGAAGGTTCAAATTTTACCTTGTTGACAAAGAAGTCAAGAATGGTTAATAACTGGCATTTAATGTCAGCTAATGTTGATGGATTTGAGATAAACTTATCAGAAATTTCTAAGCACTTGGAGTTAAGTAAAGATGGTTCGGCTAAATACACAGAGACATATATTATTCTTGGTACGACATATGAAGGTATTACAAATGGAACTTGGGAATTCAACGACGATAAATCAAAATTGGTTTTAACAGAAACTGGCGCGACAGTTTCGGATGAATACACCATTTTAAAACTAACAAAAGACGAAATGAAAACTGAGCAGATCGATCCTTCAACAGGTTCTGTTTCTGTTAATACTTGGGCCACAAAATAAACGTTATTTTCTTTATGAAACCACCTGAAAGGGTGGTTTTTTTTTGTTCAAAATTTTAATTTCTACTGTAACCAAAGGAAGGTCTACGCGTACTTACAGCTTTCAACTTACGCTAAATGAAATCGGGATTTTTAATTGGTTTTTTTCTCTTGTCTTTGCTCAGTTCTTGTGAAAAGTACAAGGATTCCTCGCGCTTCGCTCTGCTATCCACGAATCAACGATTGTCAAAAGATTGGAAATTAGTTTCTCAAAGTGAAAATGCACATGCTTCCGATTTGACTGGTTTTGATGTTCATTTAATAGTATTACCAAATCAGACGTATTCTTTTAGTACGAACTACACCCATTTTGGAGAGGTAATTAAAACAGAAAAAAGGGGGAAATGGCAGTTTGTATCAAGTAGTAAAACATTATTCTTAAGTGAGTTAGGCGGAACTAAAGTGGAGCGTTTTACTGTACTTGTTTTAAAAAAAGGGGAGATGCAACTGCAACAAAATAGCCCATCTTCACATGCTGTAAAGTCGATAACGACAAAGCTTTATCAATTCAAATCAAAATAAATTAGCTTTTTTGTTAAAGTTGTTTTCGTTAGAATTTTTGGAGACAATATTTTAATCACTACATTTGATAAAAATTATATCATGAAAGTTTTACTTCGATCTATCTTTTTCGCAATTTTATTACTTGTTACTTTCGCTTCTTGCGATAAATATCCAAATGGTCCAAGTTTCTCCTTGCGTACCAAAAAAGCTCGCTTGTGTAATGAGTGGGTGTTGACCAGTTACCAAATTAACGGTAGTGAGTTTATTCAAAGTCAGCCGGATGTTAAAATGGCAATTGACAAAGACGACACGTATTCTATTTCGAGTTCAACAACGTTGCTTGGTCAAATACAATCAGAATTTGAGCATGGCACTTGGACCCTAGAAGCCGAGGGCACAAAATTAGTTATTCTCCTAGACGGTGAAGAATTTCCTTCCGAATACACTATTAATGAATTGCGAAACAATTCATTATCACTCCAATACTATAACCCAACTAACAATAAGACCTACGTAATGGGTTATTCTTCGGCAAGCAATTAAGAAAACCGAGGGTCAACTTCCATTTCGAAGCCACATTTGTTGCATGTCCTCATTTCTTGTGAAGCATAAAATTCTTTAAATCTTCCAATAAAGTCTTTTTCAATATTTTCTAATTGGAAATGATACGATTTTAATGGATTGTTGCACTTTTCACAAAACCACATCAAGCCGTCTTGCAAGTTTGCCCCTTTTCTAACGCGTTCAATTACAAGTCCGATTGTATTAGCTCCTCTTATGGGCGAGTGCGGAACTTTTGCCGGCAGTAAAAAAAGATCTCCTTCATGAATTTCAATAGCTTTGGCTTGTCCATTCTCCTGAATTCGAACAGTTATAGAACCTTCTAACTGGTAAAATAATTCCTCGCTTTCATTGTAATGATAATCTTTTCTCGCATTTGGCCCCCCGACTATCATAACAATGAAATCACCTGCTTCCACGTATAGATTTTTGTTGGATATCGGCGGTACTAGTAAATGGCGATTTTCAGCAATCCATTTTTTAAGATTAAAAGGTGCTAGCATGGTTTTAAATTTAAGTAAAAGTTAGTGATTTACTTCATTAAGAGGTGTGTAAAGTTTTGTTGTGAATCGAAACAAATGCTTGTCATCCACTTCTTGTGTTAATACCGTTTGACTTTTCCATTCGCTAAAGTTAAACGCAGGAAAGAAAACATCTGCCGAAAATGTACCCTCGACATGAGTGATATACAATTCATCAATGCACTTTTCTGCAAGTGCTAGCTGGTAAATTTCACCTCCTCCAATTATAAAAAGCTTTTCTAAAGAATCTTTAAAGTGATGGAAGCAATCTCCCAAGGAATTAAAAACAAGGCAATTATCGATTTTTAATTTGGGGTCCCTACTTAAGACTACATTGGTTCGGTTACTAAGCGGTCGGTATTTTTCAGGTATAGACAGGTAATTTTTTCGCCCCATAATAACGACGCTTCCCACTGTTTTCTCCTTGAAGAAATGCATATCGTTAGGCAAGTGCCACATTAAATCGTTGTTTTTTCCGATGCCATTTTCAGCATCCACTGCTACTATGATGGTGGCTTTTTTCAAACGGCTACAATACCTTTTATGTGTGGATGTGGATCGTAATTGGATAATTCAAAGTCATCAATAGTGAAATCAAAAATAGTTTTTACGTTCGGATTAAGCGACATAACAGGTAAAGGGCGTATGTCTCTGCTTAGTTGCTCTTTAACTTGATCTAAATGATTGGAGTACAGGTGGGTGTCGCCAAATGTATGGATAAATTCCCCGACTTCAAGTTCACATACTTGAGCAACCATCATGGTGAGTAAGGCATAGGAGGCAATGTTGAATGGAACGCCCAAGAAGGTATCCGCGCTTCGTTGATACAATTGACAGCTTAATTTTCCTTCTGCTACATAAAACTGAAATAAGCTATGGCATGGTGGGAGTGCCATTTGGTTAACATCGGCTACATTCCACGCGGAGACAATTAATCTTCTAGAATCAGGATTTGTTTTAATCTGTTCGATTACTTGTGAAATTTGGTCTATTGTTCCACCATCTTTTGTTGGCCAACTTCTCCATTGATGCCCATATACAGGTCCTAAATCGCCGTTTTCATCTGCCCATTCATCCCAAATTCGTACATTGTTATTCTTGAGGTAAGCAATGTTGGTGTCGCCCTTTAAAAACCAAAGTAGTTCGTGAATAATCGACCGAAGATGTAGTTTTTTAGTGGTTAGGCATGGAAAACCTTCTTTTAAATCAAAGCGCATTTGGTATCCAAAAACAGAAATTGTACCCGTTCCGGTTCGGTCCTCCTTTTTAACACCATTTTTGAGAAGGTGTTGCAATAAATCATGGTATTGCCTCATGTTGATGAAAATGTTACAAAACAAAATTAATGGATTTTTGCACCCAATTAATACTAGCCCATTTGTTTTTTGAACATAGTTAGTAACTAAATACAATAGATGAGAATTTTATATCTTCGCTTCATGTTAAGAATAATGTTGTTGTTAATAATTGTGGTAAGTTGCGATTCCTTTTTGGCACAAAAATCTATTTCAATTAAGCGTAAATGGCAAGGCCTCTATCTTGGTACTACGCCAAAGTATTCGTTGAACACGGGCAATGAGCTAGTAGATGTTTCAGGTGATAGTTTATGCATCCAGATTTCAAAAACGAATTTTTCATTGCGTTTTGGACCATTTTCATACCTCGGTCAATATGTGTTAATTGAAAAAACGAAAAGCTTGATGAAAATAAGTGGCGTTATTGAGGGTAGAATATTAAATGAATTTTTCATTATTGACCGAAAAAACAAAACGCTAATACGCAAAGGAATTAGCCCGCAACCCGATCTAATTCTTGATAAACTAGGAAAAAAGCAAGGTAATTGAAGTCCCTTTTCCCAAGCTGCTTTTTACATCTATTTTACCTTTGTGTGCATCCATGATAAGTTTTACATAGTATAAACCAAGTCCGAATCCCTTTACATTGTGGATGTTACCCGTGGGTACGCGATAAAATTTTTCAAAAATACTTTGCAAGTTTTCTTTCTTTATGCCAATACCGTTGTCGGTAATTTCTATTTTAAATCCGCTTCGATCCTTAAACGTTTTTATCGAAATTATTGGTTGTTCTTCGCAGTATTTTGTGGCATTGTCGATGAGGTTGTATATCACATTGGTAATATGAACGGGATCTGCTAAAATGTATCCGTCTAGAGCACCCAAGTTTAGTTCAATTAGTCCGCCCTGATTAAACTGATGCAGTTGAAAGTTTTCTTTTGCTTCATTTAGTATTTCATGTACATTAAATCGCTCTATTTCCAATTTCACTTGGTCTTTATCAAATTTGGCCACATTTAATACGCGTTCAACTTGTTGTTCGAGGCGCTTATTTTCTTTAAAAATTATTGTGGCATATTTATTTACTTTTTCGAAATCATTATTATCTAGCCGCATAAGTAATTCGCTCGACAAGCTAATCGTAGAGATGGGTGTTTTTAATTCATGCGTCATGTTATTTATAAAATCATTTTTTATTTCAGATAAGCGATTTTGGCGAAGAATAATTGAAACGCTAAACCCGAAGAAAACTAGTATAAGCAAAAGGATAATAACAATGTAAATCCACGGAGAAATGAACTCATCTGGCTTAATTGAGGTGATTTTAAGCGTTGGGAAATAGACGGTGAAATAATGACCATCTTTCTTTAAGTTGAGTTTTTCAGGAGTAATTCCGTGCGATTTGCCCGATACCGATGCAAACAAGGAATCTTTCGTATATTGAATTAAGTTGCCAAGCGCAATGGAATCGGTAAAGCAGTCATAAATACCGAAGATGAAGTCCTGGTGAACGTTTTGAGTGTAAAACTCTTTTTTGAGTAAGGTTTCAAGGTAAAAGGCCTGTAGTTCCTCGCTAATATCCACAGTGTAATGGTTAGGTTTTAACTGCTTAACGGCTCCATATACTTCCGCGTTGACCTGGCTGTTTTGGTTGATTTGTTTGAGCACTTTTTTGAGGGCAATTTCGACATTTTGGCTAAATTCCTTTTGATTGAGGCTGTCTGCTTTGGTTTGAATGGCAATGTTAGTTTCCTGTATTCGGATGGTTTTATTCATCCAAAGCAATTGTACTATTAAAACCATCATGAGGGAGAGAACGCCCAAGAATATTACTGCATTTATTGTTCTGTTTTTCATGGTAAATAAAAAGACTAAACTCTCTAAAAAATTAAAAATTAAAATCCCTGTACGCCGTTTACAGTGGTATATTTTAGGATGTTTTTCTTTTCAGGGTAAATTCTGGAGAAAGCAGATTGAACTGCTAAAGTGCCTTCATGAAAACCACAAAGAATTAATTTTAATTTGTTTTGGTAGGTGTTAACGTCCCCAATTGCGTATATCCCTGGTATGTTTGTGGAGTAGTCTAAAGGATTGACCTTTATGGCATTTTTTTCTATTTCTAATCCCCAATCAGCAATTGGGCCTAGGGTCGGCTTTAGTCCAAAAAGTGGAATAAAGTGGTCGGTTTCTTTTATTATTTCACTCTGTGATTGATGGTGAATACGCACACTTTCTAACTGATCTTTGCCGGAAAGCCCAACCACCTCTGCCTCAGTGATTAATTCAATTATTCCTGCATCTGCAAGGTCAATAACTTTTTGAACAGAATCTAGGTGTCCTCTAAATGAACTGTTTCTATGCACTAAAATCACTTTTTTTGCAATTTTACGCTCTGCTAAATAAATGGACCAATCAAGTGCTGAATCACCTCCTCCAGCAATTACACAGGTTTTGTTGCTGTAAAATTCAGGGTCTTTAATAATGTATTCAATGCCTCTATTTTCAAAGGCTGCAATATTTTCTATTGGTGGTTTCCGTGGTTCGAATACCCCAAGTCCGCCAGCAATCATTACAATCGGCGCTTTGTGTTGCGTTCCGTTTATACTGGTAACGATAAAGTTATTATCTTCTTGTTTTTCAATTTTTACGGCTGCTTCGCCGAGGGTAAACCCTGGTTTAAAAGGTGCGGCTTGAGCCATTAAATTATCAATCAACTCTCCTGCTAGAATAGTCGGAAATCCCGGAATGTCATAAATGGGCTTTTTTGGGTAAATTTCGGAACATTGTCCACCTGGCTGGGGTAATGAATCGATTAGGTGGCACTTAAGTTTGAGCAATCCTGCTTCAAAAACTGTAAATAATCCAACAGGTCCTGTTCCTATAATTATAATATCTGTTTCAATCATGCTTTATATTATTTTGATAAAACACCTAACAAAGTCGATTGTTTTAACTCAAAAATCAGGTTTTTTTGGACGATTACCCATAATGCTTTCAATTCTCTCCATTATTTCATGGGTTAGTATGTGCTGTGCATCAATTGCCTTGAAGTTTTCCGACAACTGATTGGTTTTACTAGCACCTAAAATTACAGTACTCACATTTTTATTTTTTAAACACCAAGCAATCGAAAGAACAGGTAGACTTAGGCCAATTTCGTTAGCTAACTTATTTAATTCTATGGATTTTAGCACTTTTGATTCTGTGAAGTTTTTTTCTTTCAGCCAGTCTAAACCATCCATTCCCAATCTCGTTTCTGATGGAAAACCATCGTTGTATTTTCCGGTTAAAATCCCACTAGCTAATGGCGACCAAATCGTAGTACCAAGTCCTACTGTTTTATACACTTGTTCGAATTCAACTTCGACTTTGTGCCGAGTAAATAAGTTATACTCAGGTTGTTCGACAACAGGTCCGATAAGATGGTTCTGTTTTGCAAAAAGGTGTGCCTCCATAATTTCTTGTGCTGACCATTCGCTTGTTCCCCAATATAGAATTTTTCCCTGAGCAATAAGGTGATGCATCGCCCAAACGGTTTCTTCAATTGGAGTTGCTTTATCAGGTCTATGACAAAAGTAAAGGTCTAGATAATCTACTCGAAGCCTTTTCAACGCTTGATGGCAGGCCTCAAATACGTGTTTTCTGTTTAGTCCCTTCTGGGTAGGTAATTGTCCACCGCTACCAAAAAACACTTTGCTACTAACTAGGTAACTATCGCGAGACCAAGCTAATTTTTTTAGAATTTCTCCCATCACCATCTCGCTCATACCTCTGGCGTAAATCTCAGCATTGTCGAAGAAGTTTACACCGTTATCATACGCAAGCGTCATCAGATCTTCGGCAATACTAATGTCAATTTGTTTTCCAAAGGTGAGCCAAGACCCAAAGGATAATCGGCTTATTTGTAAGCCTGTTTTACCTAAAGAGACATATTCCATTGTTTAAAATTTAGATTGCAAAAATAGTTATTCTTAACAAATGGGTATTAAGAAAAAAGCAAATATAAAAATAGATTTATTTTTATATTTTTGTTAAAAACAAACACATGTACGGACTAGTTAACAAAGCCATTAAAGATTTAGTTGTAACAAATCATGGCGAAGATGTATGGAAAGAAATCTGCAAGCTTTCAAATTTTGAAGATGAAGAGTTTGTTGGATTGAATCCTTATCCGGATAAGCTTACTTATGATTTAGTTAAGAATGCGTCTTATATTTTAAAAGCGGATGCGGACGATATTTTGGAAGCGTTTGGCGAATATTGGATTTTGTATACCGCTAACGAAGGGTATGGTGATTTGATGGATATGTCTGGAAGTTCTTTTGTTGAGTTTCTAAATAATATGGATATGCTTCATTATCGAATTAACAATATAATGCCAGAACTGGCTGCTCCTCAATTCACAACTAGAAATGAAAAAGAAAATTCTATTGAATTAGAGTATCGTTCACATAGAGAAGGTTTAACGCCCATGTTAATTGGTTTAATTAAGGGGTTAGGGAAGCGATTCGAAATGATTTGTCAAATTGAACAAATTGTTTTTAAAGGCCCAGATAGCGATTGTCATGTCTTTAAAATAACATGGTGATCAATGACATGAAAACAAAAGAAGCTGTACCATTTGATGTAAATACAATTTTTGAAGCACTCAACTTCTCAAATCCTTATTCCTTATTACTTGATTTTAATGAAAAATTTATTGGTATTGGAAGTAATTATTTAAAAGCTTCTAATTTAATTGATAAAGGCCAAGCATTCTTAGATGTCTTTTCTTGGGAAACTATTTTTTCCTTTGCTAATTGGAGCGAAAATCTTGAATCTCGAATTTATTTTTTTAGATCAAAAGATGAAAGTCAACGCTATAAGTCTACTATTAAAAAAACAAGTTATGGCTTTATTGTTTTAGCTGCTCCAATAATAAATTCAAAGTTTCACATTAACAATTATGGGGTTACACTTTCAGATTTCCCCAAACAAGATTACCTAGTTGAATATGTTTTTTTATTGCAATCATCCTCTCGTGCTTTAACAGAGGCAAGGAATTTGAATGAAAAATTAGTTGAAAAAAACAAAAGCATAGAAATCGCCAAGGAAGAGTTAATTAGCCTAGCCAAATTTCCAAGCGAAAACCCAAATCCAATTCTACGAATTAGCAAAAAATACAAACTCTTGTATGCAAATGATACTGCTAGCATGAAATTCATTACCGATTTTAAAATTGATGTCAATGGAGTAAATGACCAAGAATTAAAAATAAACTTGTCCCATTGCTTGGAAAATGAAATTGAAAATTTATCACTTTACTTAACACGTAATAAAAGAACCTATTTGGTAAACATAAAAAATGTCCTTAACGCAGAGTATTTTAATATCTATGCGAATGATATTTCTTTATTTTTATCGCAAGTTCAAGAAAAAGAAGAGGAACTCAAGCAACTGAATATAAAAATTGATGAACAACGTTCCTTTTATGAATACATATTAAACAATTTACCATCAGACATTGCCGTTTTTAGCCCAGAACATAAATACCTCTTTTTGAATAGACAAGCTATTCAAGATGATGAAATTAGAGGCTTTATGATTGGCAAAGATGACTTTGATTATTATGATTTCAAAGGGGTCTCAACAGATTTAGCGAAAGTGAGAAGGGGAGTTTTTAACCAAGTGATAGAAGGTGGGGTTGAATTGGAATGGGAGGATGAAGCCAAGGATAAAGATGGAAACAGAAAGGTGGTTTTGCGAAAAATGAGCCCTGTTTTTAATGCTAACAATCAAATAAGTCATGTCGTAGGATATGGAATTGACATAACGGCGATTAAATTATCGAAGGAGATTCTGCAAAAAAACATTCTCTTTCAATCGATACTGATGGATATGGCCACTAAATACATCAACCTTTCAGTTGATATGGTGGAAACAACTATTAATGATTCCTTAGCACAACTGGGGGATTTTGTTCAGGTTGATCGCGTTTATATTTTTGATTACGACGACAAGTCAAAAACAGCATCCAACACTTTTGAGTGGTGCGCAGAGGGGATATCGCCGGAAATTGAGTCGCTCCAATTCATTCCATTTTCAGTTATTCCATATTGGATTGAAATGCATTCAGCAGGAAATGAAATTATTGTTGAGGATACTTTCTTATTACCCGAAACTACATTTAGAAAAATGTTGCTCGACCAGGATATTAAGAGTTTGGTGGCATTACCGCTCATGAGGGGAAAGACATGCATCGGTTTTGTTGGTTTTGATTCGGTAAAAAATAAAAGGATTTTCTACGAAGATGAAAAGGATTTATTGAGAATGTTTGGAAAAATGCTTGTAAATGTGGCTATACAGAAAGCTTACTCAATGCAAATTACTGCCTCGGCTAAAGAAATTCAAAACATGAATTTAGATCTTGAGCTAATTGTTGCTGAAAAAACCAAAAGGAATATCGAATTAGCAAAATCCATTACCGATCAAGAAAAATTGGTTACCATTGGTGAGATAGCCGCGGGAATTGCACACGATTTAAATACACCACTGGGGGCAATTAAAATTGGCGCAGAAAGTCTTAAGTTTACCATATCGACTTTATTTAACGACATAATTACGAAATGTTCGAAAGAACAAATAAATTTTGCTTGTCAAAGAGCGTTGACCAAACAAGGTGAGTTGTATGTTGGTGGTTTGCAGTTGCGAAAGGAAATAATACTGTTCGAATCTTATTTAAATGAAACCTTTCCTGAATTGAAATCGGAGTCTAGCGATATTGCTTCGATGCTGGTTAAAAGTAGAATTGGAATCGAGGAAACAGAGGTGATTAAACAATTGGTCGAGACAAAAAATAGAAAGTCTAATCTTGAACTCATTTACAATACACAGCTTAACCGAAATTTTATAGAGACTATTATGGCCTCAAGTGAAAGAGCGGCAAAAGTTGTTCAAGATTTGCGTTCTTTTATTAAAGATTCGGGCCCAAAGGTTAAAGGAATTGTTAATCTTAAGGAGAATATAGGAACGGTACTAACGATTTTTAATTACGAATTGAAAAGAAACACTGAAGTGCAATTTAATGTTCCTGAAACATTATCGATTGTGGGCGTTGACATAAAATTATTTCAGTTGTGGTCTAATCTTATTAAAAATGCCATAGAATCGATGAATGATAGAGATGAACGTGGACATCTTATTATTTCTGCACGAAAGCGCAATGCCACTGTCGAGGTGAGCATCCAAAATAATGGACCAGAAATTCCGCAGCATCTTCAAAAGAAAATTTTTGAAAAGTTTTTTACCACAAAATCGAATCGAAATGGTTCCGGTTTGGGATTGAGTATTGTTAACAACGTGCTTGTTGAACATGATGCGAAAATTACTTTGAGTTCTAAGCCAGGGGAAACAATTTTTACAACTGTATTTTTTAAACAAAAATAAATTTATTATTACGCCTGTTTTTTACAATTATACCTATTTTTGCAACCATGAATGAAATTAAATACGCTGTAGTTTGTGTAGACGATGATCCCTTTATTCTTCAAATGTTGGGGTTTCAGTTATCTAAAATAGTCAACCAGAAATATACCTTGTTGGAGTACTTTACCGATCCTGCCGTTGCATTGTTGAATATAGATGAATTGGTAAATGAGCAAATTGATGTTATTTTCATTATTGTCGATTATCAAATGCCAAAAATGAATGGTGCAGAATTAATTCGTTTAATCAAGGAGAAACACCCGTCTTTAAAATGCGTAATGCTTTCAGGACAAGCTAACCAAGTTTCTATAGATGCGTTAAATGAGGATAAGCTACTTGAATCTTTTATTTCAAAACCATGGGATGAAGAAGTGCTATTTGACGCGATACGCCCAATCATAGAGCGGTGTAATTTTTAGGTCAACTTCATGAAAACCATTTTACTTTTAGGCGCAGGATTATCATCTTCATCTCTGATACGTTATCTTTTAAATGAGTCGCAGAAGTATCATTGGCGGTTAAAAGTAGTGGATAAAAACAGACAATCTGTTCTAGAGAAACTAAACAATCATCCGTTTGGAGAGGCGTTATCATTTGATGCCTTAGACCCTGTCGCAAGAAGAGATAACATAGCGGCAGCAGACCTTGTTATATCTATGCTACCAGCAAAATTTCACTTCGAAATTGCTAAAGATTGTATTGCATTGAAAACCCATTTAATTACCCCGTCTTACGTTTCTCCAGAGATGAAAGCACTGGATGCTTCAGCAAAACAAGCGGGTATTGTCATCATGAATGAAATAGGTGTAGATCCTGGAATTGATCACATGAGTGCCATGCAAATAATTGATAAAATAAAGCGTATCGGCGGTCAAATGATAAGCTTCAAATCGTTTTGTGGTGGATTAGTAGCTCCTGCGTTTGATACTAATCCGTGGCATTATAAGTTTACGTGGAGCCCCAGAAATGTGGTGCTCGCTGGACAGGGAGGTGCCGCCGCTTTTACTCAAAATAATGAATTTAAATACATTCCGTATGCCCAGTTGTTTAAACGAACAGAACGTTTTGTTGTAGGAGAGTTTGGGGAATTCGAAGGCTATGCCAATCGCGATTCTTTTGCCTACATGCAAACATACGGACTTGCGAATATAGAAACAATTTATCGTGGCACGCTCAGACGCCCTAACTTTTGTAGTGCATGGAATGTATTTATTGAGATGGGAATGACGGATGACGGATATAAATTGTTTGAGGCTGAAAAAATGACGCCTAGGCGGTTTGTTAACGCTTTTCTCCCTTATCATCTTTCTAGGTCGGTTGAGGAGAAGTTTATAGATTTTTTGGGAAGTGAGCGAAGGCATCTTTTTCCTCAGTTCGAATGGCTTGGTATTTTTGATGATCATACGTTAATTGGCCACGAATCAGCTTCTCCTGCTCAGGTTTTAGAAGTCCTGTTAGTACGAAAATTATCCCTTAGTCCAGGAGATAAGGATATGCTGGTTATGTACCATGAATTGGAATACCAAATTAGCGGAAGTCGCAAACAAATTCAATCCTCCATGGTTTGCCTCGGTGAGGACCAGCCCTTCACAGCCATGGCAAGTACCGTTGGGCTTCCCGTGGGTATAATGGCCAAATTAATTCTAATGGGATTATATGATGCCCCGGGAGTTGCAATTCCTGTTAGCAGGGAAGTGTACGAGCCAATCTTAAAAGAATTACAATCCTATGGTATAACTTTTCAAGAAATCGAAAATGATTTGTAAATTCGTATTTATATAAAAAAATATATGCAAAACGAAGAAAACCAAATGAATATAGAATTGTCTGAGGAAATAGCCTTGGGTATTTATTCAAATCTTGCCATAATTACGCATTCACCTGCCGAGGTGGTTTGTGATTTTGTGCAACTCATGCCAGGAATGCCGAAAGGTAAAGTGCGATCTAGGGTGCTCATGACGCCTCAAAATGCAAAAAGGTTTTTACATGCACTAGCAGAGAATATTCAAAAATTTGAGCAAAATTTTGGTGTAATAGAAGAGCCTCAGCAAGGTTTCCCCCCAATGAATTTTGGAACGCCAAATACAATGGCATAGTAAATAGACAAACCGATTATGGTATTATCGATTTGTATTCCGGTTTACAACTCGAATGTCGTTGGCTTGGCTGAACAACTATCACAGCAAATAATACAATATAAATTATCCGCTGAGATTGTCATAATTGACGATGCTTCCAACTCGGTGACGGAGTATACAAATCGAATTGGACTTGAAGGGATGCAGCACGTTTGTTACAAGGCCTTAACTCAAAATAAAGGGCGCTCGGCTATTCGGAACCTTTTTGTTACTTTTTCCCAAGGCCAATTTTTACTCTTCATAGACGGGGATTCCGCTTTAATAGCCAATGATTTTATTGCAAAGTATGTTGAAGAATTAAAAAACAAATCAATAAAAGTACTTGTCGGAGGGAGTATTTATCAAGCTGCAGTGCCCGAAAGAGTTTTTTATTTGAGATGGAAATATAGCATTTCGCGCGAGGCAAAGTCGTATGAAGATCGATTAAAAAGTCGTCAAGGATTTAAAACTAATAATTTTGTGATTGAAAAAACTGTTTTGAACCAATTTCCATTTGAAGAAAAAATCAAAGGATATGGTCATGAAGACACGCTTTTTGGTTTTTATTTGCTCGTTAACAACCTTAAAATAGAGCACATAGATAACCCCGTGTTAAATTGCAACCTTGATACGAATTGTGTTTTTCTTGCTAAAAGTAAAGAGGCAGTTGCGAATTTGTGGGAAATACACAAAGAAATCGTAACAAGTGAAGATTTTATCGCACATGTGCGTTTGTTAGCAACCTATTATAAATTAAAACAAAAAGGCCTTTTAACGCTGTTGCAATTGGGGAACTTTTTTCTTGGCAGGGTAAATAAATTTTTCTTAATTAAAGGGTATTTTACGCTAACTATGTTTGACCTTTACAAGCTTACAGAGTTGGCTAAGGTTGCGCGATTAAAGGAAAAACACTTGTTATAATCCTTTCTAATTTTTTTTTCTCGTTTCCCCAATGCTCCACCTCTCCTGCCTTTCTGCAATTTTCTTTGTAGGATAAAAGTAAGGTCGGGTTGTCTTGTAAGGTTTTTATAGCGGTTGAAATTTCTTTTGGAGTAACTTGTGAAATAACAATTCCCACATCGTACTTATTCACTAAAGTCTTGATCTCTATTAAATCCATGCAGATGATTGGTGTACCAGCCTGAATGTAATCAAAGACTTTATTCGGCAAAGCGTATTCGTGGTTTTTGTTGGTCGCTTTATCTATTGCGAGCCCACAGTCCGCAAATTGGGTAAAAGTCATTAGGTCTTGGTAAGGTCTTTTGCCAAAAAAATGTACTTTATTTTCTAGATTCAATTGGGCCACTAGTTTTTTCGCTTTTGGGAGAACGTCGCCCCCACCAACAACTAATAAATGAACATTTTCTAAAAGTGTAATAGCTTCAATAGCCTCTTCCAATCCTCTTTCGACATTCAAACCGGAACCCTGAATAATTACTTTAAAAGATTCGATAGGAATTTGCATTAACTCATCGGTTTTTATTGATGCAATATTAATTTGATTGGGAACATTTCGAACAGCATGAAATTTAACGCCATATTTTTTCTCAAATATTCTTGCAATAGAGGCATTTACTGTTATGCACGTTTGTAGTTTGGGTACAATGAATTTTTCAATAGTTGTCCAAACTCTTTTTTTTAAGGGATGATTTTGTAGTTCCGAAACTTCTGTGAATAGTTCATGTGAATCATAAATAATGGGTATTCGTTTTACTTTAGTTATTAAGTAATTAGCGAGAAGGGTATCTAAATCATTTGAATATAGTAAATCAACACGATGAAACAGAAGGTAGAAAAAAAGACGAAGGTTGTAACTCGCATAAAACAGCACACCTTTTTTGAAAATCATCTTAAATCGAACACAGGTATATGGCCGCTTGATTACCTGACTGTCTGCTAGTTTTCGTCCAATTAGCAACACATTTAGTCCTGACGAAACAAGAACTCGACAACTTCTGTCCACTCGATTGTCTGTTACAAGATCATTCGTTACACTTACAATTACTGTTTTCATATAATTTGGTAAAATTAAAAATATCTTTGCCTAATTTCCATCGTAACTTAATTTTAAAAAAAAAAGAAAAACTCTTTGGTTTAAGAAAAACTTTCGTACATTTGCAGTCCGAAATTCAAAGGGTTTACGGTATTGCGTTCTTTATTATTTTTGTTTATATCATTTGCCGATGTAGCTCAGTTGGCCAGAGCAGCTGATTTGTAATCAGCTGGTCGGGGGTTCGAATCCCTCCATCGGCTCGAGTATTGGGGAGATACTCAAGTGGCTAACGAGGACAGACTGTAAATCTGTTGGTGCATACCTTCGCAGGTTCGAATCCTGCTCTCCCCACAGATAGTATTAAGCGGGAGTAGCTCAGTTGGTAGAGCTTCAGCCTTCCAAGCTGAACGTCGCGAGTTCGAGTCTCGTCTCCCGCTCTGAATTGCTTTCTGCGCCGGTGTAGCTCAGGGGTAGAGCGCTTCCTTGGTAAGGAAGAGGTCATGAGTTCAATTCTCATCATTGGCTCGATAGAATTGAATTGAAAAGGTTTAAAATGGTCTGCTGAAGTGTAGGCATTTATATAAGTAGTAATTATTAACAAGTAACAAATAAAAAAATGGCTAAGGAAAATTTTGATCGCTCCAAACCGCACGTGAACATTGGTACAATCGGACACGTTGACCACGGTAAAACTACATTAACTGCTGCAATTTCAAGCGTGCTTGCATCCAAAGGTTTGGCTAAAGTAAGAGACTTCTCTTCAATTGATAACGCCCCTGAGGAAAAAGAAAGAGGTATTACCATCAACACTTCTCACATTGAATATGAGACGTTAAACCGTCATTATGCTCACGTAGATTGTCCAGGACACGCCGATTATGTTAAGAACATGGTTACGGGTGCTGCTCAAATGGACGGTGCAATTTTGGTGGTTGCTGCTACTGATGGTCCTATGCCACAAACTCGAGAGCACATTCTTTTAGGAAGACAAGTTGGTGTTCCTCGTTTAGTTGTTTTTATGAATAAAGTAGATAGCGTTGATGACGAAGAGTTATTAGAGTTGGTAGAAATGGAAGTAAGAGAACTTTTATCGTTCTACAAATATGATGGTGACAACGCTCCTGTTATTCAAGGTTCTGCATTAGGAGCCTTAAATGGCGAAGCAAAGTGGGTTGAAAAGATTGAAGAGTTGATGGAAGCGGTTGATACTTATATTGAATTGCCTCCGCGTGACATAGACAAGCCTTTCTTAATGCCAGTTGAAGATGTCTTTACAATTACCGGTCGTGGAACTGTTGCAACAGGTCGTATCGAAACAGGAGTAATTAATTCAAGCGAAGGTGTTGATATATTGGGTATGGGTGATCTTAAATTGACTTCTGTAGTAACAGGTGTTGAGATGTTTCGCAAAATCCTAGATCGTGGAGAAGCAGGCGATAACGTTGGTCTTTTATTAAGAGGTATTGAAAAATCTCAAATTAAAAGAGGAATGGTTATTTGTAAGCCAGGGTCAACTAAACCACACCACGAATTCAAGGCTGAAATATATGTTTTAAAGAAAGAAGAAGGTGGTCGTCATACGCCGTTCCATAACAAATACCGTCCTCAGTTCTATTTCAGAACTACCGATGTTACAGGTGAAATTAGCCTAATCGATGGACGAGAAATGGTTATGCCAGGAGATAACGTAACTATAAATGTGAAGTTAATTGTGCCTATTGCAATGGATAAAGGTTTACGTTTTGCAATCCGTGAAGGAGGAAGAACAGTTGGGGCAGGCCAAGTTACTGAAATAGTAGCTTAATAAAATTTAAATTGAGTTTAGTAAGGGGAATGTATGTTTCCCTTTTAAACGGGTGTAGCTCAGCTGGTAGAGTGGTGGTTTCCAAAACCATTGGTCGTGGGTTCGAATCCTACCGCCCGTGCAACATTAAAAAAAAACTAATTCTGTGTCAAAGATAAAAGGATATTTTACTGAAACGTACCATGAAATGGTTCATAATGTTACATGGCCGACTTGGAAAGAACTTCAAAATAATACAATAATAGTAGTTATAGCTTCTATTTTGATAGCAATGATGATTTTTTTAATGGATTTTTTGTTCGGGATTTCCGCGGCAAAAGACCCGTTTTGGAAAGGTTTATTGGGTTATTTTTATACTATTAAATTTTGATAATGACGGAAATTACTAAAAAATGGTATGTAGTCCGTGCAGTAAGTGGCAAGGAAAAAAAGGTGAAAGAATATTTAGAATTAGAAATTATTCGCCACAAATTGTCGGAATTTGTCAGTCAAGTCTTGATCCCTACTGAAAAAGTTTTTCAAATACGAAATGGTAAGAAGATAAATAAGGAAAAAACGTATTTGCCTGGTTACGTGTTGTTGGAAGCGGCTTTGATTGGTGAAGTTCAACACGTTATTAAAGGAATTCCTAATGTGATAGGTTTCCTTGGTGCTAAGAAAGGTGGTGAGCCGGTTGCTATGAGATTATCAGAAGTAAATAGAATTTTAGGTAAGTTCGATGAACTTTCAGTAACTGAAGAAGAATTAAGAATTCCTTTTACTGTCGGAGAAGCAGTGAAAGTTATAGATGGTCCATTCAACAACTTTAGTGGAATTGTTGATGAAATTAATGAAGAAAAGAAGAAGTTGAAAGTAATGGTCAAAATATTTGGTAGAAAAAACTTGCTCGAATTAAGTTATATGCAAGTTGAAAAAGATGTTTAAATAGTTTATTAACCCGTAGGAGTGAGGAAATCGATTAAAGCTTCCCGAAAATACTCACGTTTGACTACACAATTTTATATATATGGCTAAAGAAGTAGCAGCGTTAATAAAGCTACAAATCAAAGGAGGTGCAGCCAATCCGTCACCACCTATCGGTCCCGCTTTGGGTGCCAAAGGGGTGAACATCATGGAGTTTTGCAAGCAGTTTAATGCGCGTACGCAAGACAAAGCAGGAAAGGTTGTACCAGTTGTTATTACCGTTTACGGTGATAAATCGTTTGATTTTGTGCTAAAAACTCCCCCTGCAGCAGTGCAAATTACGGAGTATTCAAAAATCAAAAAAGGTTCTGCTGAACCCAATCGAGTTAAAGTTGGTTCTGTTACGTGGGATCAAGTGAGGCTTATTGCGGAGGATAAGTTACCTGATTTGAATTGCTTTACAGTAGAAGCTGCCATGATGATGGTGGCAGGTACGGCAAGAAGTATGGGAGTAAATGTAAAAGGTGGAGATGCGCCTAAAACCAAAAAATCTTAAGACATGAAAAGAATTTCAAAAAAAAGAAAGGAGATTTTGTCTAAGTACGATTTGACAAAGTCATACACATTGGTGGATGCCTGCGATTTGGTTAAGACAATTTCCACTTCTAAGTTTGATGCATCAGTTGATATTTGTGTACGACTTGGTGTGGATCCACGTAAAGCTAATCAAATGGTTAGAGGTACAGTGGCGCTACCCCATGGAACGGGAAAAGACATTCGTGTCCTTGTCTTGTGTACGCCTGATAAAGAAGCTGAGGCAATTGCCGCAGGAGCTGATTTTGTTGGTCTCGACGATTACATTGAAAAAATCAAAGGTGGTTGGACAGACGTAGACGTAATTATTACGATGCCCGCTGTAATGGGTAAAGTTGGTGCGCTTGGTCGTATTCTTGGTCCACGTGGTTTAATGCCCAATCCAAAAACAGGTACAGTAACAATGGATGTTGCTAAAGCGGTGGTAGAGGTTAAAGCTGGTAAAATTGACTTTAAAGTTGATAAATACGGTATTATTCACTCTTCGGTAGGCAAGGTTAGTTTTGAAAAAGAAAAGATTCGCGAAAATGCAAGTGAATTAATTTCAATGCTTGTTAAATTAAAGCCTTCCGCTGCAAAAGGAACTTACATTAAAAGTATTTACATCAGTTCTACCATGAGCGCGGGAATACAAATTGATACTAAATCTGTAACTGCTTAAAACGTAAGGAAAATGACAAAAGAAGAAAAAGCAAAATATATTGAAGATTTAGCGTTCGAGTTATCAGAGTCTAATGTGCTTTACCTAACAGATACAGCCGATTTAACAGTTGAGGCAGTCAACACACTAAGAAGAAGATGTTATCAATCTAACATTTCTCTTAAAGTAGTTAAGAATGCACTACTTAATAAGGCGATGGATCGAGTAGAAGGGAAAGACTATGGAAAGTTGAGAGACATTTTAAAAGGCTCAACTTCCATAATGATTTCTGCTGAAGCGAATTCACCAGCAAAATTAATTCAAGAATTTCGAAAGAAAAATCCAAAACCTATTCTTAAAGGTGCTTACATCGATGAAGCAATTTTTATCGGTGATGATCAATTGATTGTTTTAGAAACACTGAAGAGTAAAGAGGAATTAGTTGGAGAAATTATTGGATTATTGATGAGTCCTGCAAAGAATGTGCTTTCTGGATTAATTGGAGCAGGTGGAAAAATTGCAGGTATATTGAAAACGCTCGAAGAACGAGCATAAGTTAATTAATTATTAAACCCTTTATTAAAATTAAATAAAATGGCTGATTTAAAGCAAATTGCAGAAACACTAGTTAACCTAACAGTAAAAGAAGTTAGTGAATTAGCAACAATCATGAAAGATGACTACGGTATCGAGCCTGCAGCTGCAGCGCCAGTTATGATGGCTGGCGGAGGCGGAGGCGCTTCTGAGGCAGTAGTTGAAGAACAAACTGAATTTGATGTTATCTTGAAGTTTTGCGGTCCAAACAAATTGGCTGTAGTTAAACTTGTTAAGGAACTTACTGGAAACGGTTTGAAAGAATCTAAAGATCTAGTGGATGCCGCTCCTTCTCCAATTAAGGAAGGCGTTTCTAAAGATGAAGCAGATGGTCTAAGAAAAGCTCTTGAAGAGGCTGGTGCTGAGGTTGAAGTTAAGTAATATTCTCGATTAAATACAGAACAGGCAGTCGTTTTTACGGATGCCTTGTTCTGTTTATTATTAAGTATTTTTCATTCTACACTAAAAAAATAAAGCCTTGGCTACTACTAATAATTCAACTAGAATCAATTTTGCTTCAAGCAATAACCAATTTGATTATCCGGATTTCCTAGAAATCCAATTAAAGTCTTTTAAGGAATTCTTTCAGTTAGAAACAACTCCTGAAAATAGAGACAGTGAGGGCTTGTACAAAGTCTTTACAGAAAATTTTCCGATAACCGATACGCGAAATCAGTTCGTTTTAGAGTTTTTGGATTATTTTATTGATCCCCCTCGTTATACAATTGAGGAGTGTATCGAAAGGGGGCTCACCTACAGCGTGCCTCTAAAAGCAAAATTGAAATTATATTGTACCGATCCCGAACACGAGGATTTTGAAACCATTGTGCAGGACGTGTATTTAGGTACCATTCCTTACATGACGCCTAAAGGATCCTTCGTTATAAACGGTGCAGAGCGTGTTATCGTGTCACAATTACATAGGTCTCCAGGTGTATTCTTCGGACAAAGTCGCCATGCAAATGGTACTAAACTTTATTCTGCAAGGGTAATTCCGTTTAAGGGTTCATGGATTGAGTTTGCAACCGATATTAATAGCATCATGTATGCTTACATTGATAGAAAAAAGAAATTACCTGTAACTACTCTTTTTAGAGCAATTGGTTATGAAACTGACAGGGATATTTTAGAAATATTTGGTTTGGCCGACGAAGTGAAAATTACGAAGGTCAACATGAAAAAATTAGTGGGACGTAGATTAGCCGCTAGGGTATTAAAAACATGGATTGAGGATTTTGTTGACGAAGATACTGGTGAAGTAGTTTCCATTGAAAGAAATGAAGTGGTGCTAGACCGCGAAATAACTGTTGAAGAGGTTCACCTTAATCAAATACTTGATTCTGGTGCGAAATCGGTCATATTACATAAAGAAAATGCCAATTCAATCGATTACACAATAATTTATAATACACTACAAAAAGATACTTCCAATTCTGGTAAAGAAGCGATTGAACAAATTTATCGCCAATTAAGAAATTCTGATGCGCCAGACTTTGAAACTGCAAGGGGTGTTTTTGAAAAATTATTTTTCTCCGATACACGTTACGACTTAGGTGAAGTTGGTCGTTATCGTTTAAATAAAAAATTAAAAATCGACGCTAACGAAGCATCTAGAGTGTTGACTAAAAACGACATCATTCAAATCGTTAAGTACTTAATTGAACTAATTAACTCAAAAGCAGATGTGGATGATATCGACCACTTATCTAATAGAAGGGTAAGAACGGTTGGTGAACAGTTGTATTCCCAGTTTGGAGTAGGTTTGGCACGTATGGCACGAACTATTCGTGAGCGAATGAACGTAAGAGACAATGAAGTTTTTACACCTATCGACCTTATCAATGCAAAGACATTGTCGTCTGTAATCAATTCATTTTTCGGTACAAACCAATTATCACAATTTATGGATCAGACAAATCCTTTGTCTGAAGTTACACATAAAAGAAGACTTTCAGCCCTTGGGCCAGGCGGGTTATCACGAGAACGGGCAGGTTTCGAGGTGCGTGATGTTCACTACACGCACTACGGTCGTTTGTGTACAATTGAAACTCCGGAAGGCCCGAACATTGGTTTGATATCTTCCTTGTGCGTATTTGCCAAGGTCAACAAATTAGGTTTCATCGAAACGCCATACCGTAAAGTTGAAAAGGGAAAGGTTGTTTTTAATGAAGAACCCATTTATTTGGCAGCCGAAGAGGAGGATACCAAAATAATCGCTCAAGCAAATGCTATTATTGATGCGAAAGGGAATTTTCTTTCCGATTTGGTTAAAGCAAGGTTTGAAGGCGACTTCCCAGTTGTACAGCCCGATAAATTAACACTAATGGATGTCGGCGCTAACCAGATTGCTTCGATTGCTGCTTCTTCTATTCCATTTTTGGAACACGATGATGCTAACCGAGCATTGATGGGCTCAAACATGCAACGTCAAGCAGTTCCGCTTTTACGCCCAAATTCTCCTATCGTAGGCACTGGCATCGAAAGATTGGTTGCGCGCGATTCACGTGTTTTGGTAAATGCGGTTGGAAAAGGTATTGTAGAATATGTTGACGCTAACGAAATAGTTATTCGCTACGATTGGACTAAAGAAGATAAATTAGTAAGTTTCGATAGTGAAGTCGTTCATTATTCATTGACTAAATTTAGGAAGACGAACCAAAGTACTTGCATAAACTTGAAGCCAATCGTGGTGAAAGGTGATCGGGTTGAGAAAGGTCAAGTACTTTGTGAGGGATATGCTACGCAAAATGGCGAATTAGCGCTAGGTCAGAATCTAAAAGTGGCTTTTATGCCTTGGAAAGGGTATAATTTCGAAGATGCCATTGTGATTTCTGAAAAAGTAGTGAGAGATGATATTTTTACCTCAATTCATATCGATGAGTATTCTTTGGATGTTCGCGATACCAAAAGAGGAATGGAGGAGCTTACGTCTGATATTCCAAACGTAAGTGAGGAAGCGACAAAAGATTTGGACGAAAATGGTTTAATTAGAATTGGTGCCGACATCAAAGAAGGTGATATTTTAATTGGTAAAATCACGCCGAAAGGGGAAACAGATCCTTCTCCGGAAGAAAAATTGTTACGCGCTATTTTTGGTGATAAAGCAGGTGACGTTAAAGATGCCTCGCTCAAAGCAGGTCCTTCTTTACGTGGAACAGTAATAGAGAAAAAATTATTTTCACGAGCTGTTAAAGAGCGTAAAGCAAAAAATCAAGATAAATCAATTCTTGAGGCTATCGATGCAGAATATCAGCGCGATTTCATTCAACTCAAAGAGAAATTAGTGGAAAAACTGTTGATGATTCTTGGTGATCAAAAGTCAAACGGCGTATTCAATAACTTCAAGGAGGAGTTGATTAAAAAAGGAACTAAGTTCAACGAGAAATCGCTTTTAGCTATCGACTATACGATCATTAATCCGTTAAATTGGTCGTCCGAATCGGAAACTAATCAGTTGATTTCAAGGGTGATTCACAACTACAGCATTAAAGCCAACGATTTACTAGGTAATTTCAAACGCCGTAAATTTCATATTTCTGTTGGTGATGAACTCCCTGCAGGAATTGTTAAGTTAGCTAAAGTATACGTAGCTAAGAAACGTAAATTAAAGGTTGGTGATAAAATGGCTGGTCGACATGGTAATAAAGGTATTGTCGCAAATATCGTTCGTCAAGAAGACATGCCTTTCTTGGAAGATGGAACGCCTGTTGACATCGTTTTAAATCCACTTGGTGTGCCATCAAGGATGAACTTAGGACAGATTTATGAAACGGTTTTGGGTTGGGCAGGAGATAAAATGGGGGTTAAATTTGCTACTCCTATTTTTGATGGCGCTACACCAGACGAGATCAATGAGTTAACCGATAAAGCCGGTGTTCCAAGGTCAGGAAAAACATATCTTTATGATGGAGGTACCGGTGAAAGATTTCATCAGCCAGCAACGGTAGGTGTTATTTACATGTTGAAGTTATCTCACATGGTAGACGATAAAATGCACTCGCGATCCATTGGGCCATACTCGCTCATTACGCAGCAACCACTTGGTGGAAAAGCACAGTTCGGTGGTCAGCGTTTTGGTGAAATGGAGGTATGGGCGCTAGAAGCGTTTGGTGCTGCAAATATCCTTCAGGAAATCCTAACCATAAAATCGGATGATGTAAATGGTCGGTCTAAAGCATACGAAGCTATTGTGAAAGGAGATACTATTCCTGAACCAGGAATTCCTGAATCTTTCAACGTATTGTTGCACGAATTACGTGGTTTGTGTTTAAGTGTAAACATGGATTAATTTGAATTTTAAACGAAATTATAACGATATAAAATGACGTTCAAAAAAGAAATACTAAAAACACAAGAAAGTTTTAACAAAATAACTATTTCACTCGCTTCTCCTGAAGAAATTCTTAAGAAGTCGAGCGGAGAGGTTTTGAAGCCTGAAACAATTAATTACAGAACTTACAAACCAGAAAGAGATGGCTTGTTTTGTGAACGAATTTTTGGGCCAGTAAAAGATTATGAATGTCATTGTGGTAAATACAAGCGAATTCGATACAAAGGAATCGTATGTGACCGATGTGGCGTTGAAGTAACAGAGAAAAAAGTAAGAAGGGAGCGCACCGGGCATATATCTTTAGTAGTTCCTGTAGCGCATATTTGGTATTTCCGCTCTCTGCCCAATAAAATAGGTTACCTTCTTGGTCTTCCAACAAAAAAACTCGACCAAATCATTTATTATGAAAGGTATGTTGTAATTCAAGCAGGATTGGCGGCAAATATCGAAGGTGAGGACCTCAAATACATGGATTTTATTGAAGAGGAAAAGTATTTGGATGTTCTTGAACACGAAAGTTTGAAAGATAATCATTACCTCGACGATGCTGACCCTAATAAGTTTATTGCCAAAATGGGAGCCGAAGCTTTACATGATTTGTTGAAAGGATTGGATCTGGAGGAAATGTCCTATGATCTTCGTAGCAAGGCCGAATCCGAAACTTCTGTACAAAGAAAAAATGAGGCGTTGAAAAGATTGCAGGTGGTTGAATCCATGCGCGATTCTCAAAAGCGTATTGATAATCATCCTGAATGGATGATTGTTAAGGTTGTACCGGTAATTCCACCTGAATTAAGGCCTTTAGTGCCTCTTGATGGTGGTCGATTTGCAACATCCGATTTAAATGACTTATACCGCCGTGTAATTATTAGAAATAATCGTTTAAAGCGTTTGATTGAAATAAAAGCGCCAGAAGTGATTTTGCGTAACGAGAAAAGAATGTTACAAGAGTCCGTTGATTCGTTGTTTGACAATTCAAGAAAATCGAGCGCTGTTAAAACGGAATCTAATCGCGCGCTCAAGTCGCTTTCTGACTCTTTAAAAGGCAAGCAAGGGCGATTTAGACAAAACTTACTAGGAAAACGTGTGGATTATTCTGCTCGTTCAGTAATTGTTGTTGGTCCTGATTTAAAATTACACGAATGTGGTTTGCCAAAAGATATGGCGGCGGAATTATACAAGCCGTTTATCATTCGAAAAATGATCGAACGAGGTATTGTCAAAACCGTTAAGTCAGCCAAGAAAATAGTAGATCGTAAAGAACCTGTTGTTTGGGATATTCTTGAAAACATCTTGAAAGGTCATCCTGTCCTACTTAATAGAGCACCTACATTACACCGTTTAGGTATTCAAGCTTTCCAACCGAAATTAATTGAAGGTAAAGCAATTCGTTTACATCCACTTGTTACCACCGCCTTCAACGCGGATTTTGATGGTGACCAAATGGCTGTGCATTTACCTTTAGGAAATGCGGCAATTTTAGAGGCCCAAATGTTGATGCTGGCTTCACACAACATCTTAAATCCAGCTAACGGTGCTCCGATTGCTGTTCCTTCACAAGATATGGTTCTTGGTTTGTATTACATTACCAAAGGTAAAGTTTCAACTAGTGAAGAGAAAGTTAAAGGCGAAGGAAGTATCTTTTATTCTCCTAGCGAGGTGATCATCGCATTCAATGAAAAGAAATTGGATTTGCATGCACATTTAAAGGTAAAAACGTATAACCTAAATTCAGAGGGGAATCCTGAATTGGTAATTCTTGAAACGACTTGTGGAAGAGTTTTATTCAACGAAAAAGTACCAAGAGAGGTGGGATATATCAATGATGTACTTACTAAAAAAGCACTTCGTGATATTATTGGTGAGGTTTTAAAAGTATCGGGTACTTCAAGAACAGCTAAATTTCTTGATGATATTAAGGAATTAGGTTACGAAATGGCATTCAGAGGTGGTCTTTCCTTCAACCTAGATGATATTATTGTTCCGAAACAAAAAGAAGAATTGGTATTGAAGGCTGAAAACGATGTGAAAGATGTTATGGCCAATTACGGTGCGGGACTCATCACTAATAATGAGCGTTACAACCAAATTATTGATATTTGGACCCACACTAATTCTCGTTTGACCGCAACGTTAATGGATCAATTGAAAACGGATAGACAAGGTTTCAACAGCATTTACATGATGTTCGATTCGGGTGCACGTGGTTCAAAAGAACAAATTCGCCAACTCTCAGGAATGAGAGGTTTAATGGCAAAACCTCAAAAATCAGGTGCAAGCGTTCAAGAAATTATTGAGAATCCTATTCTTTCCAATTTTAAAGAAGGTCTTTCTATACTTGAATATTTTATTTCCACGCACGGTGCCCGAAAAGGTTTGGCTGATACGGCTTTAAAAACAGCGGATGCGGGTTATTTGACAAGGAGATTGCATGATGTTGCGCAAGATGTCGTAATTAATTCAAATGACTGCGGAACGCTTCGTGGAATCGTTGCTACAGCTCTGAAGAAAAACAATGATATTGTTGAACCATTATATGATAGAATTCTAGGAAGAACTTCTGTACATGATGTTTATATGTCTGATTCTGACGAATTAATTGTCGCTTCGGGTGAAATTATTACAGAAATTTTTGCAAAGCAAATTGAAGCCGCTGCCATTGAAGAAGTTGAAATCCGCTCGGTTCTTACATGTGAAATGAGACGTGGTGTGTGTTCTAAATGCTATGGTCGAAATTTAACTAATCACAGATTAGCACAAATTGGTGACGCAGTTGGCGTAATAGCAGCTCAATCAATCGGTGAACCGGGTACGCAGTTGACACTACGAACTTTTCACGTTGGTGGTACGGCGTCGAACATCGCGGATATTTCTGACATCAAAGCCAAAGCAAACGGTAAGTTAGAAATTGAGGAGCTTAGAACAATAGAAAAGAAAGGTACAGACGGTGTTGTAAAACACATCGTTGTCGGTCGTTCAGCTGAATTAAAGATTACAGACGAGAAAACAGGAATTGCTATTATGACGGCAAATATTCCATACGGATCTGAAATCTTAGTTAAGAATGGTATTAAGATAAAGAAAGGGGAGGTCATTTGTAAGTGGGATCCATATAATGCGCTTATTGTTTCGGAAGTATCTGGAAAAGTTGTTTTTGATAACATCATTGAAGGGTTGACGTTCCGAGAAGAAATGGATGAGCAAACCGGTTATGGTGAAAAAGTGATTACAGAATCTAGAGATAAAAAGAGAAGTCCGGCTATCCATATCATTGATCCGAAGACTAAAGAAGTGTTGCGTGAATATTCTTTACCGGTTAACTCACATATTTCGGTTGAAGAAGGCATGAAGTTAGAGGCGGGTGAAACCTTAGTTAAAATACCAAGGTTAGCTGGAAAGACGGGAGATATTACTGGTGGACTTCCAAGGGTAACGGAATTATTTGAAGCGAGAAATCCTTCCAATCCTGCTGTTGTCGCTGAAATCGATGGAACAGCTTCTTTTGGTAATATTAAAAGAGGTAACAGAGAGGTTATCATTACCTCTAAACTAGGTGAGGTTAGAAAATACTTAGTTCCATTATCAAAGCATATCCTTGTACAACAAAATGACTTTATTCGTGCTGGTCAATCTTTATCTGATGGCGCAATTACGCCAAATGATATACTTAATATCGAAGGGCCAACCAAAGTACAAGAGTACATAGTAAATGAAATTCAGGAGGTTTATCGTTTGCAAGGTGTAAAGATTAATGATAAGCATTTCGAAGTGATCGTTCGTCAAATGATGTTGAAAGCTGAAATTATGGATTCAGGTGACACGCGTTTCTTAGAGGGGCAATCAATTCATAAAGCCGACATTATGGAGGCTAATGATGATTTGTTCGGAATGATGTTGGTTCAGGATGAAGGCGATTCCTACGACGTGAAAAGTGGCCAGCTTATTTCTTTAAGAAAGTTCAGAGATGAAAATTCTAAGTTAAAGCGAGAAGATAAAAAGTTGGTACAGGCTCGAGAGGCTATTCCGGCGACGTCAACACCTTTATTACAAGGTATTACACGAGCTTCACTACAAACACAATCATTCATTTCTGCGGCTTCTTTCCAAGAGACGACAAAAGTATTGAACGAGGCAGCAATATCAGGAAAAGTGGATCATTTACTTGGACTGAAAGAAAATGTAATTGTTGGTCACTTAATTCCAGCGGGAACAGGTGTGCGTGAATATCAGAAAATGATTGTTGGATCTCAAGACGCATACGATTTGCTCGTTGAGGCAGCGACCGAATAATATTTTTTATTTTTGTTCAAAGGGCGCTCTAGGGCGCCCTTTTTGATTAACCTATTTTACCCCAATTGGGTCGCTCTTTTAATAGTGTAATAACTTTTTCTCTAAGACAACTATTTTCTTGTTGTACTAAGTCTGGATCATTGTCCATTATTTTCATGGCTGTTTCGCGGGCCATGGTAACCATATCGCCATCTTTTGCTAAGTCGGCAATTTTTAGTTCCAATATCCCACTTTGTTGTGTTCCCATTAAGTCACCCGGACCACGAAGTTGCAAGTCTACTTCTGCAATAACGAACCCATCGGTGGTGTCTTCCATGGTTTTCATTCTTTTTTTTGCTTCTTTTGAAAGTTCATTTCCAGTCATTAAAACACAATAAGATTTGTCAGCTCCACGTCCAACACGTCCCCTTAATTGGTGTAATTGTGCCAGTCCAAAGCGCTCAGCACTTTCAATAACCATTACAGAGGCGTTTGGAACATTTACGCCAACCTCGATCACGGTGGTCGCTACCATAATATGAGTTTCTCCTTTGATAAATCGTTGCATTTCATAATCCTTGGCTTCGGGCTTCATTTTTCCGTGTACGATACTTACTTGGAATTCAGGTATCGGAAAAGAACGAGAAATGGCTTCAAAACCGTCCATTAGGTTATTGAAGTCAAGTTTTTCACTTTCTTTTATAAGCGGATAAACGATGTAAACTTGTCTGCCTTGCGCAATTTCTTTTCGCATGAAACCAAATAGTGCCAATCGGTGACTCTCAAAACGATGAATAGTAGAGATAGGTTTTCTTCCTGGAGGAAGTTCATCAATGATAGACACATCAAGGTCGCCGTAAAATGTCATGGCTAAAGTTCTTGGAATTGGAGTGGCAGTCATCACGAGTATGTGTGGCGGTATGGTGTTTTTTCGCCACATTTTACCTCGTTGCGCTACACCAAAACGATGTTGCTCGTCGATTACTACAAGTCCCAAATTATGAAATTGCACAGGATCTTCCAATAAGGCATGTGTACCAATTAATAAATTTATTTCTCCATTTTGTAATTCATTGAACAAGGGGGTTCGAACCGATTTTTTTGTCGAACCAGTCAGTAGAGCAATGGAAATGGGCATATCCTTCAATAATTCTCGAATGGTCTCAAAATGTTGATTCGCTAATATTTCTGTTGGTGCCATAATGCATGCTTGGAAGCCGTTGCCATTTGCAATCAGCATTGCGATGAGCGCAACTAAAGTTTTACCACTTCCAACATCGCCTTGAAGTAAGCGATTCATGTGTTTGCCGGTTAAAAAATCTTTGCGAATTTCTTTAATTACTCGTTTTTGGGCCTTAGTTAGCTCGAAAGGGAGGTGATGGTTGTAAAATTGATGCATGATATCTCCAGATTGTTCGAAGACATGCCCTTTGGTTGATTGAATACGTGTGCCTTTTCGAATTAGCATTTCCAATTGTAGAAAAAATAATTCTTCAAACTTGAGTCGAAATCTTGCTTGCTTTATTTCCATCTCGTTATTCGGGAGGTGAACTTGCTTTAGCGCTGAGGTGCGTGATATCAGTTGGAATTCTGATAGAATACTAACCGGCAGGTGTTCTTTCACTTGAATATTGTGTTGAAAAAACATCGCTTGTACCAGTTTTTCCAGCCCTTTTGTGTTTAATCCTTTATGATTTAATTTCTCCGTACTCGAATAAAAAGGTTGAAAGCCCGCTTTTTTAGAAACTTCTCCCATGGGGGTTAATTCCGGATGTGGTATCGTCCACATGCCATTGATTAATTTCGCCCTGCCAAATGCTTGATAGGGTAGGCCCGCCACTAACATTTTTTTAATCCACTGCCCACCTTGAAACCAAACAAATTCAATACTGCCTGTATCATCCGAAAAACGAGCACTTAGTCTACTGAAACGTGCGTTTCCAACTTCTTTTAGGGTGTCAATTGTTCCATTCAGTTGGACGTAGGAGTCGATATAGGGTAAATCTTTACACTGGTGATAGATGGAACGGTCAATGTAACGGTAGGGGAAAAAGTGTAAGAGGTCGCCGTAGTTAAAAATACCCAATTCTTTCTGCAGCAATTGGGCTCGCTGAGGGCCAACTCCTTTGAGAAATTCGATGGGTGTGCTTAATAATTCACTCATACCGCAGGAAGAAATTGGCAAGGGTTACTTCCAAACACCCATTTTATTGTATTTATCAATTCGATTGCTTACTCGTTTTTCTGGGGTGTGTTGGTCTAATTCTTTCAAATAAGCCAGGATCGCTTGCTTTACATTCTCAAAATTTTCATCCGGTGATCGGTGTGCTCCGTTTAATGGTTCAGGAATTACTGCATCCACCAAACCGTTTTCTTTCATGTCATTTGAAGTTAATTTTAATGCTTCAGCGGCAGTTTCTTTGAAGTCCCATGAACGCCATAAAATGGAGGAACATGACTCGGGAGAAATAACGGAATACCAAGTGTTTTCTAACATGACCACTTTATCACCGACACCAATTCCCAATGCGCCTCCGGAGGCACCCTCTCCAATGATTATACAAATCACAGGTACCTTTAAACGCATCATTTCATAGATATTTCTTGCAATGGCTTCTCCTTGGCCTCTCTCTTCTGCTTCTAATCCCGGAAAAGCACCTGGCGTATCGATAAATGTGACAATAGGCTTTCCGAATTTTTCAGCGAGTTTCATCAAACGTAGCGCTTTTCGATATCCTTCGGGGTTTGGCATCCCAAAATTTCGGTATTGCCGCATTTTTGTATTTATTCCTTTTTGCTGGCCAATAAACATAACACTCCTTCCGTCTATTGACCCGAAACCACCAACCATAGCTTTATCATCTTTTACGCCTCGATCACCGTGTAACTCTAGAAAATCACCACCAGAAATGGCATTAATATAGGCTAAGGTGTAAGGCCGATCAGGATGACGGGATAATTGAACACGTTGCCATGGACTAAGCTTAGAAAAGAGTTCTTTCGAGGTGGAATTGAGCTTTTCCTCTAACTCAAGAATTTTATCTTGCATGTCGACATTCGTGGAAATACCAATTTCCTTTGTTTGTTTTATCTGCTCTTCAAGCAAACGCAATGGCTCTTCAAAATCTAAATAGGTTGACATAGAATATTAAATTTATAGACAAAATTAAGAAAATTGCTTTGTTCTTCTAATTTTGCATCATGATCTTATATCCCAACGCCAAAATTAATCTTGGACTGCATGTACTTAATAAGCGTATTGACGGCTTTCATGAAATCGAAAGTTGTTTGTATCCTATTCCGCTCAAGGATATTTTGGAGATTATCCCTTCTGATAAATTTGAATTTATACAAACAGGAATTACATTTCCGCCAAGTATAGAAAAAAATTTGTGCGAAAAAGCATTCGATCTACTTGCTATAAAATTTAAGTTGCCACCTGTATATATGCATCTTCGAAAACAAATTCCTGCAGGAGCTGGATTGGGAGGTGGATCTTCTGACGCTTCTTTCGTTTTGAAGGGATTAAATGAATTGTTTTCGCTGAATTTATCTGCTACACAATTGGAGGATTTTGCCGCTCAATTAGGAAGTGATTGTCCGTTTTTTATTGCGAATCAGCCATGTATTGTGAGCGGTAGGGGTGAGGTATTAGCTCCTTTAAGCATGAATTTAACGGGGACCTACTTGGTTTTGATTAATCCCGGTATTCATGTGAGTACGAAGGAGGCATATGCACTTGTTGTTCCAAAAAAAATGGACACTAGGTTGCAGGACGTTTTGCTGGGTTGTAAAAAAGAATGGCCCGAAAAGTTAATTAATGATTTTCAAATCCCTATTGCCAACAAACATCCTATTGTTGGTCACACGATTGAAGCATTATTTCAAAGCGGCGCTTTTTATGCTGCCATGTCTGGAAGTGGCTCAACTGTGTTTGGTTTATTCGACTTTAAACCTGATTTTACACCGTTGTCATTCGTTAAACCTCCCATTTTTATGGGTTGGATTTAATTTATTTTTCACAGAAGTTTTTTAATCCGTCTAAAAGTTAGATTTTTTAGTTAATTTTAAGTATAAAATAATTTTATAAACTTTAATTTATTTAAGATGAAAAAAACAATTACTTTTTTTACCGCTATTTTTGCTGGTTTTGTTGCTTTTAGTCAAGTGGCAGTAACTTACCGAGTCGATGTATCTGATTATATCCAAGGCGGTACAACAATAGACGCTACTGGCATTAGAGTTGCCGGAAATTTTTCTACTAATATCGGTACGGTAGGTGGTGCACCGATGGCTGAATGGTCGCCGACTGCAAATGCATGCGGAATGACTGATATGGGGAATAACATTTGGACAATTACCGTTAATTATCCTGCAAATTCAGTGGGACAATTACAGAAATTTAAGTTTTTTAACGGAAATTGGGGAGCAAACGAAGGGACTGCCGCAACGAATACTATTCTTTCTGCAAACTGTGGTATTACTGATGGCACATATGGTACAGTAAGGGTATTAGAAATTCCTGGTACTAATACAACGATTACATTTTGTTGGGATAACTGTACGGCAGTTTGTGGCGCAAATCTCACTGAAAAGTCGTTAACAAATGTGTTGGTTTATCCAAATCCAACTTCGGATCTTATTTATGTTTCTTTTGATAACATGAATGCGTCAGCTGCCACTTTTTCTCTTGTGGATTTAACGGGTAAAGTTATTATGACGAATGCTATAACGGCAGGTGTAACGAATGAAATTAATGCAGCATTACTTAATGCTGGTTCATATATTTATACTTTAACTGCTGGTTCAAGCGCAATTAAGGGTAAAATCATTAAAAATTAATACCACATCTATTTTATTAAAAGCCTAAGTATTTGCTTAGGCTTTTTTTTTGTTAAGATAGTAGCTTTATCTGCTTAGTAAATTATGGTGTTAACAAAATAGATAGTTCGCTATAAGCTCAATTTTATAGATAAATACAAGGAAGAAGAAGTTAGCTAGGTAATTTTGTCTTTAAATCGATAAATCGTTTAAATAACCCGAATGCAATTATAATTCCAAGGAGAATTAGCGAGAAGCGCCCGATATAATCGCCATGTTTAGCATAGAAAGTTACTTCATTATGCAAGGGAACGGATACATTAATTACTGCCGATTTCGAATAGGGTGTAGCATTTAAAATTTCACCTTTTGTATTTATTACGCCACTTGTTCCCGTATTTGCTGATTGAACAACGTAGCGACGATTTTCAATTGCGCGCATTTGTGCGAAACTGAAGTGTTGCCGATATCCCGGGGTATCTCCCCACCACCCATCATTTGTAATTACAATGAAAAGTTCCGCTCCTAAACGGGTTTGTTGACACATAAAGTCACCGTAAATTGATTCATAACAAACACTTGGGGCAATTTTTACCTGACGAGCAGTAAAAATTTTTGCGCTTTTTTCAATGCCAAGGGAACCAGAAGTTCCTCCATTTTGAATAGCTAGTTTTTCCAAAAAAGGAAAGAAATTTGAAAAAGGTATTTTTTCAACGCCGAGCACTAATTTTGACTTGTGTATATACTTGGGTTTTTTCTTGTGTTGTAGAAACAAAGAGGTGTTGTATGCCTCGTAAAATAGGTTACTGTTAGGAATAGGTTGTGATACAGCAGAGTTCTTTTTTGTGAAAAGGCGATAGGTGGAAGCACCAATTAACAAATCAAAGGATGAATTAGGTTTCAATAAATGAGCATTGAGTATGCGTAAAGCGTTATTTTCATTTGGCTCGGTTTCGTTGAAATTACCTTGTATAGCTGTTTCTGGTCCAACAATTAGCTTTGTATTTGGGGTTAATTTTTGTTTGGCTAATTCGATGAATTTCACCATTTGCTTCTCTGGACCAAATGCTAAATTAAATTTTTCCTTGTAAGGATCTATATTTGGCTGTACCACTACTAATTCGTATTTCTTTCGGGCTGCGGTATCGTCTGCTTGAATAAAATAAATAAAGAATGAAGTAGAAATAGGCAATGCCAAACTTATCACTAGTATTAGGGCACTTTGATTTCTTTTATGTTTGAGGAACCAATTTTTTATTAGAAAGAAAATCAGTATGTTGACAACAAGTACCCAAAGCGAACCTCCCAGTGCACCGGTAAATTCATACCATTGGATAAACGTTGGAGTGGAAGAAAAAAAATTACCCATGGTTAACCAAGGATGTGACAATTCCCAATTGTAGTGCAGGTATTCAAAACCAATCCATACCGGGATTAAACTCCAAATTCCTATTTTTTGTGGCAGGCTTTTTTTTATTAAAACGAATAGAAGAAAGAACAGGGCCATGAGCAAGGAGTTGAATATAAAAGCCATGATGGCACCACCAATATCTGCATTCCAAATCCACCAAGTTGTTCCAATATTAAATACGATAAAGGTTAAATAAGCAGGAAGAAAAACTTGAGCGGTTTTCATTTTATTATGACTCAAGTAGTTTTCTATGATTAATAATGGAATCCATGCAATAAAGACGAGAGGTGTTAAGCTGCCGGTAAAAGGGAAGCTGATAAGCATTAACAAGCCTGACAATATAGCTAAAAGATAACGCTTTACTCTGTTTAAATTATTCATGCTCAAATGTACTTAATATCAAAAAAAAAGGGCCAACAATGTCGACCCTTTTAGTAAAGAAAATTTATTTTATGATTCAGACGAACCTTCTCCTACAACATCTTCTGATGATTCCGTACTTTCAGTTGAATCGGATGTTGCTTCTTGCACCTTCGTATCTTCTACAATTGTTGCATTTGAAACTTCCACAACTTCAATGGTTTCTGTCGTTTCTGTAAAATTAAAAGGAAGTACAGATACAAAAGAACGGTTATTTTTTTTTCGTTTAAATTCTACTAAACCAGGAGTAAGTGCAAACAAGGTGTGATCTTTACCAATACCTACATTTTCTCCAGCATGATGGTGAGTGCCTCTTTGACGAACAATGATATTACCTGCAATAGCTACTTGTCCACCAAATATCTTTACTCCCAAGCGTTTGCTATGTGACTCTCGTCCGTTTTTCGAACTACCCGCTCCTTTTTTATGTGCCATTTTTAACTAGTTTTTTCCTCTGTGAGGGGATTAATGCTTAACCTATAATGTCAGTAATTTGAATCGAAGTGAATTGTTGGCGATGGCCATTCTTCTTCTTATAGCCTTTTCGTCGTTTTTTCTTGAAAACAATTACTTTATCACCTTTAAGATGACTTAATACTTCTGCGGTGACTTTTGCACCGTCTATAGCTGGGGCGCCAATATTGATTTTGCCATCGTTTTCTATCAACATAATGCGGTCGAAAGTTACCTTTGAACCACACTCGTCTGCTAAACGATGAACAAAAACTTTTTGGTCTTTTTGCACTTTAAATTGCTGCCCTGCTATCTCTACTATTGCGTACATTTAGCGTTTTTTTAAGTTTAAATTCAATTTTTTAGGAGTGCAAAGATAGAATTTAATTCCTGATTCACAAATTATTTTGTCAATTCTTTTATCTTTCTGAGGGCCATTTGTCCATAATTAATTGTAAAGACACCAATTAGTATAATTAACATGGCTAAGACTTGCGAAAAGGTAATCGTTTCTGCGTTGGCGAAACCAATTAAAATGGCTACAATAGGTATGAAATAGGTTACGCTACTTGCAAATAAGGCCGACGAATTTTTTATTATTCCATTAAAAAGAAATACCGCCATAGCCGTACCTAATATTCCCAATATGCAGATATATAAAAATGCCGGTCCGGCAGATGGATTGGTCATTAAAGTATGTGGCGTTTCAAAATATAGAAACGCGATTAAAGAAGGGATTAAGACACTTGTAAAGGAAAGGGAGGTTATTTCAATAGGTTTGAAAGCTACGAGTTTATGTTTAATTAAATTGAGACTAATCCCATAAAGTAATGTGGCACTTATTGCAGCCAAAATTTGCGCCAAATTCCCCGAAATAGTTTTGCCAATAAGGGCTAAAAAACAAATGCCAATCGTTCCAATAATGGCTCCTATGATCTGGTATGGTGTGGCTCGGATGTAAAAAAATAGGATGCCGACCAACAAGGTAAATATTGGCGTAAAGCTATTTAGCATTCCAGCTAAACCAGACGATATCCCTGTGGATGCATATGTAAATAGAAAGGCTGGGCCAAGATTCCCACATACGCCAACGCTAAATAATAAAAAGAAGTTTTTAACAGAATATAGTTTTTTTAAAGAACTAATTGCAAAAGGAAAAAGCACAATAGCGGCTAATAAAATTCTTAAGGTAGCCACTTGAGGTGCAGTGAAAATAACTTTTCCATTTGCATTGTACATACCTTTTTTCATTAAAAAGAAAGAGCTGCCCCAAATACAAGCAAGTAAAAGTAAAAGAAGCCAACTTTTTAATTTTTGATTCACCTGACAAAAGTAAACAATCAATTTCGTAGTTGTTAATATTTTTATTACCACTTTTTACCACTTTTATTATTCTAAGTAAATACAGTGTTTTAGCTTGTTGTTAAGCGTTTAATTGTAACGTTTTTGCCGTTGTTTCGTAGGAAGTTTTCAACAATTTATTAATTTGTGGTAAAAAGTGGTAAATATCCATTATTTTTACCCATTATTAAAGTTATGGCAGGATTAGTAGGTGAATTTGAGGTGAAATTGGACGAAAAAGGTCGATTTCTATTCCCTTCCGCACTTCGGAAGCAATTACCTGCTGCGTCCCAAAGAGATTTTATGCTCAACAAAGGCTTTGAGGATTGTTTAACCATTTACCCGATGACCGAATGGGAAAGGCTAAGTGCGAAACTTTCTAAATTGAATTTGTACAAACCAAAAAACAGGATGTTTTATCGCTTGTTCCATCAGGGAGCAAAAGTGATAGCCCTCGACAATGCCGGAAGGGTGTTGGTGCCTGCTTCACACATGGAGCGAGCTGGTTTGAGTCAAGAAGTGATGTTAATCGCTTACAATGACAGGGTGGAAATTTGGGACAAATCCAAGTACTTCGAGATGATCGAAGGAAACATAACGAATTTCGCTGATTTAGCGGATGAAGTAATGGGTGATTTGGACAATGGTGAGTAGTACCCCATACCACATACCAGTTTTGCTGCAGGAATGCATGGAGGGATTGAATATCAACCCCGATGGCATCTATGTGGATGCTACTTTTGGTGGTGGTGGACACGCACGAAAAATATATTCATCGCTCAGTCAGCAAGGCATTTTACTCGGTTTTGATCAAGATAACGATGCCTCTCAGAATGCGTGGAAAGCATCCAATTTTCACTTCATAAAAAGTAATTTTAGGTTCATTCAAAATCACCTTGGTGTTCAAGGCCTTACGCTAATCGATGGCTTATTAGCTGACTTAGGTGTGTCTTCCCATCAATTTGATGTAATTGAACGGGGTTTTTCTATACGAGAGGACGCTAAATTGGACATGCGTATGAATGTAAATACGCCCATAACAGCAGCAGATATCTTAAATGCTACCGATGAAAATGGCTTGTACAAGCTTTTCAGGGCCTACTCAGATATTACCAATCTCGGAAAACTCATTCCTAATCTAGTTCGGTTTAGAATGTCAAAGCCTTTTGAAACCACCAAGGAGCTTGTTAATACGGCATTGTTATCGGCTCCGAAGAGTAAAGAAAATAAATACTTGGCGCAGGTGTTTCAAGCCCTAAGGATAGAGGTGAATCAAGAGTTAGATGCGCTCAAAGAGTTGATGGAACAAGCAACTAAAGTGCTTAAGCCCGGCGGAAGGTTGGTGGTGATGTCATATCACTCCTTGGAAGATAGACTTGTTAAAAACTACCTGAAACGTGGTTCCTTCGATGGGGTAATTGAGAAGGATTTTTTTGGGCACGTAATTAAACCATTTACCGAAATAACTCGCCATCCAATTGTGGCAAATGAGGATGAAATTGCCGATAATCCAAGATCACGAAGTGCTAAACTGCGAATTGCTGTAAGAAATGAAGGATAACGAGTACATAGAAAAGTCTGCTGCAAATGTCGAGGACAATAGTTCTCGCGAAAAAAAAACACCTTCCAGTGGCAATGTGAAAACGGGGGCGTTTAATCAAATTTTAAATGGGGAGTTTTTGACGAAGGATTTCGTGCTTGATAACCTCAATTATATTTTTTTCATTTTTCTACTCTTACTGTTGCTTGTGGCAAAAGGGTATTATGTAAAACAGGTAATTGAAGAAGCTAACGAGGCTCAGATTCAATTAGATCAAAATACGGCAGATTTCATTGAGGCAAAAACCACGATTGAATCCATAACAGAAAGAAATCTACTTGTATTTAAGTTACAAAAAAGAGAGTTGAAAGAGTCCCAAAAAGCAACCAAAGTGATTCGTATTAAAAAAGAAAAAAGTGAGTAAAGAAAAAAGCCATGTCGTTTTTAGGGCGTATCTGATCTATTTCGGATTCGTCTTGGCTATGGTAATTGTGCTCTACCAGATTATACAATTGCAGTTTAAAGCAAAAAATACTGATTTTGGATCTGAAGACATGGTAATCCCTGTGAGAACAGTATTGAGAACTCCTCGAATGGGGGATATTTTAGACGCTCATGATCTACCTTTATTAACCTCTGTTTCCTATTTTGATATTCACATGGATCCAACAGTGGTAGACCAAGAACTTTTCGATAACGAAGTTAGTGCACTGGCTGATGGCTTGAGTCGAATTTATCCAATTAAAACAACTAGAGAATATGAAAATTACATTCGAAGTGCTCGTGTAAACGGAAGTAGGTACTTACTAATACGTAAAAAAGCGACAAATGCGGAGAGAAAGGTTTTGAGAAAACTCCCAATTTTTAAGGAAGGAAGAATGAAGGGGGGAATTATTGATAACGAGGATACAATTCAACGAAAAAAGCCAAATGGCATCTTGTTAAATAGAACGCTTGGTTATTACAAGGTGGTAAATGGGAATCCCGTAAAAATTGGTATTGAAGGTGCTTACTATAATTATTTAAGGGGCGAAGACGGTGCTGAAATTGAACAAAAAATTTCAATTGGCTGGCGAAAAACAGGTAAAATAACAAAGGAGGCTGTGGAAGGCGCAGATGTTGTGGCAACAATAGAAAAGGATATTCAGGAAGTTGCTCACTCAGAACTTGAAAAACAACTGAAAGAAATGGATGCCGAGAGTGGGTCCGTTATAGTGATGGAGGTCAACACGGGATATGTTCGGGCAATCGTCAATCTATCTCGTGAAAAAAACGGATCCTTTGCAGAAAATTACAATCGCGCTTTTGGCTATGTGGAGGCACCGGGTTCTACCTTTAAATTAGCATCATTAATGGCCGCTTTGGAAGACGGTAAAGTAAAAATAACCGATAAAGTAAACGCTTCGGGGGTGTATTCTTTTTATGGCGCCAAGTTGTCGGACTCCAACCACGGTAGGGGTTACGGTGTAATTACCTTGCAACAAGCTTTTGAAAAATCATCAAATGTCATAGCAAAAGTGATCCATTCTATTTACAGTAAAAATCCAAATCGGTTCATGGAACGGCTGGATGAGTTTGGGATAACTCAAAAGTTAGGCATTGATTTAGAAGGGGAAGCGGCACCAGATTTTGCTCGTCCCGGGGATAAAAAATGGTCGAGTCTTTCAATCCCCTGGATGGCCATTGGCTATGGTGTTCGGCAATCACCACTCCAAACCTTGGCTTTCTACAATGCAGTGGCTAATAATGGCAAATTGATGAGACCAATTTTTGTTCAAGCCATTAAACGAAGAGGAAAAACAGTGAAAAAGTTTATGCCGATAGTTTTACGTGAGAATATATGTTCTCAAAAAACAATAGCTATTCTCAAGAGTTGCCTTGAAGGGGTGATGACTGAAGGAACGGGTTCATCGTTAACAAGTTCTCAGTTTAAAATCGCGGGTAAAACGGGAACCACTAAGCTTCCGAAGGATAAACAATATTTGGATGAAAGTAATAGTGTTTACCAAGCTTCTTTTGTTGGGTATTTTCCTGCAGATAAACCAAAGTATTCTTGCGTAGTGGTGATCACTGACCCTAAAAAAGAATATTACGGCGCACGTGTTTCGGGCACTGTCTTCGCCGAAATCGCCAACAAGGTTTGGGCATCTTCCCTCGAATACCATAAAGCTATTAACGGTAAAAAATCCAATGTTAAGCAGGTTCCCGCTGTTAAAATTGGCTATCGAAGTGACTTATTAAGGTCGCTAAGATCACTTGGTATTCACTTTAATTTAAATGTTAGTAACGATTGGTTGGTAGCAGATACACTTAGTGGTCGGGTTGCGCTGAATCAATTTAATCTGGTGAAAGGAGTCATTCCGAATGTAGCTGGAATGACAGCTAGAGATGCGGTGTATTTATTAGAAAGCATGGGTTTGGTAGTGCGAATTACTGGATATGGTTCGGTTATAAAACAAAGTATAAATGCAGGAAAACCAGTGTTTAAAGGAGGTTTAATTCAATTACAATTGAAATGAAAACAATTTTAGAAATTTTTCGTGCGATTGATTTTCAACTAATTCAAGGCGATTTAAATCTGCCGATTGATCAACTTGCCTTTGATTCTCGTAAAGTTGGCCAAAACAGTATGTTTTTTGCGCTCAAAGGAAGTCAACAGGATGGTCATGATTACATCAGCTCCGTTCTTGAAAGTGGTTGTAAAGTACTTGTGCTAACAAAAGCGCAATCCCTAATTTCGGGTGTTACGCAACTTCTTGTTAAAGATGCGCACGATGCCCTAGCTTTGGCAGCTCGTAATTTTTACGATAATCCTTCTGCGAAATTACGTTTAATTGGGGTTACGGGTACAAATGGAAAAACCACTACTGCTACCTTACTTCACGATCTATTTACTGACCTGGCTTTTTCTTCTGGGTTAATTTCAACAGTGGTAAATAAAATAGGAAAGGAGGAAGTAACGGCTACCCATACCACGCCAAATCCTATCGAATTAAATGAGTTACTAGCAGAAATGGTAAATCGAGGTTGTACCTACTGTTTTATGGAGGTCAGTTCGCATGCGATTCATCAAAAACGAACGTATGGACTTTCTTTTTACGGCGGTGTTTTTACCAATATAACGCACGATCATCTTGATTACCATGGAACATTCGCGGAGTACATACGTGTCAAAAAACTATTCTTCGATGGCCTATCTGTAGACGCTTTTGCACTCAGTAATCAAGATGATAAGAATGGGGCTGTGATGCTACAAAATACCAAAGCTTCCAAGCATTTCTTTGCCCTAAAATCGATGGCGGAATTTAAAGGAAAAATTATTCAAAACGATTTCGACGGCTTGTTAATTTCAATCAATAATGTAGAGGTCTTAACTCAGTTAATTGGGGAGTTTAATGCCTCTAATTTGTTAGCCGTATTTGCAGTTGCTAAGCTTTCTGGACTTGATGAATTAGCTATTTTAACTAGTTTAAGTAAGTTAACAGCTGTTGAAGGTAGGTTTCAGTATTTGACTAGTAGCACGGGCATCACAACGGTCGTTGATTATGCACACACGCCTGATGCATTGAAAAATGTTCTTGAAACTATTCAAACGCTCAGAAAAAATCAATCAAAAATTATTTCTATTGTGGGTTGCGGTGGCGATCGTGATCGCACGAAAAGACCAAAAATGGCCAAAATTGCCGTGGATAAGAGCGACCACGTGATTCTTACTTCAGATAATCCGAGAACGGAGGACCCATCAGCGATTCTGGATGAAATGCGTTTGGGTTTAAACGATATGGAGTCGATAAGTACAATTACTATTCCTGACAGGAAACAAGCGATACAAACAGCGATTGTTATTGCTCAACCTAATGACATTATACTTATCGCTGGCAAAGGACATGAAAAATACCAAGAGATAATGGGCGTGAGATATGAGTTTGATGACTTTAAGACAGCAATTGAATTGTTTAATCAAATGAAAAAATAAGATGTTATACTACCTATTCGACTACTTAGATAAATTGAATTTTCCCGGAGCGGGCCTTTTCGATTTCATTTCTTTTAGAGCAGCATTGGCCATGCTTACGTCACTAATAATTTCAGTTCTTTTTGGCAAAAAAATTATTAATGCGCTGAGAAAGCAGCAAATTGGTGAAACTGTTCGCGACCTTGGTTTAGCAGGTCAATTAGAGAAGTCTGGTACGCCAACTATGGGTGGAATTATCATTTTATCGGCAATTATAATTCCTACAATACTGTTTGCAAAACTCCATAATATTTATGTCATCACTATGTTAATCGCCACCGTTTGGCTTGGGTTAATCGGGTTTTTAGATGATTATATTAAGGTTTTTAAAAAGAATAAAGAGGGACTTAAAGGACGATTTAAAATTGTTGGGCAAATTGGTGTGGGTTTAATCGTTGGCTGTATGCTTTATTTCTCTGATGATGTTACGGTTCACAAGCGAGTTCCTATCGATTATAAATTAGGTAAAGAAGAGTCGTTCGTCACGCATAAACACAGCCAAAAAGATGGAGAAAATTTCAAGTGGATAAAGACCGATGACATGACGACAACAATTCCTTTTGTTAAAGGAAATGAGTTTAATTACAATTGGTTAATTGGCGATTCGAATAAATCATACGGTTGGTTGCTCTTTATTCCTATTGTTATTTTTATTGTTATTGCCGTTTCTAATGGCGCTAACATGACCGATGGATTGGATGGCCTTGCTACGGGTAGTTCAGCGATAATTGGACTTGCCCTAGCCATTTTTGCCTATGTAAGCTCAAATGTGACTTTTGCAGATTATTTAAATGTCATGTACATTCCTCTCGCTGAAGAGTTGGTAATTTTTATTGCCGCTTTTGTTGGGGCTTGTATCGGCTTTCTTTGGTATAATTCATATCCTGCCCAAGTATTTATGGGAGATACAGGAAGTCTCGCATTAGGGGGCATCATAGCTGTTTTTGCAATTTCAGTTCGTAAGGAATTATTGATTCCTGTCCTATGTGGAATTTTCTTGATTGAGAATCTATCGGTTATTATTCAAGTAGGGTACTTTAAATTTTCAAAACGCAGATTTGGTGAGGGCCGAAGAATATTTCTTATGGCACCGCTGCATCACCATTATCAAAAAAAGGGTTTGCATGAAGCTAAAATTGTATCGCGGTTTTGGATTGTAGCTGTTCTTCTCGCTGTAATTTCTATTGTAACACTTAAACTAAGATAATGGATAACATGGGTCTGTTTATTGTTGTCTTAGGTGCAGGTGAAAGTGGCGTTGGCGCAGCTATTCTGGCCAAGAAAAAAGGATATGAGGTTTTTGTCTCTGATAATGGCATTATTGCAGATAGCAAAAAAGAAGAGCTGTTAAATAATCAAATTCTTTGGGAAGAACAAGGTCATTCGTTAGCTGACGTATTGCGGGCGGATATCGTAATTAAATCACCGGGAATTCCGGAAAAAACAAAGGTGATGGAGGCCGTGCGTAGCGCCGGAATAAAGGTGGTCTCTGAAATCGAATTTGCGAAACCATTTTCTAAGGGTAAAACAATATGCATCACGGGAAGTAATGGAAAAACCACCACCACTTTACTAATTAATCACATACTTAAAAAAGCCGGTTTTGATGTGGGTTTGGCAGGTAATATCGGACAGAGTTACGCACGTCAAGTGGCAACAGACGACCGCGAGTGGTATGTCCTCGAATTAAGTTCGTTTCAGCTTGATGATATGGTCGATTTTAAGGCCAATATCGCTGTTTTAACAAATATTACGCCTGACCATTTAGATCGCTACGAATATAATATGAATAATTATATACAATCCAAATTACGCATTATTAATAATCTTGATGCTGACGATTGGTTCATTTATAATGCCGATGACGAGGTGATTGTAAGGGAATTATCTAAAAGGACTACGAGGATGAATACAGCGCCTTTTTCTATTAAGAAAAGTGATTCCATGGCCGCCTTCGCAAATGAAAAACAACTAACAATAAATATAAAACAACCATTAATTATGTCTATTCACGAATTAGCTTTGAAGGGTAAGCACAACACCCAAAACTCACTTGCAGCAGGAATTGCAGGTAGATTATTAGATATCCGGAAAGAAACAGTCCGCGAAAGTCTTGGAGATTTTGTTAACGCAGAACACCGAATGGAGTTTGTTGCCAAAGTGAACGGAATTGAATTTATTAATGACTCAAAAGCAACGAATATTAATGCCACTTGGTTCGCACTAGAAAGTATGGAAAAGCCAACAATTTGGGTGGTTGGCGGAGTTGATAAAGGCAATGATTACAGTGAGCTTAACGAATTAGTTAGGCAGAAAGTAAAGGCTATTATTTGTCTTGGCGTTGATAACCAAAAAATAATTTCGGCCTTTTCAGGGCTTGTTGATACTATTGTAGAGGCAAATTCTGCGTTTGAGGCGGTTGCTTTCGGTTACCAACTTGGGAAGAAAGAAGAGGTTGTGTTGCTTTCGCCAGCTTGCGCTAGTTTTGATTTATTTGAAAATTACGAGGATAGGGGAAATCAGTTCAAAAAAGCGGTTAAATCGTTGTAATTGCATGTTTAAATGAAACTATTCAAATCAACATTTCCCAATTTAATCAATAAACGTGTTGGTGACCTAAAAAGCATTGGTAAGTTGTCTATTCGTCCCTTAGGAAAGTGGCATGGCCTAGATGTGTTCTCCTGGCAAAATCCATTCTTCAAACAATTAGAATTAACCATTGCGTCTTTTCCATATCCGATCATTTTGGTCTTTAACGATTATAAATTTATTGAAAAGTGTAAAATGAGTTTTTCATTTCAAGCACTAGTTAATTCTACTATCTTAGTTGATTCTACGATTTTAAATGGCGAAGATCTTGACGGGATTGTTGTTGTTCCTAATTTAGCTGCCTTGCCCGAGAAATTAATCGGAAGTATTGACAAAGGAATCGTGCTATTTTTATTTTTTGGAAATAATCAAGATGAAAAAGTTTCGGATCTAATGAATTATCTTAAAATTGAAATGACTAAATGAGAAAATACTTAATATACCTCAAGGGAGATTCGGTGATTTGGATGATTACGCTTCTGATGTTAGCATTCTCGCTGGTCACAGTTTATAGTTTTGTTCCAATTTTAGTTAAAATTGAAGGGGGAACACCTTTTCATTATTTATTTAAGCATTTTATTTATGTGCTGTTGGGTTTTTTTTCCATCTATTTTATCCATAAGGTAAATCCAAAGTACATTTCTCAAATTGCTAAATTTTCCTACTATATCGCCATTCTTTTGTTGATTTTTACCCTATTTTTTGGAGCTAAGGTAAATGATGCAGGAAGATGGATAAAGATTCCGTTTATCGGGCTCACTTTTCAATCGTCAGATTTTGCGAAGCTAGCGCTCTTTCTATATTTATCAAAAATACTAGTCAAAAAAAAGGATGTTCTTAACGATTGGAAGCAGGGTATTATACCGCTTATGTGGCCAATAGTAATTATATGCGCTTTAATTTTTAAAGACAATTTGTCCACCTCGGTGATGCTGTTTTTATTGTCTATGTTTATCTTGTTTATAGGAAAGGTTCCTATCTTAAAATTAGTAACTATTGCCGGTGTTGGAATTCTTGGTGTCGGTTTATTGATAGGAATTCATAAATTGTTGCCGGATATTAATTTTCTCCCACGTTATCAAACTTGGGAAAACAGGATTCTAAACAAGGTGTCCGCAGACGATGGGGCGGTTGAAAATGCACAAGCACTGAATGCAAAATTAGCGATACACAATGGAAAAATATTTGGTCAGGGAGTTGGGGATGGAAAATTAAAAAAGTATTTGCCTGAAGCGTATGCGGATTTCTATTTTGCGAGCTTCGTTGAGGAATTTGGGTTGTTTTCAGCGCTCATTCTAATTTTTCTCTACCTGATATTGCTGTTTCGAATTATTCGAATAGGCCTTAATTCAGAAAGTTTATTTGAGACGTATGTGTGTTTGGCAATAGGCCTTCATCTATTATCTCAGGCAAGTATTAATATGTTGGTTTGTACCGGTTTTTTTCCTGTGACAGGACAAAACATGCCTTTCTTAGCTATGGGAGGTTCCGCTTTAATTATGGCTTGCGTTTCTATCGGTATAGTTCAGTCTTTTGCTGTTAAGCAATCCAATTCCAAAAGTGCATTTGAAATGGTAACAGAAAATAAAAATGATTAGTAAGGTAATTATTTCTGGTGGGGGTACAGGAGGACATATATTTCCTGCGATTGCCATTGCTAATGAAATTCGTAAGCGAAATCCGAAGGCGCAGATTTTATTTATTGGGGCACTTGGAAAAATGGAAATGGAAAAGGTACCGCTTGCTGGTTACGATATTGAAGGACTAAACATTGTTGGATTTAAAAGAAGCTTTAGTTTTTCAAATTTTCTCTTGCCATTTAAGATATTGGGGAGCTTGTTAAAAGCCAGAAAACTTATTTCGACTTTTCAACCTGAATTGGTAATCGGTGTTGGTGGTTACGCGAGTGGACCAACACTTAAAATGGCCGCCTGGTTAAAAATTCCAACCGTTATTCAGGAACAGAATTCTTTTCCAGGAAAAACCAATTTACTTCTCTCAAAAAAAGCAACGCTTATTTGCACTGCCTACTCGGGTATGGAAGTTTTTTTTCCAAAAGAAAAAATTAAATTAACAGGAAATCCGGTTCGTGCCGATATGCTTGACTTGGCAGATAAAAGGGAGGAAGCAATTAAGTTTTATGGTCTCGATAGACGAAGAAAGACAATTGTGATTGTGGGGGGGAGTCTTGGCGCTAGAACGCTGAACAATGCCGTGCGTTTTGCTTTACCTAAGATACAGGAAAATGACGAAATTCAGTTGTTGTGGCAATGTGGAAATCTATACTTCAAAGAGCTTAATGAAGAATTGGAATTGCCTAGTCATATTAAAATGCTTCGTTTTATTGAGCGGATGGATTTGGCCTATGCCGCGGCTGATGTAGTCGTTTCGAGGGCAGGTGCCACTTCAATCTCTGAACTCTGTATCGTTGGAAAACCAATTATTTTGGTTCCTTCTCCAAATGTAACCGATGATCATCAAACAAAAAATGCGCTTTCATTAGTCAATAATCAGGCGGCTATATTAGTGAAGGATGAACTTGCTAAGGAACAGCTTTTTGAGGTGGCGATAGACTTGTTATTGAACAATGAACTAAGAACAAGATTAGCCGACAACATTAAGAAGTTAGCTTTGCCAAACGCGGCTGTTGATATCGTTGAAGCTTGTCAAAATTGTCTTTCCAACTTATTGAATAATCGGCATGCAAATTAAATTAACTGATTTTAGTAAGGTCTATTTTTTAGGAATTGGTGGTATTGGTATGTCTGCTCTAGCCCGCTATTTTTTGGCTGAAGGGTTTGGTGTTGCTGGTTACGATAGAGTGGAGACGGCGTTAACAATTGAGCTAATTAAAGAGGGATGCACGATTAATTATTCTGATCGTGAGCTGATTCCATCTGATTTTTTTTCTGATATCAAAGAGACCTTGATTGTGTATACTCCGGCAATCAAAAAGGAAAATGTCTTGTTAAATTATTTTATATCGCATGGTTTTATAGTTTTAAAACGCGCCGAAGTACTTGGTCTTATCACAGCGCTTACGAAGAGTTTGTGCGTGGCAGGAACTCATGGTAAATCGACAACAAGTTCGCTGTTAGCACATATTTTAAGTTGTTCGGATACGAAGTTCACTGCTTTTTTAGGTGCTATTGCAACTAATTTTAATTCCAATCTTGTGTTGCATAAGGATGCTGAATTTATAGTGGTGGAAGCCGACGAATTTGACAGGTCTTTTTTAACATTGTCTCCTTTCGCTGCTATTGTTACCTCTGTCGATCCTGATCATTTAGATATTTATGGATCTAAGGAATCTTTTTTGGAAGGATTCGAAGCGTTTGCAGCAAAGATTAATTCTGCCGGCTTACTCGTTGTAAAAGAAGGAATTGTTTTGCCCACAAAAGCAGAAAAAATAACCTACGCTCTTTTTTCAGCAAGTGCTGATTATGCTATCGAGGAACTATATTATGTTGATGATATTGCATATTGTTCTATTCGATTAAAAAAGGAACAGTGGTCTAACGTGGCGCTTGGCTTACCGGGCATTCACAATGCAGAGAATGCGCTAGCATGTGTTGCGCTACTTTCCGAATTAGGTGTATCCGCAGAAAATATTTTGCTTGGCTTGAAATCTTTTCAAGGACTGAAAAGACGTTTTGAAACAATTCTGCGTACGAACAAAGTAATTTTTATCGATGATTATGCACACCATCCGACAGAAATAAATGCCCTGGTTACCTCGCTAAGATTGCGCTTTCCCTCAATGAAAATTTCTGGTGTTTTTCAACCACACTTATTCTCAAGAACGAATGATTTTGCTAAGGAATTTGCCGTTTCTCTCGCCGCTTTAGATGAAGTCATCTTACTGGCTATTTATCCAGCTCGTGAATTGCCAATGGAAGGTGTGACCTCCGAATGGCTGCTAAGTTTAATTGATCACAAGGACAAAAAAATAATGAGTAAGGAGGAACTATTTCATTTTGTGGAGTCGTTTGATAGTGGTGTTTTTGTAACTATTGGTGCTGGAGATATTGACCGACTTGTTCTACCAATTAAAGATAGATTAATAAGTAATTTAGTATGAAAATGAAAAAAATTGCGACCATTGTTTTTCTTTCTCTGCTAGGGATTGGTGTATTAACAATTTTAATAGTTGCCAATACCACAAATAAAAAGGTGCTTGCAAAGAAACCAACGATTTCAATTCATGTAAATGGCGAAAATGCATTTTTAACTAAAAATGAACTATTAGATAGGTTAATGCTCAAAAAATTATTTTGGCGCGGTTGTCGAATGGAAGAAATCAACTTAAAAAAAATTGAAAATTACATCGCTCAAATGGAAGAAATTAAGCAAGTAAGGGTTTTTAAAAATATTGATAATTCATGGAACATTAAAATTGAATTGCGAAAGCCAATTGCAAGAATTTTTAGCTTAACTCAAAAATCTTATTACCTTGATGACGAAGGCGTAACGATAAGTAAGTCCTACCTTCACAGCGCGCGTTTGTTGGTTGTTTCTGGTTATATCAATGAACCTTTGAGAAAAATGACAGTTAAGGAATTTATTAACAACGATTCTTTGAAAAGTATTCGAAAATTAGATGACATCTATCGAATTTCCAATTATGTTTGTACTGATCCATTTTTTAGGGATTTGATAAGTCAAGTTTACCTAGAAAAAAACGGTGATTTTTTGTTAATTCCTTTACTGGGTAGCCAAACCATATTATTTGGTGCTGCGAATTCTGATAAGGAGGTTAAAGATAAATTTACTCGTTTAAAGATTTTTTATTTAGAAGCAATGCCTCAGGTGGGTTGGGCAAAATATAGTACAATAATTGTTAAATATGATGGACAAATCGTTGGTAGAAAATAATTCGCAGACAAAAACTAAAATTCGTAACGAAATCGTCGTAGGACTAGACATCGGAACGACTAAAATTGCTTGTTTTGTTGGAAGGAAAAATGAATACGGGAAACTTGAGATTATTTCTAGGGGAAAGAGTGAGTCCTTGGGGGTAATGAGCGGGGTAGTGTCGAATATTAAACTCACTATCGATTCAATCAAACTAGCCGTTGAGGAAACACAAGCAAGAGTGGAAGGCGATCTCATTATTAAAAATGTAGTTGTTGGAATCGCCGGTCAACACATTAAAAGTCTTCAGCATCGTGGCATTTATACGCGAACCAATACGGAAAATGAAATATCACAGGAGGATATAAATTCGCTAGTTAAAGATATGTATCGCCTAGTAATGAATCCTGGAGAAGAAATTATTGATGTACTACCACAAGAATACATTGTGGATAATCAACACGGCATTAAAAATCCTATTGGCATGGCCGGCGTGAGAATGGAAGCAAATTTTCATATCATCACAGGACACGTAAGCAATGTTCAAAATATACGAAGATGTATCGAACAAGCAGGTTTACAGATTAAAGGCATTGTTCTCGAGCCAATTGCCTCAGCCGATGCAGTATTGAATCAAGAAGAGAAAGATGAGGGAGTGGTGTTGGTGGATATCGGAGGTGGTACCACTGATGTGGCTATTTTTTACGAAGGAATTATTCGTCACACGGCCGTAATCCCTTTCGGTGGTAATGTGATTACCGATGATATCAAACAAGGCTGTAAGATTATTCATAGGCACGCCGAAAAGCTTAAAGTGAAGCATGGAAGTGCTTTTGCATCTGAAAACGATGATTTCGAAATCGTTTGTATTCCAGGATTTAAAGGAAAAGACCCCAAAGAAATTACCAAAAGAAATTTATCGAAGATTATCCAGTCTCGAATGGAGGATATCATTGAGTTAGTGCATTATGAAATTGAAAATTCAGGATATAGCAAGAAAATTTTGGCGGGGATTGTAGTGACGGGTGGAGGTTCAAATATGACCCATTTAACACAATTATTTGAATATACAACTGGGATAGACACTAGAATCGGGTATCCAACAGAACATTTGGCATCCACCAACGATATCAAAGCACTCGAAAATCCGATTTATTCAACCGGTATTGGGCTCGTTTTGAAAGGGTTTGAAAAACTAGAGAACCAAGCAAATGAGGTAAGCGAAGATACTAATGTAGTAAAGCCAGTTTCACACAACGATCCATCACTAAGGGGTAACTTCTTTAATAAAATACTTAGTAAGTTGCCACGATTTTTAGAAGATGATTAATAACTTAAAAAACAGAATGCAAAATGGAATTTGATATACCTAAAGGAATGAGTTCAATTATTAAGGTAATTGGCGTAGGCGGTGGCGGAAGCAATGCCGTAAATCATATGTTTAATCAAGGAATTGTTGGCGTAGATTTCATCGTCTGCAATACCGATCGACAAGCGCTAGATGTTTCACCTGTACCACATAAGATTCAGCTTGGACCTACCTTAACAGAAGGGCGTGGAGCGGGAATGCAACCTGAAGTGGGTATGAATGCCGCAATTGAAAATATTGAAGAGTTGAGAGAACTGTTGTCGAAAAACACCAAAATGGTTTTTGTAACTGCAGGTATGGGAGGAGGAACCGGTACTGGAGCAGCACCTGTAATTGCACAAGTTGCTAAAGATCTCGGTATTCTAACTGTTGGTATCGTTACGATTCCCTTTGATTTTGAGGGCAGAAAACGACGTTTGCAGGCCGAAGAAGGGCTTGAGAAAATGCGTCAAAATGTCGATACGCTACTTATTATTAACAACGACAAATTGCGTGAGTTTGGTAAAAACATGTCGCTAACAAAGGCTTTCGGTGAGGCAGACAATATCCTCACAGTCGCTGCAAAAGGAATAGCAGAGGTTATTTCTGTAACAGGAATGATTAATGTCGATTTCAATGATGTGAATACGGTGTTGCGGAACAGTGGCCATGCGATTATGGGCAGTGCTAAGGCAGAGGGTGAAAATCGCGCAATCGAAGCGGTTACAACAGCACTTAATTCTCCCTTACTAAATGAAAATGATATAAATGGGGCAAAATTTGTCTTATTAAACATTACCTACGGTGACATGGAGGTCATGATGGATGAAATTACAAGCATTACTGACTTTATTCAAGATGCTGCAGGTGCAACAGCTGACGTAATTTGGGGGCACGGTTATGACGCAAGTCTAGGAAATAGTATAAGTATTACTTTAATCGCCACTGGTTTTGCATCAATTCCGTACACCGGTTTTGAGTCCTTGCCACAGCGCACATTAATTTCGTTGGGTGATGATTCAAAAAAGGAAATTACTAATCCAATGTCTTCGCCAACTACTTCCGAAGCTGTGGAGAAAATTAGTGATGTACTAGATAAAGAGCCGTACCTGAAAAGTTCAGTAAACTTGGTTGAATTAGATTTGACCAGCAAAGCGCCTGATGCTCCTATTGAATCGATTGCTAATGAACTCGATTTTGAGGTAAAATCAGTCGATAATGTGGATGAAAAAACATCTTCGATCACTTATGACTTATTCGATTCGGAAATTTATTCGGACGATTCTTTCGTTCCCGAGCGAGAATCAAACACAACTATTTTTGATTTTACGGAATCCGATAGCGTTAATTCAGACACGTTTGTATCAAGCGAAGATAAGGCGACCGAAAGTGTTGATGACTCAATTCCTACGCTCGTATCCGAACAGACACCTCCTCAAATTATTCGTCATATTTTGGAGGATGATGAGATGGATAATGTGGACATCGAAAATTCGAGGGCAATTCTTTCCACTGATGAACAGCAACGAAGAACGGATGAGAAAATGGCTAAAATTCAAGAATATACCGATAAGTTAAAGAAAGCAGAAGGAATTGCTCAATTTGAAAATGAACCTGCGTTTGTTCGTAGAAATGTTCAGTTAAATAACGAAACGCCTAGTACACGAAGCACTACTTCACGGTTTGGTTTATCTGATGATTCCTCTGGTTCGGGTTTAAGAAATAATGATTTTCTTCACGATAACGTTGATTAAATGAGTATTGCTGAAAAAATTAATGACGCGATAAAAACGGCTATGTTGGCCCGTGATAAAGATCGTTTGGCAGCCTTAAGAGACGTCAAGTCTAAAATTTTATTGGAAGCTACTTCCGGTGGTTCTACCGCTGTTAGTGATGAGGTAGCGATAAAAATTTGTCTCAAATTGTATAAGCAACGCATGGAAACTCATGCATTGTACATTGAACAAAATAGAGCGGATTTGGCGCATGATGAACTAATTCAAGCAAAAGTTATAGAGGAATACCTTCCAAAAATGCTTAGTGAAGAAGAGCTTAAGGCTGCAGTTGATTTGGCTATTATTGATTCAGGTGCTAAGGGTGTTCAAGATATTGGAAAAGTAATGGCAATATTATCTGTTAAGTTGGCCGGTAAAGCAGATGGTAAGTTGATTGCCTCATTATCAAAAGAAGCATTGGCAAATCTATAAATGAAAGTTGAATTAGTTGCATGTGTACGATTACTTCATGAAAAGGGTCATTCTCCGGGTACTTCGACAAATTATTCTTACAAAGTCGCGTCAAATGAGATCTGGATTTCACGTTCTGGTATCGATAAAAGCAACATAACGGAAGAGGATTTCTTATCCGTAAATGAATTTGGTGAGCCAAATGATCTTTTAAATTTAGTTCGTCCTTCTGCTGAAACACTGATTCATTGTATTTTGTATAACCTTTTTCCCGATACAATGGTTGTGTTGCATAGTCATGCGGTCTATCCTATCGCTTTGACTGCCAATAGTAAAGGAAAACAATTGACATTCAGTGGTTACGAAATGCAAAAAGGTTTTATCGGAACTTCAACTCACGAGGGTAATATTCATATTCCTGTCTTCGAGAATTCGCAAGAAATGGAATATTTTAAGCATGAATTAACGTATCGTAAAATGGAATTGAATCAAGGAATTTTTATGATTCGAAAACATGGATTTTATGCCTGGGGCAAAGACTTATTTGAAGCGAAAAGACATCTTGAG
>Ga0247834_1000885_pt1 | contig 54693 bp, 51 predicted proteins | sample LaCruzMarch2015__8_FD_187118 | JGI IMG/M metagenome (GOLD analysis project Ga0247834, IMG submission 187118) | Freshwater microbial communities from meromictic Lake La Cruz, Castile-La Mancha, Spain - LaCruzMarch2015_12m | ecosystem: Environmental > Aquatic > Freshwater > Lake | place: Spain...
CCTAATCCGACATTTAATACGGTATTTATTTCTGGATTGTCGGACGAGAATTCTCCTTATGAATTAATGGATATGCAAGGAAGGATAATTGAAAAAGGATTCTTAAGTAAAGCTTTCAATACAATTGTTCTATTAAATCTACCAAAAGGACTTTACTGGTTATCATTAGAGAACTATAAACCATTGGAGATTGTAAAGCAATAGTAAATTAAAAATCCCCTTGATTTTGGGGATTTTTAATTGCTTTTTTAAATAAAAGTTTTGCCTTCAAATTTTAGTTGGTTTTTTTTCTTAGGCGCCATAATTTTAGCTTGATTGGTAGGTGATAGATAATGTGTTCTTTGTAGATATCATACAGCGCTCTCATGTACCAGGGTAAATGTTTCATTACCAAAAGAAAATAAATTCTTTTATTGCTAGACGCGGGTAAATAGCCAAATTTTTCTCCGTACTTGCTGCAAATGCAATCACATTGTTCAATTTCTGTGGAAGTAAGTTGATTTTTCCAAGCCTCAATTTTACTTGAATGCATTGGCTTTGATAGTCCAGCGAAGTGCTCGTCTACAAATCGTTTTGTTTTTTCTTCAACGACTGTTTCACTAATATTAGTAACCATTCGATCCGATAGCATACTGGATTCAAAGGGAAGAGATAAAAAGTCGCATATTTTTGAAATTTCCTTCGTTTCATTTACGACTAAATCTTCATATCGAATAACTAAACAATCGCTATTTCCGCTTTTCTTATTTATTTCCTTAAAGAAAAAACGCCATCTAAAAGCATTATAAATTATGTTCCCAGGTTTGTTTAATGGTTTTGATTTCCGACTCAATACATTTGCACGATAATCTCTCACAATGATAATGAAGCTTGGATCTTTACTTAACTTTTTAAGCTTTTTGTAGTGAAAGGTATAAAATGGGTTTTTATCAACATATTGATCCGCAGCACCTATTTTTTTAGCTATTTCAAATTCTGCGAAAACATGCTTGAGAAATGATTCGTAGTCATAATATTGTGTTTTATCTGTGAATAGCTGCCTAGCGTGTAAATCTACTAATGCTAATGGCCGTATTTTTTGTATGTAACTCAGATAAATTGCCGTTTGTTTTTCTAAAAGTTCATTTCGTTTATTAATATTTTTATAGTTGGCAGCAAAGAAAATACTGATAGGAATTTCAGGAATTGCTTTAATACTTGAATGGGCATTCAATATAGTGGTGAGGAGCGTGCTCCCAGATCTACCAATGCCAATAATATAATTTATTTTTGAATTGATTACTCTTGATTTTTACGTTGTTTTTTTAATTCATTAAGGTAATTCGATAATTTATTGATTTCAACATCCAATTGAATTAATCTATCTAAGTCATTTTGAGTGGGAGAGGTTTTACGATTTATATATTTTCTTTCCTTAATTAATTCTTTCATTCCCAAGTTGAAATAGACTTGTGCTTGCTTGCTATTTTTTAGGGCAAAAAAGGAATTTGCAATTTGAATGTATTGTTTTGCATGGAACGATTCTGGGAAGTTTTTTATGACTGAAAACTGCAGTTTTATTAATGCGGGGTAATTTTGATTTTTAATGTGATAACTTGACGCAAGTTCGAAATATTGAATGTTTTTCTTGTTTAAACTGTATAGCTTAAGTAGTTGATTATTAACATATTTATTTGATTTATTTTTTGCGGCAAGCAAGGATGTTTTATTGCTAAATAGCAACGGTGATTTATTTAACAAGGATAGAATAATTGGATCTAGTATATTTTTACCACTCTTTTTTTCACCTGAAAATAAGGCGGAAAGTTCAGTAGAAATTGTCTTAGAAAAGTGTATTTCTTCTAGCGTTTTATTGTTGTTCTCTAATTGATTAGCAAAGTTCACTAAGTAATTTATGCCAGATTGACTCATTCCTTTTTTTAGTGCAATTTTTCCAATATTTTCAAAGTTAAAAACGTGCGCTAAAGCATGGATGATTTTACGATTTGAGTCAGTTAATTCGTTCGACTGCAACATTTCTTTTTTATTCCCATCGCTAAGCACAATTTCAATCCGGCTGAGTAGGTCAAGGTAATGAATCTCGTTAGCGATTAAATTTTCTCTTGCATCCTGAAAGCTGGCATCAATTTGTAACGCGCGTTCAAAAAGCAATCGTGCACTTATAAAATCTTGATAGTATTGCGATTTAATCGTTGCCTCGTTATTGTATATTTGCTCGTATCGAGGATAGGTTTTAAGTGCGATCTCGTAATATCGATAAGCACTGTCTATTGTTGGATAAAACGCAGTAAAATTAGATGGATCTAAACTAAATGCTTTATTTGCTCGGTATTGTAATTCTTGTCCTAATAAAGAATTTGCTTTTGCGGAGGTCTTTAATGCCTTAGCGTCAACTTGAAACAATGAAAGTTGGTTCTTCCAATCAGGATTTCGTCGAATGGTTAGGGTGCTAAAAATGAGGAGTAAGATACCAAAAGAAAGATAAAGTTGGTTTCCCTTGCCTACTTTAGTTGGTTCGTTTATTTTCAAACGGAATACTTTGTAAAGTAATAATATACATAGCATTGATAAGCCAATTGAAGCGGAAAAAGCGAATCGCTCGGCAAAAATACCTACCATGGGATACAATAGATTACAAGCGCCACCAATACATAATAAAAAGAAGAGAATGCAGTAGGACCAAATACTTTTTGACTTAAAGGTCCAAACGGCCAGACCAAATAACAAAATGAAAATGGCTAAAGAGATGAAGAACAGCGGACTAAAATAACCTATTAGCGGGATTTTATTGAATCCGTAGTAATAATTTAAATCGTAGGGAAGGATGAATTTCTCCAAGTAGAGGTAATTACTGTAAAAATAAGCCGGTATTCGAGCCCAAAAATTTGCTTCAAACAATGGATTTTCAATGTACAGGAATTCGCGCACTTTACTTTTTTCAATCAAGCTCGATTTCATTAGCGTAACTAGTATTCTTGCCGAAAATAATAAAGCGACTATCAATCCTATTTTTTTTAAGGAGATTGATCTGAAAAAATAAATAGTTAACGGAATAAGCACTAAAAATGGCATGGACGATTTTTTGCTTAAAATGGAGAGCAACAGCAGTAAAATGGCATAAATTATTCGCGAAAATTGTTTTTTGTCAATGTATTTGAATGTTTGAATGCTAGCCAATAGGGCAAATAAAAGACTCAATAGCTCGTCCCTGTTTTTCAAACTATTCACCACTTCAGTGTGTATGGGGTGTGCTAAAAAAAGTAAAGTAGTTAGGAAAGTAAACAATCCATACCCAGAACCCAAAAGTTGGTTCAAAAATACAAACAAGATGATTCCCAAAATGGAATAAAGCAATACATTGATAAAATGTGAAATATGAACTCGATTTTCAGATTCACCAAATAAGGACCATTCTATGGCAAAACTATAGGTTGTAATTGGACGATAGTCGTAATTTTGTTGCTCGTTAACGGCATAATTGGTGCGTAAGATGGACAACAAACCGCCGATTCCTTTTTCAACCTGTTCGTGTTGCTGGCGATCTGTTGTTGTGACTAAATTGTCATCTAATGAGTAGGAATGCGAAATGCTGTTGCCATAGAGACAAAACGCAAATGCAACGATAATGAAATAGACTAGTTTACTGTTTTCTATCAATCGAAGAGTAGAAAGCTTATTTTTAGACACGAAAATTAAAAATTGTTGACTTTGACAATTTGTGTAGACGCTTAACCTTGGTTAATCTTTCTTTTGTTTTTCCTTTTTAACTTTTTGACGAACTTGTTTTTTAATTTGCTTTTTTTCTTCCAACTTTTGTTCGAAAAGTCGGTATTGGTCAAAAGTAAGAATGGATTTTAACATTGATTTTCTTGCTTCGTTATTTTGTTGAATGGCCTGTTTCTTCACATCTTCCGTGTAGGTAGCATTTCGCATTGCCTCATTTTTTAAAATGATACCATAATTCACTTCGTATACACTAGCTACTTGCGAAGTTGATAAATTCAGTTCAGTAGTCATTTTTTCTGTTTGTGCTTTGGCTCTTTGCTCCGGTGTTTGTGTTTGGGCAATACTTACCATATTAAAAGTTAAAATGGCAATTGATAGCAAGATAAATTTTTTCATTTTTTAGAAATTTAGAGGTGTATTTGTACGAATTTAGTTATTTTTCGTGATATGTGTTACCCATTTTGTTTTATATTGCTAAATTTAATCAAAAAAAAAACATGAAAATATATTTCTTTAAGCCTTTACTTTTAATTGAATTGATTTTGCTTGGATTTGTACTACTAGCCTTTTCTCTAGCACCCACTGATAAATGTGGTATCGAAGTGGTAAAGAGCTATAACCAGGAATTAATGGGTAAAAATGTGGGGTTTTTCGTGGTTTTTAAAAATAATTCGGCCAAAAATATGGATGCAATAGATTACAAGGTTACTTTTCTAAATGGATTTGATGAAGTGAAAGGAACACAAAATTTTAAATGGCAAGCTGGCAATTTCTTTGGACCTAAACTACCGGGCGAATCCCTGAAAGATGGGTCTACAACTTGGGTTAGCGAAGCAAATAAAGTTAAGGTGAGTATTATCCGAGTGCATTTCACGGATGGGACTACTTGTAAATAATCCCCAGTAAACATAGTTAATTAACCAATGTCTTATTACCAGCATAAATAATGAAGTTTATCAATAGATTTCGTAGCTATATCCCTCGTTTTATTTTAAACAAATTCAAAGAGTTAAAGCGCAAAAAATTTAATGAAAAATTATCTCTTGCAGAAAAATCGGGGGATTTATTATCGCTTGGTCTCTTGGAAGCCCAATTACAAAGCATGGGTATCGTAAGCGGGGACTCACTTTTGGTGCATGCAAGTCTTCGGCAAATTGGCTTTGTGCAGGATGGTCCTGCAACGGTTATCTGTGCCTTACAAAATGTGGTGGGTGATCAGGGTAACTTGTTAATGCCTTCATCACCGGTATCCGCGCTACAATTTGACTATGCTTCTTCCTCACCTTTATTTGATGTTAACGAAACGCCTTCAGCAATGGGGGCTATTTCAGAAAATTTTAGGCGCTTGCCAAACGTTAAGCGAAGTTTACATCCGACCGAATCGGTTTGCGCCCTCGGACCACAAGCAGCATTTTTAACCCAAGGCCATTTTGGACAGCTAACACCCTACAACTCGAATTCGCCTTTTTATCGATTGTGTGAATTAAAAGGTAAGATTTTATATGTGGGCGTTACTTTAGACAATGCGGGAACAAATTTGCATACTTTGGAGGATGCTGTTGATTTTCCTTATCCTATTTATCACCAGGATGTTTTTGAATTGAAGGTGAAAGATGAAAATAATGTGCTCCATCTTGTTAAAACAAAGGTGCACAATCCGGTTTATTCTAAAAAAAGAAAATGTGATGAATTAATTCCTTTATTTTTGGAGAATAAAGCATGTCAATGGGTTAAACTTGGCGAAGCAAACTGCTTGTTATTTGACGCTGATTTAATGTTTAAGACGATGATACAGGCTTTCGAATTGAATGGTACAACGATGTACACCCCAAATGGTAGTTTAAATTGAAAATAGCATTCACCTGGGATTATGAAATGTTTTTCGGTGAAAAGTCCGGAACTGTGCAACAATGCATGATTCAACCAACTAATGACCTTCTTCAAATTGCAGCGGCTAATCAAGCAAAATTCACCTTTTTTCCCGATGCGGGTTACTTGGTGCAAGCAAAAAAGTTTGAGCAAGCAACAGCTGACCTCAATTTAGTGAAAGCACAAATTAAGTCGTGGGACAATAGCGGGCACGAGACGGGTTTACACATTCACCCACATTGGGAAGATGTTCATTACGAAAATGACGCATGGACACACGATATTAAGCGATATAAACTATCGGATTTTCAAGCTGAAGATATTGCTAGCATAATGACCACTTATTTTAATGAAGTGAAGCAAGTTATTGAAAAACCAATTCAAACGTTTAGAGCAGGGGGGTGGTGCATACAACCTTTTCATAACCTAAGAGATGCTTTTATTCAATTGGGTATTTTAGTGGATTCTTCTGTTTTTTATGGAGGGAAAAATACAGTAGCTCCCTACCATTACGATTTTTTAAATGCTCCAAATGCTGCAGTTTGGCGATTTGATAAGGATGTGTTGATTGAAAATAACAAGGGAGATTTTTATGAGTTGCCAATTACATCGCGCAGGTATTCTCCGCTGTTTTTTTGGCGTTTATTTTTATTGGGAAGGTGGGATCCAAAACGCCACAAGCCAATTGGAAATGGATTTCCCGCCGCGGGTGGTGGGTCTAAGATCGATTTACTGATGAAAAAAAATATATTTTGCTTAAGTGCTGATGGGTATTTTATATCGCAACTTGAAAGTGCATTAAAGGTCGCTCGAAAAGAGAAAGCACCTCACCTGGTGGTTATTGGACATCCTAAGGCCTGTACTCTTTATTCATTGGATAAATTAGCTATGTTCATGGCCAAGCATAAGCAGGATGTGGAATTTGTATCATTAAGTCAATTAGTATGATTCAAGTACTTTCGTCTGAAACTGTCAATCGAATTAAATGGGATGCATTGGTGGAACAGTACGAAAATCCAAGTCAGTTTTTTCATTTTTCATGGTATTTAGACGCCGTATCTCCAAAGTGGAAAGCACTCGTATACAACGATTATGAGTGTATTTTTCCCCTTACGTCAACAATCAAAATGGGCTTTAATTTTTTTGTTCAGCCAATATTCACCCGCGAATTTAATGTTATTGGTCCTTATTCCGATGACGTTCTTGCGCAAATGTTGATGGCGGTGAAAAAGTTTAATTTTTCATATTTTGGAACATCTACCAACTTTAATGACGCTGAATTATCATCTACTGCCCGATGTTTTCAGCTTGTTAAATTGGACATTTCCTACGAGCAAGTGCATCAAAATTATTCGGAAAACATCAAACGATTATTGAAAAAGTCCATTTCGGCAGGTATTGAAGTTCGTGCAGTTTTTGACCCTCAAATATTAATTGATTTATTTAAAAATGAAAAAGGCGGTGAATTTACGCACCTCGGAAACAAGGAGTATACTGCTATTAGTCAACTTATGATTGCTGCAAACGCCGCAAATTGTGCTTATCAGATTAATGCATATGCTTCGAATGAATTAATTGCCTCCTCGTTTTATCTAGTTTCCCAACACCAAGTCCTATTCCTAAAAGGAGCTGTAAACAAAATGGGGAAATCAATTGGAGCCATGGCAGCGCTTCATGATCACGCCTTAAAAGTGTATTGCAATAAGCTAAATTATTTTGATTTTGGTGGGAGTAATTCCAAAGGGTTACGAGAATTCAATTTGAAATTTGGAGCGATTGACATGAATTATCTACTTTTGTCATTAAATAATCTTCCTTGGCCTGCTAAAAATTGGGTTAACAAAAAATATAAGCTAAATGCATAATCGTATTTTACTTACGGGCGCCTCTGGAGGTTTGGGTTTAATAATCGCAGCATCTTTGTTGCATGAGGGGCATTTTGTCTATTTGCATTGTAATTCGAATGCTGCTGCGCTTGGACAAATTTGCTCGAAATTTCCTGAGCAAACAAAATTAATAAAGGCGAATCTGTCTTTGGATAATGAATTGACTAATTTATTTAACGAAACCGTTGGCGTAGATGTGCTTATCCATGCAGCTGGAGTAGCCAGTGCCGGAATGTCATGGAAAGTTACCAAAGAAGAATTCGAAAAGGTAAATGTTATCAATTACTTTGCTCCTTTTTATTTAAGTCAGTTATTTATTCCTCAAATGCGAAATAACACTTGGGGTAGAATTATATTTTTATCGTCTGTTGTAGCGCAAAAAGGGATTCCTGGCACGAGTACTTACGCTGCAAGCAAGAGTGCTTTAATTGGTTTGACGCGTACAATGGCAGCAGAGCTTGGAGCAAGCAATATTACTGTTAACGCAATTGCACCAGGATATATGGATGCTGGGATGATCCGCGAAATACCCGAGGCGCTAAGAACTGAATTATTGAAGTCAATTCCTTCACATGAACTAGGAAATTCCAATAACATTGCCGAGCTAGTATCTTTTCTGATAAAAGAAAATGCTAATTATATCAATGGACAAACGATTTCGGTAAGCGGCGGAATGATTTAACGATATTTATTTTGTCTAGCGAATGATCAATTCGTCTAAAAAAAGCCATGACGGATTACCATTTCCTAAATGCCACTTCGGACAGTTACCGGCATTTTGAATAATAAAACGGATGGATTTGATTACGTTTTTACCGGCATCCGTTAGGAATTCATTTTTTAAAACAGTTGCATCATTTTCACTCAAGGCAGGAAAATTAACATACTTCAATAAGGTGTAATTGACTCCATCTACAGATGTTTCGATACGAATTGAACTCGGAAAGAATATCCATGACCTAACATCACGAATAAACGAAACCCCCACTTCATTTAATGTTCTTGGTTCACTAAAGACAACTTCTGCAGCTACGTCTTTACCATAGAATCCTTGCCAATCTCCTGTTCTATACTCGTTTCCACCGCGAATGCCATCAATTAGGCTGTTTGCACCTGACGCTGCATATTGACTTGAAAAGGGAGTTGATAAGTGGAGTGTTATTCCGGCATCTTTTTTAATGAAATAGCTCGATACAACGGCACTTTCATACGATTTAAGACTAATTGTTTTTATTGTTTTGAGCCATATTCTACATGATGAACTGATACTAATTGGCTCCTGAAATCTTTCCCATACATTGGAATCCAGTGAATAGTAAATTTGCAAGTCTTCCTGCTTTCTTGAGCGATTTACCCCACAAGTTATTTTTATAAGGTCATCAAAAATGCGCGACTCATTGCATATGTAAGGAACGGGAACAAATTCATTTGGTAAGCCAAGCTCAAGCCATTCGTTTTCTACTACAGGGATTTCTTTTGCTGTTTTTGGGGTATTGGTCATGTGAAATACTAACTCGCCTCCAGCAACTATATCATTGTGATCTAGTGTATTAGTACTTATTATTGAATCGTTAAGTTCAATATAGTCAATAAATTTATTTTGAGCGGAATTCGCTATTGTTTTAATGACAAATTCTTTGCCGTTTTCCAATTGAATACGCACCTGATCAAACAAAGGCCTCCCAATTTCATAGCGAGTGCTTCCTGGAGTTACAGGATAAAATCCCATTGCACTCAAAACGTACCATGCACTCATTTGTCCACAGTCCTCATTGCCTGACAGTCCATCGGGTGTGTTTGAATACATTGTTTTTAAAATACTATCGACATAAAATTGGGTCAAGTAGGGCTTGTTGGTGTAATTGTAGAGATAAGCCATGTGGTGCGAAGGCTCATTTCCATGTGCGTATTGTCCTATTAATCCCGTGATATCTGCTTGTTCTCGCCCTGAGATTGCCGAAGTAGTGGTAAATAAATTAGTTAACCAGTTTTCCAATTCACTTTTTCCACCCACCATGTTGCAAAGTTGCGGAATGGATTGGGGCGCATACAAGGAATATTGCCAACTATTAGCTTCGGTATAGTTTACATTTACATCGCTCGGTACAAACGGCGAAAACCACTGCGCTCCACGTCTAGCACGCATAAAGGAGGTAGAAGGATCAAATAGGTTAATAAAGTTAAAACTTCTATTTAAGTAGGTAGTGGCGATTTCGTTTTCACCCATTTTTTTTGCCATCTCATAAATGCAGTAGGCATCATAGGCATATTCTAGTGTTTTAGAAACGGATTCAGGTTCTTGGTCGGCATCTATAAAACCTTGTTTATTAAAACTACTTTTGCCGTATTCATCAAAATTTGAAGTTGCAATCATCGCTTTGAGCGCTGCCAAGGTATCGAAGTCTTTGATGTTTTTTAGGTAGGCATCAGCAATTACAGAGACGCTATGGTAGCCGATCATACATTCTGTTTCATTTCCGGCTAATTCCCAAACAGGTAAATCGTCCCCCTCTTGGTACTGACGCAAAAATGTACGAATGAATTGGTTGGTTCGTTCTTGCTGAATAAGCGTGTAAAGCGGGTGTGCAGCACGGTAAGTATCCCAAAGAGAAAAAACGGTGTACTGCTGCTCTTTTTTTGTTAAAGAATGAATAGCCTTATCTCGACCTCTGTATCGGCCGTCGTAATCAGAAAATAGATTTGGTGAAATAAAAGTGTGGTAGAGCGCGGTATAAAATATACGAAGGTTTTTATCATTTAGATCACTTATTTCAATTTTCGACAGTTCTTTGTCCCACATGCGTGTTGTGCTAGCAACAATTTCGTTAAAATCCCAATTTGGTATTTCTAGCGCAAGGTTTGTAAGTGCTCCTTTTTCGTCAACAGCAGAAATACCTGTTTTTATCAAAAGTGTTTTCGTTTCTTTTGGGAAAGTTAAAAGTAGTTTATGTAGGCCATTTTTTGTAATGAGTTCGGCTTTTGAGTAGGGAACTGAGGTCTTTAGATGAAAGTAGAGGTGCTGTTCTTTTGCCCAAGATGATGAAATTCTTTTTCCACTAATGTTTTGTTTATCGATGAGGGTAAATTGGGCAGCGATTAACCGATCTCTATGATCTAAATCAATCAATACTGTTCGTTTGTCTTTACTATCTGGAAATATATATTCATGCATGCCTGCGCGAGTTGTTGCCGTCAGTTTAACAGCTATCCCGTTATTTAATTTTACTTGGTAGCATCCCGGTCGAGCAGTTTCATTTTGATGATCAAAAGTGCTTCCATAGCCGTTTTTAATTTTGTATCCTGGTAATATTTTGGGTTTGCCAACTTGGGGAACGAAAAGCAAATCACAATAATCGGGAATTCCTGTACCGCTTAAATGGGTATGGCTGAAACCGTAAATTATGGAATCGGAATAATGATAACCAGAAGATCCATCCCAATTATCTTCCCGTGTATCTGGACTGAGTTGGACCATGCCAAATGGTGCTGTCGCTCCGGGGAAAGTATGTCCGTGCCCGCCTGTTCCAATAAACGGATTTACGTAGCTACTTGGCGGTAAGGGCCTTGTATTACCGATGTTTAATAAATTACGTGCTCTATCGCTTGCACCTTGCAACTCCTTAACGGGATTTTGACCGAAAAAAGAAAAAAAACTAGTTGCAAAAAGAAAGAGGATAACATATTTACTCATGAAAATCTCCTTTTATTTATCCCAACATACGTCCTAATTTTTTTAAAGTAAAAGTCCCAAATGATGTTCCCATTGTAGCTTGCGTATTTTTTTACCACACTTTTTATTTCTCGTCTTTTTTTCAACGTAGCGCCTATTTTTGTGTAAAATGACATGTGCGCAAAAAAGACCATCATAAAGAAGTTTAATTTGCCTTTCATTAAAAATTGAAGGGCTGCCAAACCATCAAGCACCATTCGCTGTAGTAATCGGGGCAACCAAATACCTTGATGATTTTTTAGTATTAGCAGCAAGTTGTTTCTGAAATTTAAAAATAGTTTTGTTGCCGATTCATAGGGCATTGTTCCTCCGCCAAGGTGATAAACCACTGATTTTGGTTCGCACACCAGCCGATAACCGGCGAGATTAAATCGAAGACAAAGGTCAATTTCCTCCATGTGCGCGAAGAAGTCGAGGTCAAATCCGCCCATTGAATAAAACAGGTCTGCTCGAACGAGCATAGCGGCACCTGAAGTCCAAGTAACCGTAGCTGGATAATTGTATTGCCCATGATCTTCTTCGCAATGGCTAAAAATACGTCCACGACAAAAGGGATAGTAATTTTTATCTAAATATCCACCCGCAGCACCAGCGTGCTCAAAGTGTGTTTTTCTCGTGTATGATTTAATTTTGGGTTGACACGCAGCAACATGCTCATCAGTCATTGTAGCAAGTAGAGGAAGTAACCAGTTTTCTGTCACTTCAACATCACTGTTTAATAACAAAAGGAGTTTATATCGATTCTTTAGTTGTGCCAGTCCTTCATTGTATCCTCCTGCAAATCCGAAATTAGCTTTTAACTTTATTAGTTCAACTTGAGGGAATTTTTCGCTTAATAAGGAAACAGATTCATCTGTAGACGCATTATCAATTACAAGAATGGGATAATCTTTACTGAAGCTACAAACACTTGGTAAAAATTGACTTAGGTGGTTTACTCCGTTGAAATTTAAAATGACGATAGCAAGGTCTTGCATAGGTAATTAGTATTGCCTAAATAAGTCGTTACTATTTCCTCCCCAAACGCGCTGGTTGTAAAGGTTTGGGTTATCGATATCTCCATTCATGGTATTCCGTTTAACCAAAGTTTGCTGCCAAGCAGGATTTTTAAGTTCTCCCAACATGTCGGAATGTAACAATCGGTAGGCGTTATTAACCAAATCAGGGTTGTAGAACACAAAACGCTTGTTGCTAAACGAGCCAATCTTGTCATAGATCCAAATTTCATAAGGATATTCTGTCGGTGAAGTTTCGCGAGCGTTAATAGTGCTCGGTATGCCGTATTTCAAGTAAACGCGTCCACGATCTGTTTCAAATCCTTCTTGAAAATTATTAGCATATTCTCGTTCCACTAATAATACTTGACTTTTGTATTTTAACCAAGCATCGTAAAAATTGTTGGGCGCGGTGTACTTCCAAAAAGCCTGAATGTGCTTACGCATTAAAGCGATGTCTTTTGTTTTAATGGTGGCAATTATATTTTTTACTTCGGCTGGTTTAGCAATTGGAATGAGACTTTCAAGAAAAAATAAAACGCTATCCTCACGCATAGATAGTTGAAAAGCTGGATCGAGCACCACATTGTCCGCTTGCATACTGTCCATAAAGTCGTTTGTTCGCTCAAAAACATAACTTTCAACAACTGCACTTTCCATTTTTCGATTAACAAGGGCATAATTTAATGCGTATTTACCACTGGGTAAAAGAGTTAAATCAATTGTTTTAAAAATTGGACTTACAGCGTTGTTTTTCAATCTATTAAATGTCGTGTAGTTATCTATTTCCACTTTATTTTCAACATCTGTTAAGGTTTGTTTTATGCCTACGATAGAATCTTTGGTCAATAAATGGAGATTGTAGACTTCCAAATAAACGGGTAGCTTATTAAATTGAGTAGGGTAGTAATTCGAAATTCTCGGAATAATGTAATAACCAGATTTCTGAAATGTGCCTTCCAAGCTATCAGGGTAGGCATATTCCGCTATTTCAATTGAGGAAATACTCGCTTTGTTTTGTAAATCGTGCACCTCGATGCTTTGCTTGGCACGTATAATATTATCCATTTTATTTATGTCTTGTATAACCAGCGAAAACTCGTAGGATCCCGGTAAAAGTTTTATCCTGCGAATGTCATAAAAATCATCAATGATACTATCCCTAAAAACAGGCGAATTCAGTAGATAAGTGTCAGAAATTGTATCATTTTCTTTTGAGATTAGCTTCAGTTGTACAGCTGCGGTTGATTGAATTCCCTCTTCTAACGATTTGTAATTTAGGCTGTAGCCAACAAATTGCAGTTGAATTTCCAAGTAATTTCCAACCGTGGGAGCATAGAATTGTTTGGTGTCTACGTATGCCCGTAATTTAGCGTTTTGACCAAAATTTGGAAAGGTAAATGCACCTAAAAAAGCAAGTAAAACCAGTACAGCAATTCTCATGTTACTAAGTTAATAAACTTTTCTATTCAACAATGTGCGCTCTTAACTTTTGACAAAGCTGTCGGTTATAGGTTTCCAATAAATATTTCAAGTAATTATCGGTAGATTTTGCGATGCATCGCGTATAGTTTTTTAGGCGGTGTTCAATGTGCTCTTGGAGTAACTCAACCAACGATAGCGCGTGACGTAAATCGGTAGCGAAACCAACTATGGATTCAAAATGATTTTGTAGCGAATTTTCTACGGCGTTTTTACCTTTCTGTCCACGATCGAGGCATTCGTAATAATTCTCTTTGATGTTAAAACTTTCCAGTATTGATGTATCTAACAATTTATTATACCCCTTTGGAAATTCAAATTCCACCTCGTATTCCATATCTTCAAGCTCTGAAATACGCGACTCGAGAAAGCGGTCAGGAAAGCGAAAGGCATCGTGCCAATTAATGTAATCTTGCCAATAACCAAAACGCCTGACATTATTTCCAAGGTCAATAACGCTAAATTGATTTTTATTTGGAAGACTTCTTGAACCTCTCCCAATCATCTGGTGATAAAGCGTGAGCGAACGCGTAGCACGATTTAGTATGATGGTTTTTACAGTTGGTTCATCAAATCCTGTCGTGAGAATGCCCACCGAAGTTAAAATGGCATCAGGACTTTTTCTAAACCAATCCAAAATATCTTTTCGATCTTTATCGCTAAAGGTGGAGTCCAAATGCCGCACATTGTACCTGAGTTTTTTGAAAGAATCATAAACACGCATGGAAGTTTCTATACCCGCATTAAAAATTAGCGTTTTCTGACCTAAAGCCACTTCTTCATAGGCAAAAATTAACTTTTCTTGCATAAAGAAGTTGCTGTACAAAACGTCCGAGCTGCTAACAGTGAAATCGCCATTTGTGCCAATTTTTAGGCCGTGTAGATTAACATCGTAGTTGTAGGTTTCTGCGTCTGATAAATACCCGCTTTCGATTAGACCAGCGATACTTTCTCCGGTAATAAGTTTCGTGTAGTTGTCTTTCAAGGGGAGTGCGCGATTGCTACTGAGCGGTGTTGCTGTTACACCCAAGATATTTCCGTCTTTGTAGTATTGAAATATTTTACGAAAACTGTTGTAATGCGCTTCATCAACAATCACTAAACCAACATTTTTAATGAAATTCTCATCGTCGAGTAAACGATTATTTAAGGTTTCAACCATGGCAATAAAACAATCGTATTCATCCTGATCGTCAAGCTTTTTTACTTCAGAGTTGATGATTTTGTTGTTGACACCAATCGCTTGTAATTGACGCGAGGTTTGGACTGATAATTCTATTCGGTGGGTGAGGATAAGTACTTTTAATCCCCATTCTTCAATATACTTTTTTGCTATTGCAGAAAAAATAACGGTTTTACCTCCTCCGGTAGGCAATTGATAAAGCAAATTAAACTTTTTTCCATTGCTCCTAAATTCCTCAAGCACAGTTTCCACTGTTTTTTGTTGAAAGGGATAAAGTTTTTTGGCTTTGTAAAGGTCGGTATCAATCATATAATCCGCGAAAAATAGAACGCAAAAATACGGCCTTTTCTGTTATGAAGTGTTTATTATGCACTTAACTTTTCAACCATTGAGCTAATAAAATTCCACTTGCCACGGCAACATTCAACGATTCGCCATTGCCAATCCTCGGAATCGTAATTGGGTGTTGAATATACGTCATTATTTCCTTCGAAATTCCATTTCCTTCATTGCCAATAACAAGGATGGCCGATTCTTGTATTTTATGCGTAAAACAAGATTCACCTTCAAGCAGCGCACCGTAAATTGGGAGCGTTTGCTTAGAAAGAAAATCAGTAAGATGACCATAGGAAATTTGGATTCTAAATAAACTTCCCATGGAGGCTTGAACGACCTTTGGGTTGTAACAGTCAACGGTGCTCTCACTACAAAATAGTTGTTTAATGCCAAACCAATCTGCACTTCGTATTATCGTTCCGAGATTTCCCGGGTCTTGAATGTTGTCAAGTACCAGTGTCGCGGTTCCTAAATCAAAAGAATTTGCTTCGAAACGGCTCATTTTTAAGACTATTAATATGCCTTGAGGTGATTTTAATAAGGAGATGCGTTCGAATTCGCTTGGACTTGCCAGAAGCAGTTGATTAGCGTCAATGGTGTTTACAATAAGCTCATTTTCGTGGGTACATACAACTAGGTGTATCATCTGTCGACAATACACAAGGATTTCGTTTAATAATTTCTCACCTTCGGCAATGTAGTAGCCTTCGCTTTCTCTACCTTTTTTAGAGTGTAAGTTTTTAATCCACTTAAGCTGAACAGTTGAAAGTTTTTTCACTTCTTATATATTGTTATTTTTGTACGACAAGCTATGAGAACACAAAATTACTTTATATTTCTACTCTTCCTCTTATTTTTTTTGGTAGCCTGTAACGTAACAAAACACGTTCCGAAGCAGGATTATTTATTGAGAAAAAATAACGTACTAGTTAAAGGATCCAAAGTGTTTGAATTTAATTCAGCGATCAATGATATTATTCGTCAAAAGCCCAACAGTAGAGTGGGGGGAATTCCATTTAAACTTATGGTTTATAATTTAATAGATTCAGCTAAAGTAGCGAATAAACGAATTTACCTAAACGAAAAGCGACAACTGAAAAACAGTAAGCAGGTGTTAAAAGTGAAGGCAATAAACAAAAAACGAATTGAAAAGGCAAGATCAAAGGGTAGAAAGAATTATACAGAAAAAATACTTCCCTCAGCTGAGACGGATAATTCACGCTTATTCTTCAGAGAATGGTTAAAATATAAATTCGCCGAATCACCGGTGATTTATGATAGCGTTTTGTCTAAAAAAACAAATGCTCAAATAGCATTGTTTCTAAAAAGAAAAGGATATTATTACAGTAAAGTAAATTCAACTACCGTAGTTGGCAGAAAACAACAGATTACGGTAAACTACAATGTAAATGTGGGACCTATTTATCGCATTGATTCTGTTTATTTGGTAAATGGTAAAACTTCATTAAGTCAAGTTTACAATACTAGATTTATAAAAAATAAAATTAAAGTTACACATGCGCATCCTTTATTAAATAAACCGTTTGATGTAGATTATTTGGAGGCTTACTGTGAGGAAATAGCCAAATATATGAGGGATGATACTTATTATGGTTTTACTGCTTCTAGTATTGCGCTCGAGGCAGATACCAACAAGGCGACTATGAAGGTGATTTTGGGTATCGAATTTAAAGATAGGCTTGTGGAGCATCCAATCGTAAAGGATAGTCTAATGAAGGTAAAATACGCGTCAACTCGCATCAACGAGGTACACTTTCATTTATCGGATACAACCATGTTAAAAATGGACTTTGCGCAATATTTAGACGCAGACTTTAAAACAGCGATTACTAATCCAATAGACAATCAGTTTTTAGCGACAAAAAATAAGTTCTTATTTGCGAAACATCATTTGACTAAAAAACAACGGGAAGAAAAAATCATTAGTAAGAAAGATTCCTTAAGCCCGATGAGAATGGTTTACATTCATTACAATGGCAACAAACCCAGTGTTAACGTAAACCTATTAGAACTTCAAAATTACCTCGAAATGTCTAATGTTTACAAAGCGTACTATTTAGAAAGAAGCTACCAGTCACTTAGCCAAGTTGGTATTTTTTCTACCATAAAACCCTTGTTAATCGAATTACCAAACAATAAATTAGATGTCCATTATTTCTTAACTCCTTCTAAAAGAAAAACTTTCGCCTTTGAACCTAAATTCACTTCGTCTTTTGGTCTATTGGGGGTGAATGCTTCAATTAATTATTCGGATAGGAATGTTTTTGGTGGCGCAGAAAAATTGACATTTTCGTTCGGTGGTGGTTTTGAATCGCAACCTATTATATTTGATGACGGCTCGCGTGGCGGAACCACTTTCAATACCTTTGAGTTTGGACCAACGCTTAAACTTGAAATTCCGGGCTTATTTCCAACGAATGTTTCCTTGTTATCTAAAAGACAAAAACCAAAAACAATTTTATCTGTGGGTTATAATTTCGAGCAAAGAGATGTTTTTAATAGAAGTGTGTTTCAATTAAATTACATGTGGAGATTATTAGTTGGAAAAACACAAATTTTTGAATTTGGACTCCCATTTGCCTCGGTGATTAAATTTGTAGCGATGAATAAAAGTCCTGAATTTGAAGCTCAAATCCTCAGCCAAAATGATTTATTCTTGAAAAATTCCTACAGTGACCAATTTATTTGGGAAGATTTCAAACTCTCTTTTACTTTTGATAACAAGGATAAGCCTATCGAGAAGAGTAAATTTTTAAATGCACACATTAATTTTAGAAGTTCCTTTTCATCCGCAGGAAATTTACTTTACAGGTTTAAAAATAGTCAGGATACTTTGCTGGACGGGCAATACAAAATTTTTGGTGTAGGTTATGCCCAGTTTATTAGAAATGATAACATTTATATTTTAAACAAGGCGTTTAACCAAAAAACATCATTAAACCTCAAGTTATTTGGTGGTCTTGGTATTCCATATGGTAATTCAACTACTTCCATGCCTTACGATTATAGTTTTTTTGGAGGGGGAGCTAATGATAATCGGGGATGGAAAGCTCGAACCTTAGGACCGGGGTCATTCAAATATTACCTTGACTCAACCGCTACTTCAGCTCAAATTGGAGACATTCGTCTTGGTGGAACAGTAGAATACAGGTATTCTTTAGGAAGTTCGCTTAAAGGGGCGTTTTTTACCGATTTTGGAAACATTTGGACCTACCGCGAGGATGCAGCAAGATCAGGCGCAAAGTTTTCATCCAGATGGTATGAGCAATTTGCCGTAGCACTCGGAATGGGTTTTCGCTTGGATTTGGATTTCTTTATTATTCGCTTGGATCTAGGTATTCCAGTTTACAATCCAGCATTGCCAAAAACTGCCCGGTGGATTACGCAAAGTCGCGAACAGTATATCGAAGAGGGAATTGCTTACTACGGATTACCAAATTTATCACCTGAAATGAATCGCCAGCGGGCTTTAAGTAAATTGCCAAGAGCTTTTGCGCCTGCTATACAATTTGGAATTGGCTATCCTTTTTAATGTTGTTTATGAAAAATACCTTTTTTTTAAGTCTAATAATGCTGTTGATTTTTGGTTTTGGGTCATGTATGAAAGATCAGCATGCTGACTTAATAATTCACAACGCAGCAATTCATTGTTTAGATGATCAAAATACGATTGCTGATGCAATGGCCATTAAAAACGGAAAAATTATTGAGGTTGGTCCCGAGCGACAAATACTCAATAAGTACGACGCTGACGAATTTATTGATGCTCAAGGCAAGTCCGTCTATCCGGGCTTTACTGACGCGCATGGTCATATTTTATCGTATGCCAATCAAAAGTTATCAGTTGATTTAGTGGCTTGTAGTTCCTTATCAGAGCTTGTTTCGAAAACGGAGAAGTACCAACAGCGGACACAAAAAAAATTCGTTGTTGGACGAGGTTGGGATCAATCATTGTGGGGTGCTGACGCAATGCCGGATAATGAATTACTTAATAAAGCTTTCCCAACAATCCCTGTATGCTTGTATCGTATTGATGGGCACGCAGCCCTTGTTAATGATTGCTTGCTCAAAAAAATTGGTATCACGAATACTTCCTCTGTTAAGGGCGGTAAAATAGAATTGAAAAATGGTAAATGTTCTGGTTTACTCATCGATAACGCATTGGATTTATTAAAAGGCCAGTTGCCGAGTTTCTCCAAGTCCGAGATGAATAATGCAATCCTTGAAATTCAGGAAGAATTATTTCAATACGGTATAACCGGCGTACACGAAGCGGGTATTGAATTCGAGGATATTGCTATGTTTAAATCGCTTATTGAAAAAAAACAATTAAAACTGAATCTTTATGCTATGCTATTGCCATCTGAGAAAAATAAAAAGTTTGCTGAGGAAAACGGCGTTTATCAATTTCAAAATTTAAGCATTCGTAGTTTTAAATTATTCGCAGACGGTGCACTGGGTTCTAGAGGTGCGCTTTTGAAAGAGGCGTATAGTGACGATGCAGCTAACCATGGTTTATTAACGATGCCAATTTTAAAGATGCAAGAAATGGGGAGCTTTTGCTCAAAAATAGGTTATCAATTAAATACGCATGCCATCGGCGATTCGGCTAACAAGCTAATTTTAAATCTTTACAAAAATGAATTTGAAACAAATAAAGACCACCGATGGAGAATTGAACATGCCCAAATTATTGACCCTGTTGATTTTCACTTTTTTGGAGATTTCGCTATTTTCCCTTCTGTGCAACCTACACACGCAGTTTCTGACCAACGATGGGCCGAATTACGTCTGGGTAAATCCCGTATGAAAGGGGCTTATGCTTATCGATCGCTTGTTGATGCATTCGGTATGGTAGCAATTGGAACTGATTTCCCTGTTGAATTAACAAACCCTTTTCTTACAATTTTTGCCGCTACGCAACGAAAAGATATAAATAATTTGCCGAATAACGGGTTTTTATCAGACGAGCAGTTAACGCTCGAACAAGTACTGAAAGGAATGACTATCTGGGCTGCTTTTGCTGCTTTTAATGAAAATAGTACAGGAACAATAGAGAAAGGTAAGGATGCTACATTTTTTATCGCCCAACGTGAAATTAAAAATGATGAACAGTTTTTACAAAACTTCTCTTTCGCAACCTATATCTCGGGAAAAAGGGTATACAGCGAAGATGACCTTTAACCACCAAATTAGAAAGATGGGCAGTTGATTTTTCTGAAGTTCTTGGGTTTTTTCTTGCACTTCAGATTGAAACCCAAGGAAACCTCGTGAGAACCACCGGTAATACCATTACCTAATTCAGACACGGTAACGTCATAACTATAGCCAACTTTGAAGTTTTGTGTGTTTACACCAAAACAAAGAATAAACGCATCGCGATTACGATACCAAGCGCCAACTGTAAAGTTTTCGTATTTTAAATAAGTACCAATACTTAATTCTTGAAAGCCATTTTGATATTGATAAATAACGTTTGGCATAATAGCAGTGGAGTTGGAATAACGACCTTTATTTCCGATGCGAATATTTGCGCCGGCGTGACCAGTAAAACGCATAGGAAGTTTTGATTGACCCAAAATCATGGACTCATCAGGTCGATTTAGATGGTGGATGGCTAAGCCAGCATAAAAATTTTGAGTGTAAGCTACAGCTCCCGCGGAAACATCGAAAAATCCTCTTCTACCATTTCCTCGGGGAACGTCCCCGGTTTGGTAAATAAATCCTCTTCTAGGATCAATCATATCTCCAAAAGTAAGCTTGCTCCAATCCAAGTATTTTTGGTAATAGGCAGCACGTGCTCCAACCATAATAGATAATTTTCTATTTACTTTTAGGTTATAAGAATAAATGGCACCTATCATAGTTGTTGATATCGTTCCACGAGCTTGTTGATCATGCGTCGCAATAATTCCCAAACCACCTGAAATACTTTTTACGTACGAATCGTATGCCATGCTGTAAGTCACATAGTTACCCGTAAGTTGGGGCCATTCATTTCGGTAGTTCATGGTTACTCGCGGACATCCGGTAGATCCTGCTAACGCTGGATTTAAGTAGATGGGGTTTGAATAAAATTGTGTAAACGTTGGGTCTTGTGCCATAGCGTGACTAGCAACGATTAGTGTTAACGATAATAGGGCATTTTTAATTTTCATAACTGCAAATATAAATAACGTCTGGTTTTTTTACTAATATTAGAATTAATTCTAAATGTTAATTGATGAATGAACGATTTTTGTTGATTGAAACTACTGTTTACGTAGGAAGTTTGACAGAATAAAGCAAAGCGTTCGGCATGAACTCCTATTAGCAAGCTGCTTGAACCATTTGTTTGATAAGTACCCCCTAAAATAAATGATTTTAGCCGTACTGTCGCTCCGACATGTGTGTTGGAAATTGCATCGGAAACCGTGTGAAAAACATAGGGTGAAAATGTAAAGTTTCCATTAGTTGAATTTAAGTCCGTTCCACCCACCAAGGTTAATTCGCTATTCGCTCTGCGTATGGTGCTGTAATCGTTTGAGTATAGATTGTCTTGGTGTCTCAGTAGGTTGTTTAGTTGTGCACCAAAATAAACTGGACCAGCATTTACAATCATTCCAGCTCCCAAATCGCGATACCACAAATTTCTACCTACAGGAAGAGTTGGATTAATTGAGAAAGTTTCTAGGTGGTTGGTTTGAAATTCTGTAACGGAATTGTTGACTATTTTAGTCTGATCTAATGCTTTTTTACCAAAAGTATATTTCATAGATGGTTCGATGGTGATGTAACGATTTATTGCGAGTTTTGGTGCACAGATTAAATTAATATTCCAATCTTGGATTAATCCATTTGAGAAATTACTGTAGTTAGCTACTACACCAAAACCTGACTTAGCTTTGCGTACATAACCATCTAATGCGATTTGTTGCGATACTTTCTGTTGTTCATTTGAGCTTATCCATCTAGCCGTCGAAATGGATTGAAATTTTAGTTGGGAGGTGTTACCTACAAAAGAACTATTCAAGTCTAAATTTGACTTTTCAGGCATAGCGTAGATTCGTTCTTTCTGATTGGTATTCGTAAGCTCTTTTTTCGTCCATTGAGCCAATTTCGACGAAGGATTCAACTTTACTGAAAACGAGCGAGTTCTACTTTCTCTTTTATGAAAATTTTCTGTGTCATTGTTATCAGTAGTAACACCTTGATTTAAAATGTATTTACTTAACTCGTTTTCTGCGAGTTGTTTTTCTTCCAATTGGTAGGTAAGAAGTGAATTGATTGGCAATACCTCCATACCCAAGGTAATTTTACTTTCCACTATTTTGAGCAATTCATGGTTAGCGATTGCATCGATTTTTTCCTCCTTTGAAATGACAGTTGTTGGAATTTTAGTTGTTGGAATTGTAATAGCGGGTTTTTTCTTATCGACAAGTATTAGGGTGGAGGGAGCACCATTTTGTTGAGTAGTAGCTGTTGTATTGCGTTTGTTTTTAGACTGTTCTACTGCCTTTTTCGAATTATTACTATTGTTAATTTTCAGCTGACTTGAAGCGGTTTTGGCAAGCGGCTGAGCAGTTTGTCCTTTAGCATTTAAAATTAAATATAACCCTGAGCCAAGGAATAGAAGAAACAGTGCAGCTGCATAAAATTGCCAATAAGCGAGAATGCGTTTTTTTCTTTTTCTTAATGACGCTTGTTTTTCATAACTAAAGGGAATCGAGCTAACTGTGGCAGCGGTCCATGCATCTGCATCGATTTCTAGATCAGGATTCATCGTCAGAAACTCTTCTAGCTGTATTTCTTGAGATGGACTCAGATTACCTTCTGTCCAGTCAAATAACCATCGATCTATATTGTCTCTATTGGGTATGTTCACACGAGTTGAGTTGATCCTTTTAACTGTTTTTTAATTTTCATTCTTGCCCTAAACAGATAGACCTTTACTTGCGACGGGGATAAATTTAGCAAATCGCCAATTTCATCATACGAATAACCTTCGAGGTCCCGCATCAAAATAATACTCTTTTGGATTGGAGGCAAGATACTAACAGCGCGGTCTATTACTTGTTTCGATTCGAAACTTGTATCAGGTGCGTTTGTCCCTACTTGCAATTCATTAGTTGTCGTGTAATCCATACGTGAACGCTTTTTTACAAAGTTTAACATCGCATGGTGCATACAGGTGAACAACCAACTTTTTGCTTTCTCCAATTCCACTTTTTCTCTGTTTTTCCACAATTTTTCAAAAACATCCTGCACCATATCCTCAGCATCCCCAGAGTTACGAAGAAAATTAACCGCAAACCGAAATAAGTTTCGACTATGCAATTCCACTACTTCATTATACTCTTGCCTTTTCAAATCATTGACAATTACAGTTAAAACAATCTTCCCTCACGAAAAGTTACAGCTTGATTTTTATACAAGCAAAACAAAAATAAACGAATTATTTGTAAAACAACCAAAAGATAGCCATTTGATTGCAAGCAATGAATAAATAATCACTTTCACCTACTATTAGTCGTGTGAGTTAATCATAGATAAATTCAATTTTTGCACAATTAATTAATATTCAATGTCTTTGGTGTTTTTTAAGTACGTTTTGTTAAAAGTCTTTTGGGACTCGCTAAAAAGTTAGTATATTTGAAAGTGTATTAATTACAAAAAGTAAAGTAAAATTGAATAAGCCAATATGATATTAATTGTTGAAAGTGGTTCGACCAAAAGCGATTGGGTGCTTCTAGGGCCAGGAAATAAACAAACTGTATTTTCTTTAATGGGATTTAATCCTTATTTTCATTCGTCGGAAACCATTGAAAAGGAGTTAACAAAGCATGCTGATTTAATGGTCAATGCTGATCATGTGCAGCGTGTATTTTTTTATGGAGCTGGTTGTTCAAGCGAGGCCATGAATAGCATAGTAATCAAGGGGCTTACTTCCGTTTTTAAAAATGCACTATTGCATGTAGACCACGATTTAATTGCTTGTGCTTATGCAACGTATAGAGGGAATCCTTCGATTTGTTGCATTATTGGAACAGGCTCAAATTCTTGCTATTTTGATGGTACTAACGTTACTGAAGTGGTACCTGCCTTAGGCTATATTCTTGGTGACGAAGGAAGTGGAACTTATTTCGGAAAGAAATTACTCGCGGCTTATTTATACCATCAATTGCCAAAGCATGTTGCAGAGGACTTCAAAAAACACTACGACGAAGATAAAGAGTCGATTGTTGACAAAGTATACCGAGAAGAAAATGCAAATGTTTATATTTCTTCCTTTATGCCATTTATAGCGAAGCATAAAGAAGAACCTTATTTTCAAGAATTAATTGAAAATGGCCTCCGTCATTTCATGCAAGTTCATGTCTGCTGTTATGAGAACTTCAAAGAGCTTGAGGTTAATTTTGTAGGTAGTATTGCAAGTATTTTCAGGTCCGCGTTAGAGCGAGCTGCTTCAAGTTTAAATATAAAAATTGGAAGGGTGGTACAAAAGCCAGTCGACGGACTCGTATCGTATCACATGGATTACGTACTTACAAAAAGTCCGGTTAACAAAGGATAGATTTTACAGAAGTTAATTTGGCAATATATTTCATTGCTTGGATACCAATCAGAAATAAATAATTGCTTATTGCGGTTATTTATACCTTAATCACAGATTCTTCCGAAGTGCTTATCGTTGTGAAAATGCGCGTCTAATTCTTCCATTTCCTTTAATAAAGCTGCAGTTGGTGGAATTTTTTGTAGTTGCGACAAATCGGGTTGACCTGCATCTACCCACGCTGAATACCAAATGGAACCTACCGCCACAATTGCTGCCCGTAAGCGCCTTTCAACCATATTGTTCAATAAGTTGTGATAAGCTTGGCTGTATTCTCGCGAATAAACAGAAACCGTTGTGTTACCTCGTTGTTCGAAGCTAAATCGCAAATCACTTGGAAAAGAAATCGATAATTTTTTCTCTATACTTAAAACGGAATCCAATGCATTGTGTGATCCGCGAACCGCTGTCCAGATGAAATCAAGTACACTGTTCTTGTAGGCCGCTTTTCCGACAAAATAATCGTAATCCTCTGCGTTAATCTCCACTAAGCGACTTTCCCAAAGACCATGAATACCTCGTTGGCCAGTTTTTTGTCCGTTGTAATTCTCGGTAGTGTGCAGTGGAACGTGAGCATCACCGATGTAATGTCCAATGTCAGCAGAGTATTTTAGAATAAGTTCCACATTTTTAGATTCAAACGCTTTTTGAAGTTTAAATTTTACCACTTGTATGTGCCAAGGCACGATACCATACGCTTGAAGTGTGTCTTCGGTAAATTTTGTAATGGCATCATTCCATTTTCTCGGTATGATAACGAAAGGATCCTCACCGGGTTGATAATAATGATCTAAATCAATGTAATGGCATTGTGCCTCGCCGTCCACTGCATACCTTCTTTTGTCTGGATCTACGGAGTGATCGGTAATGTATTCTATATTTTCTTTATAAAAACCAATCATTTCACGCGGCAAGGTAAACACAGCGACTCGGTTGATGCGTTTGTGTCCAAAAAAACCCCAAGAAGGTTCATTCTGCTCTTTAGGTGTATTGGAAAAAAATAAAGGGATAGCTAAAAGAAGCAAATACGCCTTTCTATAATTTGACAAGTTTTCCATTTTTCAAAATCGGAATTACATCTGTTTGGTCAGGGGTAAGGCAATACTTAATATCCTCGTTCAAATTTAAGTGTTTTAAACGTCTTCTATGTGAACTAGATTTTAAATAACCTAAATAATTGTCCTTTGCAGATAGAAACAGGTATTTAGCAGCAATAGACGAATCCTCAACAGATATAAAATTACCTGTGGAAATTAAAAAATCGGAGATGGCACCGGCACAAATGGTGTCTTCTAGATTGAACTTATCTTGCCAACCCGAACAGAGACAGAGGATATTTTTATTTTGCTTACTGAGCCAACTACTGATTGCAGTAAGATTTAAAAAGGAACCAACTACCACTGTATCGGCATCTTTTGCTACATCTAATGATTTGGTACCATTGGTGGTCGTTAAAACTATTTCTTTTCCCCTAAGTTCTTCATTCATAAATGAGAAAGGAGAGTTGCCGAAATCGAAGCCTTCAACAATTTGGCCCATTCGTTCAGCTCCTGCCAAAAACCCTTTATTTTTATATTGTAATGCTTCCTCTACGGTCGGAACAGGAATAATAGATAAAACACCGTTGTCAAAAGCGGCACACATGGCTGATGTTGCCCGTAATACATCAATCACCACGACGATTTCAAATTCATCTTTGTAATAGGCGTATTCGCCAGGCGTGAAACAAACTTCGATACGTTTTCTGGTTTCAAGCATTCTAAACGTGCATTTTTAAATCTAGTAAGTGATAAAAGTACAAATAATTTTTGTTTAGGATTTGAATAGTACAAGTTACCACTCACTAATTTTAACGAAATTTGTACTTTACTAACAAGAAAAAATGTTTAGCTCAGAATTTCAAGCCATTGTTGATTATAGAAGGTCAAATAGAAAGTTTAACCCTGCTATCGAAGTTCCCGACGAAGTTATAAAACGCAGCATTGAACGCGCTATTCTGTCGCCAAATAGCAGTAATATGCAATTGTGGGAGTTTTATTGGATCGCATCTCGAGAAAAATTAGATGAATTCGTACCACTTTGTATGGGGCAATCTGCTGCTAAAACGGCAAAACAAATGCTCGTGTTTGTCACTAGGAAGGATAAGTGGCGAGAACGCGCCAAATGGAATCTTGCAAAAATTAATGAAAATAGCGAAGGAGCGCCTGAGGCGCTTACCAATAGAGCGCAAAGTTATTACGGTAAGGTAATGCCTTTTTTGTATTTCAATGATCCATTTTACATAATGGCGACAATACGTAGAACAGTAAGTTTTTTTATGGGATTACGGAAACCTTTCTACCGAACGGGTGGTCCGTCTAATCAGCGCATTGTGGTGCATAAATCATGCGCGCTTGCGGCACAAACATTTATGTTGTCAATTGCAGCTGAAGGTTTTCATTCTTGTCCAATGGAAGGATTTGATGAACGAAGGGTTAAAAAAGCACTGAAATTACCCTACGGCGCTGAAATAAATATGATAATTTCAGTTGGCTTAGCAACCGATGAAGGTATTTGGGGTCCAAGGCTTCGGGTTCCTTTTGATGATGTTGTTTTTCGTAAATAATTTTTATTAAGTAACGAGGTATGAAAGCGATTCCTATAAGTGTTGCTGTTTTGCTGAAAGCTTATTCACATGGTATTTTTCCAATGGCTGATCAACATGGAGAAATTAATTGGTATTGTCCTGGTCTTCGTGCAATTATTCCTTTGGAGAATTACAAAGCGTCTAAATCGTTGCGTTCTACCTTGAAAAAACAAACGTTTGAGATTCGCATTAACCAACAGTTTACGCATGTCATGCGTGCTTGTGCTGCACCTCGCGATTTTGGTTACGGGGTTTGGATTTCTGAGGAAATGATTGCCGTGTACAGCGAATTAAATCGCTTGGGTTATGCACATTCGGTAGAATCTTACCAAAACGATGTGCTCGTTGGTGGACTTTATGGGGTATGTTTGGGCGGTGTTTTTTTTGGAGAATCAATGTACTCGGATGTTTCAAACTCATCCAAAGTTGCTTTTCACTATTTAATTGAAATACTTAGAAAAAATAATTTTGAGTTGTTGGATACGCAAATTATTAACGACAATGTACTGCGCTATGGCGCAATCGAAATTAAAAGAGCAGAATTTCTTAAATTATTAGCCAAAGGACTCACAAAAACGTGTCAATTTACATGGTGAGCACGATGAATTAAACTTATTTTTTCTTGCGTCGGTATTTACCTCGCGTGTGATAATAATAGCGCGACCTATTACGATTTTTTATAGCATTTTTGTCCGTACTCACTTTTTTACGCACATAGCCTTTTCGCATTCTTCCTCTGTAATCAATCGAGGGTTTAACATAGGTGCCTCCTGCATCATCTGATTTTTTAAAGTCACAACGAATAAAAAAAAGTTGGATTGTGGCTACCACAAACAAGATAAGCATACTCCGCCTTGTGAGGATGAAAAAAAAGATTTTCAGCAAGTGTTAACTGCTGGATTAGGCAAAAGCATTAATTCTTTATGTGAAAAAATTAGTCATGAATGCTCGAAAATTTACTTTGATCAAACCATTATCTTCAACCATATTGGGATGAAAGAAAATCAACTTTTGATTTTGTTAAACTTTAATAAAAATAAAAAAATTAATCAGCTGGTAAATGAATTGCTTCGTATAGAAAATTGAAAAAAATGATTAGCTTCACTTTCTTGTTGGGAAAATTGAATAAAAAACCGAAAAGATTCGTCCGGGGGTGTATTTGAGGTAAGATCTTTATTCAAGGAAATCTTCTCAGCTTACTAAACAAACTATACATTATGTCTACTTACTGCCAAGAATTAAACCACAAAATCACTTATGGTGATCCTTTTTTTATCATTACTACGACAGGGGTAGGCGGTGGTGTAATTGTTTCGATGGAGTCAATTAACCGAATCCCAAAAAATGAGCAATTTGCTGAGCAGTTTGTTGACCAAGTCAGTTTTGATGTTTTTGCAGCAACTTCAAGCTACAGTATGGGTAATACTTATGCTTGGACTGATATTACCAAAGGAGAATACCTTTTTTCAATAAATAGTGATGTGTTTTCCTCGTGTTTTCCTACCTGCAAAGCCATGTTTTCATCTAATAATTAATCCCGTTTTTAACTCACTACATGTTAATAAATGGCTAGCTAATTTGAAGTGAAGGATTCGTATGAATTAGTTCTTCCAATACATCGCTAAAAGCTGCTGTCGGAGTGCGGTGACCGTGTTCCCCAATTCGAATTGTTGCCTGCATTTTTTGTAGAATTTCAAAATTTTGCTCGGGAGAAATGATTTCATCGTGCGCTCCTAGCAGTGCCCAAACGATCGATTTCTCCATCCCATCCGGCGGAATAATAGGATGAAACGACCTTGAAACTAATGCTGGATTCAAAAGCAACAGGATACTTGAATAATGTGTGCCAATATGCTGTGCAAAATGCCCTCCCATGCTAGAACCAACAATTACATGTGGTTGAAACGCTAATACTTTTTCTAAAGTTTGAGAAAATAGCAGATCATTTGTTTTATAATCCATACTTGGTGCTAAAACGTGGTAGCCTTTTGCTATCATTAAGTCAACTTTTGGAGACGTATTGCTACTTTCTAATCCATGGATAAAAAATATTCTTTTCATGTATGTTGTTTATTTGTTATGCTTAATACTTCGTGTACTTTTTCCATGTTTCAATGGCGTATATTAAAAGTATCCTTTTATGAAAAATTACTTCCTTAGTTGTATTTCCTTGGCTATAAAATTATCGTATAGCTGGCGTAATTTTCTGTCTCCATGTAATCCTTGTGGAAGGAGGTTGAAATTGCAAAGGTTGGCCGAATAATTTCCTGCAGTTAAGGAAAGTGCAGAATAATCTTCATATTTTTTTTTACTCTGAACCAAAGAAATGGTAAGCGAGTTTTCTCTCAAAATTAAAATGTCCATAATTGTTTATTTATTTGATTATTTTTTCTTCCATAGATAGTAGTTTCGTTCAGTACTATTATAGAGGGTTTTTCCATAGTAGGATTTCGCTATTTTCTCTTCTTCCCAATTCAGCAATGGATTATCGATCCATGTGTGATCTTGCAATCCTTGTAATAAATGACCTTTGCGCGCCTGATTAAAATGATTGGAGTAATTGAGGTAATCCATCATGAGTTCACGTGCATCGTAATGGAATTCCTTAGTTTTTACGCTTTTGTCGGTAATGACCTGCTTGATTTTGAGAAGCTTTTGAAACTGATATATAAAGTCCATGTTTAGGTGACTTCCGCCCATGGTCCCTCCACCGTCTTGAATATGAACTAACGTATCCACGCACAGTTGATTGTGAAGTAAAAAATCGACCAAAAAATTGCAGTTTTCGTGAGTGAAATAGAAACAGGGTAATAGAACTTTGATGGTTCTTCCATTTTGAAATATACTGAGTTCTATAATAAGGAAGAAAACTTTGTTCGAATGGTGGTCTCCAGCGCCATAAAACAACCCTCTATCTCCGAATTGTCCATTTGAAAAAAATGGAATTACATTAAACCTTTTCAAGGTCAATTTGGTTGTATAGAGTAATTTAAGTTGAGTAGAATCCTTGTCCGTATTAGCTTCAAATAAAATAGTTCCGGATTTAAAAAGGTCGACTCCAGTCATATTATTCGTCGGCAAATAATAGTCCGTTAAAATGTAAATGTGAGAAGTACTCGTATAACCGCTCATCAAGTTTGCTTTTTCAAGGTATGCGATATGCCTAAAGTCATCGCCAGCGCTGGGGTACCAACATATGGATTTGGCGAGATGATTTTGATCGAACTTTGCGTAATTAAAATCCTTAAAATAGGTAGCGAAATTTCTTCTCACGATTTCAGTTAATTCAAACAAATATAATGTTTAAAAACAACCTAATGACTAAAAAATGGAATGAAAAATGACGTATGATTATTGTAAAAAATGCCATCTATCCGAACATTATTGTGCACCTTTGCATACCTACCATTCTCATCATTTCTGAGATCAATTATGGCAACCACCCTAAAACGGCTTGGCGCATAAAACGGTGAAATTGTGTAAGTCCCTAATTCATTTTGTTGTAAAATCAGTTGGAAATCACCATAAAACAGGAGTGTAGTACTTTTTAATTGGATATGTTGTTAAAATGCTTATTTTAGCTACAATTCAATGATAATTTACTAAGAATGCACAAGGAGTTTATAACGAATGGAAATAACGCTTTAACTATTGATTTGAATCAATGGAAAATGTCTCGCAACCTGTCTTGTAAAATTCTTGAGGAAACAGCTAATTATTTTTTAATTGAAAATGATTCAGGCGAACAAGTTGAATTTTTAAAATCTTTAGTTAGTTCAAATAAAATGTCAATCGCAGGAAATCTACTGGTGTTGAGCGAGGCACAGTACCTAAGTCATTTTATTAGCCTACGCAAAGTGCAAAACGCGAAAATGAATATCCAATTTGAGGACAATAAAAACTTAATTTTCCAACATAGGGAACAAATCTTAGCGAAGGGAGCATATTACCTGCTACGACCTGATTTTTTAAGTAGCGGTGCCTCGCACATGGGGAGTTTTAATTATTGTTTAGGAGCGCTATTAGATACTTTTCATTGTGAGTCGCCTTTTTACTTTCAGGAATTAGCAGGATTCAAAAAGATGTATTTGGTAAAACTATCCGGTTCAGTACTTAGTGGTGTTTATTCGGCAACATTTTGGTCGGATGATAAGGGGGAATTTATCTATTTAACTTCCGATAGCCATGGCCCTCTGCCAAGACCGTTATTCGATACCATGAAAAGTTTTCAAGGCATATTAAATGGTTCATTTATTGAAATAGATTACCAAGATAAAGCAATAGAAAATTTGCTAATGGACATCAATAATACCGAATTACAACATGTACTAGTTAATCCTAACAAGTTATTATGAATCAATTAGTTAATAAACTTCCTGCTGAAATTAATAAGGTATTAAATGCCATCCATTTCGATATTAATTTGAATAATAAAAAAACACCCTTTTACTTTGCCTCGCATGCACATGTAAAATTAAGGGGGTGGGAAAAAGCAGAGTTGAATTTATTAACCAATTTAAATGAAATAGTCGAGTTGTTGCGGCAAGATAAATACATTGCAAACAAAGATTTTATAATTGAGGGCTTAGTTAAATCAATTGAAAATATTGATTTATCACTAGGTTTTTTTACCGAAGCATTTTATTGGAAACATAGGCGTGGATATTTACGAATAGCGAGCAGACTTGAACGATCTTTACGGCCAGTTCAATTTCCACAGTTTCGACAAATGTATTCTAATATAAAATTAAAAAACGCAGAAAAATTTATCAAAAGTGAGTGTGACTTTGTCGCTTATGAAAAATGGACAATAAATAATCCCTTTGTTCCTAATCCAAACATAAAAATATATCAACGACTATTGACCAAAATAAATCCAACAAAAATCATTCGAACTCCTATTTCATTGGTTTATCGTTATTTTAATGATGAATTAAAACTCATCTACAAAAACAATGACATTCGAAGGAACAGTATTGATTTAAGATCCCTTTGTTCAAAAAACTCAAGAGGATTGTTACCCGAACTCCGATTCACTCCATATGGTTATATTTCTGTTCCAAACGATCTAAAAGGCGATGAAAAGTTAATTGACCTAATGCGTGGAGGTCAAGTTATGAATTTGGCCGGAGGAGGGGGGATTTATGTTTACGAGCTGGTCAATGATAAGTATGTATTTAAAGAAAATTTTATATATTGGTGTTCATGAAAAATCAATTGTCAAATTTGAATTCGTTGATGAGGAAATGCCGGAGATTTCGTAAAAGACGAGATTGTTAAAAACAAAATTGAAATTCCAGATATAAATTATTGGACAACAACGGGAATTGTTGTTGAAATCAACAACATAATGATATCGGAAGATTATGACATGTATGTGATTGAAGATAAATTGATGACGGGTGATTTACTATAAGCACTTATAAATGTATTTATTAATCGATTAAAGAGCGACTGAACAAATTAACGATTTATTGATTGTATTCTTTTTTCATGTTGTATTATTTCTTGCCTAGCTTTTTCCTTTGACTTCTTTTTCTCGGGAATATATAGTATCTCGTCTACTTGTGGAAGGATTTCAATTCTAACAATTTTTTTCTTACGAAGTGGTTGAGCTGGCTCGAATCTCCATGCTGCGAATCCTGGCTCCGCAACATCATCAAGTTCACCTTGGTCGTTAATCCAATTAATTTCCACATTCTTAACTTCTTCAAGAAAGAATCCGTTAAGTATAGTGAAACCACGAACGGTGTATACCTGACCAACTACTGGCTTAATGACATCTTTGCACTCAAGGTAAAGTTTACGGTCGTCTACAAAACGAACTTGTGAACCAATTGTGATTTCTTGACCTTTTAAAATAACTGTTTTCATACCTCAAATTTTAATAATAGGAAAATAACGAATTAGGTACAATTTGAGATTGTATTCTTTTTTATGTTGTATTTTTTCTTGCCAAGCTTTTTTCCTTTGACTTCTTTTCCAAGGGAATATATAGTATCTCTTCTACTTGAGGAAAGATTTCAATTCTCACAATTTTTTTCTTACGAAGTGGCTTAGCTGGTTCAAAACGATTTACAGCAAATCCAGGCTCACAGATATCAATAAGTTCACCTTTTAAGTTAGAAAACTTATGAACTTTGTTGTTAATTTCCTCTAAGATAAAGCCCCCGTTTTTAGAAAATTCTTTAACAACGTAAACATTTCCTGTTACAGGTTTCTTAATAGAGGGTACATCAGCGTACATATCTCTATCATCTACAAAACGAATTGGTGAACCAATTTTGATTTCTTGACCTTTTAAAATAACTGTTTTCATACCTCAAATTTTAATAATAGAAAAATAATGAATTAGGTACAATTTGAGATTGTATTCTTTTTTATGTTGTATTTTTTCTTGCCAAGCTTTTTTCCTTTGACTGCATTAAAAACCCAATGCCGCTTACCAACTTTTTTTTAATCAATCTCTTGCCAGTTTTAAAAAAAAAGTATCTTAGCTTTGTAACATCCCTGGCTTCAATTTGGGGAGTATTATAATTAAAAACGATTTAAAGTAAATAAAAAATGCCTCAATACTATAACCCAGATAAGGAAAATCTAGAATCAGAACTAGAAAAAATGGACACTAATCTTTATCAAATGCTAGAACAAGGTCTTCTGCACGAGGATATGCTTAGCACCATCGAATCTTTAATTTCTGAGTGGTGTAAAGAAAACCTAAACACATATGAAACTTTAAAAAAAGAATTTGAAGAACTGTCAGTCGATGACAAAAAATATTATGCTGATATCGATGAGTATATCCAGCAAATGGGAAGATGGTGGATAGAAACATTTAAGCAACTTAGCAATGAAGATAAAGAAACTTTTTTACAAAGATATAATGTAACTATTGCTTGTTGTTTAAATAGTAATACCTATAACGAAGAAACTATAAAAGAATCAATAGAAGATTCCTGGAATAAATAATATACTTGTGTGGTATTTTGTTGATAGTTGGTGCTCCAAACATATAAAGTGGTAATCTTAATTGATTGCCTTTTTTTAAGTTTAAAATAGCATACTCAAAATCAAGTAGTCATTTCATATTCAGTATTACCAAATTCTAGATCAGTTATCTGAATGGTAATAGTTTGCCCTGGCAACGCTAAAAACGCTATAAAATCAGCGGCATATAGCTCTTCCACGTGGTTTGTCATAAATTCAATTGCAGCTTCTGAATTTCCATTCGACTTCATAAAGTTGGTCATACCTTCTAGATCTGCTTCATCCATAAAAGTGTGTGACATAAGAGATTCGTTAACAACAAGAATAATCCCATCGTTAGATTCCGAAGCTAGCCAGAATAATTTATTACCTTGTGGTTTATCATCCTCAGCTACATAACAATTTTCAAATTCATTCAAAATTTCTTGATAATTTGGAACGGGCTTAAATAAACTGGAACGAGTAGTTGTTACTGTGCCAGATTCCATTCCTGAGTAGATAAAAGTTTCCATGTGTTTAATAATAATTTTTGAGTGCGAATATAATTAATAAAGAGTTGAAAAATCAAATTAATCCCTTCAATTCTAAATTAGATAAATGGATCAGTAGGAGGTAGGCATTATCTTTAATTCTGCCTTCTAGGAATGCGCGATAGGTTTTTCCGCCATCTTGAAATACTAATGGTTCATTGCCTTTTACTCCACCGGCTAACATCATCATTGAGTCATTTTCGTGCAGCTCCTTTGCCATTTCATATAAAAAATCGAAGGTTAAGCCATTGATGTGTGTTAATTGATACTTTTTAGAAAACACAAACTTGTTATATACTTCTTGTTTAGGTAATAATTTCCCTGCTGGCTTTACGGGATTTTCAGCTAATATATTAGCAATGGTTTCCTTTGGAGTACGCTCTTCTTTTAATATTTTATGTTTTTAGATCAAACTCACTATTTCCATATAAAGTGGTAATCTTAATTGATTGCCTTTTTTTAAGTTTAAAATAGCATACACAAAATCAAGTAGTCATTTCGGTTTCAGTATTACCAAATTCTAGATCAGTCATCTGAATGGATATAGTTTGCCCTGGCAAAGCTAAAATCGTTATAAAATGCGCGGCATGTAACTCTTCCACGTGGTTCGTCATAAATTCAATTGCAGCTTCTGAATTTCCATTCGACTTCATAAAGTTGGTCATACCTTCAAGATCTAAATCAAGCATAAAATCGTGTGACATAATACATTCATTAATAACAAGAATAATCCCATCGTTAGATTCTGAAGCTAGCCAGAATAATTTATCACCTTGTGGTTTGCCATCCTCAGCTTCATAACAATTTTCAAATTCATTTAAAATTTCTTGATAATTTGAAACGGGCTTAAATAAACTGGAACGAGTAGTTGTTACTGTGCCAGATTCCATTCCTGAGTAGATAAAAGTTTCCATGTGTTTAATAATAATTGTTAAGTGCGAATATAATTAATAATGAGTTGAAAAATCAAATTAACCCCTTCAATTCTAAATTAGATAAATGGATCAGTAGGAGGTAGGCATTATCTTTAATTCTGCCTTCTAGAAATGCGCGATAGGTTTTTCCGCCATCTTGAAATACTAACGGTTCATTGCCTTTTACTCCACCGGCTAGCATTATCATTGAGTCATTTTCGTGCAGCTCCTTCGCCATTTCATATAAAAAATCGAAGGTTAAGCCATTGATATGTGTTAATTGGTACTTTTTAGAAAAAACAAACTTGTTATATACTTCTTGTTTAGGTAATAATTTCCCTGCTGGCTTTACGGGATTTTCGGCTAAAATATTGGCGATTGTTTCCTTTGGAGTACGCTCTTCTTTTAATGTTCCATCTGGTAAGTAAACAACTTCTGTTTTCTGAATTTGAAAAACTGGTTTCAATTCTGCGTTGATGTAAACTTTGCTTGTTTCGGAAATAAAAAGTCCGGTAAATAAATCATTAAATTCAGGGTCGGCACTTATTATTGCTTGAGCCACGGCCTCATCTCCTCCGTTTGCCTTAAGTAAATGTTCATAGGAATTTCCGGCAACTGATTTTAATACGCGCAAAGTTTGTGTTGCTTCATATTTTGGAGTAACAACTTTTACCAATGGCTTTTTTGTATAGTTCTTAAAAATCACTTCTGCATTGCGACCTTTGTTATCCGATATATTTATTTGTCTTGACATCTTTATTTATTTTATAACATTCCAAAATCCATTCCTTCCTCTTCAATAGGTTGTTCAATCAAGGTTTCAGATATTGGTTCTAATTCATTTTTCAAAAAAGGAAAATCAATAATTCTCCCTGTTAAGGCAAAAATACCATTCGTATTAGCAATTAAAATCGCGTCTGCACCTTCATAATCAGCACGGTAATTAAAGATAAAGCGAGCCACTTTTCCGCTCGCTAAAAAATCACTCACTGATTTTTTTTGTAAGGCATCTTCAAAATCTAATTGATAAACAATTGTTACTTCCAAATTAAATAAATCATCTAAGCTAGTTAATGTAAGAAGTACTTCGCCGTCGTAACTCGAAGGTACAAGAACAGCGTCTTTACCATCTTGGTAAACAACTTTTAATTCCTTTTTATCCAGCTCATTAAATAATGCGTCAACCGTTTTATTGGCTGTTGCTCCTTTTAATACGATTGTTTTACCATCATCGAGCAAACTTCCCATTGCGCAAGGATTTCCTTTGTCGTCATTTACTTTAACTTCGATAAACCCATATACTTTATCGCGATCTACTTTGGTGAGCGATGCTGCAAACGTTAGTTTTCCTGCATTAAATTGAATTGCTTTTGCCATAATCTTCGTTTAAACTTTTACCCAACCTGCTTTTATATTTTCTTCTATTAAAACAGCTACTTTCTTTTCCAAATCAACTTTATTAGCACAGAGAAAAATATCTTGTTCAAGTGGTGTTTTTCTTCCTGAACTAAAGTCGGAATACAACACAAAAAATGGAGAGAATTGACCTGTTTCTTCCTTGTTCGTTTGAACCCCCAAGAATTTACGAACAGCAACACCACCTTTACCGCTTTTCGTGAATACTTCCCGAATCAAAATAGTAGATGCTTTCAATTCGACATCTGATTCTGTTCCATTTTCTATTAATAAATGGCTAAATTGTTGTTCTCCGGCATCTGTAGCGATTGCTTTCTTATCCTCTCTAAATCTCTGAAATACTGGAGATATACAACTAATTGTTGAGCCCTGATTTTTAACTGTGTAACCGCCATTTTCATCATAATGAAGAACGCTTTTTCGGATAGTTCCTTTTGTGGTTTCTGAAATAATATCCAAGCAGGATAGTTCTACCACCAAGCTTGGTTTAATCATAATAAATGCTGTTTTCGCACCAGAAACTTCTGTATATTCACTAGTAACAGAAATAGATTTAAGTGTTGAAACAAAATCTTGACGTTCTTTTTCTGAGAAACCATTGCCGCATTTCGTTACAATCTGAAATTCTTTTTCCCCAGTAGCAACTCCTAGTAATAACTCACGCATAACTTCATGCTCTCCTGAGTTTAATGCATACCCTAAAACAACTAAATCTAATGTAATGGAAGGTTTTATTTTATAAATGATTCCATCAGAGGATCTAACAACTGCTCCTTCTTCTTTGCCAGCAATACCACTATAAAAAGCAATAATATCTTTTCTGCTTTCCATCAAAGTTTGCTCAATGGCAAAAACTTCCTTCGTAGTAGCGATTTTTTTGATCAATGCTACTTTTTCTTTAGCATCAACCGTTGGCTCTTCGCCATTGTGTGAAATAATATCAAATACGCCAAAACGGATGTCATATTTATCAGGCTCGTCCAATGCGGCTGACACTTCACGATGTGTAGTAGATTTAGCATTTTCATAGACACATAATTCTCCCGCTAACATAATGTCCCCTTCAATCGTTTTAGCAGCAGTGGTGATGGCTTTTATTTCTTTTGGATTACCATTACGATCAAAAAGAACGGCATTGCCATTTTTAATTTCTAATGCAGCAAAATAACCATCGTATTTAACGGAAGTGAAATAATATTCGGCCTCCATTATTTTAAGCCCTATCTGCTCAGGATCTGTAGGGATGTACCTTGAAGCAATCTTAGATTTGTATTGGGATATGTTCATATTGTTATTTCTTATTCACAAAGTTATTTGAAATTCGGTTATATTATTAACTTTTGATAAGTAAAAAATAACAGTTAAAAAAGTAGAAATTAAAAATTATCTAAAAAATAATGATATCTCTGAATTCTCGGTCAACATACTATGTGAAATGATCAAAAATGAATCTTTCACTTTGGATGTTTTAGTGCAAATGATAGCACAGCCTGGTCAAACAATTACTATTCAAAATATAAACATCGCATACGGAAATACTGAATTCGAGATTACAACCTAATTTTTATTTTCTATGCCAACAAAAACTTCAGTTCGAACCCTCGAAGTGAACAGAGTGGTGTCTCTGATACTCAACGCTTGCAATACTTCTGGAAAAAGCAAAAAAGGAAAGCACACCGATTTTGGCGTGCTTTCCTGTGGAGTGGAGTCGGAGGGGTTCGAACCCTCGTCCAAACGACGAATATTCCAGCTTTCTACATGCTTATTTCTTGGTTGGTTTTCGATTGTGAGACGGACAAGAACACCCAAACTCACAACTTAGCTTCTAGAGTTTCGCAAGCGCTTAGAAACATCGCGAATGCTAGCCTGATGGGATGAACTTCCGATTGGTAAATCTAACAGGCAGAAATTTACCGGAAGTACTCGTCCAACCTACTGTACTTCAGTCGGATAAAGCCAATTAACATTCAGCTAATTAAGCAGCAAGTGCGTATGACGTATTGTCAACTATTGTTCGCAAAAAGATATTTAAGAGGTTCCTTGCAACCCTCTGCATGCTGACACTTGACTACCGCTATCGCTGTCAAATCCAATGTCGACCCCAAAGAACGTTTTCTTTGTTAAGAAAGGTAAAGTTACGAAAAGTTACATTTATTTGGCGAATTTGATGGAAACAAAAAAGTGAGCTATCAACTCACTTTGATTTTATTAAAGAAAAGGAATTAACTAATACTCATCTTCGTTAAACAGAAAGTCCTCTCGAGATGGATAATCTGGCCATATTTCTTCTATGCTTTCGTACACATCGCCCTCATCTTCTAAATCTTGGAGGTTTTCAACCACTTCCAATGGCGAGCCATTTCGAATAGCGAAATCGATGAGTTCATCTTTTGATGCAGGCCACGGTGCATCTTCTAAATACGAGGCTAATTCTAGTGTCCAGTACATATATTATTGTTTAAATTATTGACTTTCGGCAAAAGTAATCTTTATTTTTAAATATGCAAATGTTCTTTAATAAACATTGCTTTCTATTTATTTATAACATCAAATTATAGCCTTGGCGCCCACTTAACTTCTTCTATCTCTAAGTCATTTGCTAGTTTTCTACCAAGAACAAATAGGTAGTCACTAAGTCGATTCATGTAGGCTAAAACCAAGGGGTTAACTGACGCATTTTCGCTCAGCGCAACTACTTGTCTTTCTGCTCTTCTACAAACACAACGAGAAATATGACACATAGATACGGTTGGGTGTCCACCAGGAAGGATAAAATGCTTCATTTCGGGTAATTGTTCTTCCATTTCATCAATCCATTGTTCCAATACTTCGATGTCTTGCTTAATGATTTGAGGTAATTTCATAGTTACATTTTCGCTTTCCGCAGCCAGGCAAGACCCCATAGTAAACAAACGATCTTGTATACTAATCAATTGCTCTATGTATTGTTGATCGATGGGCTGATCGCGCACTAAACCGATATGAGCATTCAATTCATCAATTGTTCCATAGGCTTCAATCCGTAAATTACTTTTAAGCACTTTTGAACCTCCAATAAGCCCTGTGCTGCCGGCGTCGCCCTTTTTTGTATAAATTTTCATATTATAAATCTAAAATTACATCTTCAATTGATTTGTCTTCTTCACAGAGTACAAGAATGCGTTGAATTACTTCATCGACTATAGCATCAGGACAAGAAGCCCCAGAAGTAAGTGCAATTTTTATGTGCGCTTGTTCTGGCAAAAAAACATGTTTCTGTTCCACAAATTTCTGATGAATATTGAAGCTGTGGATTTCATTTTTTTTGACAATACAACGTTGATTATCGATAAAATAGGTTGGAAATTTTTGCTCGAGAATTTCTACTAGGTGACTCGTATTCGAACTATTGTAACCACCAACAACGATGGCTAAGTCCATTTCATTCTCCATGAGTGCAAGCGTTGACGTTTGATTATCATTTGTAGCGTAGCAGAGTGTATCTCGTGTATCTGCAATGTGCTCTTTAATGTTGTCAAGACCGTATTTGGCGATCATAATCCCTCGCAAGTAATTAGTTATGGCCTCTGTTTCGCTAGCGAGCATGGTAGTTTGATTAACAATTCCAATGCGTTTCAAATCCACTTCCGGATTAAATGCTTCGGTATATTTACCATTAAAGTGGGAATAAAAATTATGCATTTCAAGATCACCGGAAATTATTTTACCTAAATAAATTGCTTCCTGCATATCTTTAATTATTAGAGTAGGGGAAGTGTTCGCACTATGGGAAAATGTAGCTCTTGTTTCTTCGTGGTCCGCTTTACCATGAACAATAACAGTGTGTCCCAAAGCGCCTAGTTTAACCGAACGGTTCCAGACTTTTTCCACAAATGGACAGGTGGTATTGTAGGAATGGATATCGAGCCCAAGCTCCACTAATTTTTTCTCAATTTCAAGCGTAGTGCCAAATGCGGGGATAATTACGATGTCCTCTTTGCTCAATGAATCAAAAGAAATTAATTGTTTTCCTTCGGTGTCCTGCAAGAAGAGTATCCCATTTTGTTCAAGATCATCATTTACGGCAGGATTATGAATCATTTGACTCAATAAAAAGATCCGCTTAGTTGGATTTTCTTTTACTGCTTTGTAGGCAATTTCGATCGCATTTTCAACCCCGTAGCAAAATCCAAAATGACGTGCCAAGTAAAAAGTAACTCGATTAAATGAAATTTTTGTTGGGCTGTAATCTTGTTTTCTAGGATCTTGAATTTTGCGTTTCGCTTTAACCTGACTAATAATTGGCGACCTGAAGAAAGACGGAACTTCGAACGTTTTCATATTAATTTATTAAACCAACGATATTTAACATAGTTCATTGGTAAAAACAAATATAAAAAGAAAAGGCTACCAATTAACTTGATAGCCTTTTCGATTGGTTGGAAAATAGATTAAATATCTACTTGTTTATCTTTTGGATGTTTTACTTTGTAATCGTAGTCAAGTACCTTTTTTTCTTTCGACTTTAGGGTAAACGACCACTCTAATAATCCTGTTCGCGAATCAAATTTACCTTTTGCAAAATTTTCAGATTCTATACTGATTTCACCATTTTGCGTAATTGGTAATTGATCTTGTACCACTAGTTCAATACTCGATGACTTTTGATTGCTGATTTCAATGCTGTAAGCAAACGTTCTTTCTCTTTTGTCCCCAATTACTTTATCTTTTAGTTCTTTTTTCAAAAGTGTGCGTTTCACTACAATACTTGGGTCTTTACCCAATGATAAATTTAAGGTATCATCCATACTCGTTGGATCGATATAGGTCTCGCCAATGTAAGAGCCATCAAAGAAAATATTGGCCTGACCTGGCACTAATTGCAAGTCGTCTAATTTCGTCATCTGAGCAACAAGGTAAACAGAGGCATCTAATTTTGGGACTGTGTAGTATTTGAATTTAGTGTCTAATTCATTGGTTTTGATAAGTACGATGTGTTTTTCGTTGTTGGAGGCAATGGAGTAGGGCAGATCGATTTTGAATTCAGCTGAAATCAAACGATGTACTACGGTTGTAAACTTGTCTGCACTCATACTCTCCATATCCTCATCAACACGATTACTATCGTATGAATAACCCATGTTATAGGTAGCTTGTGGCGTCACACTAACTTCACTAAGTCGTTCGATGCCTTTTTGTTTGAAATTGGCTTTATATTGATAGTAGTCAATATACCACGGGTTTAAGGTTGGTTTTGTTTTATTTACGCTTGGGTTATTGGTAGAAATAGTAAGTCCAATATTTTCCCAATTTAGGCCGGTAGACTGATACACTTCCGCTTTGTAAGTAAGGTTGATTTTTCCTGTATTGGAGTCGCTTCTTAAATCGTATAACGGCGTCCAACCCGCATTGGCAACTACATACGAAAAATTCAATTTGCCAATTACTGCTGCTTTCGCGGAGACAGTAATAATAATTCTTGGGATTGGACTTTTATCTGAGTCATTCGCTCCGTTATTCGCTAAATAATTTTTCAATTCTGAAAGTCGGCCATCCATGGCGATTTTTTTAAATTGTTTTTCTTGTTTCTTTCGCTCTAGCGCTAAAAGCTTTTTGTTTAATTCTGTCATTTTCAATGCATAGTACTCTACAGCTTGTTTAAGTAAATTAAGTGAATCATTGACTTTTCCAATGCTTCTTACCATTCCATTAGCTGAAATAATCGATTTTGAGGCATTTAGCACATTAATTTCATCTTGTATTTCCTGCAAGTCGTACCCTAGAAGTCTCAACGAATCCTCCAAAACTTGAATATCGCGTTTTGTTTTTGCGTCAATCCCTTTGTTAGGATTGAAGTCGGGCTGGGGATAGTGCAAGGTATAACGTGTATCTAAAATTACAAGGTCACCAATACCCTTTACTTGAATACTTTTTGAATCAATAAAAGAACTTATTCCTTCAATAATAATTTCGGTTACTCCCGCTTTGACGGAGTAATTAGCCTTGTGATGGAGTTGTGCACCCTGTGCATAAACCGTGACATCAGTCAAAGTTGACTTGATGATTTCCTTTTCAGTTGCATGGAGGCAGTTGCAAGTTAAAACGAGACAAGCTGCAATAAAAATTATTTTCATAGCGATAGTTTTTTTTGAGCATACACGCACAAACAAAAAACGTTCAGGAAAAACAAATTAATTTATAAGTGCTTGTATTTCAGCAACTATTCGAAGAGCGAGTTGATCAGCTAAGTCAGCATCTTTACTCTCGGCGTAAATACGAATAATAGGTTCAGTATTACTTTTTCGAAGGTGAACCCATTCTTTTCCAATATATATTTTAACACCATCCGTTGTATCAACCTCCTCGTGCGCGTAGTTGTGTGCCATCGTCCGCAAAATTGCGTCAACATTGGTACTTGGATTTAATTCAATTTTATTTTTTGAAATGGAATAGGAAGGATAGCTATCTCTTAGCGCCGTTAAAGAAATTTTATGATTAGCTAAATGGGATAGAAATAAGGCGATTCCAACCAGTGAGTCCCTACCGTAGTGCAATTGCGGATAAATAATACCACCGTTTCCTTCACCACCAATAACGGCATTTATTTCTTTCATTTTTTCAACCACATTTACTTCGCCAACTGCCGCAGCGGCATAAACACAACCTTGTAACTCGGTAATATCGCGTAAAGCACGCGTAGATGATAAATTTGAAACCGTTGCGCCTGGTGTATTTTTTATGACATAATCAGCAATAGCCACAAGGGTGTATTCCTCACCAAACATGCTACCGTCCTCACAAACGAAGGCGAGGCGGTCAACATCTGGATCAACAGTTAACCCAAAATCGGCTTGAGTTTCCAGTATTTTATTGGAAAGATCAACAAGATGCGCAGGCAGCGGTTCAGGATTATGTGGAAAATGACCGTTTGGTTCGCAGTATAATTCAATGACCTGTTTAACCCCAAGCGCTTTAAGAAGAGCTGGAACAAAAATTCCTCCACTTGAATTTACTGCATCGACTACAATTTTAAAATTCGCTCGTTCAACAGCATTTTTATTAACAAGCGGTAGTGCTAAGATGGCATCAATGTGCTTTTTCAGGTAAGTATCGTCATTACTAATTTTTCCTAAATCGTCTACATTACAAAAATTAAAATATTCATTTTCAGCAATATATAACACTTCTTCTCCATCTTTACTAGATATAAATTCTCCTTTATGATTGAGTAATTTCAGTGCGTTCCATTCTTTTGGATTGTGACTTGCCGTAAGGATTATTCCACCATTTGCCATTTCTAAAGGAACAGCAATTTCAACTGTTGGGGTGGTGGATAGTCCAAGGTTAATAACATCTATTCCAAGTCCTACAAGGGTGGCGCATACGATATCAGAGAGCATAGGTCCAGAAATACGTGCGTCTCTACCCAAGACAATCTTTACTTTTTGCTCTGGAGCTCTATTCATGAGCCAAGTACCAAAAGCTGCTGCAAATTTAACAGCGTCGACCGGCGTGAGTCCTTCGTTAACTTTTCCACCAATAGTTCCCCGAATACCTGAGATTGATTTTATTAGCGCCATTTTGATTAAATTTTTTGTTCGTTTCTGAGTTGGATCATTTTAAGGCAAGCAACAGCGCATTCAACCCCTTTATTTCCATGAATCCCGCCGGATCGATCAAGCGATTGTTGTTCGTTATTATCTGTTAGTACACAAAATGCCACAGGTTTGCTGAACTTTAGCATCACGTTCATTAAACCTTGGGTAGTACCGGCGCAGACAAAGTCAAAATGTTTAGTATCTCCTTGTATTATCGCTCCAATGGCAATGACACCGTCCAATTCATACGCTTCAAAAAGAAATTGTGCAGCTAAAGGAAGTTCAAAGGCGCCAGGAACAAATTTTATGATGATATTATCGTGTGACATACCATTTTCGAGCAAAGTTTCATTTGCACCATCCAATAAACGCGTGGTAATTTTATCATTCCAAGTTGAAACAACAATGCCGATTACAAAATCGGCAGCATTAGGTAATGAACTTTGGTTGTATGATGATAAATCGATTCCTTTTGTGGCCATTAGTTAACCTTATAACTCGAAACCCTTGCAATATATTTATCGATGGTTTTTTTGCTCGCGAAAGTGGGATAATCATCTTTTATCCTTGTATACAATTCGTTTGCTTTTTCGTATTTTTCGAGTTGTTCAGCACAGGCACCAGCTTTAAATAAATACATTGGTGCTGTAAGGTCGTTATCATCTGCATCAGCCGCTTTAACGTACAAATCGAGTGCATCATCGTATTTTTTTAATTCCGATAGGCAATCACCTTGCAAGCCAATACACATGGTTGCTAAATAAGTATCTTCCAGCGAAACGCCCTCTAGATTGGTCAATGCTTTTTTAAATTCCCCTTTTTTCATGTATTGCGTGGCAAGAAGGTATTGGCCAATTTCGCCACCACTTTTACCATCGTATTTTTTAACAAACGGAACCAGCACTGCAATTGCCTTGTCTGTTGAATCTTTGGCGATGAAGTTTTGGGCGATCCAATATCCGTCTTTGGATTTTTCATTACTTGGCTTCCAAAAAAACTGACGGTATAATAAAATTAGCAAAACAGAAGCGATTGTTCCACCGATTATGTAGGTAACTAATTTGAACTTCTTATTTGTATTAAAATTCTCCTTAAGACTTTCTAGTGATAAATTTTCTAACATTACGCAAATTTAGATTGCAAAAATAGTTTTTTTTTTTGAAAATATCCTTTTTATTCAATTGAGAAGGTAAGTAGGAAGTGAAAATATGGCGTGTTGGCGCATTGCTGCTATTGAAAATTTAATCTCGAAATCATTTTTAGGTAAAAAATGAACAAATAAAAAATGTACATTAAGGTATAAAAAAACTTTTTTAAGTGGTAGTTTTATAAAAAGTAAATTAAATGAAAAAGAACAACAGAGTTCTCGTTTTTATTGTTGCATTGACTTTAAGTTCACCACTCATTTTGGTATTTGTTTACAATTCCGTACCGACCACTATTCGCATAGCGGGATTTACATTAAAAAAACTGAAGCAGCCTACGACCTTAGCTTTTAAAAATAAATTTGATTCAAGTGAGGCAAGAAAATCTAATCCAAAGATTAATTCAGAAAAATTAAAAACAGCTGATGCTATTGATTCTTTAAAATTAATTAAAGAAACTAAAATTAATTACAATCCAACGATTGACACCTTAAAATTTGAACAATTCATAAGCGAGAACACAGGAGAGCGAATTTTAATTATGGGTGATTCTGAGTGCGGTGGTCTGTGCAAACAATTGAATGATTATTGCATACAGAACGGCCATAAACTAGTGCTAAGTTTTATTTGGAATGCGGCTACTATTTTAAATTTCGCCTATGCTGACACAGTTTCAAAAATTATTAGACAGTATAAACCAACTTATGTTTTTCTTGTCATTGGTTTGAATGAATTGTATGCTAAGGATATTGCTAAAAGAAAGGTTGCCGCAGACATTGTTGCCAATAAATTAAACGGAACAAGATACACTTGGATTGGTCCGGCGAACTATGTATCCGATCGAGGTATAAATGATGTATTTATAAGCGCTGCTGCCCGGGGATCATTTTTTTCATCTAAGAACCTAAATTTACCCAAAGGAAGCGATAATCGTCATCCGAGTGTTGAGGGCTATAGAATATGGATGGATACCATCGCGTCATGGGTATCAACCAATGCAAAATACCCTTTGGTAATGTCAAAACCAATTAAACGAAAGCAAGGAATAAAGTCAAAAATTATTAGTTTAAATGCTTCCAAATTCAGGGGGTATTAGTGGAACGATGGACAAGTTTTTAAATGGTATAACTCATGCTCTTAGCTACTCTTTACAAGTACCTTGGTTAGTTAGTGACTTTAGTTTTTTGCTTGTATTCAGTCTTTTTTTAATGATTTACACTTTTATTTTTGACAAATTAATTTGGCGTCAAATCTTCATTTTAGCTCTTAGTTTATTCTTTTATTATAAATCCAGTGGGCCATTTATTTTACTTTTTTTTTTAATAATTGCTTTAGGTTATTTATCTGCCTTGCTAATTCATCGTACATCAGGAATACTAAAAAAGCGTATGTTAAGAGTAGCAATTTTTACAATTTCAGGAACGCTTATTTATTTTAAGCATGCGTACCCATTCGTAATTAATACTAATTTGTTTTTCGGAACAGGTTTATACGCTTACGATTGGTTTCTTCCGATTGGCATCACGTTTTGTTCACTTCAAACAATCGGGTATTTAATTGATGTTTATCGGGGAAGTGTTACACCAATAAAGGAAATAACATCCTATGCATTTTACATGACCTATTTCCCAACTGTATTTTTTGGTCCAATAATCCGAACAAAAGATTTCTTAGCTCAGTTTTTTAAGCTTCAACCGGTTAATCACTTATACTTGAAAAATGGCCTGATAAGGCTATTTCAAGGATTAGTTAAAATTCTTTTACTAGCGAGTTACCTTGGGATATTTGTCAATACGATACACGAAAGCCCAAAAGATTTTTCAGGCCTTGATCATTTATTATCTATTTATGCCTTTAGTTTTCAACTTTACTTTGAATTATCTGGCTTTGCGGATATTGCTATTGGTTTATCCTTGTTGATGGGTATACGAATAAAAGAAAACTTTGACAGACCTTACCACACTAGCAACCTATCCCTGTTTTGGCGAAAATGGTTAATTTCCATAAGTAATTGGATTAGAAATTACATTTACATTCCTATAAGTGGAGATAAAGAAGGAGGTTCGACAACTATTAAAGTGCTTTTTTTAACCGGGATTATTAGTTCATTAATTCTAGGAGTTGACATTCGCTACCTTGTTTTTGCTTTGATACACGTTTTAGTCATATACGCAAATAACGGTCTATTTCGTAAAGATGGCAAACCCAAAAACACAAATTTAAGTCGCTTCGTTCGAATTTTACTTACTTTCAATTTTGTATCTTTCACTTGGGTTTTTATTAGGGCAACTTCGTTAGAGAATGCTTTTTTAAGTTTGAAAGCCATTTTCACAAAAGTAAATTTTTCCAACTTATTAGCATTTGACGGTGAAAAAACTGACTTATTGTGCTTACTTTTAATCTCGGCAGTAGTTGTATTTCTGCCTCCAAAAATTTACCGCTATTTTCAATCAAAAATCATTAATTTACCAATTTACATGTGGTTCTTTCTTGTTTTACTTTTATTTCAAGTCCTTATTCAACTTAAACCGAATGAATTTCAAATGCCTTTTATAACTCACTTGTTTTAGTAATACATGAAAAAAAAATCATTACTCGTGTTTTTAATGCTTGTCAACGCTTTTTTGACATTTAGTCAATATACGCACACTGAATTAAATGCTTCTCGGAAATTAGATTCAGCAATGATAAAACTGCATAAGTTATTGGACAGTTCAGGTGCTTTGAAAAAAAATGTGGACTCTGTTTTTACCCTTGTTCATTTTGGCGATAGTCATATTCAAGGCGATCATTTTAGTGGGGAAATTCGACGAATACTTCAGGGACATTTCGGTGATGCCGGCCAAGGGTTGTTTTTTCCTTATTCACTATGTAAAAGTTGGGGCCCAAAAGGAATAAAGGCTACAACTGTCGGCAATTGGTCGTATAGTCAGACCTTAAAGCCCGATTTGATAAATAAAGTTGGTTTGTCAGGATATCAGCTTTCTGCGAGTAACAACCTTTCCGCTATAAACTTTTTGTTTAATGAAAATTTTAAACATTCCCCTTCTCGAGGAATTAAAATTTGGTACAAGGCAACTTCAAGTTCAATCGATTTTCACCTTGATAATAAGTTTATTCTTGATAAAAATTTGACATTTAATAGTAGTTGGGGAGTAAGAAGCTACCAATCTAGCGAGGAAATAAAAGGCTTTGAATTGTCTGTGTCGAATGAAAACATAAATAGTGATGTATTTTCGTTCTTCGGATTTGAATTATTCAATGCTGCTTCAATTGGAATAAATTATCATCATTGTGGCGTTGTAGGCGCTCAATTCACTCATTTAATCGATAATTCGGATTTAATTTTAGAACAATTAGCCTACTTAAAACCTGACGTATTGGTGTTTTCTTTTGGAACAAACGAGGCCTATGGTAACATCGACACTACTAAATACTTTAAGTCGATTTCTAATTTTATGGATCAGCTGGAGCAACTTCTTCCTAAAACAGCAATAATCATTACCACTGCACCTGATACAAGAAGTCAAGGTAAAGTTCCACCAAGTCAAATAAGTGTTAATAAACAACTGTTAAAATTAAAAAGTAACCACGACATTTCTGTTTTCGATCTAAATCAAGCAATGGGTGGTTGGGGGTCTTTGGATAATTGGTATAAAAGTAAGTTAGTGTTGGATGATAAATTGCACTTTAGCGCAACTGGCTATGCGCTTCAGGGGAAAATGTTTGCATTGGCCTTTTTGAGTGAATACAATAAAAGTAAATCAAGTGCTCCAATTGATGTCATTTCATTGAAATCGGAAATTGAGAAGGTGATTATTCCTGTTCTTACCAGTACCTCAATTATCTCCGAAGAAGAGGTTAAACCATTAGTTGTAAAAACAATCGTAAAACCTTCAAAGTCACAGGTTTATATTGTAAAAAAAGGAGATACTATTTCAAAAATTGCCCGGAAATATCACTTCAGTACGGATAAACTATTAAAGATGAATAACCTGAAGGAAAATGACATTATAAGGGTAGGACAAAAAATAAAAATTCCTTAGTTCTTGCAATTTTTCTTTAAAACGCCATAAATAGTTGTGCTCCATAAATTTGCGTCTTTAGCATAACCAGAAGAAGCAATCGAAACCAACCATTTTTTGTGATCTTGAGAACCTTTCATAGTGGCATAATATTTTTTCGACTCTACCAATTTACAAAATCCAATGTAGGAGTCTCTTATTGTTGGAAAGTAGCGATAACCGCTTTTATAACCCGAAATAGCCACATCATTTTTACCACGTATACCAAAATGGTTGTGTAGTTTTTTGGCAATATTGCTTGTGCCGCCGCCCGACTCAATGTAAGCTACGCTTAACATCACACATGCTGGAATTTGATAAATTACCTCAAGACTGTCTGCCAATTTTCGGTAGTCAGTAAAGTATTTATATTGTGAAAATAAGTGAGATGATAGCGTTAAAATAAAAATGAATGCAAAATTTTTCATAGTATATTTATAATCACTTGTAAATATATCAAATTCATTTATAAATACAGCATAATCAATTATCCCATTTTACGGAAATTATATAATTGAACTGTTACCAACAGAAATCTTTATTTAAGCTTTTTATATTGAACCTTGGCACTAGCTAAGCAAACAAAAAGAGGATGAATATTTTTTGTTTCCATTGTAATTTTAACGCTTAATTTTGTGAAATGAAACAGATTCAATCATTGGGCACACAAATTGAGATTGGCGAATTAGCAACATCCTCATTTACAGGAGTTATTGACTCATATGCCAATGCTAACATCATTATCATCGTAGATGAAAACACCCACGATTACTGCCTCGAAAATCTCCTAATTAATTATCCTGCCTTGGTTAATGCAGAAATTATTTTATTACCAAAAGGGGAGGAGAACAAAGTATTAGAAGTTTGTCTGCAAGTATGGGGTACCTTCACAGAATATAATTTTTCTCGTAAAGATTTAGTTATCAATTTAGGGGGTGGAGTAGTTACTGATATGGGAGGATTCATTGCCTCCATATTCAAAAGGGGCATGCATTTTATTCATGTGCCAACCACGTTATTAGGTATGGTAGATGCGTGTATCGGTGGAAAAAATGGAGTCGATTTAAACGGATTTAAAAACCAATTAGGTTCATTTAATAGTCCATCGCACGTATTTATTGACGTTACTTTTTTAAGAACTCTTCCGGAGCGTGAGTTTTATAACGGTTATGCCGAAATGTTGAAACATGCACTGATAGCAGACCAAAATCTTTGGGTTGACTTGATTGCAATTAAATCAGATACGGAATTAATGGGTGAAGCCTTAATGTATCGAACCATTATGGTGAAAGTTGGCATAGTAGAAAGTGATCCTGCCGAAGCTAACTTGCGCATGAAATTGAATTTTGGTCACTCTATCGGTCATGCATTAGAATCTCATTTTTTAAGTTCAAGTGCTATACCACATGGACATGCGGTTGCCCTAGGTATTTGTGCTGAAGCTTTCTTATCTTTTAGGCGAAAAATGATTTCCAAGAAGGATTACCTCGCCATTGAGGAAGTCATTGTTCGTAATTTTCCAATGATTCAACTAACCGACGAGGATATAAAAGATGTACTCGCTCGCATGAAAAACGATAAGAAAAATCATTTTGGTGCAATCAATTTTGTCCTTTTGGACGCCATTGGAAGCGCTGTAATTAATGTAAAAATGAAAGAAAAAGAAGTGGGCGAAGCCTTATTTCATTTAAATATCCTCGGCAGTGGACTAAATTAAGTGGAAACCGGCATCATCGAATTATCGTCATTTCATCCACAATGTGTTTTGCACCCGCGTATTTGTCAATAATAAACAATACATATCGAATGTCAACATTGATTGTTTTTTGAAGGTTTTGGTCGAAGATAACATCACCTGCCATAGCTTCTATATTACCGTCAAATGCTAAACCAATTAATTCACCTTTTCCGTTTAAAACAGGGGATCCAGAATTTCCTCCGGTAATATCGTTGTTTGTTAAGAAATTTACCGGCATGTACCCATTTTTATCGGCGTATTCTCCAAAATCTTTCGAATCATATAATTCCATTAGCCTTTTAGGTAAATCAAATTCAGCATCATTCGGTTTATACTTGTTAATTGCCCCTTGAAGCGTAGTGTAGTAATTAGTTGCTGCATCGTTTCGCTTGTCTGATGGAAGCGCACTAACTGTACCATAAGTTAAGCGTAAAGTGCTATTAGCATCGGGGTATTGAATAGGGGCAAGGCCAGATTCACGTAATCCTTCTACCAACAAGCGATACGCTTTCAGGTATTCGTTTTGTTGAGCCAGCGAGGCGTCGGTTCGTTGGTTCAGGTGAGCAATCATATTGGCAGAAAAGCTCATCATTGGGTCTTCAGCAATTGAAATGCCATTGGGATTTTCAAGATAGGCAAGTAGTTTTACATCTGTTTCGAAAACACTGTTTTTGAAAAGATTAGCCACAAATAAAGCCATGTCATTTTTGACTGCCATTGCTCCTAATTCCATTGCAGGAACAACGGGGAACTTTGCTTTCTCCAAATATAAGCTAAGTCCAGCGGCTAAAATATCCATTTCAGCTTGAAGTGAAATAGACGCGTAAAAGTCATTTACAGCGATTTTAAGGTTTTGCAGGGCAAGTGCTTTATCCTCCTCTTTCGCTTTTTCATAGTTTTGAATTGACGCACCAAGCGATCTTGAAATCGTGGAAAAAGCCGAGCCACGAAATATAATTGACAAATAATTATCATGTCTCGATTTATCATTTGTCTCCTTGTAAAATTTATTAATCGTACTAACTACGGAGCCGTACTTTTCTTTGTGTGTAGGTTCGTTCGCCCATTTGTCGAACTTTTTTTCATTTTTCGCTTTAGCTGCTGCAGTTTTGAATTTCGTTAAGGCCTTAATCATTCCTGCTCTATTTTTCCAATAATTTGCGATTGATGCGTATTTAGAATCGTACTTTAGTCGAGTTGCAGGATCTTTCGCCATGTGAATTTTCATCGCATCCATGGCAGTTTTTGAAGCCTCAACCCATGCTGGATAGGCAAATTTTACGTTTTGATCAATGCCGCTAGCAGGAAGCCAACGATTGGTCCTTCCCGGATAACCAAGAATCATGGCGAAGTCACCTTCTTGCACTCCTTTAATATTAACAGGTAAATAGTGTTTAGGGTGCAAAGGAACATTTGATGCTGAAAATTCTGCTGGATTTCCTAGTGAATCGCCATAGACACGAAACATAGAGAAATCTCCAGTATGTCTTGGCCATTCCCAATTATCGGTGTCGCCACCAAATTTTCCAATGCTATTTGGCGGTGTACCTACTAAACGGACATCTTTAAAATCTTGATAAACGAAATAATAATATTCATTTCCCTGAAAAAAGGAGCGAACACTTACGGTATATTTACCATTTTCACTATTTTCTTTTTCTATTGCTGCAATTTCTTCTTTGATTATTTTTTCTCGTTCAGACTCTGGCATTCCATCGTTTACTTTATTCAGTATTCGTTTTGATACATCATCCATTCGAACGAAAAAGCGCACGTAAAGTGATTTAGGCTTCATTTCATCTTCTCGTTTAGAGGCCCACCATCCATTGGTCAGGTAATCGTTCGCTGGTGTCGACAATTCAGCAATCGCACCAAAACCACAATGGTGATTGGTTAAGATTAACCCATCCTTAGAAATAATTTCTGCCGTACATCCACCATTAAATTGAACAACAGCATCTTTTAGACTTGAATGATTTATACTATAAATTTCATCCGCTGTTAATTGCAAGCCCATCTTTTCCATGTCACGCTGATTCAAACGCTCGATGAACATTAAAAACCACATGCCTTCGTCGGCATGCACGAAAAAACCAATAAACAAGGAAAATGCAATAAGTACTCTTTTAAGGTTTGTCATTTTAATAGAATTTAATTTTTTGCTAAACTAACAATAATTTCGAAGTAATTGTTCAAGAACACAATCCTGTTGAGAAGAGAAATTAAACACGACAGCCTACTTACCCTAATCTGATGGAAATAATCGCTCTCGAATGCTGATCTGCGATACAGTCTCTTCCTACTGCAAGTCCCAAGCAAGCTATTATGCGACTTTCATCTACCACTACACATTGAGATTTGCGCATGTAATTAGGTATTTTGGCATCAGAAAGAATATCGCTAACCAATTTGCTTCCTTTAAGACCAATCAAATTAATTCGATCACCTTTTTTCCAAAGGCGCAACGTAAGTTCTCCCTGCAATTTATCCTTATCTAAAAAGACAATATTTTTTGAAAGTACAGCCGGTATGTAATTTTCTGATAACACGATAAGCTGGGGAAGTACTTCATTTTGGTGTTTTGGAGCAAAGTAAAAGTAATCTTCTTCCCTAATAATTTGCAAAATGTTACTACCAACCGTTTCAATGGTAATAGCTTTACCTTTTTGTGAAAAACGAATTTTATTTAAATCAATTAATTTCAATAGGGGAATTTCTACACTTTTAAAAATCTCAATTAATTGATGTGTAGTAAGTTGATCGTAGTCATTGAAATTTAAACAATTAGATTTTTTAAGTTTTGATAAAACAATATGAACTTTTTTATCTAGTAAAACCTGTTCTTTCTTGAAACAATCCATTAGGCATAAAACGGA
>Ga0247834_1000895_pt1 | contig 54298 bp, 62 predicted proteins | sample LaCruzMarch2015__8_FD_187118 | JGI IMG/M metagenome (GOLD analysis project Ga0247834, IMG submission 187118) | Freshwater microbial communities from meromictic Lake La Cruz, Castile-La Mancha, Spain - LaCruzMarch2015_12m | ecosystem: Environmental > Aquatic > Freshwater > Lake | place: Spain...
CCATTAATTTCTACTCCATTTTGATTAATAGTTTTGGAACTAATAATAACTCTCTTATGAATTCCAATCAAATCTGCTTCTGCAAATTTGACACCAGGCCTTTCATTTCTATTGTCAAACAATACCGTTCTACCTGCTTTTTGCAAGGTTACATATAATTCTTCCGCTTTTTTTACAACTTCTTCAGAGTCTGTATTAAGAGCTATTAAATGTATATCAAATGGACTGACAGAGGCAGGCCACAGCATCTTAGAGTCACTTTTGGCGAAAACCTCTACCAAAGTTCCCATTAATCGTGAGATTCCAATGCCATAACATCCCATAATAACTGGTTTATCCATACCTTTTTCATCAGTAAATTCCAAACCAAAAGCTTCAGAATATTTAGTCTGTAATTTGAATATATTCCCAACCTCGATAGATTGGTTTTGAATTAAATTAGGATTATCACATTCAGGGCAAGTTTTTTGTTCATCTATAATCTCTTTATTGACTGCAATATTACATTTCTCACATACAAAAATAGTATCCTCCCCAATATCTGATATAGTTTGGAATTCATGGGAATATTTACTAAAAGTACCACCAGAAGCATAGGTTTTAAGAGTTATGTCTCCAATTCCAAGCTTTTTATAAATATTAAGATAAGCCTGAGTTGCTAACTCATAATATCTATCTAAACAATCAGTAGAGCTATGAAATGAATATAAATCCTTCATAATAAACTCTCTACCTCTCAAAATCCCAGATTTTGCTCTTTTTTCATCCCTAAATTTAGTTTGAATTTGATAAGTAGCAAATGGTAAATCCTGATATGACTGAATAAAGTTCTTAGCAATTGGAGTAATAATTTCTTCATGAGTAGATCCTAGAGCTAATTCTGTAGCAGTATAATATGATTTAAACTTATAAAGCACATCCAAACTATCCCATCTTCCAGTTTTTTCCCAATAGGATTTTGGGTGTAATGCCGGTAACAAAAGCTCTTGAGCTGATATGTTATCCAGCTCTTCTCTGACTATCTTTTCAATATTTTTCAATACCATATACCCTAGAGGTAAATAAGCGTATACTCCTGCCATAACCTGTTCAATATACCCAGCTTTGATTAAGATTCTAGCATTTAGAGATTCTTCAGTTTGAGAAATTTGTTTTCTAGTTTTAGAGATTAATTTAGACTGATACATATTATTTAATTATTAAGTAATTCAGTTATTTTGTCTGTGGAGAAGTATTTCATTACAATATGCCATACTGGTTTGCGGTATTCGTGTAGGAATTTCTCAATTTGTGCTTGTGAAACCCATAAAAACCCTCCTAATTCCCGACGATCCACTCGGATTGATTGAGTTCCTCCATTAAATCTTAATAATATAATTGTTTGCTCTTGCCCTAAATTCTCATCTCTTATTAACCTTTTAGGAAAATAAAAGGTATGTGTTTCTGGACATTTATCTAAAATTGTAAAATCAGTAGTATTTAGTTCCTCTCCCAATTCTCTAATAACAGCTTCCTCATTGGTTTCGTCATCATTTACCCCTCCTTGTGGGAATTGCCAATGCAAAGGGTCATTTGCTCTAGAAACAATTAATACATTCCCATCTTTATCAAAGATTGTTGCTAATACATTTTTCCTTAGTTTACCATAGGACATATATTTTATAATTAAGTTATTATTGGCATTATTAAATATATTATACCCTATATTTATAGTTTTGTATATACAAAAAAGATTTTGATTAGACAAATATTTTATCATATGATATAATAATATTATATTAATATAATATTTTATAAATATGAGTAAGAAACTATTAGAAAAGCACCCAGATCACAAAGAGTTCATTTATAAAACTGAGATTATAACTCGTTATGCATTAAAGGCATCAGTAATTTTAGTTGCAGTTACTTTAGTTCTTTATCAGGTTCTATTCACACTCTCATATCTTGGTTTGACTTCATATCAAGAGTATAAACAGCAACAACAGCAAGAAGAACAACAGGAGGCTTTGCAGCAATTACAAGAAGATAAGAAATAGTAAATTTTGTTTTAGTTCTATTACAATGAAAGCCGGTTATCCCGGTTTTCATTGTAATAACTTTAAATATAATATAAACTAAAGAAAACTTGATGAATTATAGCATTAGTCAAATATGAATATAGTTGAATTTAAAACTGCATTTCAGTCTGTATTGGCAAGAGCTATTGAATCTAAATTTGAGGAATATAGTTCATATACTCAAGATAAGGAGATTTTAGAAATTATAAACTATACCAAATCTATTATTGGTGGGGGTAAATGTATTCGCCCTTATATGGCGTATACTTTATATGAGACTTTGGGAGGTGATGATAAAGAAGCTGTTATGGATTTATTAGTTTCTTTAGAGGTTTTTCATGCTTTTGCTTTAATCCATGACGATGTTATTGACGAGGGTAAAATTAGGCATAAAGTAGATACTCTGCACACCTTCGTATCTAAGGGGATGCAAGACAATCATAGGAGTGTTTCTAACAGAGTGCACTATGGGCATTCTCAGGCTATATTGATGGGGGATTTGCTGTTTTCTTGGTCTATCGGTAGATTCCATCAATTCAATCATATACCTAATTACACTGCAGCCTGGAAGATTTTTTATCAGATGATAGATGAAGTGGCAATAGGTCAAATGATAGATGTCAATGTAATGACAAGAGATTCTATTGACTCACAACTTATAGAAACTAAAATGCGACTTAAAACCGCAGGCTATACCTTTGTAAGACCAATGCAAATAGGCGTAGCTTTGGCTGGTAAGCAAAAAGAATTATCACAGTTCTGTTTAGACTTTGGTATATCATTAGGGCTAGCCTTCCAGACTCAAGATGATATTTTAGATATTATTGCTGACCCTAAAATAATTAAAAAATCTATTCTCTCAGATGTGCGTGAGCATCAACATACTTTTTTGACTCAATATGTATTAGACAATGGGACCAAAGACGATATTTTGGAATTAGAAAGTTATTGGGGGAATCTGGAAGTCAGCGATATTGACCAAACTAATATTATTAGGCTTTTTGAAAAAACAGGGGCCTTGTCTTATGCTCGTGAAAAGGTAAAAGAATATTTAGGTCAAGTCAAAAAGATTACTCAAGAGGAGCGGAATATAACAGATGAGACTAGATTGGCTTTAAATCAACTAATTCAATATATTGAAGATAGAGGATATTAAAGATATGGATAAGTATACTAATGCAGTAGAATCTATAACCAAAAAATTTGGAACAAGTTATTATTTTGCTACTAGATTTCTACCTAGTGACTTGAGACAGGCAACTTATGCTCTATATAGCTTTTTTCGTATTCCAGACGAAATTGTAGATAATACAAGTTCCCAAAGTGAAGAAGAGACATTGGCAGAATTAGTTGATTGGGAGGCTATGTGGCAAAAGTCTTATATGGGAGAAAATACGATATATCCAGTTTTAAATTTAACATCTCAGATTTTTAAGCAATATAATATCCCTTATCAGTATAGTGTGGATTTTCTAAAAGCAATGAAACAAGATGTCTATATCAATAGATATGATGCTTATCAAGACTTACAAGGATATATGTATGGATCAGCTTCAGTAGTGGGTTTGATTATGAGTTATGTAATTGGCTTTAATAATGATAAAGCATTGCATTATGCTCCGTATTTAGGAGAAGCAATGCAACTTACTAATTTTATTCGCGATATTGGGGAGGATTATAGAGAAAGAAGTAGAATTTATTTGCCACAAGAAGATATGAATAAATACAATGTAAAAGAGAGTGATATTAGAGATGGTAGGGTTTCTGACGATTTTATAAAATTAATCAAATTTGAAATAAAGAGAGCAAGAGATTTGTATAGGAAATCTGATAAAGGTTTGAACTATCTAAATAAAAGAGGTAGATTCGCAGTAATAATGGCAAGCCGTATGTATGAGGCTATTCTAGATAAGGTAGAGCAAAATAATTATGATGTTTTGACCAAAAGAGCCAGGACTTCTAAAAGAGAAAAGATTTATATATTAGGTAAGATTGCTCTAGAATATGGTTTTCAAGGATGAGTTTTATGTATTTGAAAAGAAATTATTTATATGATATACTTATTTTAATATTAAATAATAAGTAATATGGTAAAGAATAAATCCAAATCCACAGATAAGATTAGTAAAAGTGATAAAATACAGTCCGTATTAGAAGATATCAAGAGTAAATTCGGAGATGAGTCAATGATGAAACTTGGTGATGTCAAGAAAGTTGATATAAAAGCTTATTCTACCGGTTCAATCTCTTTGGATAGGGCTCTTGGGATAGGAGGCATCCCACAAGGAAGAATTATTGAAATTTATGGTCCTGAGTCTAGTGGTAAGACTACAATTTGTTTACAGGTAATAGCTAATGCTCAAAAAGAAGGAGGAGTAGCTGCCTTTATTGATACCGAGCATGCACTAGATCCTGAGTATGCCAAAAAACTAAAAGTAAATACTAATGATTTGCTAATATCTCAACCCAATACGGGGGAAGAAGCTTTATCTATTGTAGAAGCTTTAGTCCACTCAGGAAATGTAGATATTATTGTACTAGACTCTGTAGCAGCTATAGTTCCTAAGGCTGAAATTGAAGGAGATATGGGAGACTCTCATGTAGCTATTCAAGCTAGGTTAATGTCTCAAGCACTTCGTAAGTTGACAGCTATATCAGCTAAAGCTAATACTACAATTATATTTACAAATCAGACTCGTATGAAAATTGGAGTTATGGGTTATGGTAGCCCAGTTGAGACTCCAGGAGGAAAAGCTTTAAAATTTTATGCCTCAGTAAGAATAGAAATTAAAAGAGTAGCCCAGATTAAAAAGGGAGAAGAAGTAATTGGAGCACGCACTAAAGCCAAAATAGTGAAAAACAAGGTTGCAGCTCCATTTAAAGTGGCTGAATTTGACATTATGTATAATGAAGGAGTCTCTTTAGAGACTGATTTGATCAATTTAGCTCTTAAAGTCGGTGTTTTGAAGAAAAAGGGAACTTATATTCAAGACTTAGAAGGTAATACTATTGGGCAGGGATTAGAAGTAGCTAGAAAAACTTTGAGAGATAGTCCTGAATTACTAGATAAATTATATGCAGATGTTTTGGCTAAAGAAGATGCCGGTGTTCCGGGGGCTTTAGATTCTGTTGAAGATATTATTGCTAATCCTACCGAAGAATAATTATGGCCTATACATTAGTTTTAATGAGGCATGGAGAAAGTGTATGGAATCAGCTAGATAAGTTCACGGGTTGGACAGATGTAGAATTGTCAGCAGTAGGTATACAAGAAGCTAAAGCAGCTGGAGTTGCTATATCTCAGCATGGGTTTGAATTTGATATAGCTTTTACTTCTGTTTTAGATAGAGCTATAGATACTCTACAATATACTTTAGAGGGAGCTCATATGACTTGGATTCCAGTTATCAAAGACTGGCATCTAAATGAAAGACATTATGGTGGGTTACAGGGTAAGAATAAAGCAGAGTCCGTGGAAGAATTTGGTGAATATCAGGTTAAAGTTTGGAGAAGAGCATTCTCTATTAAACCACCTCTATTATCTGAGTATGACTCTAGATATCCAGCTAATGATGAAAGATACTCTGATATACCGGTAGAGCAATTACCTATCGGAGAGTCTCTCAAAGATACTTTAGATAGAGTTCAACCATATTGGGAAAAAGAATTAAAGCCAGCTATATTGTCAGGGAAGAGGTTGATTATTTCAGCTCATGGGAATAGTTTGAGGGCTTTACTTAAATTTTTAGAGGATATTTCAGATAGTAAAATTATAGACATTGAAATACCTACGGGTAATCCACTAGTATATGAATTAGAAGAAAATACTCTGAAAGTTTTGAAGAAATATTATTTGATAGGACCTCCTAACCCAAAAATCAGCTTTCTAACTAAAATTAAGTCTATTTTTAAGTCAAAATAATTATGGCAAAGGTTATCTTAATTAGGCATGGAGACACCCAATGGGATCAAGAAAATAGATTTGTAGGTTGGGCTGACGTTCCTTTGTTAGAGCAAAGAGATACATTAAAGAATATTGGAAATATATTACTTAACAACAATACAGATATAGATATAGTTATAACCTCGGTATTAGAAAGGTCAATTGTTAGTGCTTGGACTATACTGAATAGTATGTATCATTCTTGGGTTACAGAAATTCGTGATTGGAGATTGAATCCAAGGCATTATGGCGTGGTACAGGGCTTGACATATCAAGAAGCTTATTTAAAATATTCTAATATTGATGAAATTAATTTGAGTTGGGATCAAACAGTAAATCCAGTTTCAATAGATAATAAATATCATCCTACTCAGGATAGAAGGTATGCTGATATTCCATCAGAAAATCTACCCTCAGTAGAAAGTCTCAAAGATGTTTTTATCAGAGTAGATGGTTTTGTAGTAGACACTTTGCTTCCAATTTTAGAGAAAAATGAAAATATTCTAATCGTAGCTCATCATGATAGTATTAGGGCTATAATAAAATACTTTCAAAAACTATCTATTGAAGATGCTATTAAGTTTAATATTAACACTTCTCAAGCCGTTGTTTTGACATATGATTATAATACTGGTATATCAATACAATCTATGCTCGAGTGATGAATAAAACTAAAAATTATGATATAATATTACAATTAAATCTTTTATTATATGTATAATCATAGAAATATTGAGCAAAAATGGATTCAGAAATGGGCAGAAGGATTTGTAAATTATACTGCAAATAATTCCTCAGATAAAGAAAGTAAATATATTTTGGTGGAATTCCCTTTCCCATCAGGAGCTGGGCTTCATGTGGGGCATATTCGTAGTTATGTAGCACAGGATATAAAGGCAAGAATGTATCGCATGCAGGGTCAAAATGTTTTATACCCATTAGGATGGGATGCTTTTGGTTTGCCAACTGAGAATTATGCAATTCAGAATAATATATCTCCTATTATTGCAACAGAAAATAATATTAATACCTTCAAAAAACAATTAGCATTATTAGGACTTTCTTTTGATTGGAGTCGTGAAATTAATACTACTGATCCTAAATATTATCGCTGGACACAATGGATATGGTTGCAAATGTATAAAGCAGGACTTGCCTATCAAGATACTACTAAGGTTTGGTGGTGCGAAGAATTAAAAACCGTACTTGCTAATGAAGAGGTTATTGATGGGAAATCAGAAAGAGGTGGATATATTTGTGAGAGAGTATCCTTAACACAATGGATGTTGGCTATTACCAAATATGCAGATAGATTGGATAAAGATTTAGATACTGTCGATTATTTACCTGTTATAAAAACTCAACAGCGAAATTGGATTGGCCGTAGTGAGGGAGTAGAACTTATATTCCAAGTGGAGGGACATAGTGATGCAATACAGGTCTTTACTACTCGAATAGATACTTTATTTGGGGTCACCTTTTTAGTATTAGCCCCAGAACATCCACTTATTGATAGTATTGTAACAGAAGAGTATAAACAGGTAATTCAAGCCTATCAGAAGCAAACAAAATTAAAAAGTGATTTAGATCGCCAGCAGGAAAAAGAAAAAACCGGAGTTTTTACCGGAGCCTATGCCATACATCCACTTACTGGGAAACAAATCCCTATTTGGACAGCTGATTATGTATTAATTAATTACGGAACTGGAGCCGTAATGGCGGTGCCTGCCCATGATGAGAGGGATAAAGAATTTGCCAAAAAGTTTGAATTACCTATTAAGCAGGTAATTGCTCAATATACTACTCTTACAGGGCAAGATGCTCCAAAGAGTGATGAAAATATTGTGAAATTTGATGCTGCAACGGTAATTATTAAACATTGGGAAGAAGAGTTATATTATGTAGTTGAATTTAGTAATAAAGCACAAGGTTTTGTTGGGGGGCATGTTGAATTAGGTGAGACAACAGAACAAACCGCAATTCGTGAGACGGCAGAAGAATCTGGATATATAGATATTAAAAACATTGAGCAGCTTATGGATCATGCATATGGCCGTGGATATAAGCCTCGTAAATCAAGAGAGGAATTATGCCATGATTCTCTTTACTTAATACATTTGAAAAGTGGTGAGAGGGTTGATGTTAATGATCATGAGATTAAAAAGGGTGAATGGATGAGTGTAGATAAAATTATAAAATCACAATACTTTTCTGATGGACATCGTTTATTTTTTGAATATTATCTTAACCGAAAATCATTTACAGGATATGGTAAATTAGTTAATTCAGGAGAATTTGATGGATTATTCTCAGAGGAAGCTAAAGAAGCTATTATTTCGGTACTAGAGGAAAAACATATAGGGCAGAAAAAAATCCAATATAAACTTCGTGATTGGGTATTCTCCCGTCAGCGATATTGGGGAGAGCCATTTCCTATTGTTTGGATTCGCGAGCAGTCTTATGGCCAAATATCAGGTGAAATTGCTCAGTTTCTGCCATCAAATCCCGTTATTCGACAAAAAAATAATAATACGGAATATGCGGTTCCCTTGGCTCCTACAGAATTACCGCTCGAATTACCAGAAGTAGAATCATATATTCCAGATGGACAAGGAGAGGGTCCATTAGCATTGGCAAAAGATTGGGTTCAAGTTTGGTATAATATTAATACTGGAAAGTCAATTTCTAGACAAAATCCAAGACCAGATTATAGTTGGGTAGAGGGAATGAGAGAAACAGATACTATGCCTAATTGGGCAGGCAGCTCTTGGTATTATCTAAGATATATTGACCCTAATAATGATGAGGTTTTAGCAGAGAAGAACTTATTACAAGAGTGGCTACCAGTAGATCTATATAATGGTGGAATGGAACATGTCACCTTGCATCTATTGTATTCCAGGTTTTGGCATAAATTTTTATATGATATCGGAGTAGTACCTACAATAGAGCCATATCAGACTAGAATTAAACATGGTATGATTTTAGCTGAAGGGGGAGTAAAAATGTCAAAGTCCAAAGGCAATACCGTTGATCCAGTTGAGATGGTAGAATCATTTGGGGCAGATTCTTTGAGGGTGTATGAAATGTTTATGGGGCCTTATGAGGAGTCAATTGCATGGGATACCAAAGGACTAATCGGGTGTAGTCGATTTTTGAAGCGAGTATATCAATGGAGTAGTGATATACGAGATAAAAGTCTAGAATTAGTGGATGATATACCACGATTAGATTATGATACTCACTCTTTAATAAAAAAAATTACTCAAGATATAGACAACCAAAAATACAATACTTGTATTAGTAGTTTTATGGAGTATTTAAATACATACAATACCAAGGATATAGGCGTAAACAATATTAAAATATATATTCAATTACTAGCTCCATTTGCCCCACATTTGACAGAAGAATTATGGGAAATGCTAGGAGAGACAGTTAGTATACATCAGTCTCATTGGCCAGAATATGATGAGACTAAACTAATACAAGGCAAAGTAGATTATCAAGTTCATATTAATGGTAAAATGCGAGATATCATTACAGTTTCAAATGAATCCACCGAGGAAGAACTTCAAATTCAAGCTCTAGCTTCAGAGAAAGTAAATCACATTCTTTCAGACAATACCCCAAAAAAGATTATAGTAAATAAAGCTAAAAGAATAGTCATAATTATAACTTAGATTTTATATTAAGATTATATATATGTTATCTCTTGAGGTATAACATATATATCAAACTCTAACTATACTATATTATTTTCTTCCTGACCCTTTATATCCCTTACGAATATATTCTAAGACCATTCTCTGAGTATTATAATAGCTACCTATTAATGATATCGCTGATCTTTGCATTTTGCTAAATTTATTCCTGTCATTATAGAAAACATCAATAGCATTGTTTATATTATCATACATACTATTAATCTCCTGATATTCATCATTTCCTGAAATTGTCCAGCCGTTTACATTGTGGATTCCACTTTCTGGCCACCAACCATCATAGGTAGATATATTCAAAACTCCATTGAGAGAGGCTTTCATCCCGCTTGTCCCAGAGGCTTCATAACATATTCTAGGAGTATTGAGCCAAACATCAACTCCACTAACTAATAGTTTTGACATCTCTATACTATAATTTGGCAAGTAAATTATCTTGAGATATTCATTATTATACTCTTTAGCAATAGTTAAAATCCTCTTAATAATATCGGCTCCTACTAAATCGGTATGATAAGCTTTTCCAGCAAATATAATATTAATTCCTTTATATTTCTCAGCAAGTCCCACTAGCCTTTCTATATCTGAGAAAATTAAATGGGCTCTTTTGTATTCGGTAGCTCTTCTAGCAAATCCAATTGTAAAGGCATTGGGTAGAAAATCTATATTTGGCTGTTGTCTTAAATAGTTTGCCAAATTATCTTTATTAACCTGATGGGCTTGCTTTACCTCCTCATAAGGAATCCCTTCTATATATCTTAATATTTCTGGGTGCATTTGCCAATTAGGGAAATATGATTGCAACACCTGATTGATGGATTTAGAGACCCAAGTAGGACTGTGAATCCCATTGGTAATATAGTCTATTGTATGCTCCGGAAACATCGCCTGAGATACTTCTTGATGTTTGGCTGAAACGGCATTAGAATAATCAGCTAAAGATAAAGCTAACCTAGTCAAATTAATAGTATCTTCTCCTTCAAAAGCTGCGGGTGGGATGTTTTGTAACTGCTCAGGTTTACATATATTCTTGAGCCACTCTATTGGTAATCTAGTATGTCCACCTATAAGAGGGGTATGAGTGGTAAATACAACTTGAGCTATGGGGTGATTTATCTCCAGCGCTATCAGAGCACTATGACTTTCGTTAAGGTGAAAAGTATTAATCTCGTGGCAACCTAGGCTATTAAGAGCATATTTACTACCAAGCCCCAATACTAATAATTGTCTTCTAAATATTTCAGAATCAGGTGAATAAACTTTATCTGAGACTGCTCTAAATTCGGCTGAATTAGCTTCCAAATCCGTATCTAATAGTAGTATAGAAACAGATTTATTAGATAGGGGGGAGGTGTAAACATATTCCCATATATTAACCTCTATAGTCTCATTAGCTAAAGGTATGGATGTTTTTCCTATTAGATTGAGAATTTTGGTATAATCCCATTCTTGTGGATGAGTAATTTGTCCATCCATATTATTTAGAGTTTGGTCTAAATACCCATGTTTGTATAGAATACCTACTCCCACTACAGGCAGTCCCAAATCAGCGAAACTCTTGATTGTGTCTCCTGCTAATATTCCGAGTCCTCCAGTATATAATTTTATATCGTCAGATAGCCCAAATTCCATACAAATATAGGCAGTTTTTGGTGTGTAATTCATTTTTATTAATCTTTATTATATGATATATATTATTATAACATATTCTTTAAAATAAAAAATCCCCAATTGGGGATAAGTTTTATATTACGTATACAGTTTTTACTACTTTTCGCTTTCCAGTAAAGGATGTCTTCTTAGTATCCTTAAAAGCAATCACTCCGTTAGCTACAGAGTATAAAGTATCATCAGCTCCACGAGCTACATTATTTCCTGGATGGAATTTAGTTCCTCTTTGTCGAATAATAATTTGTCCTTTATCTACTTTTTGCCCAGCATATAACTTAACCCCAAGATATTTTGGGTTTGAATCACGTCCTAATGTTGTAGAACCACCAGCTTTTCTATGTGCCATATCGAATATTATTACTATCTATGTTATAATAATACATATGAAACATAAATTTGTCAAGCATATTGAAGGTTTATTGCTAATTATGTCGGCTATATTAATAGGTGGCAGCGCTTATCTTGTTGGGAATATGAATGCTTTAGAATCCAATCTCAGTGAAATTCAGGTGGTGTATCCAGATGCTATTGCAGTTAAATCTGACACCAAGCTGGAAGAGGTAAGTCCAACTGAGATGAGTCCATCTAATAATAAAGAATCTAATTTGGATACTGGAAAAATAGTGGCTAGTAAAAATGGAAAGAGATATTATTATCCAAATTGTGGTGGAATCAATAGAATTAAACTAGAAAATCGTATATACTTTGAAACAAAAGAGCAAGCCGAGGCCAAGGGTTTGACTCTAGCTTCTGGATGTAAAGAATTATGAGAAAAACATATATCCCAAAGACATATAAAAGACATTTAAAGACCAAACCGAAGTCTGGACTGAGAAATTTTATTATAGGATTTCTAAAATTCTTAATTTTTGTCATTATTACAGGTGGGGCTGGATATTTATTATATTCTCCAATTTTGAACATAGTGAAGTTTGAAGTTGGTTTAGAGAACCAGATTTTACGAGATAATATTATGGCTCGAACACAAGATTCGGTACAGGATAAAACTTATTGGTGGTATAACAATCAAAATATATTTTTATTGAGAGACAATAGTTTAGAATATGATTTATTGAAAGAATTCCCACAAATTAAGAGCATTCTAATTAAAAGAAATTTATTTGATAAAACAATTACTTTAGATATCAACCTAAGAGAAGCAGTTTTTTATTATTGCTATGAGGAAAGTTGCTATCTGATTAGCGATGACGGTATTAATATGGGTGTTTCTGAAGGGGCTAATGAATATTTAGCCGAGCTAAAGGGCGTATCTCAAAAACCAGTCGGAGAAGCTGTGTTTACTGAAAGAGAAATTAGTTGGCTTCTCAATATTGTAGAAGAGTATAATAAAATAGATAGTGTAAAAATAACGTCTATTGATATTCAGCAAAAATCCGGGGATAATATAGTTAGTATTTTTGTATATACAGATAAAGGATATTATATTATGCTAGATTTAGACACAGACATTATTTATCAGACGCAGGTGTTAAAACAAGTTTTTATTGCTCAAATCCCTATAGAAAAGCGAGATTTATTAGAATATATCGATTTAAGAATCAAAGACAGAACTTATTATAAGTTAAAATAATATATGTTGAGTAGATTTTTTCAGATATATAATCGTATTCCTTTGTGGTTATTTACTATTATTATTACTTTAATTTTAGGTATTTTAGCTTTTGGTTCTAGTGCAGGAGACTCTCTTACGGTAGATGAAAGTCCGCATATTGCGGCGGGGTACTCTTATGTAGTAGAGGGTGATTATAGGTTGAATCCAGAACACCCACCATTGCCCAAATTATTATCAGGGATATCTATTTGGGTGGGGGCTAGGCTGAATAATCAGGACATATCTTTCCCTAATAATATCTCAGCTTGGACAGATAAAGTCAATGCTCAATGGGATATGGGATATACCTTTTTATTCAATTCCGGCAATGATGCCAATAATATTATCTGGTGGGCAAGATTACCTACAATCTTATTCTCGCTATTGGGATTAACATATATTATTTATTCAGTTTTTTATCATACTAAGAATAAATCCATTGCTTTGATTAGTGGATTTTTATATGCATTCTCTACCAATGTAATTGCACATGGTAGGTTAGTGACTACGGATTTAATTGCTAGTCTTTCTTTTCTACTCGTGATAGATATATGGAGTAGATATTTAAAAGCACCGAGTAGTAAAAATATTGTATATTTAATTTTAGCTATAGCTTTTGCCTTTTTATCTAAATTTTCAACTATATTATTATTACCTTTGCTAGTTTTAACTGGTTTTGGTTATATAATAATAAAGTATTGGCGAGATAAAATAATATTAACAAAAAGTTTACTTTTAATTAGAGACTTTATAATTATAGGTTTGGGAGTTTTTGTGTTAATTAATTTAGTTTATTTTGTAGCTATGAGAAATATGAGTGTAGGGACACAACTTCAATTAGTGAGGGAATCATTTCCGCAAGATAATCAAGTTTCTGAGATAACCAAACAAACTTTATCCAGTATTATTCAATTTCCAGGATTACAGTATTTTGGGCAGTATCTATTAGGTCAAGCTATGGTGGTGCAAAGAGTAGGAGGAGGGAACACAACTTTTCTCCTAGGTCAATTTACTAATCAGAGTTTCGTCGAGTATTTCCCGCTCACATATTTACTAAAAGAAAATTTAGTTATTATTTTGAGCTTATTCAGTATAATTTTGGCTTCTATATTTATAATTCCTGTAAAATTACAATCAAAGAATATAAGTTGGCAAGTCTCAATGCTAAATAATTGGTATCTTATTAATATTACTATTATGATATTGATATATTGGTTTATTAGTATTAGAGGTAATCTTAATCTTGGCATCAGACATATTTTACCAGCTGTTATTCTAACTTATATTGTAATTGCTTTTGGTATTGTAAAAATATTAATCCCTTTGCGATTTACTCGAGTCTTACTAAGTGTATTTCTAATCACATATGTATTGTCTACAATACTATCATACCCAAATTATATCTCGAATTTAAATATCCTAGCTGGACAGGATCAAGGGTATCAAATTTTTACAGATTCTAATTTAGATTGGGGGCAGGATCTGAAAAGATTAAATAATTGGACTAAAAAGCAAAATATTGATACACTATATATAGATTATTTTGGAACTGCAGATGCCCAATATTATTTGCCTAATACTAAAATAATACCAGTCAAATCAACGGATGGACCTCAAATTGGCTACACTGCAATTAGTGCTACTATGCTACAAGATTCTTTTTATCAGAAACAAAACAACCCAGGCTATCAGGAGTATTGGTGGTTAGCTTGGAGAAGTCCAGATTATATAATTGGAAACTCGATTCTTATTTATTACAATGACGAATATTAAATAAACTTATGCCAGAAATACATAATAACTCAGAAAACAACAATATCACAGAAAACAATATTCCCTCTCCAGAACAGTATTCTGAATCTTTAAGGTCTCAAGAATATAATAATATAGAGACAGCTTTAGAATTGCCAAAACCTGTCATAGAGCAGAGCTTATCTTATCAGGCTGAGAGTCATATCAAGCAAGTTGTAGAGACTCAGAAAAATATATACCAGGCAGCTCCAATTGTAAAACCATTGTCACCCAAGATACAAGAAAAATACGGTTGGCTACTCAATGTCCCAGAAGAGCATAGAGTGGATGTCTCGGTCAAGCTTATTACTACCAAAGGCAAAGATATACTAGATGTAATACATGCCTTCCTTGCTATTGAAGACTATATCTCACTAGATAGATTAGAAGAAAGTTTGAGCGCCATTTATCCAACATTGGTAGAGGCCGGCTTGTTACCAGATGTGCACGATAAATAAAATTGATTATGCTTACAATGCTATTTACTATTCTAATAATTTGGGCAGTAGCTATGCTGTTCTTAGTTGTTAATTTGATTATTCAGCCTTTTTGGGAAAAAAGAAGGGTAAATAGAGGTCTGTCGATGGCGCAATATCAGATTATTGTGCCAAGAAACATTCCTAAACCAGAGGCTAATATCAAAGATTTAGTTAGTATAATGGAGCAAGTTTATACAGGATTCTCTTATCTAAAATTAGAAAATTGGATAAATAAAATTCGCTATGGTAGCCCATATATTTCTCTTGAAATTGTAAGCCCAACTGAAAGAGATGAGATTAATTTTTATATAGGAGTTCCTAAAGGATATGAGTCAATTTTTGAAAAACAAATCCATGGAGTATATCCAGAAGCTGAATTAAAAAAAATTACTGACTACAATGTACTCATACCAGAGTCTGAGATTAGAGCTGGGTATCTAAAACTAAAAAAACCATATATTTTACCAATTAGAACTTATAAAGAATTAGAATCTAATCCTTTGAATGTTATTACTTCAGCTCTATCAAAAATTCAAGAAGATGAAAGTGCGGTAGTACAAATTTTAATTCAAAGAGTGTCTGATAGTTGGGTTGATAATGGACAGAAAGTAGTCAAAAAAATGCAAAAAGGAGAATCTTTCAAAGATTCTTATAGAGAGGTCTTTGGAGGATTGGATAAACAATTTATTAAGGCCTTGGGTGATGTAACTAAATCAAAAAGCTCAGATGGTAATGAGCCCAAAATGCTTTTACCCCAGGAGTCAATAATGTTAGAAAAAATTAGTCAGAAGACATCTAAAGTAGCATATTCAACCAATATTAGATTGATGACAATTTCAAAAGATAAACATAGAGCAGATATTTTATTTGACCAATTGGAGGGGGCTTTTGCTCAATTTGCAAATGGAGACTTGAATGAATTTAAAGTTATCAAATACCCAATTTACAATGTTAAGCAATTTATATATACCTTTATATTTAGATTATTTTCAGGTAAAGAGGCAATGATTCTAAACACCGAAGAATTAACCAGTATTTATCATATCCCAGCAGTAGGAGTAGAAACTCCAAAAGTTACTTGGATTACATCCAAAACTTCACATCCTCCAGTAGATTTGCCAAAAGAAGGCTTGTTAATCGGTAAAAATATTTACCGTGGGGAAGAGGTTGAAATTAGAGTCAAAGATGAAGATAGGCGCCGCCATATGTATTTAATAGGACAGACCGGAACGGGGAAAAGCTCTCTGATGAAAAAAATGATTCAAGAAGATTTAGAGGCGGGACATGGATTGGCCCTACTTGATCCTAACGGAGACTTTGCGGTAGAGGTGCTAGGAATGATACCACCACATCGTATGGATGATGTGATTTATTTTAACCCAGCAGACACTAATTATCCAATGGGGCTTAATATTCTAGAAGCTAGAACCCATGAGGAGAAAGACTTTTTGATTCAAGAAATGATTTCTATTTTCTATAAATTAGTCTCGGACCCCAGTATGATAGGTCCTATTTTTGAGCATAATATGCGGATGGCGATGTCAGCTCTGATGTCTGATGTCAATAACCCTAGAACTTTAGTTGAGATACCCTTAATGTTTACTGATGAGGCTTTCCGTCGAGAAGTATTACTCACAGTGGATGACCATGTAATTCGTCATTTTTGGGAAAAAGAATTCCCAGCCACTCAAAAGGGATCGCAGGCAGGAGATACTCTGGGGTATTTATTGAGTAAATTAGGTAGATTTATTGAAAATGAAATGGTCAGGAATATTATAGGACAATCCAGATCTTCTTTTGACTTTCAAGATATTATGAATTCAGGTAAAATTTTGATTGGCAATCTATCCAAAGGTGGACTAGGGGAGCAGAATAGTAATCTTCTCGGTATGTTATTGGTCTCCAAATTACAAATGGCAGCTTTCAAGCGCAATGAAATTCCAGAAGAGCAAAGACGAGATTTTTATCTTTACCTTGATGAGTTTCAGAACTTCACCACAGATAGTATCTCCACAATATTGTCAGAAGCCCGTAAATATAGACTATGTCTGATTCTAGCACATCAATATATAGGACAATTATCCGATGGAATCCGCAATGCTGTCTTTGGAAATGTAGGGACTGTGGTCAGCTTCCGTATTAGCTCCGATGATGCTGAAATAATAGCTCAGAGAATGCAACCATATTATGTCGCTGAGGATTTGGTCTTGGTAGATAATTTGAAAGCCGTAATTACCCTGATGATAAATGGTAAGACAAGTAAAGCCTTTAATATGGAAGTTATTTTTGCTAATAGGTCAGATTTATCTTTACAACAGACTGTTATAATGCAATCTAGGCAAAAATATGCCAAGCCAGTAGCTGAGATTAGGGCAGATATTGAGAATCGTACCCATAGTATGTTAGAGTAAATACATTAAATTATATTTTTATGAGTAATATTTGTCTTACAGGAATTCAGCCCACAGGAAAGTTGCATATAGGTAATTATTTTGGTGCAATGAAACCAATTTTAGATTTATCTAACCGAACTGAATTCGATAAGATTTTAGTCTTCGTAGCCAATTTACACTCTCTTAACAGTATTAAAGATGCTAATACTCTTAGAGCTTATACTCAAGATATTGCTCTTGACTATCTGTCTTTAGATTTAGATTTGACAAAAACAAGTTTATTTTTACAATCCGATATCAAAGCCTTGACTGAGCTTACTTGTATATTTAATAATTTAGTCACAGTAGCTTATTTGGAGAGGTCTCACGCCTATAAAGATGCGGTGGAAAATGGGAAAGAAGCTAATATGGGATTATTTGATTATCCTGTTCTAATGGCGGCAGACATATTATTATATCAATCTAATGTTGTCCCAGTCGGACAAGATCAAAAACAACATATTGAAATTGCTCAAACCATAGCCAAAAAATTTAATTCTCAATATGGACAATTTTTCACTATCCCAAAACCATATATTCAGACAAATACAGCTATAATAAAAGGATTAGATGGACGTAAAATGAGTAAATCTTACAAAAATACTATTGAAATCTTTGAGCCGGCTGATTCAATTCGAGCTAAAGTAATGAAAATCACCACTGACTCTAAAGCTCCCAATGAGCCAAAAGACCCAGATACCTGTAATATAATGGCAATTTATAGATTATTAGCAACCCCAGAAAACTTAGAAGTTATGGAGAATAGATATAAAGGAGGACAAATTTCTTATAAAGAAGCTAAAGAAAATTTAGCTGAGACGATTTTAGGATTTTTCCAATCAATGAGAACCCGTAGACAAGAATTACTTCAAAATCCAGAATATATAGCAGAAATATTATCCAAAGGAGCCAAAGAAGCTAACGCGATAGCCGAGACTAATATACAACAAATCCGCCAATTAGTAGGACTTAAGTAGTGATTCAGAAGATATTCCTACTTATCTCCAAACAAAAATACTGAATAAAATTAGAGTCATAGTAGAAAAAACAGAGCATAAATAAAAGTATATTATATCTTATATCAAAGGTTATGTTACTGATGTTGCCGATACAATTATCGCAAGAGGGATATATACTAAGGATTATAACGCATTTACTAAACCTATTCTCAAAAACTAATTTTTATGTTATAATTTATACCATAGTAATAGTTAATGAATATTAATATGGGAATGTTCGATGGATTCAATCAAGCAAAAGAAATGTTTTCTCAATTTTCTGAGATGCAAAAACTACAAAAAAAGCTAGCTAAAAAAAGAATTACTAAAGAGTACAAAGGAGTTTCTATTACTATGGATGGAACTCAAGCTATCAAAGAATTGAAAATTAGTGATGAGCTAATGCAGGATAAGTCTAAGTTAGAAAAAACTATTATTGAGACAATTGAAGTCGCCAAGAAAGACTTGCAAAAAGACGTAGCTGCTGAAATGGGAATGTAATTGCACCAACTATAAAATTATGCTGAACTGGCTGAAAAGACTATCTAAGAGTATACTGAATATAATATGGCTGCCATTTGGAATGATATTCAAATATATCTGGTACTGTATTAAGGGGAAGACTAGAAAAGGAAATATTATAAGACAATCCATAGGTATTATAATGCTATCTGTAATTGCTTTATTTTATATTTATCCCAAACCTGTCAATTTGGTTGTAGATTATGGCAATACTAAAATTGAACAATTGTCTAAATGGGAGCAATTACCGTTTAAATTAAGAGGTTTTGATCAATGGTTAGCCCAAAGAAAAATCCCAAAATTACCAGATAATACATTTATTCTTGGATTAGACTTACAAGGTGGTGTTAGAGTTGTGTATGATGTTGACCTTAGTTCGGTGAGTGATTCAGATAGAAGTCAGGCTCTAGACAGTTTGCAAAAAGTTGTTACTAAAAGAGTAGATAGCTTTGGGGTTAGTGAACCAAGAATTTATCTAGAAGAGGGAGATACGGTGAGATTAGTAGTAGAGTTAGCTGGTATTGAGAATCCCGAAGAAGCAGTGAAGCAAATTGGACAGACACCAAACTTGACATTTTATCAAGCAAGACCAGCTGAGGAAACTCAAAAATTATTAGAACAATTTCAAGCAGGTAATTTTGAGAATTTTGAGAACCCATACTTTAGAGAGCCCCCTATATTGACCGGTAAAAACGTCAAAACTGCTGAGGTTGTTTTTGATACACAAACACAACAGCCACAAGTAGGGGTTAGCTTTGATGATGAAGGCAAACAAAGGTTTGCAGAATTTACGAAAAATAATATTGGAGAAATATTATATATTCTTTTGGATGGAGATGTAGTTAGTGCTCCTCGTATCAATCAAGAAATTCCAAACGGACAGGCCACAATATCAGGTGAATTTACTACTGCTGCAGCCAAAGAGTTGGTAGATGATTTGAATGCAGGGGCTTTACCAGTACCCATTAATATTATCTCCCAACAAACTGTAGAAGCTAGTTTGGGTATAGAATCTTTGTATCAGAGTATTAGAGCTGGGGCAGTAGGTTTATTATTGGTAGCTGTGTTTATGATTATTTTTTATAGAGCCTTAGGAATAATAGCTGTATTAGCCTTAATTGTATACTCAATTTTGGTATTAGCTATATTTAATTTATTAGGATTTACTCTGACTATTGCTGGTATTACTGGATTTATAGTTAGTATTGGACTTGCGGTTGATGGTAATATTTTAATTTTTGAAAGAATGAAAGAAGAATTAAAGATTGGTAGAGATTTTGAATCCAGTGCCAAAGAGGGCTTTAAAAGAGCTTGGGAATCTATTCGTGACTCTCAAGTAACAACTTTGATTTCGGCTTTAATCTTATTCTACCTAGCTTCTGGAGTAGTGAGAGGGTTCGGATTAACTTTAGTGATTGGGATAATAGTAAGTCTATTTACCGCAATAACAGTCAGTAGGCTTTTTATAACATTATTAGGTTATCAAAAGTGGCTGCTAAAGACCAAATTTGGTAAGTTTATAACATTACAGAAATAATTATGTGGATTATAAAATATACTAAAATATGGTTGATATTGGGATTAGTCTTATCCATAGCATCAATTATCAGTATTGGAGTGTTTGGGTTGAAATTAGGACCAGATTTTGTAGGAGGCAGAACCATTGACTGGGAGATTGTAAGCAAGCCCGATTTGTCTAGAGATGATCTCCAGCAAGTATTGATAGATAATGGACAAACCCCAAGAGCAATTACCAAACAAGATAATATCTTCAAAATCGAACTAGAGCCTATTAATGAAGAAGATTACATTAGGCTAAAAGAAGCTATTGCACTTAAATATGACACTGAAGATATCTCTAAGGCTGACATTGTAAAAGAGAGATCTAATGTGCTAATTAGTTCTACCGTAGGAGAGGAGCTAAAAAATAGAGCTATAATAGCTATTATAGTAGTATTGGTAACTATTATATTATTTATGACATATGTATTTAGAGGGGTATCTTATCCTGTCCCGTCAAGATTTTATGGATTTACAGCTATTGTAGCTTTAGTTCATGATATTCTTATTCCAACTGCTATATTTGCATATTTATCATCCAGAGGAATCTTACAGATAGATATTTTATTTATAATTGCTTTATTGTCTATTCTAGGATCATCAGTGAATGATACTATTGTAGTCTTTGATAGAGTTAGAGAAAATATTAGACGTTATGGAGGAGATAAATTTGAAGAAATTGTAGGTAAAAGTATTGATCAGAGTCTAACTAGGTCGATTAACACCTCATTAACCTTATTGGTGGTATTGGGAGGTATATTTTTATATGGAGGAGCCTCAGTGCAATATTTTGCATTGGCATTATTCTTAGGTATCTTTTTTGGGACATATTCATCAATCTTTATTGCTTCTCCTTTGTTAATAATATTTTATAGAATTTGGTATAAAAAAGATTAATAATCTTAATTAATTATGACTGAACAGAATTTAGAATTAATACATCATACTCTACAAAAAGCGAATTCAATTTTAATCCCAATTCCAGAAACTCAGGGAGCAGAAATCTTAGGAACAGCTTTAGCACTTTCTGCAGCGTTAAAAGCGGATGGGAAAAATGTAACTATTTTGTCTTCGTATCTACATTTGCAAAACTCATTAGATTTTATGGACTTATCCAGCATAACCTCAGTTATACAAGGATCAGTTGAATCTGTGATTAGTATAGATATTACTCAATACCCAGTAGAAACCATCAAATACGATAAAACAGATACTGACCTTAGAATTTATATTAATTCTCCTTCGGATAAGTTTAATTCAGATTTGGTCTCAATTCAACCAGGAAAATACCCTTATGATCTGGTTCTAACTATTGACACTAAGAACTGGACTCAATTGGGTAATAATTTTATTAATCACCCACATATATTCCTAGGAACTCCATCTTTAGCAATATCAGCCATAGAGATCCCTCATCCATATTCAGAAATAACTATAATTGAAAATAAATATATCTCTAGCGGGGAGATTGTTTTTGAATATCTCAAAGCATATTCAAAGCATATTCTGAATGACAAAAACATTATAAATGGATTGTTATTATCATTAATTTTATCTAATAGTAAGAATTTGAATTTAGAAAAAACTATTATAAAGTTGAGAGACCTCCCCAATGATTATGACTTAATACTCAAAGCTCTGGAATCCATAATCTCAGATAATTTGATACTATTAATCGGGAGAACTTTAGCTCATCTTGAATTTATAGAATTCAATAAAGATGGTGAGACAAAAAGATATGCTTATTCCAAGTTATTTGCTCATGATTTTACTAAAACTAATACAACTGAAAAAGATATAATCATTATATATAAAGAAATATTCAAATATCTGCCAAAAGACATAGTCGGATTACATGTATTAGTAGACAATGCCAAAAGTAGCAAACAAGGATATATCAATATGCCCAATCTTGATATGTGTAATTTCCAATCGGTATTAGAAGGAGAATATCAAGAAGGAGTATTAGTCTATAATTACCCCTCAGACCAAGACATACATATAGCTGGACAAGAGTTAAATCATAAAATAATCAATATCTTTTAATCATTTATTGCGACTGGCCAGAGACTAGCTTTTATTCACAAGATGGCCCTTGAGCCATCTAAACTCCTCAAAAAACTAAAAGTATGCTATAATAAATTACGAAAGTAAGAAAAATTTCACTATCATATGTCAATAATAGTAGATCAGCAACAAATACAAGAGTGGCTTCTAAGGGGCGTGACTAACTATCTAGAACAATCACATCTGGAGCAAGCTTTGATGTCTGGCAGGCAGTTGCGAGTCAAGTTTGGGATTGATCCGACTAGTGACAAAATTCATCTTGGGAGAGCGGTACCTTTTTGGAAGTTACGGCAAATGCAAGATTGGGGACATCAGATCGTTTTGATAATAGGGGATTTTACAGCAAGAATTGGAGATGCTTCTGATAAAGACTCAGAGCGACCAATGTTGAGTCAAGAGCAAATAGAATATAATTTAACCAATTATATTGAGCAAATATCTAAGATTTTGGATATAGAAAAGGTGGAAATTAGATATAATTCTGAATGGTTGAGGGATTTGTCTTTTGATACTTTAGCTGAAATTGCTAATATTTTCTCTGTTAATGAAATGCTCGATAGAGATAATTTTAGCCAAAGACACAAGAACCATACTAGGATTAGTCTTCGAGAGTTTTTATATCCATTAATACAAGGGTACGATTCGGTAGTTGTAAGGTCGGATCTAGAATTAGGAGGTAATGACCAATACTTTAATCTTATTGCTGGTAGAAAGGTACAAAAACACTATAATCAAATACCACAAGACATTATCACCCTTGAACTATTATTAGGAACTGATGGTAGAAAGATGAGTTCATCTTGGGGAAATGGAGTTTATATTACTGATTCTGCGAATGAAATGTTTGTCAAGGTAATGTCTATTAAAGATGAATCCATCTTGGACTATTTTAAGTTGGCGACAGATATCCCGTATGTTGAGATAGAAAAATATAAACAGAGATTAGAAAAGGGCCAAAATCCTAGAGATACAAAAATTGACCTAGCCATCTCAATAGTAGCTAGATATCATGGGGTTAAGGAAGCGGAAAAGGCAAGAGCTTATTTTGAACAATTATTCACTAAGCAGGAAATTCCTGTTGATGTGCCGACTATTTTAGCTGAACAACTTAAGGACAAGCGTCTTTTTGCAGTTTTGGCACAAGTTTTTGAGATGTCTAATTCAGAGTCTAAAAGAGCGATCCAAGATGGCGGTGTTAAAGTAAATCAAAAAGTTATTATAGATGTTTTTTACGGGTTAAATTTTGAGCAGAGTAAAGAATATATAATTCAAAAAGGCAAGAAGAATATTATTAAAATACTAGCTTAATACTAATATTGAGTAAAAATATTAATTTGACATTTATCTATAATCAGGATATAATAAAAACATATGATATGGGTAAGTTTAAAGTAGGTCTGCTTTTTGGAATAAAGAGTAGATCTATTTTATTTCATATGGTATTATTTATAATAACATTAAGAATATTAATATGTTGAATGCTAAACAATTTACATTTGCTATAACCCAAATTGCAGAGGAAAAAAACATCCCAGAAGATAAAATTATTGAAGTTATTGAGACTGCTATTGCAGCTGCTTATAAAAAAGACTATGGTGAGAAAAGTCAAATAATTAAATCAAAGTTTGATAAAGAATCTGGAGCCTTTACTATCTTTAGATATAAGGCTGTAGTCAATGTGGACGAAGAGGGTTATATTATTTTGAATGATGACCAAAGTGCTGAAGATCTTGGTTCTATTCAAGAAGAAGGAATTGATGGTATTAGGAAAATTAGGTTTAATCCAGATAGGCATATATCTCTAGCTGATGCTCAGTCAATCCAGGCAGATATACAAGAGAGTGAAGAAATTGTAGAGGAACTAGAGCCCAAAGAAGACTTTGGTAGAGTTGCAGCTCAAACCGCCAAACAAGTATTGATGCAGAAAATTCGTGAAATTGAAAGAACCACTGCTTTTGAGGCTTATAAAGACAGGGTAGGAGAAATAATCACTGGTACAATTCAGCGAATGGACAGAGGGATTATATTTGTTGATCTTGGTAAGGGAGTTGGTCTATTATTCCCATCTGAACAAGTATATTCTGATAATTATCGTATTGGAAATAGGCATAAATTTTTAATTCAAAGCGTTGAGACTACTGAGAGAGAACCAAATATTGTTTTGTCAAGACGAAGTACAGATTTTGTAAAAACCTTATTTGCTTTGGAAGTCCCAGAAATATTTAGTGGCTCGGTAGAAATTTTATCTATTGCAAGAGACGCCGGAGTGAGAACTAAATTAGCAGTTAAGGCTAGAGGAGAGGGTATAGACCCAGTAGGTGCTTGTGTAGGGCAGAGAGGAACGAGAGTTCAATCAGTAATTAATGAGTTAGGGGGAGAGAAAATTGATATTATTGAATATTCTGACAATATAGAAGAATATATTAAGGCTGCTATTGCTCCAGCTAAGGTAGAAAGCGTAACTATCAATGAAGCTAATAGGCAGGCTATTGTGATTGTTCCACAAGATCAGTTATCTTTAGCCATTGGAGGTTCTGGTCAAAATGTTAGATTAGCATCAAGATTAACTGGCTATGATGTCAATCTTAATCCGGAATCTAAAAATAATCCCACTCCAGGGACTGAAGAAATGCCCGAAATCACTCCCACTCAAAATATTGTAGATAGTTCTGAAACAGAGTCTTTGGAAGAGATTACTCATTCTAAAGACTCTGAAATATAATTATTAAAGTAAGTAATTAATAAATCAATATATGAATCTATATACTGACGTTCCAAGATTAGAATCTCTGCCAGAAGAGTTTAATATAGTGATAGACATTCCTATGAATTCTACCTCTAAGTTTGAGTATGATGAAAAAGGGGGTTATTTTAAATTAGATCGAACATTGTATTCTCCTTTATTTTATCCATTTGAATATGGTTTTATACCGCAAACGCATGGTGAGGATGGAGACGCATTAGACGCTATTTTATTAGCTACTAGGCCTACTTTTTCTGGATGTGTTGTTAAGTCAAGAGTGGTAGGTGTCTTAAAAATGAGTGATGAAGCTGGAGTAGACCATAAATTAATTTGCGCACCTGTAGCAAAGTTAGATCCTAGATTAGTTCATATTCAAGACCTACAAGATATTGAATTACATCTTGTAAAAGAGATAGAATTGTTTATGGCTGATTATAAAAAGCTTGAGCCAGGTAAGTATGAATTTGTTAAAATTGAAGGCTTTGGAAGTAAAGAGGAGGCTAAACAAATTTTAATAAAAGGAGCTCAAGCCTATGACAATAAATAAAAAATATGACAAAGCTATTTTTGTGGCTAAATAGTATATTGTTGTTACTTGCAGGTGGGGGAGCCTATTATATAATATTCAGGACTAATCCTACTGAAGTGTCTACAAATATTATATGGGCTTTCATCACTTGCATTATTATTATAGTTTGGTCTATCACATCATATCTAGGTTATACTATAAGATTGTTTCTATCATACAATTTATTTAAAAATAGAGATGTGAGCTATATTTTAATTAGATCCGAAAGACAGGGTTTGCTTTTAGGTATTCTGTTTGGATTACAATTGGCTCTGCAAGGATTTTTGCTTTTTAATATACTTAGTGCTACAATATTAACAATAGCGATATTTTTACTTGAATTTTTCTTCATCGCTCAAGAGAATAAATAATAAATTTTATAATATGATGTCAATAGAAGAGGTTATAAACGAATATAAGGAAGATAAAAAAAATACTTTAGACATAGACAAATTAGAACATAAATATTTATCTAGAAAAGGTTATATCACTGAACTATTCAAGAGCATCAAGGACCTTATTCCAGAAAAAAAATCAGTTTATGGTCAGCAGCTCAATAAATTAAAACAAGACATTGAAGAGTATGTAACCAAAAATAGGGATAAACAAATTGAGTCTAATATAGAAATTTACCCAATTAATACATTGGATATGCAGTCTAATTTAGGGGGACTATCTCCTATTTCAAGATTAATATTTAAAACTCAAGATATCTTTGGTGAACTAGGATTCTCTGTTGCAGTAGGGCCAGAATTAGAATCTGAGAAATACAATTTTGATTTATTAAATATACCTGAGTCTCATCCTGCTCGAGATGTTTGGGATACTATATGGGTTCAAAATCCAGCTGGAATCAAGTCACTACTTCGTACTCACACCTCTCCAATACAAATCCATTATATGGAGCATAATAAACCTCCAATTAGAATTATAGCCCCTGGAAAGGTGTATCGGTATGAGGCGACTGATTCCACTCATGAGACAGTATTTCATCAGGTAGAAGGCTTGTTTCTCGATGATAAAGCTAGCATTGCCACTTTTAAAGGAGTAATCAATTATTTTTTCAAAGAACTATTCCAACAAGATATAAAAATTAGACTAAGACCCAGTTATTTTCCCTTTACTGAGCCAAGTTTTGAGATAGATATTTGGCTACAAGATAAATGGTTAGAAATTGCTGGAGCTGGAATGGTAAATCGTAAAGTACTGGATAACTGCGGTATTACAGACCCTAATATACAAGGATTTGCCTTTGGTTTTGGTGTAGAGCGATTAGCTATGATTCTATACGGGATTGATGACATTAGATTAATACACTCTGCTGACATTAGATTTGCATCTCAATTAGGTAAAATACAATTATGAAAATTCCATACTCAATCATCAAAAACTTTGTTCCAGAATTAAAACATTCACCAGAAGAATTAGCAGACTTGATAACACTTAAAAGTTATGAGGTGAGTTCAGTTTATAATCCAGGTGAGTCTCTCAAAAATATCGTAGTAGGTCATATACAAAAAGCCACCCCACATCCTAATGCCGATAAGCTTAATATTGCTGAGGTATTGGTAGGTAATAATGAGACTCTGACTATTGTGTGTGGGGCTAAAAACATAGAATTAGGACAAAAAGTAGCAGTGGCTAAGATTGGAGCTACTCTTCCCAACGGGCTTAATATTCAAGCTGTGAATTTGAGAGGGCAAGACTCTTTTGGTATGATTTGTTCTGCTCAAGAGTTGGGTCTACAAGAAAAATCAGATGGAATTTTAATTTTGCCAGGTATTTCTGAGGTTGGAATGCCAATAGCAGATGCGCTAGGTTTGAACGAGGCAATTATTGATATAGATAATAAAGGCTTGGGAACTCGTGCTAGCGACTCATCTTCATTTTATGGAGTGGCAAGAGAAGTTGCTTTAATTACTAATAATCAGTTGCAACCATTAGAGTTGTCTCTAATTCCATTCAGGCAAAAACTCAAAAAACATATTCAAGTTCAGACTAACTTATGTAAGTACTACTCATTATTAGAGTTGTCAGGTCTTAGTAAATATAAATTTGACTCTAATATATTAAGTAAAGGCACTTACAGAGTAGATCTTTATGTTCAAACTGATATTTTTAAATTAGATTCCAGTATACATCAAACTTTATTGACTCTAAATCAAAAAACACATCATCCAGCAGTTGACCTGGGTAATTATATTCTGTTTGAAACAGGCCAACCAGTACATATATTTGATGCTGAAAAAGTAAAAGGGGACAAAATCATAGTAAGAGAAGCTAAAAAAGGAGAGTCCTTTCATGCTTTAGATGGAACAGAAATATTGCTAGAATCGGGAGATATTATCATTTGTGATTCAGAAGGTATTATTGCTTTGGCTGGGATTATGGGGGGCTTGTCTACATCAGTAGGAGACGGTACAACTCGTGTTTTGATTGAAAGTGCTAATTTTGATCATAATAGAATTCGGCAAACAGCCAGAAGGTTAAAACTATTAACTGAATCAGCTAAAAGATTTGAGAGGCAAATTCCAGTTGAACTTGCTGACATTGCAATACAGAGAATTATTCATTTGGTAGAAAAATCTGGACTAGAACCTTTGGGTTATGCCAATCACGGAGATAATAAAACTAAACATCGAATTGTTGATTTAGATTATGATTATGTCAGAAAATATATAGGCACAGATATTAGTGATAATGATATCAATCAGTTATTGAAATCATTAAATATAGACTCACACAAAGCATTTGGTTCTAAAAAACATAATTTAACAAATCCATACTGGAGACTAGATTTGAATACTCCAGAAGAGTATATTGAAGAAATAGCTCGACTCTATGGATATGATAATATCCCAGCTAAATTAGATATTACTACAATACAAAACAAATCAGATGTAGTATTTAATTTCAAACGCAAATTATCTGAAGAGTTAGTCAAAATAGGCTATACAGAAATCTTAACCTATCCATATACTGAAGAAGGCTCCCTGCAATTATTAAATCCAGTTGACGAGACTAAGCCATACCTAAGGCAAAATCTAACCAAGTCTATGACAAAAGCAATAGATGATAATTCTAGATATAAAGATAAACTAAAGCTATTTGAGATTACCAATGTTTTTACTTCTGAACAACATTTACATTTGAGCTTAGGTTACTGGGATAAAGAAAATGATAATAATGTTAATGCTAACCAAGCCTATGCAGATTTATTAAGAGTAATTGCTCAACTTGGCTTTGATTATACTAAGTTCTCCAATAAATTGATTGAGTCTAATAATATTATTCATTATATAGAACAACCAGTTGGGTGGGTAGATGAATCAGGCGTAATAGAAATAGATATATCTGTTTTGGTCAATATCTTATCTACAAAGACTGAGAGATATACCTCAATTCCAAAATACCCATCTGTAAAAAGAGATATAACTGTTATAGTACCTAATACAAGTTCAGCTCAAGAGGTGTGCGATATAATTCAAACTATAGTTTCTCCAAGATGCTACTACATAGGATTTATAGATAAATTCCAAAATAAAAATTTGATTAATTATACTTTCCACCTAGAGTTTAGAGACCTAGAAAAGTCACTTTCAGATGAAGAGGTAAATATAGAAATAGATTTAATTCAAAAACATTTTACTAAGTAAAGTGTAGATAATATAATATTGACAGAAGGCTTTAAATATTGTATAATATATAATAATGTTAGATAATTAATTTGTATGTTTGCAATTATTCGTACCGGTGGAAAGCAATATTCTGTTGAAAAAGGAACTATCCTAAAGATCGAGAAGTTAGATAAAGAAGAAGGAGCAGAGATTGTCTTTGATGATGTTTTATTAGTAGATAGCAATGAAGAGATCATTGTTGGTAAGCCCAAAGTTGAAAAAGCTAAGGTTATAGCTAAGATTCTAGTTCAAGGTAGAGGTAAAAAGCAAATTATCTTTAAGTATAAGAATAAAACTAGATATAGTGTAAAAAATGGACATAGACAACCTTATACTGAAGTTGAAATTACAGATATTACTTTATAATAATATATTCTACATCTAATTATGGATGTATATACCAAAATACAAGAAGTTTTAGATGAAATGAGTCCTATGTTGGAAGCCGACGGAGGTGGCGTTGAAATAGTATCATTTCAAGATGGGAATCTGACATTAAACTTATTAGGAGCTTGCTCCGGCTGCCCAATGTCATCCATTACATTTGGATTAGTTGTTGAGAATAAGCTACGCGAAGCATGTGGTGACAAAATTAAAGATATATATTATAATAAAGATACTCCAGATCATAATTATCATTTAAGCAAATAAATATGGCAATTAAAACCTTATCAATAGACAGAGATCAATGCATAGGAGCAGCTAGTTGTGTGGCCGTATATCCAGATGTATTCGAAATTGATGAAGAAGCAAAAGCAGTATTAAAGCTAAAGGACGGCGAAACAACTTCACAAAAAACAGACATAACTGCTCTTGATGTGACATCTGTTGACGATGATATCTTGCTTTTAGCCGCGCAATCTTGTCCTACGGCAGCAGTTTATCTGTATGACGAGGAAGGAAATCAAGTCTTTCCAGTCTAGAGATAATGCTTGACAATATAAATCTAATTCTGTCTATAATAAAATCTATTAGAAAAAGTATTCTTGTGAAATACATATTCAATATAATAAGTATTATGTCAGTTTCTGGAATAGTATATCTAGACAATATTAGAGCAGAGTTAGATAGGACCTCTTTATACAAAATGCCAAGAGGTATAATGTTTGAATATAGTTTTATATTTTTGATCAGCATATCATTCTTTTATAATAAATTTTCTACCTTTAGAAGGTTAGGATATCTTTACGATGGACAATACATAAGTCTTTGCAGTACTAATAGTTTAAAAATTAGTTCTTAAATTGGTAGATTTTATATGGATAACGAGGCGAAGAATTTAATTAAACAAAAACTAGATATAGTAGATATTATCGGAGAATATATTACTCTGATTCCAGCAGGAGCTAATTATAAGGCAATTTCTCCATTTCGTTCCGAAAAAACCCCATCTTTTGTAGTGAGTCCAGAGTTACAAATTTATAAAGATTTTGGAGGGGATAAGTCTGGAGATGTATTTCAATTTATTATGGATATTGAAGGGGTGTCTTTTCCGGAGTCACTAAGTATATTATCGCAGAAAGCCGGGATATCTCTTACAGCATATAGTAAAAATACCGAAGCTCAAATAGATAATAAAAAAACTATAATTCAAATTCTTAGTGATAGTGCTAAAATTTACCACTCTATTTTAAAACACATTCAATATGGTAAAAAGGGTATAGACTATTTAACCTCTAGAGGTATTACTGAGGAACTCATAGACTTATTCGAAATTGGTTTAGCTCCACAAAGTTATCATACTTTAAGTAAAAAACTATCCCAAAAATATTCTAATACTGAGATTGAAGCCTCCGGTATGGCAATAAATAGTGATAACAATAATATTTATGATAGATTTAGAGGTCGGGTTATGATTCCAATTCAAGACACTTTAGGTAGAGTGGTGGGATTTACAGGTAGAGTTTTACCAGAATACGATGACGGTAAAATGGGTAAATATGTAAACTCGCCACAAACTATTGTTTTTGATAAAAGTAAAATACTATTCGGGTTGTCTCAATCCAAATTAGCTATTAAGAGCAATAATAGAGTTATTATAGTAGAGGGGCAAATGGATGTTATTATGTCTCATAAAGCAGGGGTAAAAGAAGTGGTAGCAGTGTCAGGAGTTGCTTTGACTGAGCACCATATTACAACATTATTAAGATATACCAATCAATTTTTATTGGCCTTTGACAATGACATAGCAGGTATTAATGCTTGTCTTAGATCGGCAGCACTTATTACTAAAAAGGGAGGTATAGTGAAGGTTATTACTATTGCTGGTAAAAAAGATACCGCTGATTTAGTAAGGGAGAATCCAGATTTATGGGTTAGTTGTATTGAGCAAGCCTCTGATTTTATTGAGTATTATATCAATCATATAGTTTCAAAAATTGAAGCAGAAGATACCCCAGCTAAAAATCAAGCTTTGCAAACTTTAATAGCTTGGATACAAGATATTACTGACCCCATTACTAAAAATTATTATATCAAGAGATTAGCTGATTTGCTAAATATGGAAGAAAAAGACATATACAATCAGCTAAAAATTAGTATCATGCAAGGAGACCCAAATGTCAAATATTATTCTCTAGAAATTCCCTTGATCAAATTACAAAAACAAATTATAGCTTATCTCCTTTACAAACCGACAAATCATGATATTCTTATATTAGAGCAATCTTTATTTACTCAGCCTAAATTGAGAGAATTATTTATTAAATTAAGAGAACATTGCAATCAAAACTCTCCACAGAAATTAAGTTTAGTTGAGTGTAAGCAATTTCTATCAGAAGATAATTATGAAACCCTTGAAGCATTGCTATTACCAATATTTTATAAAATTGAACAATTACAACCGAGTGAATTGCAAATACAACAAACAATTCAAGAAAATATACTACTTCTAAAAAATCAATATAAAAGTCTTGCCCGTAAAACTCTGTTAAAAAAACTAAAAGAGGCAAAGAAAACTGGAGATAACGTTAAAGTACAGGAAATACTTAAAAAGTATAAGGCATTTACTTAAATATAAGATAATAATTTATTCATATGAAAAAATCCACCACTCAATCCTTAGACAAAGTTATTAAATCACTAATTTCTCAAGGTAAGGCAAGAGGCTATGTTACAGAGACGGAGATTATGTATGCTCTTCCCAATATTGAAGATAATTTGGAACAATTAGAAGAAATATATGACGCTTTAAAAGAGAGGGGTATAAAAATACAAGATGAAGTAGAGTTTTTACCTTTAGTAACAGTAGATGGAATAGAGGATATTGAATCTCATACTCATCTTGAAAAATGGGAAGAAGAATTAGCAGATCCAGTTAATATATATCTAAAAGAAATTGGTAATATTCCACTTCTTAATAGAGAGCAAGAAATTTATATTTCCAAAAAAGTTTTAGAAGGAGATGAAGATGCAAAAAAAGAATTAGCTGAAGCCAATCTAAGACTAGTAGTATCTATTGCTAAAAAATATGTCGGCCGTAGTCCTAATCTAACCTTATTAGATTTAATTCAAGAGGGGAACTTAGGTTTATTTAAGGCAATAGAAAAATTTGATTATTCTAAAGGGTTTAAGTTTTCTACCTATGCAACTTGGTGGATTCGGCAAGCCATTACCAGAGCCTTAGCTGACCAATCTAGAACTATCCGTATTCCAGTCCATATGGTTGAGACAATTAATAAATATGCTCAAATTGTCCGTAATTTAGTACAAGAGTTAGGCCGAGAACCTCTGCCAGAAGAAATTGCTGCAGAGATGGACATAGAAGTAGAAAAAGTCCATCAAATTATAAAGATTAATCAAGATACTATTTCGCTACAGGCTCCTGTCGGGGATGAGGATGGAAGCTCCTTGGGTGATTTTATAGAAGATACAGACTCTCTAAGCCCGACCCAGACTGCTAGCCGTAATCTTTTGAGATCACATCTGCAAGAAATTCTAGACGACTTAAATGATAGAGAGCAGAAGATCTTACAAATGCGTTTTGGACTAGAAGATGGTATTACACATACACTAGAAGAAGTCGGGGCAGAATTTCATGTTACTAGAGAGCGTATAAGACAAATCGAGGTCAAGGCTTTAGAAAAAATACGAGAACACATTAATATTAGGAAGCTAAGAGATTACTAATATATTTGGCAGTCAAATACAAAATTTTGACAAGATTCAAAATATAAGGTAATATTATATGTACTATTAAAGAATATAATGATAATTAAGCCTATTCAATATATCAAAGAAGCTCAAGTAGAAATTAAAAAAGTTACTTGGCCCACTAGACAGCAATCATTACAATACACAACTATTGTCGTAGTGATATCTGTTTCATCCACAATCATATTAGGCGGTTTAGATCTATTATTTAATTATATTCTAACTCAATTTATTTTATAACTTATACTTTCCCTATATGGCAAAACAACATCCTATTAGTATTGAAAAAAATTGGTATGTAATTCACAGTGTCTCAGGCTTAGAAGACAATGTAGCTCACAACCTAAAGAAAAGAATAGAATCTTTGTCTATGGAAGATTATATATTTGATGTAATTGTTCCTAAAGAGAAGAGTATTAAAGTCAAAAATGGTAAGAGAGTGACAGTCGAAGAGAGGATTTATCCAGGATATGTCTTTGTAGAGATGATTGTAACAGACAACTCTTGGTATGTTGTTAGAAACACCCCTAATGTAACTGGTTTTATTGGAGCAGGAACCACTCCTATTCCAGTTTCCCCAGATGAGATGAGCTTTATAACTAAAAAAACTGCTAAAGAAGAACCTAAATATACACTCAATATTGATATAGATGATTTAGTGAAGATTATAGATGGTCCATTCAAAGACTTGGAAGGAAAGGTTTCTGAAGTAGATGAATCTAAAGGCAAATTAAAAGTTTTAGTTAATATGTTCGGTAGAAATACTCCAGTGGAATTAGATGCCCTCCAAATTAAGAAGGTTTAATATATAATCTCAGTCAATGAGAAAATTTATTCGGCATAAAGAAGACTTTGTCTGTAATAATTGTAATCAATTCGTAGAGGGTAATGGGTATACCAATCATTGTCCAAAATGTTTATATACTTTGCATGTAGACAAATATCCAGGTGATAGGCAAGAGTTATGTCATGGATTAATGAAGCCCATAGATATTGTTACTAAAGGTGGAGAGCCTAAACATGTTATACACAAATGTAGTATCTGTAAAATAGTTAAGCAAAATATTTTAAGTACATCAGATTCAAGGCAAGCCATCATTGATGTAATGCAGGATAAGGTGAAAAGAGAAATGATGCGTTAGCTTATCTAAATTTTTAATTTGTGATACAATTAGAATAATTAATATAAAAATTATATGGTATATACAGATCAACTGATCCCAACAGGTTTGATTGTATTTAGTGGGTTGGCTAACTTAGGTATAGGAGTATATATATATCTATTTGCTTATAAGCTATCTAATAAAAACCATATCGCAGCGAAATACCTATCATATATTTGTTTTGGAATATTTAATTGGACACTTTGGATTATAATACAAACATTATATGTTCTTCCCTTAGAGAACATATACATACTTTATATCAATAATGTTTTCATCTATTTTTCTTTCATAACTATTATTCAGAACTTTGTTTTTTTCGCGATTTCTTTCTTTACTAATAAAGAAGTTTCTAAAAAATATAAATTTTTGTATTATCCATATATATTTACTTTAGCTCTAATTATAATACCTCAAATTGGAATATTGAAATTAGACCTCACAAATCCTATTGCCTATAATTCAATACCATATTATATAATGTGTCTATATGTAATTTCCTATCTTATTCTATATATTAAAATATTGGCTCATAAACATAGCGTATCTAATATTAGAAACGAGAAAAATAATATAGAATTATTTGTAATGCTACCATCTTTAGCTATAATATTAGCCTTTATAACTAGTATTATCATCCCATTTTTTAGTCAAAATACAATGTTCATATATTATGGCCCTGTATCAATGTTGATATTATTAGTTACAGTTCTAATTGGTATATTAAAATATAAATTATTTTATATCAAACTACCTATACTTAGATTATTAGTCACCCTCATTATAACGCTTATTTTATTAATAATGAGGTTTTCTATAATATTAGAGCAGTTACAATCTAATATACTATTTATTTTTATGTTTAGCTGTATTTATATATTCCTAACAAGAGAAGTATATGTAGGTCTAAAAAAACAGCTACTACTTGACATCAAAAAGAAAGAACTAGAAGTAGCTTTAAATGCTAAAAATAATTTTCTAAAAAATTCCTCTCATCAATTTAGAACTCCACTAACAGTTATATTAGGGTATTTGGGGATGATTGTAAATAAAGAAAACTCTAAATATGAGCTCAATAAATTAGCATTAGAAGATCTAAATAAAACTTATACCAGTGCTAAAAATTTAAATGATATAATTAATGATGTATTGGCAGCTAATGATGTTAATGCTGGTAAATTTGGTGTAAATATTATTGATAAAAATGTGAATTTAAAACAATTATTACAATCTATTATTGATGAAAAAAGAGAACTACTATCCAGTAGGGCAACCAAAGTAAGATTAAAGACTAAGGGTGAAAATATTAACATCACTATAGACCGTGCCAAGATAAAAGAAGCTATCAACAACATCTTTGATAATGCAATATTTTATGGCAAGGGTCAAATAGATATTGTAATTGACTATACTCTTAGTGACTTTGTTGCCATATCAATCAAAGACAATGGAGTTGGAATTACAATTGTTGACTCAAAAAAAATATGGAAGAAATTTGAAAGAGGCAGAAGATCAACTCAAATCAATCCCAATGGCTCAGGATTAGGTTTGTATTTAGCTAAGCAAATCATCTCCCAGCACGGTGGAGTAATCACGGTAGAATCAGATGGACTCAATAAAGGTAGTAAATTTATATTAACTATTCCAAAGGGTGCTAATTTACCCATAACAAAATCTAAATCTTAAATAATAGCTTTCTATCATACTATGTGGTATAATCAAGCATAAATAATATAATTTATGTCTAAAAAACTATATATAGTCAGCAATTCAATTGGATTTAAGAGTGGACTTAAGCATGTCTTAAAGGATATTTCCATTACAATTCATAAGGGAGATAAAATTGCTTTAGTTGGTAATAATGGAGCAGGAAAAACAACCTTGCTAAAAATTATAGCTAACCTAATCAAACCAACAAGAGGTAAGATGGAGGAATTAGCCACAGTTTGGTATTTTCCTCAATTACATTTGGATATGTTGAGTTCAAATTTAAGTATATCAGAGTATCTGAGTAGCTTGGTTGAAGAATGGTGGGAAGTACTTGTGAAAGTAGAAAATGAATTTAACTTAAAACTTGACATTACTAGAACAATATCAAGTTTAAGTGGGGGCGAGTTAGTAAAACTACATTTAGGCATTATATTTTATATACAACCACAAGTACTACTATTAGATGAACCCACTAATCATCTAGATATTCAGGCAAAAGAATGGTTGATTAAGGGTATTGAAAATTATCCAGATAGTGTCATTATTGCCTCACATGATACCTCTTTTTCAGACAGAGTTGTAAATAGAGTCTGGGAATTGGAAGACGGTTATATTAGGCAGTTTGGAGGTAATGTTTCTTTCTATAGAGAACAAAAAAGATTAGAGAATGAAGCTAAGCTGCGCCGTTATGAAGTAGCTCTGAAGGATAAAAAAAGGTTAGACAAATCAGTACAAATAGAAGCAAAAAGACAAGAAAAAAATACTCAAGTAGGTATGAAGTCTAGACAAGATAGAAGCGTTTCTCGTATGGATAGAGGTTATCTCAAGAGTAAAGCGGAGGTCAGAGCTGGACAAAAAAAACTAATGTATGACTCTAGGTTAAAAGATAATAAAGATATTCTCAATGAGTTAGAGCCACAAGTAAAGAAAACAGTACAATATATAGTTAATCACATTCCAAGACCAAGTACGGACATTATATTAGATATTAGAAATGGAATCGTTAAAGTAGATAACAATCACTTAATCAACAATATTAGATTGAGTTTGAATGAGGGTGAAAGAATTGCTATTTTAGGAGCTAATGGTACTGGTAAAAGTCAATTCTTAAAACTACTTGTCAAAAAACAATTGTCATCAGGAGAGATTGCCATTAGGGATAAAACAAATATAGTATATATGGATCAAACTTATAGTATAGTTAAGCCTAATATGACTATCATAGACAATATGAAGGTCTATAATCCCAAGGCCTCTTTAATGTCAATCAGACAAAAACTAAGAGAGTTTTTGTTCTGGGATGATTATCAGGTAAATCAATTAGCCGGAGATTTATCAGGTGGTCAGGTAGCTAGATTAGCTTTTGCAATGATTAGTTTAAGTCCAGTAGATATGTTGTTACTAGATGAGCCGACTAACAATCTAGATATCCAAACCCAAGACGCTATTATACAAGGATTATTGAATTATACAGGTACATTAATAGTCGTTTCACATTCACTTGACTTTTTGGAACGAATTCAAATCGATGAAGTGTATTGTGTCTCTCAAAATCAAATTATGGCACATCCATATAAAATACAAGATGCTAGATTTCATAAAGAATTACTAAATATTCTAGGGAAAGGTATAATCGAGTAAATATATTTCGTAGCGGAGGGTTTATCCCTCCATTGTGTTTTATATTCGTAGGGGCGACCTGTGGATATTCTGTCATCCTTCGGAGGAGGTGGCACGAAGTGCCGGAGGTGGATAATTTACAATTCACAACCCCAACCTTATCCACAATCACAATCATTGCCAAAACCCAAACCAAGTTATATAATAAAAGTATATATAAAAACCCTTCAAAAAAACTTGACAAAAGCTCCGGGGGGGGGGGAAAAAAAAATAAATTAATAAACATCTATGAATAAAACTCATAAAGGAACAAGAAAAGGATTTACCCTACTCGAGATATTACTAGTAATAGCAGCAATAGGAATATTAGCAGCAATAGTACTAGTAGCAATAAACCCAACAAGACAAATAAACCAAGCAAGACAGGCAGCAATAAATAGCGATAAGAATACAATAGAGAAAGCATTACAACAGAGATTAATAGATACAGGGAGTTATCCAGTAGGATTAGATGGAGTACAAAGGAGAATATGTAGTAACGGTAATACACCACCAAACTGTGTAGATTTAAGCGGGCTAATACCAGATTATGTAGCAGCAATTCCAAGTAGTACCACCTATACAGTAGCAAAAGGGAATGATGGGAGAGTATATGTCAATACCACCAATACAGCAGCCAACTTTACTTGTCCAACAGGCTATATAAAAGTACCAGGTAATAGCCTGTACCAAACTAAAGACTTTTGTGTAATGAAATATGAAGCAAAAGTAGGCTCATCTACAGTAGCAGCCACCACCCAAGCAGCAGGGACTCCACAAGCAAGTATAAGCCAAATAGATGCCATCACTGCCTGCAGTCTCAATGGATCAGGCTATGGACTCATAAATAATAGAGAATGGATGACCATAGCAAGGAATATAGAGGCGCAAAATAGTAATTGGTATAATCCAACTACAACCCCTCCAGAAAATAAAGTAGGAAGTGGAGGCTTATGGAGAGGGCATAGCGATAATGCCACAGATTTAGGAGAGAGTAAAGCTTTAGCAGCAGGAGCAGATAATAATGGATATATAGGCACAGGACAGAGTGGATTTAGCATACAAAGAAGAACCCATACTCTCAGTAATGGAGAGACAATCTGGGACTTAAGTGGAAATATGTGGGAATGGACAAATGATAGAATAATGGCCGTAAATAAACCAACAGTAGGTAATGATGGGGAATTCACATCTATAACAGGATATGGAAGTTTAAGCTATGATTTAATTAGACCAGGTAATCCAGTATGGAATAGTAGCCAGAATATGGGAATGTATGTTATAGGAGGTCTGACCGGAATTAATTGGGCTTTCATACGTGGTGGAGCTTATGATGCTAATAATTATGCTGGTATCTTTCCTCTTATTCTTTGGGGGTTTGATTATAATTCTCATCCTAGCTTTGGTTTTCGCTGTGTGGTGCGCTGAGGGAGGCAGTGAGTCCAATAATTACCTCATCTTATTGGCCTTGAGTACCTTATACTCTGGATGAGGGGATTAAATTCTTTGACTCATCAGCTAAAATTTTAGATTAAGGTGTGATTTTGTGGCGGAGGGGTTATCCCTCCATCTTTTTACCGTAGGTAGAAAGATGGACTTAATACAATATATGCGACTTATAGGTCGGTCCTACGGAAGAAAGATATCAGTTTATTTGCAATTCACCACCTATACTTTTCTACAAACACTTGACTAAATTGCAGATATAGTTTATAATAGTTCAGAGTATGTTTGACTCGTACGTGCTTCTATTAAGTTAAACAATAATAATTAAATACACTTCTATGGCAACAGTAAAATATGAGCGCACAAAACCCCATGTAAACGTTGGAACTATTGGACACGTAGACCATGGTAAGACAACTTTGACCGCGGCTATACTCAATGTATTGAGTTTGAAAGGTAATCTAGTTACCAAGAAAGCAGTTAATGAAATTGACGCTGCACCTGAAGAAAAAGCAAGAGGAATAACCATTGCTGTAGCTCATGTTGAATATGAGTCAGATGCAAGGCATTATGCTCATATTGACTGTCCAGGGCATGCTGACTATATCAAAAACATGATTACCGGAGCTGCTCAGATGGATGGAGCTATTTTGGTGGTGTCTGCGGCTGATGGTCCTATGCCACAAACCCGTGAGCATATTCTATTAGCAAATCAAATTGGAGTGCCTCAAATTGTTGTTTTCTTAAATAAAATTGATCAAGTTGATGATCCTGAATTAGTGGAGTTAGTAGAAGTTGAAGTTAGAGAATTATTGAGTAAATATAGTTTTGATGGAGACAACGCTAAAATTGTAAAAGGTTCAGCTCTCAAAGCTCTTGAGGCAACTGATATTAATTCAGCTGACGCACAGCCTATTTTAGAGCTTGTTAATGCTTTAGATGAAGCTATTCCTGAGCCAGTAAGAGAAATTGACAAAGATTTCTTGATGCCTATTGAAGATATTTTTTCAATAGAAGGAAGAGGAACAGTTGTTACTGGAAGAATTGAAAAAGGAATTATTAAGGTAAACTCTGAGGTAGAGATAGTGGGATTAAAAGACACTCAGAAAACTGTAGTCACTGGAGTTGAGATGTTTAAAAAACTTCTTGACGAGGGATTGGCTGGAGATAATGTTGGACTTCTTCTAAGAGGTGTTAAAAAAGAAGATGTTGAAAGAGGTCAGGTACTTGCTAAAGTTGGTTCTATAACTCCTCACACTGAGTTTGAAGCTGAAGTATATGTGCTTACAAAAGAAGAGGGTGGACGACACACACCATTTGTATCAGGATATAAACCTCAGTTCTATATCAGAACCACTGATGTAACTGGCGAAATAACCTTACCTGAAGGAGCTGAATTAGTTATGCCAGGAGATACAGTGACAGTAAAAGTTTCATTAGTTGCTCCTATCGCTCTTACTGATCAACAAAGATTTGCTATTAGAGAGGGTGGGCATACCGTCGGTGCTGGAGTTGTAACAAAAATTATTAAGTAGTTTCTTTGTAAGAAAAAGGTATGTCATCTAAAAAAGAAGAGTATAAGTCAACAATTAGGATTAAAATCAAAGCTTATGATTGTAAGATTGCTGATCAGTCCTCTGTGCAAATAATTAATACTGCTTTAAAATTTGGAGCTAATGCTGTGGGGCCTATTCCACTTCCTACGTCTATAAAGAAGTACACAGTATTAAAATCTACCTTCGTGCATAAAGATTCTAGAGATCAGTTTGAAATTAGAGTCCATAAGAGATTGATAGATATAGCAGAACCAAGCTCTAAAGTTATTGATGCTCTTATGAACTTGAATTTACCTGTGGGAGTAGATATATCTATCAAGTATTTGAATTAGTAGTTAAGGTGAGAGTATAAGTATGAAATTTTCGTTTGCTAAAAAGATTGGAATGACTCAGATTTTTGAGGGAGGTAAAGTAGTACCTGTGACTAAAGTTGAGCTTTATCCAGATGTGAAAGTACAAGCTCTTATTGAATCTGCTAAAAATGGATATAATGCTATACAAGTTGGTGCTAAATATACCAAGAAAGTTAAAGATTCAGTTCTCCCAAGAATTCTAAGAGAAATTAGAGTTGATGAATTACCAAGTTTAGCCGTAGGTTCTGTATTAGATGTAACTCAATATGAAGTTGGTAATCTTCTGGCTGTAAAAGGAGTTTCTAAGGGAAAGGGGTTTGCTGGAGTTGTAAAGAGACATAATTTCTCAGGATCCAATGCTACTCATGGAACTAAACATACCGAAAGATCTGGAGGATCTATTGGATCTGGATACCCAGAACATGTATTGAAGGGTCGTAAGATGCCTGGTAGAGATGGGTTTAAGGCTAAGACTCTCAAAAATATAAGAATAGTAGATATTGATGCAGAAAAAAATCAATTACTATTAAAAGGAGCAATTCCTGGTCCTAATAATGGATTATTACAAATCGTCGGTTAGATAATTATATGAATATTCAAGTAGTCAATACTAAGGGAGAAGCAATAGAGCAATATGAATTGCCTACGGATATATTTGGACTTGATGCTAATAATACTTTAGTTCACCAAGTGTATAGGTATCAGGTTCTCAATAGTATGTACCCTGTGGCACATACTAAAGATAGGTCTGAGGTACGTGGAGGAGGTAGAAAGCCTTGGAAACAAAAGGGTACTGGAAGGGCTCGTCACGGATCAACCCGGTCACCAATTTGGCGTACAGGAGGAATCACCTTTGGACCTACTAGTCTAAAAAACTTTGCCATATCAGTCAACAAAAAGATGAAACGAAAAGCCTTGTTTATGGCTTTATCCTCAAGAGTAGCTAGTGATAAATTTGTTCTATTAGATGAATTTGCTTTGTCTCAAATGAAAACTAAAGAAGCTTTGTCAATTCTTAATAATCTTAAACTAATATCTACCAAAACCTTGATTGTATTTGATCGTAAAGATAAGAACATTGAAAAGTCTTTCTCTAATATTCCTAATGTCTCATTAATACCATTTGATTCATTAAATTTAATAGATATTTTGAAGTCAGATACAATCCTAACTGATGTTGCATCAGTTGAAAGTATTAAGAATATTTATACTAATTAATTTCTCAAGATATGGCAAACAAGAAAGAAGCTAATAATGAATCCGTGCAAGAATTAAGGCATAATGTTGGTTCTTATCAGGTTTTAATTAAGCCTGTTATTACTGAGAAAAGCTACTCTCTATTTCAAAATAGAAAGTATTCATTTGAAGTAGTAAAGTACTCCAATAAACAAGAGATTGCAAAAGCTGTAGAATTGTTGTATAATGTCAAGGTTTCCCAAGTACGAGTTATTAATATTAAACCAAGAAATGTATTCATTCGAGGCAAGAAAGGAAAGACCAGCAGTTATAAAAAAGCTATTGTTTCTTTGCAAGAAGGATATAGTATCACTATTTAGCAAGTATGATTAAGCACCGTAAACCTACCACTCCAGGAAGAAGAAAAAGTTCAGTAGTTAACTATAGAGCTGTTTTGACAAAAACAACTCCAGAGAAATCTCTATTAGCTCCAATTAACTCTATGTCAGGTAGAAACTCAAGAGGAGTTATCACTGTTAGACATAAAGGAGGTAGAAATAAGAGAATGTATAGATTAGTTGACTTTAAACAAAAGCGATTTGACATTGATGCTATCGTAAAGTCTATAGAATATGATCCTAATCGTTCTGGATTTATTGCACTAATAACCTATACTGATGGGATTAAATCTTATATTTTAGCTCCATCTAAACTAGCTGTTGGACAGAGACTTGTCTTTAGTAAACAAGCCCCATTGCTAACTGGAAATCGTTTAACTCTTGAACACATTCCAGTTGGTACTGAAATTTATAACCTAGAATTATTCCCAGGTAAGGGAGGTCAAATTATTCGTTCAGCTGGCAGTTCGGGACAAGTACTTGCTGTTGAAGACAATTATGCTCTTGTAAAACTACCCTCAGGAGAAGTGAGAAAAGTACATAAAACAGTATATGCTAGCATTGGTAGAGTCAGTAATGAGTCTCATATGTTAGAAAACATTGGTAAGGCTGGTAGAAATAGATGGAAGGGTGTTAGGCCGGCTGTTAGAGGAAGCGCTATGAATCCAGTAGATCATCCACATGGAGGAGGAGAAGGAAGGCAGCCAATTGGGCTTAAATCTCCTAAGACTCCTTGGGGTAAAATTGCTCTTGGTAAAAAGACTCGTAAGAAGAACAAGCCTAGCAATAAGTTTATTATAAGCAGAAGAAAATAATTGTAAGTATATGTCAAGAAGTCTTAAAAAAGGTCCGTATATTGATGAAAAGCTTATGTCTAAGGTTTTAGCTTTGAAACCAGGAGACTCTACTATTATCAAAACTTGGGCTCGTCATAGTACAATTACTCCAGAAATGGTTGGTTTTACCTTTGGAGTACATAATGGAAAAAATCATATTTCTGTCTATGTGAAAGAAGATATGGTAGGGCATAAATTAGGGGAATTTTCACCAACTCGTAAATTTATTGGTCACGGAGGTAAGAAAGTTAAATAAGTATCTTTATGGAATGGAATGCAACTCTTAAAAATCTCAGAATAAGCCCAAGAAAAACTCGTCTTGTAGTAGATGCTGTACGTGGTAAGTCAGTACGTGAAGCAATTTTAATTCTTGATACTGTCCATAAAAAATCTAGTTTACCTTTAAAGAAACTAATTCAATCAGCTATAGCCAATGCCAAAAAGCAAGATTCTGTGTTAGAGTCTCAACTAAAAATTGATAAAATTTTTGTAGATGCTGGAATGACATTGAAAAGATTTAGGCCACGTGCATTTGGGAGAGCCTACACCATTCGCAAAAGAAGTTCACAGATTAGCTTGACTTTAACAGAATTAGATATTGTTAAAAAGCGTAAATTAATTTCAGAAGAAAAAGTAGTAAAGGAAGCTGTAGATACTAAGTCCGATAAAAAACCAGCTAAACCTAAAACAATTGTTTCTAAAAGCACTAAAAAAGCTACCTCACCTAAGAAAGCCGTTACTAGCAAAGCTACCAAAAAAACAGTTAGCGATAAATAATTTAGATATATGGGAAATAAGATTTCAGCAAATTTATATAGATTAGGAGTTACCAAAAATTGGAGCTCCCGCTGGTTTGGTACTGCTCGTAATTTACCTAAAGATTTGCAGGAAGACTCTAAGATTCGTAAATATATTAACAAGACACTACCTAAGTCAGGTATAAGTAATATTGACATTGAAAGAAGTCCACGACTTATTAATATTATTATAAACACCTCAAGAGCAGGTATGATTATTGGAAGAGGTGGCTCTGGAATTGAGGCTTTGAAAAAAAATATTAAGCAATTAATAGGAGCTCAAGTTGACCTTAGGTTAACTGTAGAAGAGATTAAAAATCCTAATGAGAACGCAGCTATTATAGGAGAGAATATTGCTGAACAATTAGAGAAAAGAGTCCCATTCAGAAGAATTCTGAAGCAAACTATAGATAATGTATATCAAAGCCATAATGTTAAGGGAGTAAAAATCTTATTAAGTGGCCGACTAGACGGAGCTGAAATGTCCAGAACAGAATATTTGACTAAAGGTAAAATTCCTCTAGCTACTCTTAGAGCTGACATTGATTTTGCTAAAAAAACTGCCTATACCAAATATGGAACCACAGGAATAAAAGTTTGGGTATATAAGGGAGATGTGGTAGTAGAAGAGAATTAATTAACTTAAGAATAGTATTATGTTATTAGCACCAAGAAAGACCAAGCATAGAAAAGTTCATAAAGGAAAACCTTCTGAAAAACTTAGTCCTGCTTCTAGAGGTATAGAGCTATCATTTGGTTCATATGGACTAAAAGCTACTGAAGCTAAGTGGATTACCGCCAGACAAATTGAGTCAGCCAGAAGAGCTATCACTCGATACACGTCTAGAGGAGGTAAAATTTGGATTAGAGTTTTCCCGCACAAGCCTATTACTGCTAAAAGTGCTGAAGTAGGTATGGGAAAAGGAAAAGGAGCAGTTGATCACTATGTAGTTAACCTTAAGGCTGGTAAAATTTTGTTTGAAATTGATGGCGTCTCTGCCGAAATAGCTGCTGAAGCTTTAAGAAGAGCAGGAGCTAAATTACCTGTCAAGACTAAGTTTATTAGTAAAGACTAGTAAAAAGACTTGACTTATGCTAAAAAATTAGATATAATAGTTTTTATGCTATATTAATGTGTTAATAAGACCATAGTTTATGAGTAAGGATGTCTACAGTAATAAGTCACAAGAAGAACTAAGTAATATCTTGTCTGAAAAACAATTAGAATTAGGTAAGTTAACTTTTATAAAAAGTGACCCATCTCAAAAATCTAATAGTTCATCTGTAAAGACATTCAGAAGAGATATTGCTCGCATCAAAACATTATTGAATCAATTATCTAAATAATTATGTCCGAAACTACAATCACATCTAATACAACTAAAAAAAGAACCCTAAAGGGTAAAGTTACATCTGTTGCTATGCAAAAGACAGTAGTTGTTGCTGTAAATAAGACTAAGTTAGATCCTCTTTATAAAAAGAGATATACAGTTACTAAAAAGTATAAGGCACATAATGAAAATAATTTAATTAAAGTTGGAGATGAAGTAATGATAAGCGAGTCAAAACCATTGTCCAAGCATAAGAGATGGATAGTAATACAATAATATGATTCAGAAAGAGACTAAATTAAAGGTAGCTGATAACTCAGGAGCAAAAATTATTGAATGTTTCAATGTTTTAGGGGGTACTCGTAAAAGGTATGCTCAATTAGGAGATATTATTGTAGCTTCTGTTAAAAGTGCTGAGCCAAGAGCAACTGTAAAAAAGGGAGATGTTGTGAAGGCAGTTATTGTTAGGCAATGTAAAGAATATCGTAGAACTGATGGGTCATATATTAGATTTAATGAAAATGCAGCCGTTATTATCAATAGTAGTAAAGAACCGGTTGGAACACGTGTATTTGGACCAATAGCAAGAGAAATTAGAGAGTCTGGATATATGAAAATTGTATCATTAGCGCCAGAAGTGTTATAATTATAATAATAGTATGAAGATTCGTAAAAATGATATTGTAGAGGTTATGACCGGAAAAGATAAGGGTAAGAGAGGTAAGGTTCTTGAAGTTATTCCATCTAGAAATAGAATTCGTGTAGAAGGAGCTATGTTAGTGAAAAAACATCAAAAACCTCGTCAAAATGGAGAAATTGGAACTATTATAGAAAAGCCATCTACAATACATATATCAAATGTAGCATTTGTAGATGCAGAGACTGCTACTCGTACTAAAGTCTCATATAAATTATTAGAGGGAAAGAAAGTTCGATATAGTCATAAGTTGAATAAAGAATTGTAATATGTCAAGTTTGAAAATACGTTATCAAGATAATTTACAACCAGAGCTCATGAAAGAGTTTGGGATAGCTAATATTTTTGCTACTCCTAAGATAGAGAAGATTACTCTAAATGTTGGGACTGGTAAAAACTTCCGTGATGTACAAAAGTTTGAGAAAGTAAAATCTGTATTAACTACAATTGCAGCTCAATACCCAATATCAGTTGCTGCTAAAAGTTCTATTGCTCAATTTAAAACTAGGCAAGGTATGACTATAGCTCTTAAAGTTACCTTGAGAGGAGAGAGAATGTATGATTTCTTAGATAGATTGATTAGCATTGCTCTACCTAGAACTAGAGACTTTCAAGGTATTGAAGCTACTAAAATTGATACCAAGGGTAATGTAAACTTTGGTATTAAGGAGCAAATTATTTTTCCAGAGTTATCCAATGAAGAGCTTGGTATTAATTTTGGAATGCAGGTTAATATCACGGTATCTAACTCTAATAAGGAAAAAAGTCTCTATTTATTAAAATCAATGGGATTCCCATTCAAACAATAATATCATATTATATGGCTACAGAAGCACAAATTGCAAAATCTAAGAAGACTCAGAAATTTATGACTAGAGGAGTAAATCGATGTTTTAGTTGTGGACGACATCGAGGATATATGCGAGACTTTGGATTATGTCGAATTTGTTTTAGAGAGATGGCCTCACAAGGAGTAATTCCAGGTGTTAAAAAATCTAGTTGGTAATTATAAGATATATGAATACTTCAGACCCTATCGCAGACATGTTAACCAGAATTCGCAATGCGCAGCTTGTGAATAAAAGAGAGGTACCTATTCCATTCTCTAAGCTTAAGTTTGAAATTGCTAAATTATTAAAGACTAGAAAGTTTGTTACAGCAGTAGAAAAACAAGAGCAAGAAAAAGGATTCCCTCTAATTGTAGTAACTCTTAAAAAAGATGGTATTCAAGGAATAGATAGAGTGAGTAAGCCAGGTAGAAGAGTTTATTCCAGGTCACAAGATTTACCCACTCAATTTAAGTACGGCAGAGGTACGGTAATAGTATCTACCTCCAAAGGTATTATTGACGCCAATACCGCAAAGAGAGAGAAACTGGGAGGTGAAATTATCTGTCAAGTTTGGTAAAAATAAGGTAAATATAAGATTATGTCAAGAGTAGGTAAAAAGCCAATCCAAATCCCTAAAGATGTTTCAGTAATATTAGAAGATAATATTCTAACAGTTACTGGGCCGAAAGGTAGTTTGCAACAATTAGTAAATCATCCAATCTCCTTTGAAATAGGAGAAAATGAAGTCTTTGTTACGCCTAAAGAGCAGATCAAAAATGTCAGTGCCTTTTGGGGACTATATAGAGCTTTGCTTCAGAATATGATTACAGGAGTCACTGATGGATTTACTAAAAAATTAAGAATTGAAGGGGTAGGGTATAGAGTAGTTTTGCAAGGTCAAACTTTGGTTCTCAGTCTAGGATATTCCCATCCAGTTGAGGTTTCTGCCCCAGATGGAATAACCTTTGAGGTAGAAAAAAACACTATCTCTGTTACAGGGATTAATAAAGAGTTAGTCGGCCAAGTTTCTGCAAACATCAGATCTACCAGACCACCAGAACCTTATAAAGGTAAAGGTGTTAGATATGATAATGAGTTTGTAAGAATGAAAGTAGGTAAGAAGACATCTTCTTAATACTTGAAATATTAAGTTAGATATGGTATAGTATTGTTTATAATGTATATAGTATGAAAGAAATTTTGGACAAACAGAGAAGGTTAGCGAGAAGAAAAGTAAGAGGCAGAGGTAAAATATCTGGAACCTCTACTATTCCTAGATTAGCTGTATCTAAAAGCAATACTAGTATATATGCCCAGTTAATAGATGATATTAAAGGAGTAACTTTAATTGGAGTTCATAGTAAATCAATTACAGGCTCTAACAATATTACTATAAGTGAATCTAATAAATTAGGTCAGAAATTAGCAGAAATAGCTCTTCAAAAAAATATCCATCGAGCTGTATTTGATAGAAGAGGCCGTAAATATACTGGCAAAATAGCTGCTTTTGCTGAAGGAGTTCGTAAATCAGGATTAAGAGTTTAATAATTATGTCAAAGCGTCAACAACAATCACGACAGCCAGAAAAAAGAGAATATGATCATAAAGTGCTTGATATAGCAAGAGTAGCTCGTGTTATGGCAGGAGGAAGAAGATTTTCATTTAGAGCAGCTGTAGTTATAGGAGATAGAAATGGTAAAGTAGGAGTAGGAGTAGGAAAAGGAGCGGATACTGCTATTGCTATTGATAAGGCTATTAATGCAGCCAAGAAGAAATTAGTGCAAATAGATGTTAATACAGGTACGGTACTAGTAGACTCTACTGCCAAATTTGGAAGTGCTCAGGTTATTTTGAAACCAGCTAAAGAAGGAAAAGGAATTGTAGCAGGGGGAGCTACTAGAACAGTTGTAGATTTAGTAGGTATCAAAAATATAACTGCTAAAATGTTAGGTGGTAATAATAAGCTTAATAATGCAAGAGCTACCGTAAAAGCTTTGTTAAAGACTCAATAATATGCATATTCATACATTATCTTCAAATTTACCTCAAAAATCTCGTAAGCGAATTGGTCGTGGTGGGAAACGAGGTACTTATAGTGGTAAGGGACAAAAAGGACAAAAGTCTCGATCAGGAGCTAAAATATCTCCTCTCTTTACAGGAGGTAGTGCGGCTTTAGCTGGACAAGGAAGTCGAGTTATTCATAAAAGAAGAGGGCAATCACCAGTACAGGGACATCACAGAATTGGTAATGTTAAAGGTAAAGTATCTTACAATATAATTAATATTGAGTCAATTGCTAATCTATTTGATGATAAAGCTGTTATTAATTTGAATAGTTTAATTGAAGCTAAGTTAGTATCTAATAATGCAACTAAAGTTAAAGTTTTAGCTAAGAATACAGGTGAGCCAATTTCCAAAAAATTTACTTTTGAAGGATTAGTCACTTCCAAAACAATACAAGATTTATATAGTATCTAAACCTTTTAATTTAGATCTATTTTATAAATTGTAAGACTAATAATAGATTAAGATATATATATGAAAAGATGGCTATATATAGCTAAAATCCCAGAATTAAGAAATAAATTAATATTAGTTTTATCACTCTTAATTGCATATAGATTAATAGCTTCTGTTCCTATTCCAGCAATTGATGTATTCCGTATTAAAGAATTTGCATCATCCAATCAGATATTTGGACTACTAGATATATTCTCTGGTGGAGGGTTCTCTAACTTTTCTTTAGTAGCTCTAGGAGTCGGTCCATATATTACAGCTTCTATTATAATGCAGTTATTTACAATGGTAATCCCATCTTTGAATAGATTATACAAAGAAGAAGGAGAACAGGGTAGACAAATATTCAATCAATATACCAGAATGCTAACAGTGCCTTTAGCTATCGTACAAGGTATGTCCACTCTGACATTACTAAGAAGTGCTGGTGTTATACAAGAAATTACAAGTTTGCAAGTAATCACAGTCATAGCCTTAATGACAGCAGGGACAATGGGATTAATGTGGTTGGGGGAGATTATAACCAATCAGAAAGTAGGCAATGGTATTTCTTTGATTATTTTCGCAGGAATTATTTCAAGTCTACCTACTACTATTAATCAATTTAGAGTTAATTATAATCAAGCCGACATACCCACCTATTTATTGTATTTAGTAATTATATTGGCAGTAATTTATGCTATAATCTTTATCACAGAGGGACAGCGAAATATTCCAATTTCTTATAGTAAAAAGTCTAGGGGAGTATTAGTTAATAGTCAAGTTGATACTTATCTTCCGATGAAGGTGAATCAAGCAGGGGTAATGCCAATTATATTTGCAGTGTCATTAGTATTATTTCCTCAGGTTCTCGCTAATTTATTATTACAAACTAAGATTGACTGGGTGGTTAATATTGCAAATAATGTCAATTCATTTTTAGCCAATCAAGTAGCCTATGCAACCCTATACTTCGTATTAGTGTTAATATTTACGTATGTCTATACTACTATTGTTTTTGAGCCAAAAGCTGTAGCTGAGAATCTACAAAAGCAAGGTGGATTTGTAACTGGTATTAGACCAGGAGAAAAGACAGCTCAATATCTACAATATGTATCTAATAGAATTATTATCTTTGGAGCTATATTCTTAGGTTTAATTGCAGTATTACCATTTATAATGACAGGATTTACAGGAAATCAATCACTTGCTATTGGAGGTACTAGTATGCTTATTGTGGTATCAGTTATTTTGGAGACAATGAAACAAATCGATTCTCAGATTATTGTCAGAGACTACGATTCACTTTAATATAATATTTTATTTTTCTTAAATTACATCTCTACTTCTAAAGTATAGATATAAAACTAAAGATATACTAAAGGCTATCATTGCTGCTACAAAAAATGCGAAATTATTATTTAGAAAATCCATCTTAGCATTTATCCCTAATAATCCTATAAAAAGGGTAGAAGGTGCTAGGGTGGTAGAGAATGTAGTTAAAGTTTTAATATTTTTATTCAATTTATGAGATAAAAGAGTCTGATTAGTCTGGTCAAAAGCTTCAATAGCTTCTTTTAAATTCTCGGTAATATTCCAAATGTGAATATTACTATGAATAATATCAGTTATGTGTTTAGACTTAATCTGATCATTAGGAAAATATTGAGGAATCAATCTAATAGATGCGTCTATAACAGATTTATGTAGTCTAATAGTTTTACGAAAATCTAATACATCTCTTTTTACTATAGAGATCTCAGATATCATATCTTTCTCATTCCCTTTGAATATTTCCTCTTCAATAAAATCAATTTTACCCGCTATACGATTGAGAGGCGTCATGCAAGAAGATAGCATTTTTTCAATCAAATGTATGTACAAATCTACAGGACTATTAAATCTTGAAGTCTTTCCCTCTATATCTTTCATAATAGCATCTATAAAATATACATTCTCTTTATGTGAAGTTACAAAGTAACCCTGACTTAATATACAATCTATTTCAACCGCTTGATTTTTTCTCAACTTTTTATCATACAAGGGGTAATGCAATATTACAGCCATATAATCAGGGTATTCTTCTAATCTTTGTAAATGAATAGGAGATTTGAGAGTTTGTTCGGTGGTGTCCTTGAGATTAATAATATTATCTAAATTATCCAAGTCAGCTTGAATATCAGGGTTAATATCAATCCAAATAAAAGAAGAAAATTGAATTTTTTTCATATATATATTAAACTATAAGTAATATAAGTGTAACAGTTATATCATAAAAGTCAAGATTATTATGTTCAAAACTCAATATCATGGTTATACACCAATGCGAATAGACAAATTTCTGGCAGAATTTTTGCGAGATGTATCTAGGCAACAAATTCAGTTTTTAATTAAAGACAAACTAGTCTTTAAAAATAGTAATATTGTTAGCAAGCCAAAGGAGCTGATTTACCTAGGTGATATTATAGAAGTAAATACTCCAAAAATAAAACAACCATCAATTAATATAGATGCTAGCCTTAAGCAAGATTTAGCAAAACAAGTTCAAGTAGTATTGGAACACCCAGACTTTCTGATAATAAACAAACCAGCTGGATTATTAATGCACAAAACTAACAATCCCAACTCTTATTCTCTTGTAGATATACTAATATTACAATATCCAGAAATCAAACAGGCAGTAGATATAGACCAAAACTCAGAGGAAATATTACAGAAGAGATACGGTATAGTACATAGAATAGACAAAGATACTAGTGGTTTAGTTATTGTCGCTCGCAATAAAAATGCCTTAATCAATTTAAAAAAGTTATTTAAAGACAGGCAAATTTATAAAGAATATATTTGTCTAGTCAGAGGAATCATCAAAAATGATTATGGAAATATTACATACCCAATTATCAGGTCCAAATTAGAGCATACCAAAAGAGTAGCTGTGATATCTGACAGACAATCTAGTATCAAACAAAGAACCGCCCATAGTGAATATTGGGTTTTGGAAAAATATAAAGACAGCACCCTCTTGAAAGTAGTAATTCATACTGGTAGGACTCATCAGATTAGAGTGCATATGCAAGCTATTGGGCACCCTATAATCGGGGATAAACTATATGGTGGCAAATTAGAAAAAAAAGATAAAAATTCTTTAAATAGACAATTCCTACATGCAAGTAAATTGGAATTTGAATATTTGGGGAGAAAATATGAATTCTCATCAAAATCCCCCAATGACTTAACCGCATATAAGTCGACAAAAATGGAGTTATCCACAATACAGACAATAGACACATAAAAAAGTATATGCTATACTAAATAAGTATAAACCTAACAAATAAATATGCATAGAAAATATAAAGCATTAGCAATACTCGGGATAATAATAACAATATTATCACCACAAGTAATAGTAATAGCACAGGAGCCACTAGAATCAGAAGTAATAAAAATAACGCAAGAAGAGCAAGAAGAGCTTTTAAAGAATCAGGATAATACTCCATTACTACCACCAAAAAAACCCACGGCAGAAGAGATAGAGAAATGGATACAAGAGACCAAAGACACAGCAGCAGAAAATACAGCATATACAAATAATCTAAAGCAAGAAGGTTTAACTAATGCATCATTAGGAAACTGCTTTGATGTATACAAATTTAATAATATAGATTTAAGTATAAGTTTAGACCAGAATGAATATGAAATAGGGTCTGAATCTAAGCCAGGAGCAGGACTTATGAGCTTTGTAGGAAGTATAAAAAACAACAATAGCTATCCATTACCAGACTTAAAGATAAGAGGTAAAATAGTAAAGATAGAACAAGAAGGAGATAGAAGAATAGTAAAGACAGTAGAAGAA
>Ga0247834_1000899_pt1 | contig 54237 bp, 70 predicted proteins | sample LaCruzMarch2015__8_FD_187118 | JGI IMG/M metagenome (GOLD analysis project Ga0247834, IMG submission 187118) | Freshwater microbial communities from meromictic Lake La Cruz, Castile-La Mancha, Spain - LaCruzMarch2015_12m | ecosystem: Environmental > Aquatic > Freshwater > Lake | place: Spain...
GTCGGGCGTGACCCGCGATGGGCGAGAAAGCGGGAAGGACCCGTGACATACGGGCAACACTACCGGAAAGCTGTTGCAATTGCGCGACGCAGGTTCGGCGGGAAGCGAACACGCAAGCCTTGCAGCGACACTCGAGAGAAGTCTGGATAGAAATCGAACCGCTGATCCAGCGATGCGCTGTTGGCAAACGAGAACATCAGATGCAGCCGCCCGCCCTGCCCGACGAAGATGCCCTGCGACGTCACACGCAGCGCCCGCTGCGGCACCTTCTTGTCCAGATCACGCGCCCACGGCGTTTTACCGCGCGCGTGCAGCTTGACGCGCGCACGGTTCGGAATGGCGAGACGACCGCTATGCGTCTTCGCGCCGCCCTCGGCGTGACGGGCGAGGTCGGCCTTACCTAGAGCATCGAAAACGCCTGCTGACCACTTCCCCTTGGTGGCCGTCTCCACGCGCATCGAGGCCCTGGCCAACCCCTTGTTGCGCACCGTGAACGCGCTCGACCATGTCGGCCCGATGATGTGCGGGCGCGTGTCCTTGAACATCGTGTCGTTGAGCGTCCGCGAAATCGCGAACGGCAACTGGTCGTTCGAGAACACACCCATCTGGCGCGCCTTGGCGGTGAACTCCGAAAGGTCGAAGTGCACGACGGCCATGGCAAAACACCCCCCGGCATCGATCAGCGGCGGCCGAAGCGGCGCGGCATGTCTTATGTTTCGGGTGCGGGGCGGCGGGCCTGGTGCCTGATCGACTGATGCGCCCGGCTCTCTGAGCGGCGCCCGGATGGCGAATACGGCGGCCTTACCACACCCCGAAAACACGAAACCCGGAGCGGTTGGACCGTCCGGGCGTAGCTCTGGCGAGCATGGGATCGATTCGTGCCGTATTTTGCGATTCGTGTCAATCGCGCGACGAGGTCGTAACACGGTGTTACGACCTCGATTTGCCTTTCCTGCATCTTTTGCAGGTTTCGTTAAACAGCATCAGCCATCGGCGCCCAGCGCCGGGGGCTTTTTTTTGTTGCCGGCTACAGGGCTTCGACGTCCAGTCCGTCGATTGCCACCTCTCCATTCCACTTCAAAACTTTGAGAGGGCGGCGAGTCGCGAACGCGTTCCACGCCTGCTTCATGCCGCGAAATGCTTCCCGCCTCTTCATCTGGTCGGAACTCGTAGCCGATCTGATCAGTCGCTCGCGAAGCAAATGCGCCGGGTCGTTCTCGTAGTTCGGAATACCGTCGACAAACACGGCCACGAACTCGTCGGCGCGTTCTGGCATTCCGAGGATCGACGACGCAACGGTGTGGACGTAGGCGAGTTGAGCCGCTGAGATGCTTCGCGGTGGATTCTTCGCGTACACCCGTCGGGCCGAAGCGTGGACCTGCGGGTGCCGTTCCAGCACTGCCTTGATCTCAGCCGTGCTCCACGCGGCATTGAGTTGCCCCCTTCCATAACGTTCATCCAGCATGATCCGAGCGACGGCCGCTATCGCACGCGCGTGATGGAACCCCTCAAGCGCCAGAGTGTCGGCAGCGCTGCGCGACTTCCCCTTGTCCATGTGGCTCTGAGCGTCTGGCGGAAGCCCGTAAAGCACAAGGGTCCTGAACGGCGTCTTGGCCTTCACGCAGGCCGACAGGCGGTGCTGGCCATCGATGAGCATGCCGCTGCTATCGAACCTGATCGGATCACCGGTAAATGGGAAGCGGCCAGCGCCCATGTCGCGGGCGTACTTATCGACCACGCTCGATGATAGCGGCCTGTTCTTCACGTTTACATCGAGCCAAGCGGCTGCAACTTCTGGCGATACAAGCACCACTTCCATTTTCAGCGCCGCGCCGATCTGTTCCATCAACATAATTGCCCCCTTTTCGTTGAACGTGAGAGAATAAAGAACCGCTTCGCTGGGCGTGTAAACTGGGGCCAAAGCGCTGGCATCCGCCAGCTTTTCAAACCGTCGCGGTTCGCTTGTGTTCGTGGAAGTACGCCGAAGCACCCCAACGCACGGCGCAGCACGAAAGTAACGTCGATCACCTTTTCGTTATCCACAACTGAACCGCTTTAACCTGTTCATGCCGCGCGGGTTGTATCCGCGCCGACCCGCTGAAAACCGCTCTTGCTTCTCGCGCGCGGCACTGGCCGCGGCGCCCGCTTGGGCGCTGATCGCCTTCGGCGATGGTTTCAACGCCACCCCACCCGTGCGGCAGCCAAAGCGCGACCGCGCGCCGGCGCCAGTGCGCCGCACTTCACAAAAAGCGCCAGCGATTCACGCCGCACGCGGGCCAGAGCCCGTGCGTGCGGAGATCGCAGCGGATTCCTTCGCCGCTGCCGTATCATACGCGCGCACCGGATCGATCAGCCCGCCGCCGCGCGCCCGGTCCGCTGCCACGCGCGAGGCGACGCGGGCCAGGAACATGACCAGATCGTCGTCACCCAACACGGATATGCCCATGCGCGCCGCCATGTCGTGGATCTCGACCTCGAACACGGCGAGATCGAGCGACGGGCCCAGATCCTGAAAACCGTTGTGCAGCTCGCTGACGCCGCCGTCCGCCTCGCACCGTGCCGCGATCATGTCGACGACCGCATCGGCCAGCCGGTTGCGGCGCACCTCGTCGAGGCACCAGACCCGGAACTGCGCGCCGACGAAGCAGAACGGCCCTTTGTCATACGCCGCCGTGACGGTGTCGCGCCACGATTTGGTGCGCGCGATCTTTGCCGGCCACACACCGCGATTGTGGCCGATGCGGCGGATGACGGAGCCGCCGGCGCCGAGCAGATCGACTGACAGAGGCCCGTCCGTCGCGACCAGCACCAGCGCCGCCGGGCCCAACACGTCGAACGCGGTCTTCATGTCGCGCGTCCAGCGCAGCGCCGGCGGCGTTTGCTGCGCCGGGGCCATCGCCGCCGTTCCGTGCGTGCCGTGCAGGCCGTGCAGGCCGTGCGCGTCCATCGTCGCTGCCGTCATCATCATCATCGTTCCCTCCGCCTCGCTGCCCGTATCGCCTCGCGCTGTGCCGCCCAGCGCGCACGCATGTGGTTGCCGCGCGCCGAGCCCCGGCCGTTGGCCTCGTCTGCTAATCGCTCGATCGCCGTGTCGTAGAGCGCCCGCAGGTCGTCGCGCCGCAGGCCGAGCGACAGCGCGATCACCGCCCACGGCGTCGGCGGCTGCATCGACCGCTGCACGACGATCTGGTGTACGTCGTCAGGCAGCGCCACGCGCCAGTCGAGCGCCACCGGCATGTCGTCCCAATCGCGCCCGGTCGGCTCCCAGCGTTCCGGCGCCGGGTCCTGCTCGGCCAGTTCCTTCGGCGTCAGCGGCACCTGCGCGATGCTCTTCGCCAGCACGGAACCGAAGGAGTTGGCGGTCGGCCGCTCGACGCGCACGACGCGCTCCGTCAACAGCGCGCGCATGAAACGGCCCTCGGTTTCGCGCGTCGAGATCATCCCCGGCATCGAGTACGTGACAGCGTGCGGATCGTGCCACCATTGTGTGGGCGCTGCGCTCCGATCGCTCGACGCCTCCGTCGAGCGTGAATCGGCAGCGCCAGAAAAGTGGGCGCGGTCGTGCTCCATCTCGCGGGCGAGGTCGGCGGCCTCGGCATCGTCGACGGCGCCGAAGCGCTGCGTCGCGCTCCACATGCGCGGCTCGCACCCGCGCAGCGGTTCCGGCTCGCGGCCGTTCGGCCAGATCCACGTCGCGGCGTCGAGCGGTTGCCATGCCTCCGGCTGCGGCGCCCATGTTGCCGCGTCACGGGCACGCGGCAGCCACTCGACCGGAGCGCCAGCGCGCGGCGGCAGGCACCAGGCGAGGCGCATGCCGCGCCCTTCGGCGACCATGCGGCAGGCCTCGAACACGCGCGCCTGCCACATGACGCGGACGCGCAGCCGCCCGGCCGGCAGGTCGGCGATGGAATACCATTTTTCGTTCTCGCTCGGCGCACCGGCGCCGGCGGCCGCTTGGCCGCTGATCGCCTGCGGCGATGATGCCACGTCGTTGTCGTTGCTCATGCGAGCGCCACCTCGCCGATCGCCAGCAACTCGCCCGTGCGCGGGTGCATCTCGGCCCAGCGCATCCCGTCCCATTCCAGCGCCACGCGCGCCGGATCTGGCAGCGGGTCGATGTCCGCATCGGCAAGCTCGAACACGCCGCACGACGGGATCGCGCCGCAATCGTCCATCGCACGCGCGTTAGCGAGCGATGGGCGTGAATCGCCGGCGCCGAACAACAGCGTTTCGGTGACGTCTGCGTAGGCCGGTTTCATTCCGCCACCTCGCGCTCGCGCTTCCGCTTCGGCTCCGGCGCTTCGCTCGCCTCCTCGGCGACGAGCTGCTGCGCGGCCTCCAGCGTCACCGGCAGGCCCAGCGCGCGGCGGTAGGTGTCGGTGACCAGCTCCAGCTCGAGCTGCGCCGCCTGATATTCGGCGCCGCGCCGCACCTCCTTCACGGTCTGCGCGAACGCCTTCATGTCGTAGCCGTCGGCCTTCGCCTCGCCCTTGATGCCCTTCGCCTCCTCCTGCAGATCGGCGATCTGATCGAGCACGTCGACCAGCGCCCGCGCCCGCCGCTTCAGTTCCGCCTCGGCGTTGTTTCCCAGTGTTTCGGTCATGCCCCACCCCCATGGTTTGCCGCTGCCGCGCCGGCAGCGGCCGTTGTCGCAACCGGCCTGTTCAAATCGACGATGTCGACGTTCTGCTGAAACCGCAGTTCGTCCTCATCGAGCCGCTGCATCCGGTCCAGTTCGGCGTCGAGCCGTTCGAGCCGGTCGATCTCGCCCTGCATCTGCGACCGCTGGCGCACCCACCCTGGCGGCATGATGTCCCGCCGGCCGCGCAGCGAAGCGGCCTCGTGGCGGATCAGAACCCGCGCCGCTCTCATCCCCGCCCACATTCCCCGAACCCACGTGTCGTCGCTCATGCCCCGCCCCCTCCGCTGCGTTGATCTTGTCGAACTTCCCGGCCTCGTTGCCCCACGTGTCCCAGCCGGGGCGAGAGGCGCGCGAGAACAGCTCGCACCGGCGCGCGCCCGGCATCAGCCGTTCGGCCGCGATGTACGCGGCTTCCGGTTTGCGGCTGTGCTCGCGCACTTCCCCCATGATCAGGCTGCGCACGTCGCGCGATGTCTCCGGTTCGCCGCGCGTGCCGATCAGAAACGGCTCGTGCGCGTTGCGCAGCACGTACCCCGTGCCGAACGCGATCTTGCCGTTGACAGTCGTCTTGCCCCACACGCCGGAGGTCTTGAACCGGAACCCCCACGCGCGCAGCACGTCGAGTTGCTGATCGAGCATCGGCGCCGTCGCCCACAGCCACAGCAGGCAATCGGGCGCGGCGAGATCGGCGACCGGCAGCGCCGCGATGTCGTCGATGCGCATCGTCTGATAGTGCGCCTGCGGCGAGCGACCCTCGCCCGCCGCCGAGTAGGTGGCGAACCGCCACGGCGGATCGGCCATGATGAGCTGATACACGCCCGCCCGCAGCCCGGCGAACGGCCACGCGCCGATGCGCGCCGCGCCGTCGAACAGATCCGGGCAGGTGTAGGAGGGCATTACGCAGCCCTCCGGTCGCTCAAAGCGCGCCGCGCTCGAAACACCAATCCGGCGACGGCGCTGCGTGTCGTATTGAATTGCTGCGCCAGTTCGGAGTACGATTTTCCTGCGTCCACAAGCGCTATAATCTCTTCGTAGCTTGGGTGTCCGAGCGCTTTGCGATAACGCGCAGCGGCTGACCTTGATGCTTCTCCGATCGCCTTTCGGACTACATCAGACCTGTTACGGTTAGCCTCGCTGATAGCCTTGCGGCCAACATCCGTCCGGCCGGCAATAGCCAGCTTTTTGCACGCGCCCCTAACAGCGTCCCTCGACACGCCTACTTCGCGTGCAGCCGATGACATGCTGTGAGTTCCGGCCTCTACAAGATCGGCAGCACGAGCGGATTTCGAACCTTTTGCAGGCGTTGTCACGCTGCCCTCCCGGTGTTGGCCTTTGGCAGCGTCAGCCACAACAGGCGCTGCTGGATTTGCGCCTGGTCGATGTCGACGACGGCGGCTATCTCGGCAGCGCCCATACCGCCCGCATGCATGGCGAGAAGGCTGCGGTCCTGCTCGCCGGTCCATGTATGGGGCGCGCCCCGATCCCGGCCTTCGCCGGGACCCGCCGCACCCGAGTCAGCGGGCGGCGGGCGTGAATCGGCGGCGCCAGCAAAAGCGCTCATCACACCACCTCTTCGGCTGCGATGGCGTCGGAGATCGTGGGGCGGCGTTCGTCGGCGGCGACGTGGCCATAGCCGAGGCGCGTCATTTCCCGCGCGTAGGTGAGTGACGAAATCTCGCCGTGGGAACGCTGCATGCGCAGCAGCGTGACTTCCGGGTCATCCTGCGGGTCACGCTGTGCCGCCGGTGCCGGTGGCACCGGCAGCGACGCGTATCCGATGACGACATGGCGGCGCGCATACATCGGCGTAGCGGCGGCGGCTTTCGCCACGGCGGCCTGCTCATCGAGTTCCGCCAGCAGCATCTCGAGCTGATCGGCGGCCTCGGTGCAGTGCGTCGCGTGCGGCCACGGCGCGAGGATGGCGCCGACAGCGCGGGCGCGGCGCTCGCACAGCCCGAATTCATCCGACACCTGCGCCGGCGTCGGGCGGCGCTCGTCGATCGGGAAGCCGAAGCGCAGGTCGACGCGGTGCGTTGCCGCCTTGCGCAGATAGAACACCGCTTTCGCGAGGTCCTGGCGCGGATCGCCCGTCTTGCGCCCAGCGCGCACGATGTAGTCGAACGCCTGCATCAGCAGGCCGCCGAGCCGATAGGCCAGCGTCACGTCGATCGACTGCATGCCCGTCTTGCCGCGATAGTGCGACGGTGAATTCACCGGATCGTGTGTCGTGTGCATTTTGCTTGCTCCCTCTCTTGCTGGCGCTGCCGATTCACGCCGCGCCGGCCCTGCGGGCAGACGGTGCGACGATCGGAGCGCGGTCACTCTTGCTTGCGCTGCCCGTTCACGCCCGGCGAAGTCGCCGGACGACGGGAGCGCGGTCACTTCATCCGCGCAGCGGATCAGCGGCCAAGGGCCGCCGGCGCCGGTGCGCCGCACTCACAAAAAACGCGCCGTCAAAACCAATCCCCGATCCACGCGACGTTGAAATTCTGCAGCGTCAGTTGATCACCGCTCGCGAAGTCGATGATCGTGCTGCTGCCCACCTGCCGCGCCGTGTATCCGGCGTGAAAGCCGATCGCCTGCATGGTGTCGGCGTGGCGGTCGAAGTCGGTGATCGTCACCGCGCCGCAGCCCCGGTAGAGCTGGAACACATCCGCGCCATCGCCGCCCGTCGCCACGTCGCCGCCGGCGAGCTGGCCGAACGTGTCGTCGCCAGTGCCGCCGATCAGCCGGTCCGCGCCGTCGCCACCGAACAGCAGATCATCGCCGTCGCCGCCGAACAGCGTGTCGTCGCCCTGGTCGCCGCGCAGCACGTCGTCGCCCGCGCCGCCGTGCAGCGTGTCGTTGCCGTGGCCGCCCTGCATGCGGTCGCCGCCGTCCATGCCGAGCAGCGTGTCGTCACCCGCGACGCCGTTGATCGTGTCGCCGCCGCGCCCGCCCCAGATGACGTTGGCCTCGGCGTTGCCGCCGAACACGCCCGCATCCACAGCCCCGCGCGCGTCGAGGTTTTCGATGTGGACGGCGAGCGTCCAGCCGCGCAACGTCACCACGGTGTCCAGGCCTTCGCCTGCGGCATCGATCGTCTGATCGCCGCTGCCGTTGACCACGTAGACATCATCGCCCGTGCCGCCGCGCATGGTGTCGGCGCCGAGCCCGCCGTCGAGCCGGTCGTTGCCAGCGCCACCGGTCAGCACGTCGGCACCCGCGAGGCCGAGCAGCGTGTCGTGGCCACCCGTGCCGGTGATTCCGTCGTCGCCAGCGGTGCCGACGCGCGGTGCCGTGACGGGTGCGCCCAGCGCGCCGAACGCGACGCGGCCGAGCACGTCTCCGCTCGTGTGCACGTCGAAGTGGATGTGATCGCGCGGCCAGACGCTCGGATCGTCGAGGCCTGCGGCGGGCAGCACCGCGTCTGGATCGATCAGCGTGATCAGCGGATCGGCCTCGGCGACGGCGAATTGCGCGGCGCGCACGGTGGCCCAGTGATCGGCGTAGGCGCCGCCCGGCTGCCCGGCCGGCATGTTTTCCGACAGCGCTACCACGGCCACCGTCACCTCGGCGCCGAACTCCGCGCGCCACAGGGCGATCAGCGCCTGAAGGTTGCCGGCGTAGGCCGCCGCGCGCTCCTCCTGCGAGGCATCGCCCTCGCCCTGCACCCAGACGATCCCGGCCACATACGCGCCGGGCGTCGAGCTAAGCGCGGCGCGCACACCGGCGATCATCTGCGCCGTCAGCTCGCCCGAGTCCGGCTGCCCGGATGCCGACCAGTCGGGCTGTGTGATGCTGGCGGCGAGCGGCGTGCCGCCCTGGTTGTAGCTCAACGCGATGTAGCCGTTACCGCTGCCCGCGAGCAGTTGCTGCACGGCATGCGAGGCATACAGCGACCCCGCGTTCGATTGACCGGCGAGGATGTAGATCGGTGTGCTCATTTGGTCCTCGCTGCGTGCGGCGCATTGGCGCCGGCGGCCCTTGGCCTTTGATCCGGCTGCGCCGGATGAGTGATCGGTGTGCTCACAGCGACAGCTCCCGTGCTTCTCCGAGGATGTTGCGCACCTGGCCTTCGGCGAGGCCCCACTGCCGCGCGAGGCCGGGGATGCTCCACCCCGCTTTGCGGTCGCGGCGCAGGCGGGCGCGCGTCACGTTGCGCGGGCCGAATTTTTCCAGTTCGAATTTCTCCGCCTGCGACGACGGCGGCGGCGCAAGGCGGCGAGGCGGCGTTCGAGGCGCTGTGAGGGTGCGCCGCAGATCTGCTATGCGTGCGGCCAGCGGCGGCTCATCTTTCAACAGAGCGAGCATGCGCTCGATGTAAACAGCATGAGCGACCGTGCCCTGATGCGTCACGCGCATCGCTTTGCAAACGCCGTACGGCTTCCATGGTCCGTGCTCGCTAGCCAGGTGAAGAACCGCATACCGCGCCATCATTCCGCGCGGCATTCCACCGCCGCGCGTCTTGCCTGTGGCCCCGCCACTCAAAGCCGCAACAGGCACCCCGAACGCGGCGGCCACGTCGTCGATGAGCTGCTGCAGTTTGCGCTCGTCGGCGGCCGTTGACCTGATGCCCAGCGCGGGCGGGTTCGCGGTGTCGATTTTCATTTTGCCCTCGCTGCGCTTGCGTCTTGGGTGCTGGCTGCCACGCGGATTTTCTTGGTCAGACCATCGAGCACGCCGGCGTAGGACTCGAGTTCGCCACGGCCGTGCCCGTCGAGCTTCGAGGCGAGCACGTGCGCCACGGTCGACAGGTGTTCGAGGGCTATGACGTCGATCCCCAACACGTCGATTGTGACGCGGTATTTCTTGACGGCATTCATGCGCTATCCCCTTTGGTGGCGCGGATTAGTTCGGCAATTGTTGCGAGGTGGGCGTCGCGTTCGCGGCGGGCGGTGTCGGTGGTGGCGCGGTGCTGCGCCACGTAGGCGCGCAGGTTGACGAGCCGCAGGAGCAGATCGTCGTCGGGCGTGGCGGGCGCGGGCTGCAGATCCAGCGCGCCGATGCCGAGCAGCCCGGCGCGCATCTGCGTCGCGACGCCGTGCTTGCACGCGCGGCGGACCATCTCGACGGCCGTCTCCGCCAGCAGCTCGAGCGGCTGCTGCTCGCGGTCGTCGTCGGCGTAGGGGAGGCGTTGCTTGTTGCTCGCTGCGCTCGCGTGCGGCGCACCGGCGCCGGCGGCCGGTCGGCCTTCGATCGGCTGCGCCGATGTGATCCGGTTAGCCATCATGCTGCGCCCCGATCGTCGCTCGCACCCGCCACGGCGGGCGAGCGGCGTGAATCGGCGGCGCCAACGAGAGCCGGATCGATGCCGAGCTTCACCAGGTCGCTCGGGCGGATGCCGTTCCAGTTTTCCATCAGCTCGGCGTCGAGCGGGCGGACGCGGCGCACGGCCTCGATGGCGGCGCGGAACCGCGCCGTGCCCGTCACCCAGATGCCGCTCGATGCGAGCGTCGCCTCGGCCTTCGCCTTGTCGATGGCGGCGCGCAGCGCGGCCTCGATGTCGGCAGGCTTGGCGCTTGCCTGCCGCTCGGCGAGCAGGCGGGCCAGCGCATCGCGCAGCACGGCGTCGGGGTGTTTCTCAGCCCAATCGGCGATCTGGCGCAGCGCGAACGTCACGTCGGGTGCGTCGATGCGCAGGCGCCGCACGATCGGCTCGATCAGCAGATCGACGGACCGCTGGCGTTCGGGCGAACGGACCGCCGCGATCACCTGATCGGCAGCCTCCCGCTTGCCCTCCGCCCGGCGCACCTCGCGAGGCAGGGGCTTCACTTCGAGCGCAGCGGATTTCTTCTCACGCGCCCCCGGTGGGGGTAGGGGGAGAGTGACGGTTAATTGATGGTTAAGTGAAGGTTCGGGTGCACCCGGTGCACCCTCTTGGTGCACCCGGTGCACCCTCTTGGTGCACGGGGTGCACCCTTTCACATCCGGCAAAGGGTGCAGCCCGTGCACCCTTTCGGCAGCGCTCTCGGTGTCGTCGTCCTCGACGTCGAAGGGTGCATCCGGTGCACCCTTTATCTGCGCTACGACGGCGGGGATCGCCCAGCCGTCGGCGTCGACGACACCGCGGCGTTGCGCGTCCTCGATCATGGCGGAAACCGGCGGCGCTTCGCCTTCGGCGATGGCGCGCAGCACGCCCATGTTCCACGAGTAGACCGACGAGCGGCCACGGCGGCGGATGGCGCCACGGCGCATCGCATTGAGCTTGCGTCCGCCGCCGCGCTCGTCGAGATGCAGCAGTCCGATGACGATCCACAGGTCCATGTACTTGTCGACCGTGCGCTTCGAGCACTCGCACAGATCCGCGACCGTGTTCTTCGATGGGAAAATGTTCTCGCCGTCGTCGTTCGAATTGTCGGCGAGCTTCACGGCGACGGCCTTCGCCGCCATGCCGCCGAACCGCACCCGGTAGATCAGGCTCACGACGCTCGCGCTCATGGCGTGCGGCTCCCGGTGGGAGCAGCGGCGGCGGGGGTGAGCGCAGCGCCGCGATCGTCGCTCGCACCAGCATCAGCGGGCGAGCGGCGTGAATCGCCGGCGCCAGGATTGAGCGACGCGGCGGAGCGCGCCCGCTCGTCGACGACGTCGTTGACGGTGATGCCGCAGCGCTTCGCTATGGCTTCAAGCGTGTCGCCCCGCATGCGCAGCCGGTGTATCAACACCCGTCTTTCGAGCGGCATTGCGCGGACGCGCTGTTTGTGGAAGAATATCTGCACGTCGAACCCCTTCGGCGGCGGGCGCAAATTGGCCCGTTCAGCGGAGCAAGCTCCGCCGATCAAACAGTCAGTGACGCTGACAAATCAGAGCCTCGCCGGTGGCCGCCGCGCGAGGCTCACTGTTTATGTGGCCGGGCTATCGCCCGGCAGTGCGGCCGACCGCGGCCGGGCCGCAGTCGCGGCCTGATCGCCTTCGGCGATGCCATCCGGGCTGGCCGCGCCGACTTTAATGAGACGCGCTTCGCGGCAGTCGACCGGCACCGTCTCGTGTTCCGCGATGGCGCGGTCGATCACGGCGGCCATGTCGTCGCCCATCACGAGATAGTCCTCGACGCCGCGCGCCGTGCCATGTGGCCCGATGGCGACGCGCGAGCAGCTGAACAGCGGATCGCCGGACGTTGTTCTGCCCACACCGATCCACATGAACTGATCGCCCAACGCGGCGCGCAGCTTGGCCAACGCGGCAGCGACCTCTTGGCCGATGGTTTGGCTCTCTGTGCCCGAAGGCGGCGCACTGGCGCCGGCGCCCGCTTGGGCGCTGATCGGCTGCGCCGATGATGTGGTCTCGCCCATCACGCGGCCTCGCTGTCGGTGACGAGCCGGGCCGTGACGGACTCGGTCGGCGGCAACGCCAGCGGCACGTCATAGACGTGCTGCACGTAGCTCTCGCCGTCGTCCCAATCCATCTCCCAATCCCAGCCATTTTCGAGCTGGTAGCCGGTGCGCGCCTCGCTGACGCCATCGGCGTCGATGCGGATGAACAGCCGCACGGTGGCCAATCCAGGCGCGTCGCACTGGCCGCACGCATCGGCCGCGTCGGCGGTGTCTGTTGTCTCGATTGCCTGCGTCATCGTTCCCCCTGCCTATTTCCCCTTGCGGGCTCTGCCCGCCGTCCGGTGCACCGGCACCGGGCGCCCTTGGCGCCTGAGCGGCAAAGCCGCTGAAGCACCGCCCCACTTCGTCCGGCCTGAACCGGACAAGCCTTTCCTGCTGCTGCCGATGCATCATCGGCGGATAAACCTTCGCATCACGACGGGTGGTTACGCCGCCGCTCTTTCCTCGAACATGTCAGCCTGCGCCGCGCGCTTTTTTCCCGCCGCCGATTCACGCCGCAGCGGCGCTTCGCGCGGCGCTGCGGCGATCGGGGCGGCACCACTCCGCTTGCGCTTCGGCCGCTCGGCATCGGCGGCCTTGGCGGCAGCGGCGATCTCCTCGGGCGAGGCGATGCGGTAGACGTAGACGCGGTTGGCATCGCTGCGCTCGCGCAGCAGGCCGACGCGCGCCAGATACGCCCGCAGCGGCGCGAACCCGGCACCGTTGATGCGCTGGCGGGTGACCTCGACACCCGGCACCGCCGCGAGGCGCGTCGCCAGGATCGAATGCGGCATCGGCATGATGTTCTCGCTTGCGCACCACGCGTCGTAGAATTCGCTGACCAGCCCGGCGCTGAACCGCCAGCCGATCAGGTCGCCGTAGCCCATCTCGCGGATGTGGGCGACGAGACGCATGGCCTGCTCGTGGCCGCTCATGTCGCGCGGCGGCGCGGGCGGTGTTTCGCCCCGCTGAAATTCGGCCAGCCGGCGCGCGGCGACGACGCGGCGGCTGCCGCCGTCGTCGATCCAAGCCACGCCCGCGGCGTCGAATATGAGTTGCATGTGGGTTCCCCCGGTTGATCCCCGGAAAGGCCGCCCAGCGCGCGGGTGAACGCGCAACCGGGCGGAGCAAGTCCGAGGAGGAAACGAACCAAACGCTCGACGCAACGAACGCAACTTCAACGCCAGCCGCCCGGGGCGATTCACGGGATTTAGACTCGGCGCGCCTGAACACGCCGCCCCCCGCCCGCTGACATGCCGCCGGCAAAGTGCGCAAATCCGGCGGTTACGATCGCCCCCATCGACGGGACCGCGGCCAACATGGCCCCGTAAAGGCCGGGGGGATAACGACGGCCGTCACGACTCCTGCCAAGGTGCGGGCTGCGAAACCGAAACACCGATGGAGGGCCCATGACGGCCGAACCGAACGCTTTTGACGTGTTGATCGGAGGACTCATCGCGCAGGCCCAGGCTTACGCGGTGCTCGTCCACCTGCTCGAAAACCTCGAAGTGCTTCCAGCAGGCGCCACACGTGACGCATTGGACAGGATGATCGAACACCAGGGCAGCCGGGCTCCGGTGGCGCAACTGGCGCACCTGAACGAAATTTTGAAGCAACTGTCCGTGCCGCTTCCTCTACAGCCGGGGCGCCAGATCTGAGACCGCGCGCCACAGCCTGCGAAATCGGGTCAAGCGTCTTGATGCGGCGCTCGAATTCGTCGTCGCTCTCGTAATCTGGCACAGTGCACTTGCGCGCCTCCCCGGCAGTAATTCCGTCCGCGATGATCCGCCCGATGCGGACTGCCTCGGCAGCGAGATCGATCTCGTCCAGCGCTGCCCGCAGTTGCCGCACACACGACGCCATCACGCCGCCTCGCTCTTTGTCTGCGCCGCCGGTTCACGATGCGCGCCGGCAGGTCCGCCCGCGTCGCCATCCGGCTCGACGTCGAGAAAGTCGTTCGCGGTGACGGCGCCACCCGTCGCGCGGGCGATGGCACGCAGCGCATCGATGCCCGGGCGGCGCTTACCGTTGGCGTAGCGCGTCACCGCTGTCCGGCCGAGGCCGGTCTCCGCGGCGAACGCCTCGTGCGTCTTGTTGTGGGCATGCAACCAGTCGCGCAGCTTCATCAGCGAATCTCCATGCGGCCAGAATGTGCCGATTAGGCACCGAAAGTCAACAGGTGGATTGTGCCGATCTAGATGTAGCGCGGCGCGGCGTGTATCGTCAAAAGAGTCCCATGATCAAGAATCGCGTGCGGGAACTCCGCAAGGCCCATGGGATGACGCTGGAAGAGCTGGCCGAGAAGGCCGGCATGACGCACGGCCACCTGTCCAAGATCGAACGGGGCAACCGTGGCCTTTCCATCCCTCAAGCCGAGAAGATCGCGCACGCCATGGGTGAGACAGTTTCGAATGTGATCGGCGCCGGTAACGGCACCGTGCCGGCACTAAGCGGGCTTAGCGAGGACGCCGAGCCCTACGTCGCGCGGGATTCGCGTATGCCAGTCATCATCAAGCCGGGGAAGAACATCGACCCGTGGCTGGTCAAGACCAGCGTACTGGATCGGGCGGGCGTGCCGCCGGGCACGGTCGTATACGTCGACATTTCAGCAGAGACGGTCGACAAAATCGAGGCCCTGCAATGCGTCGTGGCGCAGGTCTACGACGCATCTCACGCGTTGCGGGCGGTTACCGTGCTGCGCCAGTTCGTGCCGCCGTCGTTGCTGATCACCAACAGCACTGGCGCCAACCTCCCGTCGCTCGATCTCGACAAGGGCGAGGCCTACATCAAGGGCGTCGTCATCGGGAAGTGGCAGCCGATGTGACGGGATGCGCTATCTGCCACGGCAGCGCCTTGACGTAGGTCGACACGAACTCGTGAAGCATGTTCTCCGGCGTTATCGTGATGGCGATCGGGTCGCCATCTTCACCGTCTGAAACAAGATGGCGGCCTGGCGCCTGGCGCTTCCACGGCTTCATCAACCACCGGCGATCCGGCATCGAAGCCCTGGCGAAATAGACCTTCTTGCCTTGCCTCGTCAGCATCACGACACCGAGCATGGAGTAGCGGTCGACCCACACACCCTCGATCTTTTCCCCTGGCGACGGGGTGAACTGCGCTAGCTGCCTTTCCAGATCTTCGTCCGACACACCGAACGAGTTCGACGTTTCCCGCCGTCCGTCGCGGAACAGCACCCAGGCGTAGTGCGGCGTCCCGACCGCGCGATCCATGCCGGGCCGGGGCCAATCGTCGAAGACGAACCGCAGCGCGAGCCAATATGCATCGCGCACGCGCGTGCGCGCCTCATCGGCCAGTTCATGCACGCGTGCCAGAGGCACGGCTTCACGAAGCACAACCGTATATTCGGCCGACTGGATCATGACCGGACGGTCCGGGTGCGGCTTCTCGAACCGCGACACCTCCGTTATCCTGACGATGTCGGATGGCGCTTTTTGCGCCGATGCCGACAGCGCGCCTAACGCCAGCGCAATGGCCACGCCCAGCGCCCGAATGAACCCGCTCCACCCCATGCCGTCACCCCCGCTGCACGCAACGGCGTGAGGCTACCGCGACAGCATCGCGACGGCAATTTTTAATCTGGCACATTTATCTCTTGACCAAATGTCCCTTATTGGCACATTCTCAAATCACCGACTCGCCCCACTCACCCGGTGGCCAGCGACCGGGGCCGCCGGGGGCGGGCCTCTACCGCCTGCCACCCGACGACGGGAACCAACCACCAACCCACCGCCCCGATCGTCCGGTCTGCGCCGGACGTGAATGGCGGCGGCAACCCACCGCCCGGAAGCATCCGCAGGCTTCCGGGCGGACCACCCACAACACCGAGGCCGCCATGTCCGACGCCATGCCCGACGAAACTCTGCTTCTGGCCGACTGGCTTGAGCGTCAGCGCCGCGCCGGGATGATCGAGGCCAACTGGAACGGCTTCTGCCGGGCGGGCAACGACACGGTGATGATCAGCCTGCGCGGCGATGACGGGCGCGTCCATCGCTTTCGCCTGCCGGCAGAGGGCGCCCGCCAATTCGCTGAAGGGCTGCTCGCCGAGATCGACGGTCAACGCCTGTGCTCGGCCCAGTCCGACAGATCGTCGGGGATGGAGAGCCGCGACGGGTCCACTCCGCACGACGGGAAGAACGTGTGCCCGCCGACGAGGTCTTCGAGCGCCGTCAGCGGCGACACGTAGCCGCCGCCCAGGTGCTCGTTGCCGAGCAGCACGGCCCAGGCCCCGTGCATCGGCAGGATGGCGAACGTGCCGATGCGAGTTTTGTAGGTCCAGTAGCGCATTCCGGGTGGTCCTTTGCTTCCTCGAGGATCGCTCGCGCCGGGGCGGGCTGCTTCCCGCCCCGGCACCCACGCACCCTAGTTTGAGTCTGCGTCCGCGCGTCCCACCCCGCCCCGCCAAACACAACGGACACACCCGGTCATGACCCTTTCCCCGCTCCCAGCCGATTGCGACCTCGACGCGGCCCGCGCTGCGCTTTTTCCGCACGATCCCATGCGCACAATCGCGGCGCTGCTGAGCCACCTGTCGATCGAGCAGGTGTGCGGCGTCATCCACGCCGCCCGCGATGAGATCGCCCGGCGCCTCCCGCTGCCGACCGTCGCCCATCACACCGACCGCCTCGGCCTCGAGATGGAGGACCTCGAAATCCTGCTCGCCCACTTGCCCGCCAACGACACCGCGCCATCGTCGTCCGAGCGTAGCGAGGGCGTGAACGAACGGAGCCACCAAGGCGCGGGCCGGCGCCAATGCGCCGCTCACGCGAGCAACGGGAGCCAGCAAACATGACCTGGGGCGGATACAAAAACCAATCCGACCGCGACGCGGCGCAACTTGGCGAGCGCGCGGCGCGAGATCGCCGCGCCGCTGAGCGCATGACGCTCGACGGCGTCGAGATCCAGGCCCTCGCCGATGCGCTCGACCGCGCGGCCGCGGCCCTCGGCGCCATCAACGCCAGGAGCCTCGGATTTCGACACGCACAGCAGCACGCGGCGGCTCTGGCTGCATGCAACGAGATGCAGCGGCTCATCGCCGCCAAACGAATGCCGGCAGCAGAGAGGGACTCGGCTGTCGGTTGACCGGGGCCGGGCGGCGGAGGGTGCGCCGCCGCCCGGTTTGTTTGGTCGCCAGCGATTCACGCCGCGCCGGCCCTACGGGCAGACGGCGCGACGAGCGCGGCGACGGCCAGAATTCGACGTGTGAGGGCCAGCGCACCATCGACCCGCAGAGACGATCAGCGGCCGATGGCCGCCGGCGCCAGTGCGCCGCACGAAAAGGAAAAGCATCATGCTCCCCATCACTGATGATTTCCCGTGGATGACGATCGTGTTCGGCGGCGCCGGGGTCGCCATCATCGGCGCGGTACTCGGTTGCGCGGTCCTGATCGTGATCGATCGATGCTTCGGACCGCAGGACGATTGATATGCCGCCGCCGATCACGCTGGAACAACAGGCCGATAAGCTCGAACGGATGGCCGCCGAGCGCATCGCGCACTATCGCCGCGCCGTCGAGAAGGGCACGCGCCCGCTCGAATGGGCGGCCGGGAAGCAAGCCGAGGTCGAGGCGATCCGCCGGTCGTTCGCGTTTCTCGTCGCCAATCAGGATTGGATTCGCGCCGAGGCCCAGCGCCGCGCCGAACGCGCCCGCCGCGAGGCGGAGATGGCCGACGCCGCGATCGACGATCACACGGGCGAAGCCGGTGATAGTCGTCAATCGCCGGCGTCACTGCTCGATGAAATCGAGCAACTCAAGAACGAACCCGCCGTCGCCGCCGCACTTGCGGCGTTCCCCGGCGCCCAAATCGACGACGTGAGGGAGATCGCATGACCGCCACATCAACAGCAACCGACATCACAGCGCCAGAGATCGAACTCGCGGCGATGCAGGAGGCGATCGCCGACGCATGGGCTGGGTCGCTGACGCCGACGAGCCTGCGCGATGCCTGCCTCGATTTTTGCCGCGATCGGAGGTCGCAAGTCCAGCAGCTCCGCGCCATCCTGCTCGTCACGCTTGGTGCTTGGATCAAGGAATGCGAGGGCGCCGGGAACGATCGCCACGTGCTCGAACAGGTCGCCGCCGCCGAGGCGTACGCGGCCATCGCCATGATGATGCGCGCGGCGAAGGAACGGCGCGGCGAGCCATTCATCCCCGCTCGCACGGCAATCGTGGCGTTTGCCATGGCGTCGAACGTCGCCCGCGCCGAGCCGTTCCATTGCGATCTCGACGGCGCCGTGGCCGCGTTCGAGCAATCGATCGACGCCGACGACAGCGAGGCGGCACACGCCGACACATGACACATCGGCGCAGCCGATCAGCGGCCGAGGGCCGCCGGCGCCGGTGCGCCGTACAGCAAACAAGAGGCACCCGCACAATGACTCAATCGACCACCGTACCGTTTTCAAAACTCGTCGCCGCCGACGCCATCAACGCGCGCGCGTCGTCGAAAGAGGGCATCGACGAGCTGGCGCACTCGATCCGGTCGCATGGCCTCATCCAGCCGCTCGCCGTGCGTCCGGCTGATGGCAGCGACAAATTCGAGCTGATCGACGGGCGGCGCCGATACATGGCGATGGCGAAGCTCGTCAAGGACAAGGCGAGCGAGTGGACGAAGAGCACACCCGTGCCCGTGCTGGTGCGCAACGAGGGCGACGCCGAGGCGCTGGAGACGAGCCTCGTCGCCAACACGGTGCGGCTGCCGATGCACGCGGTCGATCAGTTCGAGGTGTTCGCGCGCCTCGCGGAGCAGGGCAAGAGCGATTCCGACATCGCGTCGCGCTTCGGAATTTCAGAGCGCACGGTGCGCCAGCAGAAGGCGCTCGGGCGGCTGGCCCCCGTCGTGCGCGAGGCGTGGAAGAAGGGCAAGATCGACGCCGAGGCCGCGCGCGCGTTCGCCGCGTCGCCAGATCAGGAGGCGCAGGCCGCCGCTTACGAAAGCGCCAAGCGCAAAGGCGCGTGGGCGATGACGAAGTTTCACATCCGCCAGGAACTCACCGGCGAGCGCGTCAAACTCACCGACGCTTCGCCCGCCGTGATCGAGCGCTACACGGCGGCGGGCGGCACGGCATCCGAGGACCTGTTCGAGGACGCGCGCTACCTCGACGACGCGGCGCTCTACAAGCGCTGCGCCATCGAGGTCGACGAGGAGAAGATCGCCGCGACGCGCGAGCGGCTGTCCGGCCAGGGGTGGGCGTGGGTCGCCTCGGCCGATGAGCTGCCCGGCAACTGGCGATACGGCTGGAAGTGCGTCAACGGCCAGGGCGACCACCTCACCGAGGCCGAGAGCGAGCAGCACGACAAGATGCTCGACGAGCTGGCCGACCACGACGCCGGATCGGCGGAGGCGCTGCGCATCGAGGCTGCCATCCGCGATCTGCTCGAAGCGGCGGCGCTGAAAGCGATCTCGCCCGAGCAGCGCGCCCGCAGCGGCTGCGTGATCGAACTCGACCGCTACAACGACGACGGCATCGAGATATTCTACGGCGTGCTGCGTCCCGCCGACGACGGCCAGACCGACATCGAGGATGCCGACGGCGGCGCGTGCGACGACAGCGGCTGCGATGACGACGCGTGCGGCGATGATGACGGCGCCCCGATCGACGATCACACGGGCGAAGCCGGTGATCGGCGTGAATCGGCGGCGCCAGACGAAGCCACCCCGCACATCTCGCAAGCGCTGTCGCAGACGTTGAGCGAGGCGCGCACGCTGGCCGCCGCCGCCGCGCTGCGCACCGAACCCCTGCTCGCCATGAGCATCATAACCGCCGCCCTGATGGCGCGAAACAACAGCCCGTCGAACGTCGTCAACGCGGGGCACGACCTGGTGCGCGAGCGCGACGGGCGCGACTTCGCGGCGCTGTTCGCCGAGATGGCCGACGAGACACCGGCGGCGCTCAACGCACGTTTCGCGCACGCCGTCGCGACGACGCTCGATCTCACCGACGCCACGTGGAAGTTCAAATCGCGCGACACCGGCATCGACGATCTCGTCGCCGCGCTGCCCGTCGCGCCATATCTCGCCGCCGCCGCCGAGCATTTCGTCGTCGCGGATTATTTCACGCGCGCTTCGAAGGCGGTGGCGCTTGCAGCCATCGACGAGATGCGCGAGGCGGGATGCGCCGAAGGCCTCGCGCCGGTCGACGTGCTGGCCGACATGAAAAAGGCCGATCTCGCCGCCGCCGCCGCCGAATCCGCGCGCTCCTGCGCCTGGCTGCCGCCCGAACTTCGCCACCCCGGCTACACGCTCGGCACCGCCCAGCGCCCCACCGACACCAGCGAGGCCGTGTGATGGGACTATCATGCTCATGCGATCTTGACTACGACGCCGACGATCGTTGGTTCGAGCCCGGCCGCCGCCGCGTGCCGCCGAAGGGCGAGACGTGCTGCGAATGCGATGCGCCGCTGCCGACCGACGAGACGTGCCAGACGATCATCGAGTCGGACGTCTACGACCCCGGCGTCGATCGCCCGCCGTATCCCGATGACGTGCTCGACGTCGAACCCGAATGCGCCGTGCTCGCACGCCATTGGGACCAGCGCTATCGCGCCATGGAAAAGGCGCAAGAGGATTTCGACGACGAGTTCGGCTGGGATGGCGACCGCGAGCAGTTCGTCAAGACGACGCTGCACTATCGCTGCGAGCGCTGCGAAGGGCTGGCGACGGCGCTCGACGGATCGAAAGAGGAAGGCGGGCTCGACTTCTGCATGATCCTGCCAGGCGAGCTGATTCAGGCGCACGGCGACTACATCGAGATGTCGGGCGGCGCCGAGCGGATATGGAAGCGCGACCGCGCTGGCGTGCTGCATCCGCGACCGCTGACGAGATGGGATCGGCTCAATCGGGCCGTGCGCTATCGGTGGAGCCGCGTGCGCAGCTTCATTTGGTACGGCGGGTGGAAGACGTGGCTGCGGTTCACGGTGAAGCCATCAATCACCCGGCGCTCGGTCGACCAGATCATGCGATCACTCGGCTACCACAAAGACTACGACTTTGCCACGCGGCGGATGCGCTGGAAGTACGGGTTTGGTTCGACCGGCATGATCTGGGTCCGTCGCCAAATGCAGGCGCAAGGGCTCGAAGCACACTGGCCTGGCAAGCGGCAAGTGTGGCGGTTCCCGGCAGCCACACGCACCCCGCCCATCGCCGCAGGCGATCAAAGCCCAACGGGCGCCGGCGCCGGTGCGCCGTCCGCGAGCAACGCGAGCCAGCAAACATGACCCAACAATACCTCACGCTCGACGAAGCGGCGCGGCTGTGCGCGGCGGAGCTGGCGCCGGGCGGGCGCATCACCGTGCGCACGCTGCGCACCGAGCGCGACAAGGGGCGGCTGCGTGTTACAAAGCTCGGCGGTCGCATCTACACCACGCGCCGCGATCTTGAATTGATGTTCGAGGCTGCCAGATGTCCCGCCCCCGAAAAGGCCCCCGGCTCTACCTCCGCGCAGCGAGGCGAGATCGCGCCGCCGTCTACGTCATCATCGACGGATCGCGCGAGATCGGCACAGGCTGCGGCGCAGACCGCGCTGGCGACGCTGAAGCAGCGCTCGCCGCCTACCTCGCCGCCAAGTACACGCCGCCCCGCACGCCGGGCGCCGGCCTCGGCGACATCCTGATCGCCGACGTCATGACAGCCTATCTGCGCGAGCACGCCGCGCACACCGCATCCGCTGAATTCATCGCCCACACGGCCGCGCCGATCATCGCGTGGTGGGGCGCCCGCACGCTTGCCGACGTGCGCGGCAATTCATGCCGCGACTATGTGGCGTGGCGCACCCGCCAGCCGGTCGCCAACGCGCCCACGCGCACCGTCACCGCCGCCACGGCGCGGCACGATCTGAAAACGCTGCGCGCCGCGATCAATCATTGGCACCGCGAGCACGGGCCGCTGCCGAGCGTGCCCGCCGTGACGCTGCCGCCACCTGCGCCGCCGCGCGAGCGCTGGCTAACGCGCGACGAAGCCGCTAGCATCATCCGCGCCGCACGCCGCACGCGCCAGGCCGGTCACATCGCCCGCGTTGTCCTCATCGGCGTCTACACCGGCACGCGGCCGGGGGCGCTGCTCGGCCTCGCGTGGATGCCGCAGACGCGCGGCGGGTGGATCGACCTCGATGCGGGCGTGCTGCACCGGCGCGGCGAAGGCGCACGCCGCACGAAGAAACGCCAGCCGCCGGCGCGCATCCCTGATCGGCTGCTGCCGCATCTGCGCCGCTGGCACCGCGCCGACATGATCGCGCGGCGCGAGCCGGTGACGAGCGTCATCCACTACGGCGGAGCGGCCGTCGGCAAGCTGCGCCGGTCGTGGGCGACGGTGGTGCGCGCCGCGGGCATCGCCGACGCGCCGACGCCGCACGTGCTGCGCCACACGGCGGCGACGTGGATGATGCAGGGCGGCGCCGATATGTACGACGCGGCCGGTTATCTCGGCATGAGCGTGCAGATGCTCGAAGATGTGTACGGGCATCATCACCCGGATTTTCAGGCGAGCGCGGCGAACGGCGCGCGCGGGCGGAAGGCTGGCGGCGCTGGCGCAGGCGCGGGCGGCGGAACGCGCGGCGAACAGGCGGCGGCGTCCGCCCGAGGAACGCCCGATAAACCATCGGCAAGCGCCGTCAACGAGCGGCGGCAAACGGCGAGCAACGTCATGAAAATGCAGGGGCGGCGGCGATGACGGCTATATTCGGGAGCAAGGGGTCGGGAGTTCGAATCTCCCCGCTCCGACCAACAATTTCATGGGTTTACGGAGCCGCACATTTGCAGCCGCCCGGTAAACGCCCAAAAATGGCAAGCGGCCTCGCCGCAGCCTCCACCGCCGTCTCGGCCTTCGGCATCACGGCGGCGCTCGCCGTGCTCCTCGGCGCGGCGGTGACCGGCATCGACCGGACGGGCCCGGGTGGCGTGGCGCTGCCGCCCGTCGCCACCGGCCCGGGCATCCACGTGGTCGACGGCGACACGGTCGACCACGACGGCCGCCGCTGGCGCCTCACCGGCTACGACACCCCCGAGATCTACCACGCGCGCTGTGCGGCCGAGCGCCAGCGCGGCATCATCGCCGCCGCCCGCCTCGCCGAGCTGATGCGCGACGGGGCGACGGTCGAGAAAACCTCAGAGCGTCGCGAGAAGTGGGGGCGAGGTTTGGGCCGCGTCGTGCTGACCGACGGCCGCGACGCCGGCGCCGTGCTGATTTCAGAGGGCCACGCCCGCCACTACGACGGGCGGAGCAGGCGCGAGGGGTGGTGCGAGTGATGGATCAGGAACAACGGGGGCCGCGCGGCGGCATCGTCCGGCATGGCATCGAGGAAATGCCATATCAAGAGCTGTGCGCCTACGTGACCAAGGCGCTGCGGAACGCAGACGAGAACGGATACCCGGTCTGGGATTGGACGCGCGAGGCGATCGCCAACGACCTGGCGGGGTACGACGACGCGATTCTGGCGTGCCACGTCAACGACGTGCTGTCCGCCGTCGATGCGGCGCTCGCTGAGCGCCGCGCCATCGAACAAGCGAAAGAACCCGCGCGATGACAGACCACCCGAAGCGTCTGCAACTGAAACGTCAGGCCGGGTTCCGGCTGCCAACGACCGCCGTGCGCGTCGATCGAGCGACAGCGTTCGGCAATCCGTTTCGCGCCGACCAGCCCGACCCGGCAGCGCACGCGGCGGGCTGCCGCTCCGCCGCTGCGGCCTTCCGCGTGTGGCTGACGCAATCGCACCCGGCGCTGGCGACGCGATTCCCTGAGCGCCGCGCGACGCTGCTCGCGCGGCTGCCTGAATTGCGCGGCAAGGACCTCGCGTGCTGGTGCGGTCCGCACGACGAATGCCACGCCGACGTGCTGATCGAGATCGCCAACGGCGAGAACATTCCAACGGCGCCGCTGCCGCCGTCGCTGCCGCACACCCTCCCGCCGCTCGCGCTGAGTGTCCGCCAGCCGTGGGCGTGGGCGATCATCCATGCGGGCAAAGACGTTGAGAACCGGAGCTGGCAGGCCGTCAACCACGGGCTGCGGCGGCGCGGGCGCATCGCCATCCACGCCGCGAAGGGGCTGACGCGCGACGAATACGACGACGCGCGCGACTTCATGGCGACGCTCGGTGTGCGCTGCCCGGAGGCGCGCGACCTGGCGCGCGGCGGCATCATCGGCAGCGTCGAGGTGGCCGACGTTGTGACGGCCTCGCCGTCGCCGTGGTTCTTCGGCCCGCTCGGGCTGGTGCTGCGCGATCCCGTGCCGTGCCCGTTCGTGCCGGCGCAGGGCGCGCTCGGCTATTTCAACTGGCAACCGGCCGACGCGAGCACCGTGCCGCCGTCGGCGAAGTGGATGGCGACCGAGGCAGAAGCCCCGGCCGAACCGCAGGACCCGCAGGCCACGTTGTGGCGCGGCTTCGAGATGACGTGATGGGGCGGCGAGAGCCACACGCGGGATTTGTTTTTGGGGGATGGGTGAGGATGTCGATTGACCAAATGCGTGAAGCGGCCAGGCTAATTTGCTGTGCATCGTATGCAGGGTACGTAGCGACGTTGCGCGGGGATGTTCCTGCCGGGTCTAGTGATAACTTCAACGCCTGTTGTGGCTCATACGCGATGGAAGTCAGCACTTGGGGGATGCGCAAGAGCGCAGAGCATCCCCACATCGGTGACCCGCTGAATTGCGTCGGAATGCTCGAGCGTGTCACTCATGAGCCGGTCTTTACGCAAGAGGAATGGAACGATGGCGGAGATGGGCCAGATGCGCCGATCCCCACGGAAACCGTTTATCACCTGCGAACGCTCGACGGACGTCAATTCTCGTGGCGGAACGCGCGCATGATCCGCGTCCCCGACACTGCTGATTTTAGAATCATGAACAACCGCACATAACTGTGCGCCACAAACACAAAAAACCCCCGCCGCGCCTCCGGGGGGAGAGGCGCGGCGGGGCGGGGCGACCGGGCAGCAGGGGTGCCGGGTCGATCTTGTTTAAGTCCGCCGCACTGGCGGCGGGCCGCAGTCGCGGCCTGGCTGCCGCATGGGTGCGGCGGCGTTAAGCGACGCTATCCGGCAGATCCGGCAGATCAACCGTATGGCCTGCCAGTTCGTGCGTGCAGTCGTTCAGATACTGAATTCTCCCGGCCTCCAGAAAGTAATGGCAGACCTCGATTCGGCCAGCCTTCTTGCTGCTAGCTGGGTACGGGCCGATGCGGATATTCATGCTCGGGCTGAACGTCGGCGTGTCTGTCGGTCCGCTCATCGACCAACGTGCGCCGTTGCGGAACGGACGGTCGACGGCAAATTCGTGCAACTCGCCGCATGCGGGGCACCAATGGGCGACGTGGCCGCCGTAGTCATGCCGAGCGTCGTAGTGCGTGCGCACGAGCTTTGAAGACAACCGCTGCATCGGCATCACACCCCCCAATTCCACACCGCCCACGCCACCAACGCCGCGGCGGTGAGCACGAGAGACACGCGCAGGCGGCGGTGATCGCGCGTGGCGCCGCCGACGACGCGGCGGGCGACGCTGCGGGCGACGGCCGCCCAGCGCCGCGCCGTCATTTCAACGCCGCGCGCAGCGCCTCCAGACCGGCCTTGATGCTGCCCGTCTCCCACGCCACGGCGGCCGGGATGATGTACGCCAGCCACCGCACGATCAGCCGCTCGATGCGGCTCGGCTGATCGACCTGGGGCGACGGAGCCGGTGGCGATGCCGGGCGGGCTTCCAGCGCCTCGATTCGGCTGCCGTGCTCGCTCATCACGCCGTGGCCCTCCGTCAACTGGTCCTTGATCTCGCGCACGTCCTGCCGCGTCTCGCGCAGCAGCTCCGCCGTGTGCTCGCCCTGCGTCACCAGCCGCCCCAGAAGGTACGGCACCGCCGATCCGTTGAGCCAGCTCCAGTCGACGCTGCTCAACCAGTGGGGGGAGGGCGGCGGCGATCCGCTCGACCCAGGGGGGTACGTCATCGGCAGTCCTCGGGTGATGCATGCCAACCCTCACGGTCACAGCTTCGCGGCGGCGGCGGCTTTCGCCGCGGCGGCCTCACGCACGGCGACGGCACGTTGCAGGCCCGTCAGACGGCCGTGCAGCGCGTGATAGGCGGCGCGATAGCAGGCCGCGTAGGCCAGCACCTCGCGCGCGTCGTACTCCGCACGCTCGGGCAGATCGCACCGGGGCGGCGACGGATAGCGCATCAGGTCCGAGGCGACGGGCGGCAGCACCGCGACTTCCGTCACCACGCGCTCAGTTGCGCAGGCAGTCAGCAGGAATCCGGCAGCGGTCGCGGCCAGGATCGCGAGCCCGCGTTTTCTCGTCGGCGAGTGCGCGCTCTGCGGCTTCGCGTTTCGTGTCTGCATCTTTGAGCCCCCTCAATATGTCCTCGTCCGTCGCGGTGGCCGCTTCGCCGCCGCTCTCGATGATCGCCCGCACCGATGCGGAGCTGGCGGCGATCTGCGCCCGCCACCAGGCGTCGCGCTCGGCGCGCACGTACCAGACGCCGGCTGCGGCGACGGCCGCGACGACAGCTAGCCCGACGAGCGCGCGGCTGAGCGGCACCGGCGGCGGGTCGTAGCGGATCGTCTGGATCGTCTCGCGCACCGGCTCGAACGCATCGCGCGCGCGAGCTTCGATTGTGTCCCAGTTCATGAGTCCCCCTCTTTTGTTTGGCGCTGCCGATTCACGTCACGCGCGGGCGAGGCCCGTGCGTGCGGTCCCGGCGAAGGCCGGGATCGGAGCGCCGCGATCGTCGAGCCAACCGGCGAAGCCGTGGCTCGGCGTGAATCGCTGGCGCCAGAAAAGTGCGCCGCACTTGGAATCAGCGGCTCAGATCGAGCCCGCTGCGGTACTTCTCGACGCGGCGTTCGATGATCGTCGCGCCCCACTTCCACGCGGTGAGGCCGACGACGGCCAGAAGCGCCAGCGTCACCACCTTCGGCGGCACGCTCATGCCGAGACCGCTGATCTTGCCGAGCAGCCCGCCGACGTGTTCGAGGTACGCGCTGGCGATGCCGATGGGCGATACGCCCATCACGTCGCCGCTGATCTCCACGGCACCCGCGAACATCGCCGCGCCGCCCGTCCGCTTGATCGCCGCACCAGCCGCCACCTGGTCGGAACCCGGCACGGTTTCGGCGCCGATGCGCGACGGCAGCTCCAGCGGCGCCGTCGCTTCCAGCACCGCCATGTCGGCGGCGTCGAGATCGCCGTCGGTCGGCAGTGCGTGCTCGAGCTGGAAGGCGACGACGGCGCGGCGGGTGAGATCGCCGAACTTGCCATCGACGGCGCCCAGCGCATAGCCGCGCGCCACGAGCAGGCGCTGCGCGGCTTCCACATCGGGGCCGACTGATCCGTTGCGCAGAACCTGCGCCGCGATCGTCGCGTCCTCTGGCGAAGCCGGGGCGCGGCGTGAATCGCCGGCGCCAGCAAGAGCGGGCGTGCGATCCACACCGGGCGGCCAGATCGCGACCGCCTTCGCCGTCTCGCGCTTCCGGCCGTCGAGCCCGTGGGGCTTGACGTTGTCGTGCGCGTTGCCGGTGTTGAGGATGTCCGACACCGTCGCCACGTCGCCCGCGTCCGCCCAGCGCCACAGGCCCTTGAGCTGGAAGTCGGCGTAGCACGAGCGGATGCCGAGATCGGGATCGTCGGCCAGCCGCTCCGGCTCCGCGACGAGATCGGGGCAGGCATCGCCACCCGGCTGGCGGCGGATTTCCTGCGCGATGGCGCGGTAGTTGTCGAGATGTGTGATCTGCGTCGGCCCGCGCCCGATGTAGCGGTCGCCCTGCCCGGCGGGCGTGCCCTCGCGGCCCGAGTAGACGGCGATGGCCAGCCAGCGCGGCTCGGCGACGAGCGCGCGGGCCAGCGCCGCCTTGCTGCTCCACGTGCGGCCCATGATCGGCGTGCGGTTGCGCACCGCGAGGCCGAGCCTGTACGAGTAGACCTCGAGGATGCGCGACGCGGTCGTGAAGCGCATGTTCTCGGTCATCGACGGCAGCGACAGCCCGCGCGTTTCCCAGCCGATCTGCCCGGCAAGCGACACCCACCGGGCGCGGTCGACGCGGTAGTGCGCGTTGAGTTCCGGCGCCAGCCGATGCAGCGCGTCGAGCCATTGCGGCAGCGCGCGCGGAAACATCCGCGCCAGTTCCGCGCGGGTCGGTGCGAATGACATGATGTCCCCCGTGTTTTCTAGTCCGGCCGACTTCGGCCGGCGGCCCTTGGCCGCTGGCTGCCGCATGGGCGCGGCAGCGTCGAACGTCACTCACCGCCGCAGGCGGTCAGGCCGCGACTGCGGCCCGGCGCCAATGCGCCGCACGGCGCGCAGCGCCAACAAAAGAGTTCCCCCTACTCCACGCTCGCCGCCACCAGGAACAGATCGTCCACCTGATCGTCCGTCAGACCCAGCGCGGTTTGCGCACCAAGGATGAACGTCGATCGCCGCTGAAAAACTGTCGCGTATTCCCACGCGATGGCGATCTCGCCGTCCGCCGCCGCGACGAATGCATCGGCCGCATCCAGCATCCCCGACCGCATCAGCGCCACGCGCGCCTGATATGCCGTCACGGAGAGCGGCACGCCGTCGCCATCCACCGCCGCCGATGTGGCGTCGATCTGCGCCTGCAGCGCGTCACGCTCGCTCACCGCTGCATCGCGCGCTTGTTCGGCGACATCGCGCGCCGTCACCGCCGCATCACGCTCGGCGGTCAGCGCCAAAATTTGTGCAAGCAGCGCAGACGCATCCGGCAGCACTGTGGCCAGCGTCGCGGCGGTGATCGGCTCGCCCGACTTCTGACGAACACCGAGCACCTCGTCGCCGTCGCGAACTTCAAAAACTCGATCCCGATGTGCGCCTTTGAAAGCGCCGTTGGTCGGGTCCAGAACCAGCGTCAGCCGGTCGTCGATACATGTCAGCATATGAGTCGTTCCCCCGTCAAAGATAGGTCGGCGTGCAGAATCCGAAAGCGGCGCTTTACCCGATGTACCATTGTCCACCGAATGAGATGACCGGCACTTTATTGGCCCCACCGCCAGCGACGATCGTGCCTATGCCAGCAGTGTGGCTGACACTCGCATTAGTGACGCAGTGGCGCATGCCGTCGCCGAGCGCTGCGCTGGGAAGCGTGGCCACTGTGACGGGCCGGGTACGTATGGCGCCATTGACGTCGAGTCGCGTGACTGGGTCTGTAGCGCCTATGCCGACGTTGCCGTCGGACTTGATGTTAAATAGGACGGCATCGACCTCATCTCTGGCTTCGAAAACACTGACGTAATCTGAGTCCGTGTTTTGAGCTACCAGGATTGCTGAAGTACCAACTTCACCACTAATGTTAATTAGTCCGGCACTGGACCCAGTAGCCGAATTATTTATAGCAATTAAGCCTCGCTCGGAGGTTGTATTGTAGATATTTGGGGTGGACAATGAGTTGCCAACCCGCACCCGCTGGGCGGAAACGCTAAGCATTGAGCTTCCTGCGGAATTTTGAAAGTCGACAAAGTAGGGATTCGAAGAAGTAGCTGATTGCTTCACCCGGAGCGCAGCACTAGGGGAACCAAGGATATCTAACGTATACGACGGCGCACTCGTCCCAATCCCGACATTCCCTCCCGAATACGAGATCACACCACCGGCACCGCTGGCCCACTGCGACGCTGCGGGGATCGTCGGCTTGTTATTGAGATCGTTGTACGATCCCGACGCCGCGACGGCGTGCAGTTCGAGCGCCGTGCGCCCGGCCGATGCCGATGCCAGCGTGAGCAGCGACCGGCCCCACGCCTCCGTCGCCAGCGCCGACAGCGCGGCGAGCGTCGCCGAGTATCCCTGCACCACGGAGCCGATTAGACCGGAGACGATGCCCTGCACCCACGACGACGATTTGCCGTCGATCGCGGTCTGCAGAACGCCATCCGCCGCAGCGCGTGCGCCAGCCTCGGCGTCGATGGCCGCTTGCAGCGTCGTGTCGGCGCTGGCGCGGGCCGTGGCCTCGGCGCTGACCGCCGTCGTGCGCGCCGATGTTTCCGCTGCGATGGACGCGGCGAGCGCCGTATCGGCCGCGCCACGCGTGGCGGCTTCGGCGGCCACCGCCGGGCCGACGATCGCCTCGACGCGCTCGGCCGTGTGATAGAGGTTGTCCGCGCCCTCGGCCAGATCGTCCGTCGATGAAATCTGGTTCCCCTGCGGTCCTGGCATGCCAGCCAGCCGCACCGATGCGCCGGGGACCAGTGCTTCCACAGCCACCGCCTGGCGCGGATAGATCAGCGTCACGCTCATGCCGGCTCCCCCTGTCGCGTCACCGGCTGAGCTACCTCAACCCGCCCGCGCAGGTATGTATGCGCGTCGGGTGAGAGGTCGGTGCGGGCGACGTCGAAGTGGGCGTAGCCCTCGGCCAGCGCCGCCGTCTGCGCCGCCGTGAGGGCGAGGCGGATAGACGTGTCCGACAGCCGCGTCACCGTCGCCTCGGCGAGCGGCGACGCGTTGCTCGGGTGCGCCTTGAAGTGGCTCCGAAACGTCGCGCCGCTTGGGAACAGCGCCGCCGTGCCAGCGGGCACCGTCACGGCGATGTCCTGCGACCACGGGTAGCCGATCATGATCGGCAGGCCTCCACTCGACATGCGCGGCCCCCGTTACTGATTGTTGTAGGAGTTGTGGTTGCCGACCGTGTTGGCGGCGGGCGACAGCGTGCCGATGTTGGAGTTGCCGGAACCGATGCGGCCGCCCGAGCGCTGGTTGGCGTAGATGGATCCGGTGCCGCCGGTCTGCGTCAGAACCGAGTTGGTGACGACGTATCCGGAGTCGTCGATGACAGAGATCTGATAGGCCGCATTGTTGCGCACGCTGGAAGCGTTTACCCGCAGATGTGAGTTGCCAGTGCCGGAGATGCCGTTGCCGGTGTTGTCGCGCAGATGCGAGTTGCTGATCTCGATCTCACTCGAGTCGTAGGCGTGCATGCCGTCGCCGCCGTTGTAGCGGCTGTCGACGATGTCGCCTGTGATGTAGCTGCCGTTGAACGAGCGGACGCCGTGCGTGTAGCTGTTGGCGATGTAGCAGCTATAGAGATGCACTTTCGATTGCGACGCGGCGTTGATGCCGCTGAAGCACCCGACGAAGCCGCACTTCTGCACCTTGCCGTTGCCGGGTCCCACCGGCGTCGCGTCGCCGAACGGTCCGGTCGTCGTCTGACGTCCGACTCTGATGCCGACCGGCGCCGTCGCGCCGCCCGAGCCGTCAAACAGAATGCCCTCGATGCCTCCGATGGTTCCATTGACGATCTCGATACCGCTATCGATGCCGTAAGCAACCTCGAACACGGTCGTGTAGACGGCGCGGGCGTTGGTTTCCGACGTGGCGAGCGTGGCGGATTGCGTGAATGCGCCATCGGCCGACGGCGCGACGCCCTTGATGAAGATCTGCGCCGCGTGGACGTGGCGTATTGTGACCGGAGTGCTGATCGTAAAATTGCCCGCCGTCCCCTGCAGCGTCACTTTAACACCCGGCTTGATCAAGAACAGATCGAGCGAGTCGATCGCCGCCTGCAGTGTCGTGTAATCCGCCCCCGCCGGCCCCCACGTGATGGTGCGGTCCGACGTGATCCAGATCGAACTGCCAGCCAGCGACCACGGCGCGATCAGCAGCGCTCCGGCGCCGCTGTTGGCGGTCGGCACATACCAGCCCTCGATCATCTTGCCGGAGACGATGTCGCCCGCCGCCACGGCGGCGGCGTTCCACGTCCTGAGCGCCTTGGTGACGCCGGCGAACGTCACCGTCGCGGCGCCGGTGTTGGTCGCCGACGGGATGAACCGCACGAGCTGGCCGAGGAACGGCGACGCCGGTACGACGAACGCGCCGCTGGCCGTCAGCGTGTAGGCGTTGCCGGTGTTGGCGCAGCCATAGAACGTGCCGCCGGATGCCGTGCGAGATACGCCCTCGGCGAGCTGCTGCAGGCTCTCGTGCGACGGCGTCATGCCGGCGGCCGTCAGAACCTTGACGATCTCGCGCTGTCCGTGCTCGATCGCCTCGGCGGGGAAGTAGCTGCCTTCTTGGCCGGTCGACGGATTGCCGTTGACGTAGCTGGCGTCGGCGTCGGCGTTGTAGATTCCCGGCGCGCCCGGCGTGGCGCCAGGAACGAACGGCGGCTGATACTTCATGGAGTCCCCCTCAGATGCCCGTGTAGTCGAAGACGAGCTTGGTGTGAGCCGGCTTGAGCTTCTCGAACAGACACTCGAGATCGGCGGCGCGGCGGATCTTCAGATGCGGGTCCTGCCCGGCGCGGCCACCGGCGGCGCCGACGGCAAACCAGGTCAGACGCGGTCCGGTGACGGTGATCGTCCAGACGTAGCGGATCATCGGCGTGCCGCAGCCGGCACCACGCACGATCAATTGCCCGTCCGCCTCGGTCGAAATCTGCGCTCCGCATTGCGTGATCGCGCACTGCGCCGGAATGTGCTCGGTGATGGTGATGTCGCCGTAGCCGAGCGTCACCGCCAGCTCGCGGAAGTAGTAGCGGTCCTGGCGGCCGGGACGGCGCGCCAGCTTCTCGCGCACCTGCAGCTGGCGTTCGGCCAGCGTCAGGTCGGTGACCGGCAGACACGGCTCCGGCAGGCCGAGCACGCGCTCCCAATCGCCGAGCAGCAGCGCTGGCGACGACGACGGCGGGAACGCCTCGCTGATCAAGAACGTGCCGACGTCGTTGGCCCAGCGCGCCACGATGCCGACGAGCCCGCGCATCGTGCGCACCAGCGTCGAATCTGGGTCGCGCGGCCACACCTCACCGCGCGGCAGCTTGGCCATGATCGCGTGCAGGTAGGCGTCGGCGTCGTGCGGACGCCAGTTGCGCGGCTCGCGGCGGCTCATCAGGCGTACTCGATGTCGATGAAGATCATGTGCCCGGCCGAGGCCGGGACGAGGTTCGAGATGGTCACGTCGTGGCGGTCCTCGCCGGTCGCCGCCGAGATCGCCTCGCGCACCCACGACGCCGAGATGGTCGCGCCGGGCCGCGCGCGAACGAACAGCATGGCGTCGATCTCGGAGCGGATGGCGGTGCGCACTTCCGGCGTGTCGCCGATCAGGTTGTCGATCGTCACCGTCTCGATCTGCTGCACGGGCGCCAGCAGGTACGTCTGCGCCACGGTCACCGGGCGCAGCACCGCGAGCGCCGCCGTCACCGCCGTGATGTCGGCCGACTGCGGCAGACCGTCGAACTCGGCACGCACCTCGTCGAGCATGAAGCGCACCGAATAGGTGCCGACGCCCATTTCCTGCGCACCCCAGGCCCGCGTGACGCCGGGCTGCGCCAACACCCACTGCACCCAGTCGTTGGCGTTGCCGCCGTGCGGCGGCTCCTGAATGCGGTTGATGTAGCGGCGGCGCAGATCCTCGATCGGCTCGATGTCGGCGCCACCGGCGAGGCCGGGCGCGGCAACCGTCGCCGTGCCGTCGACGCCGGCCGGCGCTTCGGTCAGGAACAGCGACGCGCCGTCCTCGAGGTTGCCGATCGCGCCGGCGTCGAGCGCTTCGACAGGCAGCGTCGCAGACCCGGCCGACAAGGTGCCGCCAGCAGTGATCTGAAACAGCACGGTGACCTGGTTGCCGGCGTCGTCGATGACCGTCGACGCCATCTCGGCGCCGGTCGGCACGATCGATCCGGTGGTGCCGGTGAGCACCGCAAACCCGCTCGAATAGGTCGCCGGCTTGCGGCCTTCGGCCAGCCAGATATTGCCCCAGCGCTCGGCGAACTCGCCTTCGGCGCTATCCGGCATCATCTGCCGCGCCACCCATTCCAGGTGCGCGTCGTTGTCGTTCGTCAGGCTGGCCTGCGCGTCGGCGATCACCGACAGCGGCGCGTTGGGAACCCGCGCGTCGGCCCCCGGCAGGCTGGCGTCGATGTCGTCGCGGACCTGGCGGCGGCGGTCGCGCAGAAACGGCACATTCCACGGCATCAGATCACCTCGTCCCAGAGCCGCTCGAAACGCACCGCCACAGAGCCGCGCGGGCCGCGATCGAGCACGATCTCGGCACCGAGCCGCTCGTGCGCGAACCACTCGACCGTCAGATCGTAGCTGTCGATGAGGCCGATCTCGACGAACGGGTCGAGCGCCTCGCGAATGTAGTCTTCGGCGCGGCGGCGCGTTGCGTCGGTCTGCTTCTCGCGCGAGATCAGCCACAGCCGCGAGCCGATCGGCCAGCCGCCGCGCAACTCGGCGGATTCGTCGTCACCCCACCAGCCGCGACGGTCGAGCGACGTCGGGTCGGGCAGCACGTCGTCGGCGCGCGCCGTGCGATGCGTGAACAGCGCCGCCGCGACCGCCGTGACCAGCGCTTGCGAACTGTCGAGCGTAACGCCGGCGAGCAGCCAGTCGCCGCGCATGCGCGCCGCGTCCCATACGATTCTGATGTTGGCCATGTTGGCTCCTGGTGGCGGCGCACCGGCGCCGTCGCGCGGTCGCGCGCTGAGCGGCCGTTGGCCGCTGACGTAACGGACAGTCGGCGTCAGACCTTGGCGCGCAGCACGTTCGACGGACCGGCCTCGGTCATCACACGCGGCAGGCCAGGGTTGTCTTCGCCGACGAGCACGAGCGGCGCCTTTGCGACCACCTTCTTGCTCGTCTCGACAAACACCGCGTCGCGCATCAAGTGGACCTTCTGCCCCTGGTCGTCGTGGATCGCCATCTCGCCCGCCGCCACTTTCAGCCGGTAGCGGCGATCGGCGGTGCCGAGCACGATCATGTGGTCCTGATTGCCGCCGAGCGCCGCGACGATGACCTCTGACCCGGTCTGAGGGTGCATCGAGATGCCATAGGGGTGCCAATGCTCGACGCGCGTCGGGGCATGGCCTCTCTTCATGTCGAGGTCGAGGATCTGCATCATCATGGCGTCGTCGACCGATTTCACGGTGCCGCGCTGGAGCATCGTGCGGACCCGCGATTGCAGCGCATCGACGTCGGTTCGCGTGTAGCTCATTTCGGCTCCTGCTCCGGTTTGGTCGCCGTCCACGCACCGTCGGATTTGCCGCCGGCGCCGCCGCCACCCGCCTTCGGGTTCAGCGCTTCGACCGGTGTCAGCGACAGCGACGTAATCGTGCCCTGATCGTCACTCTGCTCGTGCTTGACGCTCTCGACGGCCAGCACGCGCTCGATCGCCAGCATTGGCGACACGACCATGGCGCGCATGCCCGGCATCCACAGGCGACCCGGCGCACTCATCCAATCGATCACCTTGATTTCGCAGCGCACCGACTCGCCGGCGCGGGCGGCGGCCTCCCACCCGGTGCGGCGCCGCGCGTCTTCCTTGTCGGCCGCGGTTTCGTTCAGCAGCACGAACGGCCGGTAGCGCTTGACCGCTTCGTCGGCCACATCGGCGCCGACCTGGGCGGCGCGCTTGCCGAACTTCTCGTCGGTGCCGGTACGCTGGCCCTTGCCCTCGTACTTGGAATGGCGTTGATCGGCGCGCAGCGTCGCCGAGGCTTCGAGAATGTTGACGCCCTCGATCAAGTGAGCGTCGGGGCCGCCGTTCTGCACCTGCAGCAACCGCAGCGCGCCATCGGTGTCGTCGGTCAGCGCGACGCCGTCCTGGCGCGCGTAGCGCTCCAGGAACCGGTGCGCGGTCTCGCCGGGCTCGACGCGCATGGTCTCGAACACGCGCTTGGCGTCGGGGGCCTGATCCTTCATCGTGACGCCGTAGGGCCGCGTCAGGCGGCTGGCGGCCTGCTTCAGTTTGGATTTGCGCAGCTCGCCGTTGGGCACGTCGGGCTCGGCCGCCGAGTCGACCATGTCCGCCGTTTTCGAGCGGCCCTGGATCGTCACCTCGTGGTTCTCGGCGTCGTAGCGCGGATTGTAGGCGTCGACGTAGCCGGTGACGACGGGCAGCCCCGAATAGAGCACCGTGCAGGCGTCGCCGGGGCGGATGCGCCAGCCAATCAGCGTTGCCGGGCCGTTGCCGCCGCTCCAGCGCTCGGACACCTTCAGCGTGAACTGCCCGGCCATTTCCTTGACCGAGCGCGACACCTCGACCGTGACCCAGCCTTCGTAGAGCATGCCGTTGACCAGCAGCGACACGACGCCGGGCCGGAACCCGGGCACGGCGAAGGTGGCGAGCTGCAGCAGGCTCGCGGGCGTCGGAATGAACGACATGCCGCGCTACCGTGAATAGGCGCGGCCCGACATCGGCATGAACGCCGGATGCTCGGGACTGTTTTCTGCGACCAGCTCGTCGCGGCGCGCGGCATCCTGATAGAGCAGATGCGCGAGAGCCACGGCCGGAACCGGCAGCGCCGTCTCGTAGCGCACGATGCGCGCCAGCGGACGGCCGCGCTCGATCATGTCGCGTGCGATGGCGCCCATGACCTCGCGCAGGGACCGCGCCGTCTCCATCTGGCCGACATCGCCGGCGCGTTCGATGGCGAGCTTGCAAGAACGCGTGAAGCGCAGCCGGTAGGCCGTCGCCTCGTCCCACGATCGCGGCACCAGGCTGGACAGGGCCTCGGCCTGCGCGGCGACGCCGAGCGTTTCGAACAGCAGGCACATCGACGCTTCATCGAGCGCCTGGAACGCCAGCGTGGCGCAGGTCGGATAGGTGATCGCGATGCCGCGTGACGCCGTCACCAGCCGTTCGAGACCTTCGATCACGGCGCGCGGGTCGGACGAACTGGCGCGGTAGCCGTCGATGATCTCGGCGATGTCGACGGCGAGCGTGTCGGAGCGAGCCGCGGCGCGCGTATCGGCGAGCAGGCCGTCGAGAACCTTGCGCATGCGCGCATGGCGCGCCGCATCGCCGACAGGGCCAGGGGCCCGCGCCAGCAGCGGCAGCAGATGGCGCAGCACGTCGCCGACGGCGTCGAGGACGGTTTCGGGCACCGGCTGGAAATAGCGCGTCACCGGAGTCCCCCTCTGTAAGCGAAGCTCGCCGCAAGTCGGCCCGCGATCTGGCCGACGATCACCGCCGTCGATTGCCCGCGCGCCACGCCGGCGCGCAGCGCGCCGAGCGGGTTTGCGGCCAGTGAGGCGAGGCCGCTGACGAGGCCGCGCGCCAGGCTGGCGGGACCGGCGACGATGCCGGCCGACGCGAGGCCCGCCGTCACCTGATTGCCGAGACGCGCGGCGCCCGACAGCGACGACGCCGGGCCGGTGAACGACGACGCGAAACCGGCGAGCGCTGAAACGCGCAGCCCGGTGGCCGCCGTCGACAACATGGCCCCCGTCGCCGGGATGCCGGCCGGCATGGCGGAGCCGATACCGGCGTTGATCAACTCGAGCGAGATGCGGCACCAGCGCCCCTCGGCGTTGGTCTCCTTGACCTCCCACGACTCGACCTGCACGACGCCGGACCGGCCCCAGAAATCGGAATAGCTCTGCGTGCCCTTGCGCTCGCACGCCTTCACCAGCGAGTCGCGCTGGCTCATGTAATCGTCGCCGATGACGTAGGCGTCGACACTCCAGCGCCGCGTCTTGAGCCCCATTTCCTCGGGGAAATTCTGATCGCGCTTCGGGTACTCGTGGTTCTTGATCCGCTTGCCGCCCTTGGCCGCGCGTTCGGCGACGTGGAAGCGGGCGTTGCCGAGCGATGCCGGGCGCAGGTTCTGCTGCCAGCTCATGCTACGGCACCCCCGCGCCCATGGCCGGTCCGGTGTTCAGGTTGACCCGGCCGGAACCGGCCGCGGCCTTGACCCGCGCGGCGGCGGAGTTGGCGGCGGCGACGGCGCTGGCGGTGCCGTCACGCACGCCGGACGCGAACGACTCCATCGCCTGGCGGCCTTCGGCGGCGAGGTTGAGCGACGCGAAGATGGAGCGGATCTGCTGCGCCGCCGAATGTGCCGATGCGACCGCCGACGCGGCCTGCGTGTCGACGGCAGTCGAACTCGATGCAGCGTCGAGCGCACCAGGCGGCGGCATAGCCGTCGACTGCGGCGCGGCGGCATCGCTCGGGCGCCGGGCTGGCAGCGGCGGGGAAACGGCAGCACTAGGCCGTCTGGCTGGCAGCGGCGGTAGAACGGCACCCAAGGGGGGCTGATCAGGCAACGGGCCGGAGTCCGTTAAGGATGGCATTTCCTGAGCTGCTGTTCCCGATGGCGAATATCCAGGCCCGCTTTCGTAAAGACCGTTGAGCCCAATTGATCCAAGAAGTGCCTCGCGCAGAACGGCGACGACGTCTCCGCCCTCCTGATACTCCTGATAGGCACCATAGGCAGCGCCGAAAGCCATCAATACGAGTCCGACTCCAGGGATGAACCGAAGTGCTAGTTTGCCAGCAGCCTTTGCGCCAGCGACCGCGCCGGCACCGCCAGCAATCGCACCACCTGTGACCGCGCCTGCAGCAACCGCGGCGCCAGGGGTAACGGCAGAACCAGCAGCGGCAGCCGGGGCCGCCGCGAGCGACAAACCGACCGCGTAGCGCAAAAGCCCACCGATCACACCAGCAGCGCCGCGCAAAATGGCGAGACCAGCCCCCGCAGCGCCAAGCCCGATCAACGCCATCGTGAGGCCCTGCAAGGCGGCAGGCATGTCGGCCAGTTGGTTCATCAGTCCCGTAAGGGCTGTTTTCGCAATGTCGATGATGCCGCCGGATTGCTCCATCGTGCCCATCAAATTCTGCCACGCCGCGAACAAGGCGTCGGTCTTTCCAGCCTCGCTGTCCTTTCGGCCCTCCTTGACGGCGTCGATCGTTGTCCCGTCGGTCGACTCCAGCTTTTCGAGTAGCCCGATGAACTGCTCGTAGAACTGGAACAGTGGCGTATATCGGGCAACGTGGCGGCCCTCGAGCACCTGAGCGATCTCGCCGACGCTCATCTGCTTGTCGCGCATCTCCTTGATCAACTCGGGGAGCCGAACGCCACCCTGCGCCGAGATGGTGGCATTGTTCACTGCCTGCAGGACCTCGTCCGACTTGCCCTCGTAGCCCTTGGGCAGCATCCGCAATACTTCCTGCGTCAACGCCTCCTGGAACTCAGGGCTCGTCAACGTGCCCTGTTTGTAGGCGGTGTCGAGCATCTCGCGCACCGTCGCCAGTCGGCCCTTGCCGCCCTTGCCATTCGTGATCGCGCCACCAAGCAGGCTGTTCAGCCTGTTGGCGGCCTTTCCCGGCTCTACGGGGGCCGCAGTGAAGAACTCGGATCTATTGATACCCTTCGCATTCAAGATCGCTAGCGCGGTCGCCGTCGGATTGATCACTTTGGTGATCATCGATTTGAGAGCGGTGCCCATTTCGGCTGCGCGGAAGCCGTAGTTCGAGCCGTGCGCCAGAGCTGCGAGGGCCGTCTCGTAGCTGACGCCCATCGAAGCCCACTGCGGGGCGAACTGCCGCATGCCCTCGACGATGTCCGCTGGCCCGAGCGCCGACTCCGCACCCGCGACAGCAGCCTTTGCCGCCAGTTCCTTCGCCGCCATTTCGACGAACGCTCTGTCGTTCGGATCAACACCTTGCTTCTGCGCGCGTTCTTCACGCTGCTTCGCGTAGGCGCGAAACACGGCACCAAGATACTTGGCAGCGTCACCCGTCGAAAGTGCGTCCGGCTCGGACATGTGCAGGCCAAGCGCCGAATTGTATATGGCCTCGGCTTCGGCTTCCTTGAACCCGAGCTTCTGCACTTCTTCGCGCGCCTGCATGGTGCGCTCAGGCGTCACGCCAAGCTGACGCGAGACGGCACGCGCCGAAAGCGCCGCACGATCCATCTCGGCTCGCCAGCCCTCGATATCGAGGCGGCCATCCTTGATGTACTCGGTGATCCGCGCGAACCCATAACCGAATTTTGACTCGTTGAACCCGCGAGTGACGGCGACGATGCCGCCGAACGCCAGGCCCGACATGACCAGGTTGTTGCGCAAAGCGACGATGCCGCGTTCAAGATGGCCGACATCCGTCGCGATCGAGCGATATACATTCGATGCGACGCTGCCGACGCTGCCGACCGTGCCGACGACGCCTGACTTTTGACCAACTGCCGCGAGGCCCTGGCGTATTCTTCCAAGCGTCGAGGTCGCACCGTTGTCGGTGATGGTGACGCTGCCGCGCAGATCGAGTGGACCGGCCATGATCAGGTTTTCCCGCTTTTCTCGATCAGCTTGATAGTTTCGATGTAGTGCTGAGCCACTTCGTCCGGCGGCAGGATTAGAAACTCGTCAGGTGGGCAGCGATAGTACTTGGCCAGCTCATAGCAGGCCGTCACGATCCGACTTTCTTCATCCACGTCGCGAAAAAAGGGGCGAGCGCGTCAGCCACTTTCTCGAGATCTTCGAACTCGATCTTGTCGACAGTGGACGGCGGCAGGAAGGGTGTCGACAGCGTGCTCGCGTATTGCGCCACCGCCTCCCAATTGTATTCGATGTCGACCAAGTCACCCTTGGGTCCGAATACGCGTTTCAGAACGCTGCCGAACTTGCGGATCTCTTTCGTGATCGGCTTCCGAATTTCTATCGCGTAGATGTCTTCGCCCTGGGCGGTATACGGGCGAGAGAATTGAATTCGAACGCGGTCAGGAACTGCTGTGTGTGCACTTCCTGCCGCTGCCATAGACGAGGCGGAGGCGCCAGTGCGCGGCGCGGTCCACTCGGGCACCGCTTCGGCGGCGGCAGAGCGCGGCGGCTCGACGGCGGGCATCGGCCGGCTCTGCGGCCTGGCGCGCTCGCCCGGCAACGGGCCGAAGCCCTCGTCCTGGAACCGGCGCACCTGCCGCGCGTCGCTGTTGTAGTCGTTTTCAGCCATGATAGTTTCCCCCTGCTTGTCGACGTGCGGCGGCGCTATCGGCGCCGCCGCGGTTGGATCAATTCAGCTCTTCGCCCGACAGCCCCTCGAACTTGACCGGGAAAGAGCCTTCCTCGCTGTCGACCTCGCTCTCGTCCGAGAACCAGGCGTTGCGCAGCACGTGCGTCTTGCCGTTCGCCAGCTCGATTGTGATGGTGGCGTCGGTGATCTTGTGCAGTTCCTCGATCGAGATGCCGCGCATGTAGCTGACATCGCCCTCGATGGTCGGAACGCGCGGCATCTCCTTGTAGCCGTGAACGCCGTCCTGGCCGGCGATGCCTTCGCGCTTGGTCGGCAGGATGTTCGACTTCCACTTGCCGCGCGCTTCGATTTGGCGGCCGTCCCACTTGACGTAGGCAATGCCGCCGATCCTGTTGTTGGACATGTGAGTTCTCCTGGATGTGCCGCCCGCGGGCCGGCCGAAACGGAACCGAGCGGACGGCGCCGCTCAGTTTTGGCGTTGAGCCGTCAGACGATCGGCAGCGCCTGATCGGGCAGCGACTGCGAATATTGCAGGCGGAACTGCGCCAGCACCGCGAACACGTCGAGCTGGTTGACGAGGTCCGGCGGATACAGCACGTCGAGGCGGTTCGGGTCGTTGACGTTGCGCTCGACGATCAGGTGCCGCTTGAACATGTCGGCGTTCTCGACGAGGCCGAGGAATTCCAGCTCGCGATAGTGCGCGATGATCTCGGCGCGAGCCACCGTCGGCGTCACGATCGCCTGTCCGGCCCCGTAGCGCGTGCCGTCGTTGGCCAGCTTGTGGCGCGGGAACTTCTGCACGATGCGGAAGCGCAGCGAGCGCAGCACGTAGGCCAGCGTCGCCAGCGTCTGCACCTTCAGGAACGCGTTGTCGTCGAGACCGTGCGTGTTCTTCTGGTACATCGTGAACGACGTCTTGATGCGGGCCGTGCCGTCGTCACCGTCCTCGCACACCGAGATGCCGTCGAACGCGAGAGAGTTCTGCTCGCCCTTGGTGAACCGCTTGTCGACCGTCGCCAGCATCATGCCCTGCAACGGCAAGGTGTGCAGCGGGCGTGCCGGGTCGTTCATGAGCGCGCGGTGCGCCTGCGATGCGAACATGGCCGCGCGTTCCCAGCACGGCGTCGGGCTGCCGCGATAACCGAAGCACGTGATGTGCGCGCCATTGCGGGCGGCGCCGAACCCCTGCAGCTCGCCGACCGTGCCGTCCTTGGCCGTGTAGACGTGGCCGTAGATCTGGCGCAGCCAGCTCCAGCGGCCGTTGTCGCCTTCGTGGTTCCACTCCGCATCGATGGCGTTCAGCGTCGCGCTGTCGGTCCACGCCACGACGACGGCGTCGAATTCCTCGTCGCCGAGATTGGCGAGCGCGTCGTCGAGATCAGGCACGCCGAGGCCGTTGGCCATGGCGGTGACGGTCAACGCCACACCAGCCGGCAGGTCCTCGCCGCCGAGGCGGCCGAGATAGCTGTGCCGGAGGTCGATGTAGTTGCCGTCGATGCCCTTCCACTTGCACGTCAGCGTGACCAGATTCGAGTCCGCGTCAGACCCGACGGCGGCGGTCACCGGCAGATCGGGAGAGGCGTCGACCACGGCCTTGATCGCCGTGGCGATTTCAGCCGTGGTGTCGCCGCTGACGACGGGCACGACGATCTTGCGTCCGCCGATGTAGAACGAGATCGAGCCGGACGCGGTGGCGGCGGCGGTGACGCGCACGGAACCCGATGCGGCGGTGCCGCTCGACGGCGGGTCGATCAACAGGCCCCACACCTCGTCGAACGAGTTGTTGCGGTACCAGGCCTCGAACATGTGCGCGAACTGGCTGCCGCGACCGCCCTTGATCTTGGCCTCGTCCGGCGACGAGCAGCGGAACTGCACGTCGGCGGTGCCGGTGCCGGCGGTGATCTTGTAGCCGACGATGATGCCGCGCTGATAGTTGGCGAACGTGCCGGCCTGGCTCGGATCGACCTCGGCCCAAAACAGCGGCAAGCGCAGCGAGGACGAGATGTTGTTGAATGAAATCGGCATGGTTCAGATCCTCACTTCTTCGGCTTGGCCGGGGCGACCGTCTCGGCGGCCGGAGCGGGCGGGGCGGCGGCGGGCGAGGCCGGGCGATCGGAGATGTCGCAGTCGCCGGCTTTGGCGAGGCGGCGCCAGGCCTTGTTGTCGTCCTTGTAGGCGCCCTCGGCCGGCAGCACGCTGGCCGGGTTGAGGGGATCGCGGACCCGTCGTCCGGGCCGCGGCGTGACGTAGATCCGCATGGAGTCCTCGTCTGTTGTTGTGGGGGGTTACGCGGGTTCTGGTACGGTGATGGTGATGCCGAGCTGCGGCGAGCCATCGGGCGCTGCGACGCCGACGCTGGCACCGTGGAAGTCGGGCAAGGTGTCGGGCGACGGCTGGTTGAAGATCGTGCGATGCAGCAGGCGCAGCTTGATCTCGACCGACCCGGCGACGCTCTGGCCTTCGGGCGGCAGGTTGTAAGACACCTCGACGCCAGCGACACCTTCGAGATAGGCCACGCCGCCGGCATCGACGCCTTCCCACGCGGCCAGGTTGCCGAGCAGCGTTTCGAGCACCAGATCGCTGGCCGAATAGAGCTTCGCGCGCAGTGCCGGCCCGCTCGCGGCGCGATCGAAGTAGGCGACGACGACGGACGCCTCGTGCGTGAAGCTCGGCGCGCCGTGGCGCGCGTCGCCATCGGCTCTGGCCACGTCCTTCTCGAAAGCGATCAGGCAGATCGGCAGGATTTCATCGCGCGTCGGCCGCTCGCGCTCCTTTTCGACGTTGCCGCCAGCGACGTCCGCCGCCAGCAGCGCGTTTCGGATGCCGTCGACCCAGACCTGGTGCACGCGCATGTCAGGCGAGCCTCAACACCAGGTCGGCCATGCCGTGCCCGTCCGGCTGCACGTCGAACACCGAGAAGCGCTCGCTACCGATGGTCAGCTCGTCGCCCTGCTCTGGCGGCGCTGAAAACGAGGCGAGGCGCACCGCCAGCACCGGCATAGTCGTCGAATGGCCCGGCGCGTCCAGATCGCTGCCCTTGACCTCATCGAGGATCACCTCGTGATGGCGGTCGAAGATGCCGACCAGCGGCGGCGCCGGCACCTGCCCGTACGGGCCGTGCCACGTCACCGCCTCGCCGTAGACGTCGATCAGGTGCGCGTGCACGTCGGCGCCATAATCGACACGCATCAGGCGTCGCCCTCGTCGCAGGACGGCTGCGGCTGCGCCTTGTCGACGATGGCGGCGATCAGCGCGTCACGCTTGGCGAGCTTGCGCGTCAGCTTGATGCCGAGCTGCGTCGCGATGGCGCGCAACTGCTCGTCGGAGAGCTTGGTCAGGTCGACCTCCTCCGAACCGTCGAGCGGCACGCCATCGGCGGCGCCAGCGGTCTGCTGGTTCAGGCGGTCGATCTCGTCGGCGGCACGCGCAAGCACGGCCTGCTGGCGCGGCGTCAGCGCGCCCTGCACGGGTTCGCCGACGATGGCGCGAGCGGCGCCTTCAGCGATCCACTTGGCGGCAGCGGCAGCGGGCGCGAGACCGGACCAGCCGGCCGGGAACTTCTGCACCGCGCCCGATGGCAGCGGCCACTCGCGCGCTTCGTGCAATTCGATTTCCATCTGATCCCCCGTTCGATTGAAAACGACGAAGGCCCCGGCGGCGAGCGCAAGGGCCTTCGTCATGGCATCGTGTCAGCCGCGGCCCATCACGGCGTGATCGTGCACTTCACGACCAGACGCGGCTTGGTCACCAGGTTGAGCTGATGCGAGAACGAGTGCAGCTCGATGCCCATGTCGAGGTCCATCAACTTCGGCTTGACGTAGATCGGCAGGCCGACGGTGTTGACGGTTTCGAGGAACTCGGCCGGTCCGAAGAACGTGCGGAACGTCTCGTAAGTGCCGAGAGGAATCGCGATCGCCTCGTTGTCGGGGATGAACGTGTGCTTGACTATCGAGCCGTCCTTCTTCTTGTAGGACGCCGTGCCGCGGTGGCGGATGTAGGTCACGCCCTTGTAGTAGAACTGGCGCACGAGCTGACGGTTCGGGTTGATCTCGCCGCCCTGCTCGCTGAAGTATTTGTAGGCCTCGCGGAAGCTCTTGTTCTTCATCTGCGCCGTCCAGTAGCCCGGCGAACAGAACTTGACGATTCCGGTGATGGTCTCGCCGAGCGCCTCGTCCTCGAGATAGTCGAGCAGCTCGTCGTTGCCGTCGAGGATCGGATCGACGGCGGCGTCGTCGGTCAGATCCCAGTCGATGGTCTTCTGCGTCTCGCCCATCAGCGTGTAGACGTTGTAGAGCAGCTTCGAGCCGTCGACGTCGTAGACGTTGCCCTTCAGCGCCTGCCAGCGCAGGTACTCTTTCGTCTGGCGGTGCTCGCGCTGGATCTTGTCGAGCATCTCCATCATTTTGCGATCGGGATACTCGGGCATGTCCTCGGTGCCGAACTCGCGCACGCCCTGCAGGTCCTCGGCCAGCAGCGTGTGCTTCTTGGCATGACGGTACGTCGGGATCGGGTCCATCACGCCGCGATCGTCCGGGTTGTCGTCGGCCGGGGCCGGCGTGCCGGCTGGCGACGTCGGGATGATCGAGAGCGTCTGGTTGCGGTTCTCGATCTTGACGTAGCGCTCGGTGATCCCTTCCTCGGAAAACAGGCCGAGGCCGTTCAGCAGACCATACTCGTTCTGCCGCTTGTTGATGCCCATCGTCAGCTGGAGCGTCGAAAAGCGCTCGCCGACGAGGGTGTTCAGGTCAAGTTTCATATCGGGTTCTCCCTCGGATCAGTAGCGCTGCAGGTCGACGATGCCGAGCGCGGCGAGCTGCGCCAGCGCCGCGTTCTTCTGGTTGGTCGTCGCGCCCGACGGCCAGGTGAGCTGGTTGGCCACGATCTGCGCGTGGCCGACGAGCACGCAAGCCTCGGCGTCGGCCGAGGTCGCGTCGACCGCATCCATCAGGATGGCGGCGGCGTTCTGGCTGCCGTCGAGCGCGGCGAACGCGATCGGCACGTACTTGAGCGCGCCGACGGCGACGGTGATGTCGAAGCCGTCGCCGACGACGAAGTCGGTGCCGGCGTCGGTGATGACGCCTTTGATGTGCTCGGCCACCGTGACGGTGCCGCCGGCGCCGCCGGAGATCGTCACGTCGCCGAGCACGACGCCGGACGGGTCTTCGAGGCGGAACACGCCGCCGTTGGTGGCGGCGGTGATGCACCGCAGCGTGTAGATGCCGGTCTTGGCGCCGGCCAACACCGGCGTCGTGACATCGAGCACGAACGTGCCGTTGCCGGTGTTACCTCCGGTCTTTGCCGCAGACGTCGCGGCGCCGGTGGTGATCTGGCCGAGCACGGTCAGCGGGCCGAGCGCGCCGGAGCCGGACTTTATCGTGCCGCGGCGGCGGTAGAGCTGCGGGTCGAGCTCGTGCTTGACGCCGTAGTAGGTCGATTTCGGGAGAACCGAAGTTGCCATGATGATCAGCCCTTCTTGCTGGCGGTCTCACCGCACAGGGCGGCGAAGTCCTTCTTCGCCGCGGCGCCGGGCGCCTCCGGCTTGATGGCGGCGGTGTTGCCGGGCCGGCTCATCTGCCGGTCGAGCGCGGTGGCGAGCTGCTGCTGTTCGCTGCCGGCCGGCTTGGCCGGCTGCTCTTCGGGCAGCACTGCGAGGATGGCTTTTGCGGCCACGGCGGCGAGACCGGCCTTCGCCAGCTGCAGCGCAGCTTTCGGGCGCGCCTTGCCCTCGTCGGACTCGAGCAACGCGAAGATGCGTTCCTCGGCAGCGGCGACGGCGGATGCGATCTTCTCGGCCTCCGACGGCTCGTTGCGATTGTCGGCCTTGCGCTTCGGCTGATCGTCGATCGCCTCTTTGCCGCGCAGGTCCTTGACCGCGCGGGTGATGAGTTGCGCCACGAGGTCATTCGCCTCATCAGCGCGGGTCTGCTCACTCATGAGCCGTGCTCCTCTGGGTTTGCTCGAGCCCGCTGCGGGCTCGTTCTCCGCCGGTCTTTCCGGCTGACGCTCGGGCGTGCGCGACGGCGCACCCGTCTCACTCGATTTCGGCTTACGCTTCACCTTGGCTTCGCCCTTCTCGACGCGCGCGATCAGCTCTTCGAGCGTCTCGATGCGATCGGCGAGGCCGGTCTCGACGGCGCGCTCGCCGGTGAAGGTGCGCGCGTCCGTCTCGCGCACCGCGTCGATCGACAGCGGGCGATGTTTGGCGACGTGCTCACAGAACCGGTCGTAGGCGCGCTCGATGCCCCACTGCTCCTCGGCGGCGGCGCCGGGATCGAGCAACTTGTAGGGCGACAAGTCGGCCTTGGTGGCGCCGGCGGTGAACATCGTCACCTGGATGCCGTCGCGATCGAGCGCCTCGGCGTAGGACATGTGGCCGGAGCGGACGCCGATCGAGCCGACTTCGCCGTCCGGCGTCACGGAGAGTTCCTGCGCGACACAGCCGATCCAGTATCCCGCCGAGCAGGCCATGTTGTTGGCCAGCGCATATACGGGCTTCTTCTCGGCGAGGCGGGCCAGCTCGTCGGCGCACGCGCGGATGCCGGTGACCAGACCGCCGGGAGTATCGAGATCGAGCACGACGCGCTTGATGTCAGGATTCGTGGCCAGGCGGCGGAACTGTTCGGCGAGGCCCTCGTATGACGAGAGGCCCCAGAACGAGCCCATGAACGGGTAACGGTCGATCAGCACGCCGTGCACTTCGACGATTGCCGTGCCCTTCTCCGTGTGGCGGGCGCGCGTCTTCTCGTTGCGCGGCAGCGTGAACCGGTTGGCGGCGATCGCCTCGACCATCAGCGACAGCTCGCGCTCGCGCATCGCCATCGGCTGGCCGTTGATCATCGTCGCGAGGCGGAATCCGATGTCGGCGCCCGCAGCGCCAGGTGACTGGCTCTGCAGCGTGATGCCGCTGGTCATTGTGTGTTGCTCGCTTTGCTCGCGTTGACGGCGCACCGGCGCCGGGCCGCAGTCGCGGCCTGATCGGCTGCGCCGATAGTTGCAGCGCCTCCGATCGCTGCACCGTCTGCCCGACGGGCCGGTGCAGCGTGAATCGGCAGGTGCAAACACACGCGCTCCGATCGTTCGAGCGCCGCCCGTCAGCGCCGCTCGAACGTGAATCGGCCGGACCGGAAGAACGCTTTACTTACCGGAGCGGCGGCGCGCGGCTTGCGCGACCGCCTGCACCTTTTTGTTGGCGAAGCCGCGCCCGTTGCGCCACCCGCCGCCAGCCTGCATCCGCACCAGCGTCGGCGAGCTTTTTTTGACGGTCGTCGCCTTCGCCGCAGCCGCGTCGTTGAGAAACGCTCCGCCGGACTTCTTTCGCGCCACGCTTTCGGGCACGTAGGTCTTCGCCGGTCCGCTCGAGAACGACGACAACACGCCAGCGAGCCCCATGGTAACGATGTTGGCACCACCCTCGACGACGCCACGGATTATCGCCATCACATCGCTGCCACCCCGCGCCTTCTCGTCGCGGAACGACGAGACGGCACCGCCCGAGACAACGTCGACGACCGCGAGCGCAGCCTCGCCAGCTGCCGCCGCGTTGCTTTCGCCAGCCTGCGACGCGGTCGTGAATGACGAGACGGCACCGCCCGAGACAACGTCGACGGCCGCGAGCGCAGCCTCGCCAGCTGCCGCCGCGTTGCTTTCGCCAGCCTGCGACGCGGTCGTGAATGCTGAAACGGCAGCCACACCGGCGACCACGGGCAGCGCCGCGCGTCCAGCGCCCGACAACGCCTTCTGCAGCGCCGTTTTGGAGATCTTTCCGGCGTTCGGCACGCCGGCGGCCTTGGCCTGCAACCGCAACGCCTCGGTCGAACCCGGCGCGGGCGGCCCGATCGGCTTCGGCGCCTTGGCTTTCTTCTTCGGCTGATCCGCGGGCGTCTCGGGCTTGACCTTCTCGGCCTTGAACGCCACCTCGCCATTGCGCGCGCTTTCGATATTCGCCATGGCAACCGCATCAGGCACGGCGGCCGGCGTCGCGCGGTTGATGGCCGCCTGGCCGACCATCGAAATGGCCGCGATGGTCGATCCGGTCGCGACGGCATCGGTCGCGGCCTGCGCCCACGGAGCGTCGTCGAGACCCGGCGACACGACCGTGCGCGCGACAGCAGCTTCTGCAACGAGCGCGACAGCAAAGCCGAGACCCAGCGGCCCGCGCGTCTTCGTCAGCCGCAGTTTATCGGCGGCCTTCGCGGCGCTCTTCAGGTGTGCGCCGGGCTTCGACCTTCCAATGCGGTCACCAAGGCCTTTGATCTGCGGGTTCTGAGCCGCGACCGTTGCCTGATGGCGCACGTCGATGCCATGCGCCAGCTTGTGTCCGGCATACAGCCCGACCACGATGGCAGCGGTCTGAGCGGCAGCACGAATTCCCTGCGAGTCCGCCTTGTTGTCCGCCCGCTGCTTGGCCAGCGCGTCGGCTGCCTCTTGCTTCGACCTCTCGGCGGCGATGCGCGCGCCCTCGGCCTCTGCTTTCACGCGCGCTTCGAGCGCCCGCGCCTCGGCCTCGGCGCGACGGGCCGAGGACTCGGATTCCGCCCGGCGGGCCTCGGCTTCGGCGCGCTTGGCGTCGGCCTTCTTCGAATCGGCACGCGCGCGCTGATTCTTGCGATCTTCAGACTTTTGCGCCATGATCGGGAGTCCTCAATGGGAGCGAGACATGCGACAGACCAGAACGCTGACGATCCGTTCGTCCGAACCGATCGACGTCGAATTTCACGAAGTTCGGGCGGGCATAGCCGAGCGCGCTGCGGCGCTGGCGTCCAGCGCAGCGCGCCGCTGGCTCGCGTTGCAGCCGCCGGTCAAGCTTGGCGTCGGCTCGTTCGCCGGCTGCATGGCTCTCGTGGGCCTCGACGACCCGTCGAAGCTGACGAGCCTCGAAGCCGTGGCGACGGTCGGCTTGTTCTCGGCCGCGATGGCCGCAATGATCATGGGCACCAGCAACCGCACCTGATCACTCGCCCTTCTTCTCGCCGCCACCCTGCTCCGGCGCGACGGGTGTCATGCCCATCAGCATCGGCGGCGGCAGGCCGCGAGCTTCGAAATCGGCCTTCTCGCGCGCCAGCTGATCGAGCATGTCGAGATAATCGACGCCGCGCTCGGCGCAGGCTTGCTGGATCGTCGATACGCCGAGCATCAGCTCGTTCTGCAGCGCCTGGATCTCTTTCAGCGGGTCGAGGTTCGGGGCGCCCTGCGTCAAGAAATCGCCCTTGATCAGCGCCGGTTTGGCGTCGAAATAGTCGAGCGGCGAAACGCCTTTCGGCAGTTTCATGCCGCCGGAGAACACCAGTTCGTCGAGATGCGCGCCGACCATGTGCAGGCCCGCGCCCTGCCCCAGGCGGCGGCGGCGCTCGGCGTAGCTGCGATAGTTGATCGCCGCCGCCATCTTGGCGCTCGAGTAGTTGACGTTGCTGAAATCCTGACTGACGGCGATCGGGTCGGTGCCGGTGCCGGCCGCGTACTCCTTCACCTTCGACGCCTGGAATTCGCCGTATCCGGCCATGTGCTTGCCGGGCGTCTTCAGGTCGAGTTTGTCGCCCGGCGCCAGGTGGTGCACCTTCATGCCGGCGATCATGAAGTTGATGCCCTCGGTGCCGTAATAGTCACCCATCTTGCGCAGGTGATCGAGCGCATAGTCGGTGACGGCGTTGCCGGTCGTGTCGTCGGTGTCGAGCGAGTCGAGCATCGTCGAGATATTCTCGGCGTCGGTGGCGCTGGTCAGCACCGCCGCAAACGACGCCTGCAGCGCGGCGGCGGCGAGCGCCAGTTCGCCGTACTCCTGCCCCATCTTCATCGCGCGGATGACCGGCGCGAACACCGAAATACCGCGCGTCTGGCCGGGGCGGCGCACTTCGTAGAGATGCGCGATGTTGGTGCGCCCGTAGGCGCTCCACCGCTGCACGTAGCTCCACGTCAGCGTGCGGTTGATGCTGGTCAGCGCGATGTCGGCCGGGTGGCCGTTGCGCACGTGATAGCCGACCGGCGCGCCGCGCTCGTTGAGCTGCACACCGGCGCGCAAATAATCGCTGTCGGGCGCACCATGCGGGTTTTCGAGACGGTCTACGTCGACCGCCTGCCAGCACGAACGCCAGCGCGCGTCCGGGTCCCACTCGAACGCGATCAGCGCTTCGCCGTCCATCACGTCGGCATCGTGCACCAGCCCCATCAACCCCGTGAAGTCGAGGCGGCGTCCGGCGTCGATGTAGAATTCCGGGGAATGAGCGTAGGTTTCCCAGACCCGTTCGAAATCCTGCGCCCAGCGGCGCGCCTCCTCATCGTCGATGCCGAGGAAGCGCCAGTCCGGCTGGCATGAATATTTGATCTTGGTGCCGATGACGCCGAGGCGCGACATGCGGATGGTCTGGCGCGCGTAAGGGTGATTGCGCTCGAGGTCGCGGGCTCGTGCGCGCACAACCTTGTGATCGCGCAGCAGATCGGCATCGGCCGAGCGGTTCGGCGGACGCCACAGACCGATGTCGCGATTGACGGTCGACCCGCCGACATACGCATGGCGCGAGGCGTCCTCGACGATCGCGCGCATGCGGGCAATCGCCGGGGCGGGCAAGCGTGCGCGTGTCCGGGCCGATCCGGGCGCAACCGGGCTGATCTCGTTCGCCATTTAGCGCCCCGCTCCGAAGAGTACGCGCGTCGGGCGCGAGCGCCGCACCGTCGAAGCGCCCAGCTCCTGCAGATCCGGCAGACCGCTCGCGGCATACCACAGCTGTCGATAGAGCTTGATCATCTCGTCCAGCGGCGCGTTCGCGAACGACGTCTGCTTGTCCTTGTGTCCGGCCTGGCTCACCTGGCGGCCGGTCGTCTTGGCGACGATCGCGCGGTAGAGCGCGGTCAGGTCCGCCAGCTTTTCGGCATCTGTCATCGAAACATCCTGGCGATGGCGCGCGGGTCGCGCGTCTTGGTCTTTGGCGGCGGCGGAGGCGGCGACGACTTCAACGTGATGCGCGGCAGCCGCACGACGAGCGGCGGCTTGCCGGTATCTGACGGCGGCGCGGCGTCGCCTGCCTCGTTCGGCGTCGAGACGTCGCTCGCCGTCCCCTCGATGACGATCGGCGCTTTGTCCAGTTGCCGGGCGCGCAACGAACTGCGGGCCGCCATCGCATAGACGAACGTGTCTAGCGCCTCGTTGCGCGCCTTCTTCGGGTTGTCCCAGACGCGATACGGCTTGCCGAGCTTGTACTTGGTCACACACACTTCAGCGGTCAGCTGCGCGAAGTAGTCCTCGGTCACCAGTTCGGTGCCGCTGCCATCGTCCCCCGGCATCGGAAAATGAATGCGGCCGGGCTGCGGCTCGTCGAGCCGCGCCGGATCGGTACGCGGCGCGATACGCAGGCGGCCGTAGATCTGATCTTTCGCCGTGTCGACGCCGACGATGTAGACCTTGTCGGCGCCGTGTTTCGTGCGGCTCGCCCGGTGCGGCCAGATCAGGCGCGCACCTTCGGCGCCCTTGATGGAGTAGATGCGCCGTGGTGTCTTGCCACGGCAGAACTTGTGCACCATGCCGGCGTGATGGCCGCCGCTGTCGATGCACGTGGATTTGATCCGCAGCACGGTGCCGTCGGCGCGGCGGAACCGCTGCAAACGCAGAAACTCCTCGAGGTCGCGCCAGACTTCAGGCTGCGCCGGGTCACCGTGCAGGATGTAGTATCCGGCGACCCAGCTTTCGTCTCCTGCACCCCAGCCGATCACCTGCACCTCGAGGCGATCGCCTTGCGTGTCGACGCCACATGTCAGCAGCAGCACGCGGTCGGGCAGATCGTCAGGGCCATACGCTTCGGCGCGAGCCGCAAGCCCGGTGCCGTCGACGGTTTCGCCTTCTTCTTCCCAGACTTCGGCGAGAACCGTGTTGACCCAAACTTTCTGCAGCTCGACCGACGCCGTCGAGCCCGGCAACTTTCCCCAGGCACCGAGAAACTCGCGCACCACGTCGGACAGCCGCACGACCGTCGAATAGAACTGGTTGAGGTGGAACCCGGCGATACCGTTGAACGGCGCCGTCGCCACCCAGACCGGGCTCGACAGAGCTTTCAACCGGTCTTCGTCGTCCCACAGCGTGCCACAGCACTCGCACTGGTACGCGGCCGTCTCTGGCTTGTGCACGTGCCCCTTGCCGGTCGGCTTCGGCTCCTTGGTCCACTTGACCTGCGACCACTTCAGCGTCTGATAGCCGTCGGGCGGCGGCCCTTGGCCGTCCCACTTCGTGTCGTCCGCGCAGTGAGGGCACGGCACCCAGCACTGGCGCATGTCGCTCTTCCTGTACTCGCGATCGATCACCGACCGGTCCTTGGTCGTCGGGCTCGAGCCCTTGATCGTCAAGCGATTTGTAGGGAACCAAGCCTGACGCTTCGACGCCAGCGCCATCGGGTCACCATCCACGCCGGCGGACAGCGCGTAGCGGTCCGTCTCGTCGCAGATGACAAGGCGGATGGGGCGGCTCGATATGTCGTTCGGTGCGTGACTGCCGACGATGGCGATGCGCCCGCCTGGAAACTGCTTACCGGCGATGGTGTTCGAACTGTCCCGCGACCTGGGCGGGGCAACCTTTCCTGCCAGACGCGGCGTATCGCGCAGCATCGGCGTCAGGCGGTTCTTCGAAATTTCGTCGACGGCCTTCTGGTCGGGCAACAGCCACAGCACCGGGCACGGGTCGAGGTCGATGAAGTAGCCGACCGTGTTGAGAAGAAATTCCGTGTAGCCGATCTGTGTCGGCTTCTTCAGAACGATCTCGCGGACGCCCGGCTCGCGCGACGCATCCATGACGGCACGCATCGGCTCCATCGCCGACGTATGCCATCGCCCAGGGCGCGGCGTGTCGGCACCGAGTACGCGGTGACGGTCCGCCCACTCCGAAATCGTCAGATTCGGCGGCGGCGCACAAAGCGTGAACGCCTGAGCGATCAGCGATGCCAGGGCAGGATGTGCCCCCGACAGATCAAGCGTCGGCGGCGGCGGGGCCTTTGACGTCGACCCTCGTGAGCGCTTCGAGCGCTTCGACGACGGCATCTCTGATCACCTGTTCGGCCCGCGCAACATCCTTGGCACCGACCCTCGCGGCGGCCTTGGCAGGGATGGAGAGCAGGCTCGTCTTCATCATCGTGACGGCCTCGTGCAACGTTGTCGCCACCTCGTCGGCCGGCACCAGCGCGGCGCGCATCTCGGCGGCCTTCAGCTCGGCCATCTCGGCCTGTGCGTTCGCCTTGCGGGCATCGGCGTCGGCTTTGTTGGCCTGCTGGATGCCGCCGCCGCGACCGGCCGCGACCTCGCGCAAGTTGTCGACGTATTCGCCGACGACGGACTTGACGTCGTAGTCGCCCTTGTCCGCGCGGCTGATCACACCCTCGTCGATCAGCTCGCGGAAGCGGCGCGACGAGATCCGCAGCCACTCGGCGCACTCGGCCTGCGTCGCCATTTGCTGTCCATCGTCCCGACGAAAGTTAGGCAAACCGCCCATGTGGCGGAATCCCCCTGAAAATGCGCACTCTCTACCAACCTATCGCAGTCGGGCGTGACCCTCGATGGGCGAGAAAGCGGGAAGGACCCGTGACATACGGGCAACACTACCGGAAAGCTGTTGCAATTGCGCGACGCAGGTTCGGCGGGAAGCGAACACGC